>Ga0129333_10001235_pt1 | contig 22904 bp, 32 predicted proteins | sample CPB6_08_DNA_FD_94474 | JGI IMG/M metagenome (GOLD analysis project Ga0129333, IMG submission 94474) | Freshwater to marine salinity gradient microbial communities from Chesapeake Bay, USA - CPBay_Sum_0.6_0.8_DNA | ecosystem: Environmental > Aquatic > Marine > Coastal | place: USA: Chesapeake...
CAAACCTCCACGATTAGCGGCCGGTAGTTCTTGTACCAGTCGTTCTCATTCGGGTAGCCGCGAGGATGACAGACAACGCGCGTGTCGCCGATCATGTAGTCACACCGATCATGAGTGTGCCCGTGTACGATCAGCTTCGGCGGCTTCTTCATCTCCAAGATCTTGTAGGATAGCTCGGTCGCGAAGAAGTCGTTGCCGCCAGAGTCCTTGTACTTAGGATGCACCGACTGATACGACGGCAAGTGATGAACTACCCACACGTCTGCACCTGAGTTGAATAGATGCTCCTTGTGAGTCATATGAGCTAACATATACTTCTCATAAGTCATGCCTCTGATATGACGACTATCTACCATGTACTCCTTGAAGTCCCACCAGCGAGTGGGCGAGATCTCGGTCCACAGCGTGGCACCCGCGATCTTGATGCCGTCTACCTCGACAGTATCAGGGAAGTCCATGTCCGCGTTGGCAAACGAGTTGCCGTAGTAGTCGTGATTGCCCAAGACTGCGAAGTACCGATCACCCATCTCCTTCTTGAGCCAGTCGCGAAGGAGCTTGTCGGGGTGTGTATCGCCTGCGTTCAGATAGAACACGTCTGGATCCAGCTCCGGTGGATACCAGGCCTGGAACTCCATGTGTAGGTCAGAGATGATTCCGAACTTCATTCTAATATCTCTTTCGATTTCACGACGCGAACATTCTTAGCGCGCATGCCCTTCTCAGCCCATATCATGGCAGACTCAGAGCTATCAGTCATGACGACTGACTCGAACCAGCGATCCTCGATGGTGTAACGTACTGTGTATTCTTTCATTGCTTGATCACCCTCAATAGAATTGTATTCTCATTTATGCGATCCTGCAGAGTCGCTTCCTTCAGATCGTCCATGACCTTGCGCAGGATGATCTTACCACCACTCAAGACGGACTGGACGATCTTCTCGGCCTGACGACCGGTCCGGCGAGTGCTCGTGGTCTTCTCGTCGAAGTTGACGATCGAGGACCTCTTAATATCTAGCCCGCCGCGATCGATAGCTCGGAACACAGTGAGAGTCTTATATTTGACGTTGTAAGTCCAGAGCTCTGCGGCTCCTACGATCTGCTCCGGCGACACCGAGGCCAGCTTGGTCTCTTGGTCTTCCTTCTTGTAACGGAAGTTCTTCAGCTTCTTCTCCACGCTCTGTGGCTTCTTCTTACGAGGAGCACGGAGCTTCTTGGCATTCTGCCCATATCGGAGCAGGTCGGACATCATCTTCTCTACGAACTCGAGTCGAGTCCTCAGCCACTTCTTCGAGTAGCCGGCGTAGCCCTCCTTGATCTGCGGATCAGACCCGTCGATGGCCTGCTCCAGCTCGTCGTAGATCTCGACGTAGTAAGCCGCCATCTTGGTGGTGTGCTGAGCGGGGATCTGAGCCTTCTGACAAAACTCGTAGGCATCGAACTCTGCTATCTCGCCACGCGCGTGCTTGTCCATCACTTCCTCGAGGTCGCCAATCAAGTCGTCTACGCGATCCTTGATTCGCTCTTGAATGTTGGGCTTCTCGGCGGCAGGCTTGTCCTCTCTCTTCTCATCAGTGGCGCGAGAGGCGAATGCCTCGGCCAGCCTCTTGTCGAAGAATGCCTTGGTCTGCTCTTCGACTGGAACACCTCGAGTGGCCATCCTGCCGATCCAAGCACACGTGAATGGAAAGAGGGAGTCAGGAACCGTCTTGAGTCGCTTGACATCATCCTTCCGGCCGAGGGTGGACAGGTAGTCAGAGAGCCACTCTCGAGCGTCGGAGAGCTCGGCCATAGACCCGTACCACGTGTATGCCTTGGCCCTCTCGGACAGGGTCAGAGACTTCCCTGGCTTATACGTGGGTTCATCTCCGAGATACTTGAGATTCACCATGTAGACCTCAGATCTCGTCTTCTTGATCTTCTTTGGCAGAGCTTTCCGAATTAACTTCTTGGCCATTACTCAGGATCCTTAAGATTTGACTAGATCTTATCTGGTCGTATGAAATATGTACACTGTCAAATTTAGAGAAGCTCAGGAGCCCCTCCGACCAGTCTGGGGTAGGGTAATATGGCCTGCCGGCCACGGGGCTTCTGTGCGCTCCAGAGAGCTCTGGAAAGGCTCAAAAAAGTCTAATCTTTTCAGTGGCTTGCCTGCCAGTTCTAAGCCGTCTGCAAGCCATTGATATTGTTAGACAAAAAAAGTTCGTATCATGCGCACTTTTTTCACCCTGGGCATGTACATTTAATGCGAGGCTGGGTATAAGAAGAAAGTAAGCTAATGGAGAGCAAATTTTGAACACGGTATTTGTCACCCTGACCGAGAACGGTCCGATGGTCCTGAACTTCCGGTCCAGCGCCGACTCTTTCCTCTCTAACGTCCTCATCGTCGCCGAGAAGCTTCGCGCTCTTGGTCACGACGTGACTGGCGCCGATCTTGGCAAGAAGTTCTTCGTGGGAGTGTACTAATGACCCTCGAAGAATTCGCTAAGATGGTCGCCCAGCATGACCTCACCTACAACTACACCGACGACGGCAGAGTCTGGCGTCTCGGACAGGAGTCCTACGACAGAGTCGTGGCCGCCTCCAAGCAGTTCCCCCGCGAGGACGTGGTCCGGATCTGGAACGAGGAAGTCGACCGCAAGCTGGTAGACGGCACCGGCTTCTATTGGAAATGAGCGGTTGACATTTTTAGAGCAACAGGATAGAATGCTCATATGATGAAAACTCTACTCCTCTCTCTTCTCTTGACGGCGCCCACCCCTCCGGGGTTCTTGACTCTCGTCTTCCTCGTCACTTTCTTCTTCACACACGCACTACTCAAGGAGATCTCCCATGCACATCAATGAAATCGAGGCCCTCGCCAACCGTCTCCGCAGCCTGCAGCGTCGGACCTATGCCTACGGCAAGAACCGCGATCAGGTGGTTGAAGAGATCGGCATGATCGCTTCTGATCTCGAGGCTTACGTAGCCCGTCTGGATCACGACATGGATCTGGAGTACATGGCCGATCATCACAACTACGCGATGGGGAAGTAAGATGAAGAACAACGACCTCGAGGCGATGCGGAACCTCGATAAGCTCCCGCTCCCTGTTGCCAAGGAAGTGGCCAAGTCTTGGATGGTCAAGCCAAAGACGAAGAACGGCATCTACAGGTACAACAACCTGTTGCTCGACATCGAGCGCTCTCCATCCTCGGAGAAGCTCATGTTGACCATGTGGAACGTCATCCTGGCCGGCGAGGGACTCGCGGTTCCGAACTCCAAGTGGCAGCAGGATCACGCTAAGCACCTCTACACCTGAACCGCGAATATTCTCCTGTACACACACTCAGACACGGGTATAATCCAGCTATGGCTAATAGCGATCTTACAGTCTACTCTATAGCATCCTCCCTCAAGTACGGATACGACAACCGCTACACTAAGTGGTCTAAAGACGTCGTGTCTGCGATCAAGCTGGTGATGCCTCTGGCTCGTCAACTCTTGGATCTTCCACTTCACATCAAGATCCACCTCAAACCGAACCGGAAAGCCAACGCACACTATCAACACTCTGATCAGAAAGTAGTCATCGATCCGCGTCGCTGTAATACTATGTCGAAGGTGATGAGTGCCCTGATGCACGAGTTGGTCCACGCAGAGCAGTTCAAGCAGGGAAGGCTCGAAATGGGCATGCGCACCATGAAGTGGATGGGCAAAGCGGTGGTCCAGGAGACTCGAAACTACGAGAAGTATCGAGCCCAGCCGTGGGAGCGGGAGGCCTTCCGTAGAGAGAAGGAGCTCTGTGATGAGATAGCTAAGATGCTAGAAGAGAAGTTGGAGAAGTGACATGCGAGTAGGAGACGTAGTCACACTGAAAGTCCGCAATCCGATCTTCAAGTTCAAGCACGTGTACGCCTCTTACGTGGACGTGCCCGAGTTTCACGTCTATACTGGTAAGCTGGTAGCTCCGGGCAGAGGAGATCCTGCCGGCACTGTTCGCATCACCAGTGGAGATCCGAAATATCCGGTTCGTCTCATAGAGATAGACCGCATAGAGGACGCAGACGCTGCCACGGATCCGGCTCCAAATCAAGAGAGTTGGACTGTGGTCGGGTCCAAGGGGAGTAAATACCAGATAGTCAGGGACGGTGGCCACTACAGCTGCTCCTGCCCCGGCTTCGACTTCCGAAAGCGGTGTCGACACATAGAAGAACTGAGAGCGAAGGCAGCATGATAGAGATCTACAGCAAGACGGATTGCCCCTACTGTGAAATGGCCAAGGTCGCCATGCGAGGTTATCGTGTACAATTTACTGAGTACGTGATAGGATCAGACATAACCAGAGAGGAGTTCTTTCAGAAGTTTCCAAATGCGAGGACAGTGCCTCAGATTATACTGAACGGACACCACATCGGCGGATACAACGATCTTACAGAATGGATGAAACACAATGACCTCAGGAACTTTTTCAAGGGCTGATCGCCCCTACCTCATCGAGCAGCTCCACTCCAAGGTGCTGGAAGTAGACTTCATCAAGCGCGACGGCACTCGTCGCACCATGAGGTGTACTCTTCGCACTGACATGCTCCCTCAGCAGGAGAAGCCAGTGATCGACCTCACCAAGTCTAATCGCGAGACCAAGGAGAACCTCGACGTCATCGCGGCCTACGACGTGGAGGCCAAGGGCTGGCGCTCGTTCCGTCTCGACTCCGTCGAGTCAGTCACTATCAGGGAGAAGGCGTGATGGGTTTCGCATACAACAACATCGACATGACTAAGAAGTCTCGGGGAGGCAGCGAGCTCATGGCCGAGAGGCTGGAGAAGCGAATCGACCCCGAGATGCTCAAGCACTTCCAGATCCACGTGTCTCGCGTAGGAGAGGTCGACGACAGCAAGATCCAACTGCTTCAGTTGCAGGACCTGCCTGGCGACCCGGCGTCGGATCACCTGAAGAACGGCGGCTACAACAAGTTCGAGCGCCTCATCTTCGTATCCAACTGGCAGATGCAGAACTACATCCAGTACTACGGCATCCCGTGGTACAAGTGCTGCGTGCTTACCAACGCCATCGTGCCGGTGCCTGCGTCGTTAGACTTGAAGCCAAAAGATCAGGTCAACATCATCTATCACACCACTCCGCATCGCGGTCTCGAGTTGCTGGTTCCTGCATTCATCGAATTGGCCAAGAACCACGACGACGTACATCTCGACGTCTTCTCCTCGTTCTCCATCTACGGATGGTCGGAGCGAGATAAGCCGTACGAGCCTCTCTTCGACATGATCAAGCAGCATCCGAAGATGACTTATCACGGGGCTCGTCCCAACGAGGAAGTTCGCGAGGCTCTGTCGAAGGCTCACATCTTCGCTTATCCCAACATCTGGATGGAGACTTCTTGCATGGCCCTGATGGAGGCCATGAGCGCCGAGTGTCTATGCGTCCATCCGAACTACGGCGCCCTCTACGAGACCGCGTCGCAGTACACCTGGATGTACCAGTGGCAGGACAACAAGCAGGATCACCTCAATAACTTCTATCAGATGCTCGACGGCGCAGTCAAGGCCGTGCGTAACATGAGCGAGGTCCTCGAGGATACGCTGCAGGGGCAGAAGATCTTCGCTGATCGGTTCTACAACGTCGACATTAAGAAGTACGCCTGGGAGGCGCTGCTCAAGTCAATCCTCATCAAGAAGCGAATCGCTCATCATGATAATCCTTGATCTCAATCAGGTCATGATCTCCAACCTGATGGTCCAGCTGGGCAACCACACCAATCATCAGGTAGAAGAAGACTTGCTGCGTCATATGATCCTGAACTCCATTCGCCTGTATAAGCAGAAGTTCTCTGGTGAGTACGGCGAGCTGGTCATCGCTTGTGACGATAAGAACTACTGGCGCCGAAAGGTCTACCCCTACTACAAGGCTAACCGCAAGAAAGCCAGAGAGAAGTCGGAGCTGGACTGGACTAAGATCTTTGAGTCCCTGAATAAGATCAGGGCCGAGCTCAGGGAGGTGTTCCCGTATCCGACCATCCAGGTGGACTCCGTGGAGGCCGACGACGTCATCGCCACTCTGTGCTCTCTCAAGGGAGCCACGGTGTCCAGCGAGCGGATCCTCATCCTGTCCGGTGACAAGGACTTCAACCAACTCCAGAAGTATGGCAATGTCGAGCAATTTGACCCAGTGAGAAAAAAATGGATCAAGACCGACGATCCGTATAAATATGTACAGGAGCACATCATGAGGGGGGACACCGGAGATGGCATCCCGAACTTCCTCTCAGACGACGATACCTTCGTATCGGACAAGAGACAGAAGCCCCTCACGCAGAAGAAGATCGACGCCTGGCTAGGCAAGGATCCGAGCGAGTTCTGCGACGACATGATGCTCCGCAACTACAAGCGAAACCAACAGTTGGTGGACTTTGAGTTCATACCAGAAGATGTCAAGACTCGCATCCTCGACGAGTACAAGGCCCAGTCCGGTAAGACCCGCGACAAGCTATTCAACTACTTCATCCAAAACAAGCTAAAGAATTTGATGGAAGTCATAGGCGACTTCTAAGGAGATAATCATGCGTAAGAGCGTAGCGGAGATTCTAGAAGAGATCGCCGCTCTGAAAAAGAAAGAAGACAAGATCATCAAGCTTCGCGAGAACGTGAGTAACATGGTGATGTTGAAGATCCTTCAGTGGACCTACGATCAGAGAATCAAGTGGCTCCTACCCGAGGGAGAAGTCCCGTATAATCCCACCAAGTACCTCGATCAGGAAGGCAACCTCTATAACGAGGCGCGCCGACTCTACCTGTTCGTGGAGGGCGGCAATCCGAATCTAAAGCAGATTCGTCGCGAGTTCTTATTCATCCAACTACTCGAGACACTGTCTCCTAAGGAGGCGCAGCTCCTGGCCTCCGTCAAGGATAAGAAGCTCCCATACAAGGGCATCACTGAGAAGTTGGTACAGGAGGCATTCCCTGGTCTGATCAATGAGGCAGCACTGATATGAGCAAGACTTTTCATAAAGAGCCTGAGTACACTGACGGCGAGTATGGCAACTACTTCGCTCCGCACCAGAACAAAGACAATCGTCGCGCTAAGCGAATCGCGGTGCTCGCTAAGAAGAAGCGCCGAGACGATGACGAGGATTATGACACCTGATGCCGACTTATACATTCACAGACTCCACTGGTAGAGAGTGGACGGAGTTCATGAGCATGAGCGAGCACGCCGAGTACTTACGTAGTAATCCGGATGTGCAGCAAGTACTTTATCCTACACCTCTCCTCGATCCGACCAGCCTGTCGGTCAAGGGGGTGAAGAACAAGCCCGACTCGGGATTTAGAGACCTACTCAAAGATATGAAGAAGCGACACTCGGGAGGGTTGAGTAAGTCAACGATTAACACGTTCTAGGAGTTCCATGTACGAAGAGATCCAAGAGCTAACAAGAAAACAAAGAAAGCAGCTCAGAAGGAAGGAGAAACTTCAATACGATCCCAATCAGGCTCGTCGCGGCCTGGGAAATATGATGCTGAAGCGGGTCATGCCACTGACTGAGAATCAGCAGAAGACGTTCGAGGCCTACGAGTCCGGCAGGAATCTGCTGCTACACGGCATGGCAGGAACTGGCAAGACCTTCATCTCGATGTACCTAGCATTGGAAGACGTGATCAACAAGGAGGCCTACAATGATGTTACTGTCATTCGCTCTGTCGTTCCTACTCGCGACATGGGCTTTCTACCTGGTAGCCAGGGCGAGAAGTCTAAGGCCTATGAGATGCCGTACTTCCCGATCGCAAAGGATCTCTTCAACCGCGGGGACGCGTACGACATACTCAAGCAAAAGAAGCTGGTGAACTTCATCACCACCTCGTTCATCAGAGGAACCACCATCAACGACTCCGTCATCATCGTCGACGAGGTCGAGAACATGACTTTCCATGAGATAGACTCGGTCATCACTCGAGTCGGCAAAAACTGCAGAATCATATTCTGCGGAGACTTCAGACAGTCTGACCTGGCCAAGAGCGAGGATCGAAACGGCCTACTGAAGTTCATGGAGATAGTTGACAAATTACGCAACTTCGCTTACATTGAATTCGACAAAGACGACATCGTCAGATCAGGATTAGTACGTGACTACATCATCGCTAAGACAAATCTCGGATACGCGTAAGGAGTTCTTACACCATCGTCTATCATTTGAAGAACTGAAGTCTCATACACTCGAGGGAGGATTCCGTCTGTACGAGAATGCGGACGGGGTCCTCTTTCCGTCTGTGACTACCGCTCTCGGAGACATGAAGAGGGAGTCGCTGATGGAGTGGCGCCGCAGAGTCGGCGAGGCCGAGGCAAACAAGATAGGTAGAGAGGCCGCTTCTCTAGGCACCAGGCTGCACACGATGTGCGAGAACTACCTGAACAACGTGCCCGACTACGATCACAAGGCATTTCCCGGAGAGCTCGAGCTCTTCTCTAAAATGAGACCTGTACTCGACGAGCGAATCAGTGTAGTATACGCTCAAGAATTTCCGATGTACTCCCTCGACTTAGGAGTGGCCGGCAGGTGCGACTGCTTCTGCGTATTCGACGGGAAGCCCACGGTCGTAGACTTCAAGTCGTCCTCGAAATTGAAGAAAGAGGAGTGGATCGAGAACTACTTCATTCAGGCCACTGCGTACTGCCTGATGTTGCGAGAGAGATTCGGTCGTCCGATAGACAAGTTCGCCGTGCTGATCTCCTCGCCGGAGGGGATGCAGGTGTTTCACAAGGACACCGAAGACTATATAGAAGTGGCCAGAGACTACTTCAAGGGTTACCACGCCAGGCACGGTCATACGCAGGAGTACTTCCGCGGCCTGATAGAGAGGAATGAGACATGTACTTAGACTACTGGATGATCGCCATGCTCGTCGGTTGCTTCGGCGCCTGTGCATATCTCAGTCACTCCAGAGGTAGGCGAGACGGCATCCTCCTAGGCATAGAGGGAGCGTTCTCCTACTTAGAGAGACACAAGGTCATCTCGTTCTTGAAAGACGGATCCATCAAAGGCGCCAAGGGCAAGGTAGACGTCAAGAATTTGATGGACGAGGCATAAATAGCGAACAGAATTATCGTAGAAGGAAGTTGAAAGACTACTTGGACCCGGGTGCAACTCCCGGCGCCTCCACCACGAACACACCAGCCACCGAATAGAGCGTGTGGTCTTATATCGTGCTAGCCGATGAGATATGATAATCGGTGTGTTCTTGATGGGGGCGAACTAGGATCGACAAGAGTGTAATAGGCGACTGGAGATAATCGTAGGCGACTACGTCAAGCGCAAAACGTTAAGTGCAAACGACAACTATGCACCTCGTTACGCCCTAGCGGCCTAACATGAGTTTTCGGTGGGTTTGACTTGGAAACAGAATAAACCCACCACTCTCAACACAAACACAGGAGACTACTATGAATCCTTTCGAGATTCGACTCGCTCTGCTTAAACTCGCACAAGAGATTGAAAATGAACGAGCCATGAATGAGCGCATTCGCCTAGAGAACGACTGGCAAATGATTCGCGAGAACGACACTAAGATCCCCTTCCCCACAGTTCCAGTAGTATCAGTCGAGGACGTCATCAAGGCGGCCGAGACTCTCAATGCCTTCGTATCGAAGAAGGACGCTTAACAATAGGAGTAATGAATGAAGTTTGCAAAGCACATCCTCGCCGCCGGCCTCTTGGCTTTGGCTACCGTTCCGGCCCACTCCGCCGCAGGAGTAAATGTAGGCACTCTCACCTGCGACGTAGACTCGGGAGTCGGGTATCTCATCGGATCTAGCAAGGACGTCGTCTGCGTCTATCGCGGCAACGGAAAGACCGAGCACTACGTCGGCAGCATCTCCAAGCTCGGGTTGGACCTCGGCGTCACCGGTAACCAGACAGTAGTCTGGGCAGTGCTCGCTCCAGGTTCTCTCGGCAAGGGTGCTCTCGCCGGCAACTACTTCGGCGCCTCTGCCGAGGCCACTGTCGCCGTAGGCGTAGGTGTCAACGCCCTCGTAGGTGGCATGAAGAAGTCGGTCACACTCCAGCCGATCTCGGTGTCTGGACAGACCGGACTCAGCGCTACCCTGGCCGGTGCATCGCTGCACCTCTCGCCAGTCAAGAACAAGTAACACACTCACTCTATCAGGAGCTTCTCTTATGAAAGTCAGTATTAAGTCGATGAGGTCGTCCTCTGAGATCCTTCGTGGTATAGAGAAGCTCGTGATAGAGAAAGACATTCCCTACATAGACGCCGCCATTCACTACGCCGAGAAGAACAACATGGAGATCGAGACGGTGGCTAACATCATCAAGATGTCCACCGTCGTGAAGGCCAACATTCAGCTGGAGGCTGAGGCTCTCAACTTCATTCCGAAGACCGCACACCTCCCGATATGAATCCATTCGAGGCCTACACCACCTACCTGGCGGTGAAGAATCACTTCGAGCGTGACGGATACGACTACTTCAAGTATCGTGGCAAAGTGCCAGCGAAGCTGGAGTCCTTCTATGCTCGCAAGGACAGGTACTTCTTCGAGAAGCTGGCGCGCAAGGAAGACCTACTGGAATTCCTAGTCGCCAACTTCCTCGAGAATGACAAGAGCTACTCGCGCGACCTCACACAGGAAGATGCCGAGCGAGTGTATCGAGACTGGGTGAAGAGGACTCAGTCGCTGACCTACAGATTCAGCGAGGAACTCGAGAAGATCGAGGACCTGAAGCAGGCAGTCAGAGTAGAGGACGGGCAACACCCACAGCTACTGAAGATGTACATGCAGAAGAAGGTGTCAGCCGAGACTATCCTAGTGATAGACTCTCTGGCCAACATCATCGAGGCGTGGGACAAGAAGATAGAGGACACAGTCATGTGGCCAACTATCAGGAGAAAGCTGGTCAAGTACAAGCCGTTTCTCAAGTTCGAGAAGGACAAGTTTCGAGAGATCGTTCTCGAGAGATACGTGAGGAACTGATAATTTTTCTGTTCCATCTTTTGCTACAGCATGATATATAGAAAGGGCGTAAGCCCACATACGAAGCATACGCAACATACAACGCAATACGGAGAATACGATGGACTTCGCTTCCCTCAAGAAGAACCGCACGGCTCAGCTCGAGTCACTCACCGCGGAACTCAACAAGCTCAACACCAAGACCAATCAGCAGGCGGCAGACGACCGTTTCTGGTATCCGGCCGTAGACAAGGCCGGTAACGGCTACGCCGTGATTCGCTTCCTCCCTCCATCCGAGGGTGAAGACGTACCATTCATTCGCATCTGGGACCACGGATTCAAGGGACCAGGCGGGTGGTACATCGAGAACTCCCGCACTTCTCTCGGTCCTAACGAGAAGGATCCAGTCGGCGAGTACAACTCCAAGCTCTGGAACGCAACCGAGGACGACAACTCGCCTCAGCGTCGACAGGCCCGCGCTCAGAAGCGCCGTCTCACCTACATCTCTAACATCATCGTGCTGAAGGATCCTGCCAATCCTGAGAACGAGGGCAAGGTGTTCCTCTTCAAGTACGGCAAGAAGATCTTCGACAAGCTCCAGGAAGTCATGCATCCGCAGTTCCCGGACGAGAAGCCGCTGAACCCGTTCGACCTCTGGGACGGCGCTAACTTCCAGGTCAAGATCCGCAACGTCGAGGGCTATCGCAACTACGACAAGTCTCAGTTCTCTGAGTCTGGTCCGCTGCTCGACGACGATGCCAAGCTCGAGAAGATCTGGAAGAGGCAGCACAAGTTGAAGCCGTTCCTCGATCCGTCCAATTTCAAGTCCTACGACGAGTTGAAGGCCAAGCTCTACAAAGTGCTCGGTCTCGACGAAGTCTTGACTGACGGTGTGGCTGACGCTCCTGCTGCTCGTAAGCCAGCTCCCGCTCCTAAGCAGAGCGACGACGACGAGCTCCCCTGGTCTACGCCGAAGGAGTCGAAGAAGAACGCAGTGGTCGAGGATGATGACGAGAGCCTCGAGTTCTTCAAGACTCTCGCCGAGGACAACTAAGTGAGAATCGGCATGACTACGACGTGAGTGTGTCTCTTCGTTTTGTATCGTGGTCGTGCCGATAACATCTCATGAGCGAACTTGATGGCTTTGCTCTGAGGTACGACGTACTCTGGCTCTCCGGCTTCTGCCACGAGGGCCAGAGTACCTCCCTTTTTAGGCTCTACTTTTCCACCCTCGGCCAGCGGCCGCACGATCTTCAGTAAGCTCTGAGTACCCCTAGAAGACTCAGTGACGGCGCCACCTCCTCCGCTAGAATCAGACTGATTTCCACCCAACACCACGATGCTGTCGCCAGTGAAGCTCTTCACGAATCCCACGTGACCGCCGCCGCCTCTGGTGAACACTGCTATGTCGCCTGGTTGAACTGCACTGACGTCTCCGCCACCTTCACGACTCCATACGGGTGCACCGTAGTCCAAGAAGCTCTTAGCCCAGGCTGATCCTGTTCCGGGGCGACCATTGCTAGCGAGGACAGAGTTAGTGAAAGCCGCGCACCAGGGAGTCTTAGCGACATCCCACGGCTGAAAGTACTGACCGATGAATGCGTTGAGTGTCGAGCGATCCTTGCCTTCACTCATTCCTAGGTACTGGCTGGCCGTAGATAGCAGGTCACCAGTCGGCGGCGGAAGAGGACCAGCAGGAGCCTGCTCTCCGCCTCCGTAGAGATTCTGCATGTACTGAGTCTGCTCTTGCTCAGTCTGTGGTATCGTGAGCCGCGTACGATTCAAAGCCTCATTGACGGCTGCGTTGGCAGTAGTAGGCGGAGTCTGTGGCTTAGCGAATGGCTCTAAATCAACCGCTGATACTGGACCAGGGTACTCGACAGGCGAGTCTACCATCTGCTCGGCGGGAGGAGTAGGCGGCGTAGGTCCTGCTATCGGAGGAGCTAGCATCGCTTGTACCGAGGCCTGCTCACTAGTCTGCTGAGGAACTGGTTCGAGTGCTGCTACAGGAGCAGGAGGCTCCTTCATTTGCATGGTGGCGTCTGGCGTCGCCTGAGTCGAAGCTGCTTCTTCCTCTTCTTCCTCGTCTCCGGTGTAGAGGTAGTCTACCACGCCGTTGACTAATTCGTCTACGCTGTCACCCAGCGCGTAGTCGGCTACCGCGCCACCTACGAGGCCAGCGATGAATCCTGGTAGGGCTCCTACTCCGAATCCAAGAGCTCCACCCACCATCGCGCCGAGGAAAGCTCCGACCCACATGAGGCCAAAGCTGGCTACTGCGCGGGCCACGATCTGAGTGACTGCTTGGCGATACTCGCCCTTCTTCATATTGGGATCGAGTGCTTGAAGCTCGGACCATATTCCCCAGAGACCGATGGCTAGGCCGAGGATTCCTAGTCCCTTTGGCAACTTGTACTTGCTGTCAGGCGCTTTGGCTTCTTTAGGAGCTTTGCCTCCGGCTCTCTCTTCTCTCCACTTGTCTATCTTCGCTCTTCTGGCCGCTTCCTTCTCTGCGTTGCTGAGAGTCCTGTTGTTTCCTGGAGTCCTGCCACCCGTTCTATTCTTGAGGCGCCTGAGAGCCTCGAATCCACCGGCTGCTAAGAAGTCGATGAGAGCATTAGAGACGTCTTCTGCGCTCTTTGACGTATTGCTGATGCCGTCTTCTCGAGCAGCCCTGGCATTCTGTAAGCTATTCATGGAGTCGCGAAGCTCGTCCATCTCTTCGCTCAGAGAAGTCAGTGCTCTACCTATCTTCTGAGACACCTGGCTCGTGGCGCTAGAGAGGGCGCGCAGACCTCTGACTTCTCTCTCGAGCAAGTCGTCCACGTTCTTGAGTATGTTCTGATTACTGCGATAGTCGATAGGATAGAACGCTCTTAAAAAAGAGTTTCCTATCTTCGTCTTGATCTTGAGTAGTTCTCTGTCTGCTGTTGCCATCTTAGTACAGTGGGTTCATCGCTTCTTCGAAGTGAATGTCTGCGGTGACTTCTTCTCTAGCATGGCGTAAGTCTATGCCATTAAATATGTGTTCCATGTATGGCATATACGTAGAGAGCATGTTCTTCGTCTTCTCTTGCGGGCTTCCAGCAAATGAGCCCTTCTTTCGAGCGTCGATAGTCCTCTGAGATGAAGTTAGGGTATCTTCATCTTCTATCTGCTGCGGATCTTTTGGAGGTTGTAGGCCTATAGAGACGTCTCTGCCAGCCTTCGGCATATCAGCACTGAGAGGAGTTATCTTCGCTCCCTCCGCCATGGGCGCCGGTCCCTTGGCGCTCTGTATGACATTCATGAGAGTGCTAGTGTCGTGCTTTATGCCCTGGCCGTAGTAGCTGGCTCCCGTGTATGGATTAGGCACAGATGCCCACTCTTGAGACAGAGCCTTGCCAAAGTCTTCATTCGACATCTGACCGGCACGCCACTTAGATCCCTTGCGCTTATTGTCTATCAACCAAGTAGCGAATCTGTCTTGAGTCTCTGGTGTGAACTTCTCATCTTGACGTATGATGCCGGCGTTGAGTCCGTCTATCATAGTCTGTTTCATGAATTGGTATCTACCGATCGCAGAAGATCCCCTCTGCTTCCTCTGAGCTTCCATGACTTCGGCCACAGTCATGTCAGTCAGCGGCCTACCGTCCGTCGTATTCTGATACCCGAACTGAGTGTTGTAATCGGCACCTTCCGAGTCTGCCAAGTAGTCGAGGATAGGCCCGTATTCTCCTCCGCTGTACATGCTCGTCTGATCAGACCCTACACTGACCGTGGCGATAGTGTCACTCGGCGAAGCGGACTGATTCTGTCCACCGGTGAATCCGGTGTCTGTACGGATCTGAGGCGAAGCAGAAGTTCCTCCAGTAGTTTGAGGAGAGCTGTAGAGATTCTGAGTGTATGCGCCTTGACGTGCTTCAGTGTCAGGAACTTGACCAGGCGGAGTCACTTCTCTCTGAGCGGCTATGTCTTGAGCGGCACCCGTGGTTATACCGCCAGTGTCTCCACCCGTAGCTGGAGGAGTCTGAGACTGACCGCCGCCCTCAGATGCAGCCGCTGTTGCACCCGCCAGTGTAGCTCCGGCGGCGCCTGCCATGGCGGCCATACCACCAGCTCCACCCATAGCTGCACCAGAAGTGGAAGTCGGAGTGATACCCGTCGTGGAGTCCGCCGTCTTACTCCTACCGAGGAGAGTGTTTACATAGGACTCGACGTATCCCTTCACAGAGTTTAAGACCAGTGCCCTCTCAGACCAGTCCAAGTCGTCGAAGTTAGGGACTACGTTGTTCTTGATGTCTACGGCGTTCTCTTCTTGATAGATGTCACGACATATTAAGTAAGTCTGGATGGCCAGCGTGCTGGCTACGCCGGCCACGTAACCGGCTGGTCCTCCGAGAGCTCCTACGTCAGGAGCGATACCCGAGGCGAATTCGAATCCTATTGCCTGCCAGCTGTCGCCAGACATGAAGCGACTGAATGAGAAGTAGCCTCCCACGAGTGCGCCGAAGATGGGGATACTCTTGAGACCGATGGTGGTAGCGATCCTGCCACCGAATTTAGAGAGATACGTCGGGACCTTTGGACCTATCTTCGCGAGAGCCTTCTGCTTCGCGGACATCGTAGAGCGACTGATAAGCGCGGCTGCACCAGCAGAGGCTCCCACCGCCGCAGTGGCTCCTCCCATCTTAGCGAGATCGCTGGCCGGCGTGGGTACGCTAGTACTAGCGGCAGGTCCAGAGGCAGGTCCGACAGAGGCACCCTCCTCTCCACCCGTGCTGCTACCACTGAGTAAGTATGCTCCAGCTGCTCCGACCGCAGTAGCTCCAGCCAGTACGGCTCCTACTTTGCCGACCTTTAGCGCTCCCTTCAAGAAGCTGCCCGCTGCGCCTCCTGCCGCAGCTCCTGCTGCCCCCGCCGCCACGTCGTCGACTATGCTACCGCCGTCACCGCCACCTAGTTTGACGTCTCGCAGGATGGCATCGAGAGTCTTCTGAATTCTCTGAAGAGCCTCCTCACTGCGCTGTGCATTGAGACGAGTCCTACCTTCGAGCTTATCTTCCTGAGATCTATATGCCCTGGCTTCTCTGTCTCTGACTCTCTTGGCTTGGAAGTCGTCGAGAGTCTTACTGACGTCTTTCGTATTCTGATTGACTTGATCGAGTATTGCGTTGCCAGTTCGTAGATCCGAAGACACGTCTCGCATGGCGTCGTATAGCTGACGGAAGTCGCCGACTATACCGAAGCCAATTGCTCTGACGATCTCGTCCAGCGACTCTCTGACTGCTTCTTCAGCCATTTCTGGTTCTCATCTCTTCTTCTACTTGCTTCTTATACGCTATAGCCAAGTCGACGTATACGTCTCGCTCGAACGGTACCAGCGCCTCTATGTCGGCGATGGAGTACTTGTGATGGTGAGCCAAGCCAAACACTACCTCGTAGTAGTTCTTGAGGTTAGTGTGACTCAGCCCAATATAAAAAAATCGTTCAGGTTCCTGAGGATAGCCTTTCTGCTATGGCCGAGAGAGTTCTTGTAGTCTATCTCGTAGTGCATCTTAGGCATAGTCTCGAAGAATCGCGTGATCTTGGCGAAGGTGGCGATGTCGATGCTCTGAACGAACTCATCACGCTCGTCTTCTGGAGCATCGGCGAACACCGAGATCTTGTCTCCGCCCTCTACCACGAACTCGATGCAGTACTTCATGACCTCGAAGAAAGCCTTGGTCTCCACCTGCATGGTCGCGATCGCGTCGATCATCTGAGTAGTCGGATACTTCATGACGATAGCGATGTCGTCGTTGAGTTGGATCTTCGAATTATGAGCCGGATCTTTCCTCATCTCTACCTTGTCGAGGTCGATGTCGAAGCTGTACTCCTTGCCGTCCTCGTTGTCCGTCAAGTAGACCTTCGCCATGTTGCTGACAGACCTAGATCTCAGCTTCAAGAACAGGTACTCGATGTCGAACGTGGCCAGCTTGTCGGAGTCGAACTCCGGATCCTGACAGCAGTTCCCGATGACCTGCTTCAGTGATAGGATGATCTCTTTCAAGTCTCCACTCTGTTGCGCCATGAGGAGGATCTTTTCCTCGGCTACTAAGAACGGTCTGAACTTATGAGTCTTCTGAGAAGAGGGAATCTCGAGTTCAAAGATCGGATACTTTAGTTTCGGCAGTGCCATATTATATCTCCATGTTAACGTCTATTCTGTGCCGCGTTGTAGTCGAACGGCGTATTGATGTCTCCACCCGTGCTACCCGCGTCTATCCTATTGCCAGTGCGATTGCCGCTCTGATCCAGATTCTCGGTGTACCAGTCGAAGTAACTGAAGCTGACCGGAAGACTCAGGTACTGATCATTGAAGCTGTAGCTCAGCTGAACAGATCCGATCTCTATAGGGAATGCTCTGTTGATAACGGTCTTGCTCACGATGTCTAAGTTGAGCTCGCTGGCGCTAGAGGACTGAACGGTGCCACCCACTACGTAGAGCTCCATGTTGGACTCGTACTCGGACTTATACGCTGCCTCGAAAGCCTTCATTCCGTTGACTTCTGCTCTGTGAACTGCCCTGCCCTCTGTCGTGTAGTTGACGATTCCTCTCATCCAGTTTCTGAAGAACGAGAGCGTGTAGCCCTTGGCGTCGACTATGAACGTGGCGCTGATGGGCTGGAACATGGGTGTATGTGCTTTGAGTTCTACCGGGCCGTAGCCGTACGGCCTCGACTCCACTGTAGCCAGAGACAGACCGGGAAGTGTGATGCTGTCGCAGTAGAGCGTGATGTCTTCCACGTCGCCAGGGTTAGTTGGCATATTCAGTGCCCGAGCTGCTCCCGCTAAGCCAGGAGGTGGAGTGATGATCAGCTTGTAGAGATTGTTTCTCGCGACTCCCTTTCGAGCCATGAGAGCTCTGAACTGATCTATGTCGAAACTTCTTCCGATTGCCGGCATTTACTTGTACTTTCTCTTCGTTCCGATGATCTTTCTCGAGTCGGCGTATACCTTGCCAGAGCTGGCTCCCTGGAATCTCTGCAGAGGCAAGAAGATGGCTATCGGCCACTCGTCGGGCTCTATGTAGAGGAACTGCGACTTGACGTGGCTAAACAAGTATCTCTTCAGGCAAGGTTTGAAATAACTCAGCCTCGAGTATTTAGTCAAGATGGAATACGACAACTTGAGGTCTTGCGCCTCGTTCTTGGAGCCGAAGCCCACGAGGCTGCTGAACAGGCTGGCCCTGAGCGTCGGGGGTAAATAGTGGAGGTTGAGGCCCAGGAATCCTGTGGAGTCCATGTCTATCGGGAATACGAGGGGATACATGTCCCAGTAGGGCAACGTCTCTTTGTGCTTGGCGTCGTACTGAAAGAGGAACATGCTGCCCGGCAGAGGAGACCTAGTCAGGTTCTGCCTGTAGTCTCCGGCGGTGAGTAGCGTATTCGGACTGACTCGGCTGTTGCTGGCCTTCTGCCTGAACCACTCGAGAGCGGACTTAGACTTCTTACCTGCCTCTACTGGTGAGACGTCGAGTATCTTATCGAATATGTTTGCCATCAGATGGTCTTGATCCCTAGTTCTCTCTCTGTCATGACGACGAAGTTCCAGCCTCTGTCTGCGCAGTACTCGCGAGCGGCCTTCCACTTGGCCTGGTTCTTGCCATATTCAAAGACTTCGTTTACGTAGCGCCTGGTCAGTCGACCGGGCTGCTTTGGAGGCTCCGCCTGCTTGGCCGGCTTCACCTCGATGACCAGTATAGCGCCGTCAGTCTTCCTGACCCAGAAGTCAGGGAAGTACCGATGAATCCTGTTATCGACCGGCGACCTGTATGGTATGCAGAACTCTTCCGAGGCCCACTGGGATACTTCTTCGTGGGCGTCCAAGTAGCCCATCAGTTTTAGCTCCCAGCCGGATCTATAGATGATGTTCGTGGGGTCTCCGCGATACTTTTGTGGATTCTTGGGCTTGAAGCGGCCTTTAGAACTCATGATAAATACTATTTATCCGCATTCAAGGAACTTATCTAGATGGCCTCCATTCCAGACGCTATAGCCACTGCAAAAGACGTCACGAGTAAAGTAGGAGCTATGATCCCGCTGGGGCAGATCAGCTCCGTAGTCCAGACTCTGCAGAACATACAGGGGTTCAATCCTGGGGCTTTCAGTCAGTTAACTGGTACTATACAGAGCGCGCTGACGGGATTCACTCAGGCTTCTAGCATCCTTCAGGCATTCTCAGGCCAGTCGCCTCTTACTGCTATCACTAATACACTCAGCGCCACCGGTCTGGCTGGCTCTTCTATAAGTCAGATCGCGGGCGCTGTTTCTTCGGCTTATCAGCAAGCGGATTCTTTCTTGAGCACTGTCTCGGCGGCGCAGAGCTGGCAGCAACTCAACAGCCAGCGTCCTAGTGTCGAGGAGTCTAGAGAGACTAATCTAGTGGGCGGCGGTCTACAGTTCCCGAAAGACATCGGCAAGTACTGGATCTACCTAGGATTCGAAGAAGCCAACTTCGGCACTATCATGGGTTCTAGCAGCGCTGTATATCAGAGAAAAGGAACCGGAAGTGTGACTCTCCCAATTCCAATGAATCTCACTGATACAAATCAGCTAGCTTATCAGCCACTGTCTCTCACTGATCAGGCTACCAGCGCGCTCTCAGGCGCCGCTAGCGTTGCTTCTGGATTTACTAGTGTTAGAAACATGGCGGCTGGCTTGGCTTCTAAGATAGGCGTCGATAAGCTAGGAGATTTAGGTGGTGCTGGAGTAATTGCGGGCGCCGCGGCAGAATCTGCCGGTGCACTGCTCGGCTATGCATTGAATACTCATCAGACTCTCAAGTTCGTACAGCCAACATTAAAGACACATTCGTTATCTTGGAAGCTAGTACCTTCTAGCAAGGAAGAGTCCGAGGCTCTGCACACGATCATCAGGTACATCAAGTCCAGGATATATCCTACTACCGCGGCCGGCGGATTGGCCTTCCAGTATCCGAATCTCGTCAACGTCTACATGTACAACGGCGACAAGATGTACTTCTTCAAGCCTGCATATGTACAGGGCTTCGCGGTGAATTATACCACGGAGGGCGGGCCGGCCTATCACAAAGACGAGTACCCAGTCTCCGTGCAGATCGACATGACTATAACAGAGACCGCGGTATGGCTCAGCACGGATAGGTTCTAATATGGCAGTCACTCGTAACTACTTCCAGAAGTTCCCGACGGTCTCTTACAACGACTACGTAGTCAGAGACATCAGCGCGCGCACCAAGCTGAGCCAGTACTTGATAGAGACTGGCGTAGCCTTGCTACCTTACACCATCAAGGAAGGCGAGCGCGCAGACAGCATCGCGTCGTTCTACTACAAGGATCCATACTACGCCTGGGCCATCTATCTCGTCAACGGAATCATAGACCCCTATTCAGAGTGGCCCAAAGACTCCCAGTCTCTGGAGAATTACATCGAGACTAAGTACGGCAGCGTAGAAGCAGCTCGCGACACCGTGTTGAGGTACGAAGTAGACTGGGCTTCTGACACGACGCTGCTATCGCCCGCACAGTACGAAGCGCTGCCTCAAGTGAATAAGAAATACTGGAGCCCCCAGTACGGCTACAATAGAGAAGTCATAAACTACTTCAGAAGAAAGCTAGACTGGGCGCTCGATAACAATCGACTAGATCAGATCACGGTGATCTCTAACAACTCAATCAATTCTCTGTCTGAGGCTTTCACCATAGGAGAGCGCCTGTACCAGTACAACTACTTGGACGACGTAGCAGTAAAGAGTACAGTAGTCTCTGTCGACGCTACAGACGCTAATACTCGCCTCTTCACTTACTCGAATGCTTCTTTCAACGACATCACATTCTCTTCTGGTAACACTACTATCTTCGTGCGAAGCACTTCTAAGATCCTTCCTACGGCAAAAGTGTCAGGCACCAATATCCCAACAGGTGCTTACGTCAAGCACATCATCAATGGAAATCACTTCGAGATCTCGGCCGCACCGACCGGATCACCTTCTAGCAATTCCACTTATACGTTCAACAATCCTGCTACGGCTGTCATGACGGTGCAGAAAGTCGACTTTTCAGAGGTGCGCTTCGCGAACAATGGCGTAGTCGCTACTCCAAATTCGTTCTTCACTTATGAGACAGCAGGACAGTACAGAGACGAAGACAACTACGTCATCGGTAGGAGAGGCGGCGCTAACGTAGTAGTGTTGACGCACGTGCGAATCGACACGAATGCTGCTGCTAATGCTCTCTTATCGAATAGTCATCTTTCGAATGATGAGCTACCCTACTGGCGTTCGGTCGATGCCTACACTGACGAGCTCGAGAAGAACGAGCTGCGTAAGGAGATCTTTGTCCTCGACGTCAACGCCATAAACTCTCTTGACGACAACCTAGAGGCACTCTTGAAGAATGTCTGAACCAGTCGACGTCATCAGAAGTATAACAGCCACTCTCAATGGTAGGGATCTCCTACCACTATCTAGTCGTATCGTAGTCGCGGAAGATATGGGAAGCACATTCACGAGGGCGACTATATACATTGCCCGCGACTCCAGATACGAGATGCAGGAAGCACTGGCCGGAGCTCCGGTGAACATCAGTATACAGCCTCAGAACGGACCAGCTCTGCAGTGCAAATTTGTGGTCCACTCGGCGAAGCCACAGATGCACGAAGCCGGTAAGGGCCTGTTCGGCACCATCGACTGCGTAGACGAAGACTTTCCTAAAGCAGCTAGCGCCAGAATTCAGAAGGGATGGAAGCAGAAGAACGCCGACGACATCATCAAAGAAGTTCACAAGGAGATGGGTTCTGGTAAGCCCATCGAAGTGAGCTCGGGCATGAAGCAGGCCACAATGACTTCCGGTACGGGCATGCCACTCGAGATCATACGAAATGCGGGTCATCGCTCCAATGCAAAGAGCAGAGGTCACTACTTCAATACCAACAAGAATGGCGGCACCTCGAACTTCAAGACCATGAAAGACCTCACCAGTCAAGGGCCTAAGAGAAACTTCACTTACAACGCCGCTGGCTCTGCCAATCCTAACTCTCTAGGAGATCCGTCTACCGTGTTCGACATGCAGTACCAGGGAAGCCCAGTCACTGCGCAGAAGCAGACGAATGCTCAGGGTAAGAGATTCAACCCTCAGTTCGGTAAGTTCGCTAACAACTCCAAGGCTTCGGCCGGTCTCTCAACTCCTGGCCTGGGTGTCAAGGCAGGAGAGCCTAAAGTGCTCTTCCCGGTCGTCAACAGCATAGAGCAAGAAAAAGAGAAGAGGCACGAGGATCGCGATCAACAGAACTTGAACGAGTACACCGCTAAGCTGAGACTACTCGTCCCCTTATCGAGTGACATTCACGCGGGCGATATAATCAATCTCAATAGCGGTAGTGCAACTTACTTCAGTGACGCGAGTCCTAATAACGCGGCCTCTGGTAAGTGGCTGGTCTCGTCTCTGATGCACGTAGTAGAACTGGGTGGTAAGGGTGATACGGCAGGCCATACCGGCCGAACTTTATTACACTGCATAGGAAAGATCTCGTAATGAAATCCTCCAACTTCGATCAAAGAGTCTCCATCTACACCGGCACGGTGGAAGACATCAAAGATCCTGAGCAGCTCAACAGAGTAAAGCTCCGCATAGTCTCACTACACGGTGGTACCGGTCAGACGCCGACTGATACCCTCCCCTGGACGAAGACTCTGTCGCCTGCTACTGGCGCGGGCGGTCCTAATCAGGGAGGCGGCGGAGGACAAGGCGGACTCAGCGTAGCCAAGGGAGCGGCCGTAGTAGTTCTCGTGAACAATGACAACTATGACGACATGACTATCTTGGGAGTCTTGCCGGTCAACAATACCGGAGAGAACATCATCGGCGCTTCGGCGGGTGGTCAGTCTTCCATGGCCCTCGGTGGTCTAGACGGAGGATCTACCGGTGGTAAGCACGAACCTGCCACCGACATG
>Ga0129333_10001236_pt1 | contig 22899 bp, 19 predicted proteins | sample CPB6_08_DNA_FD_94474 | JGI IMG/M metagenome (GOLD analysis project Ga0129333, IMG submission 94474) | Freshwater to marine salinity gradient microbial communities from Chesapeake Bay, USA - CPBay_Sum_0.6_0.8_DNA | ecosystem: Environmental > Aquatic > Marine > Coastal | place: USA: Chesapeake...
GCCTCGTCGAGCAGCCTGCGCAGCACGGCCGCCGAGCGCGACTGGCCGGCCGCGGCAGGTGGGGCGTCGCGCAGGGCCACGAGCCTTTCGAGCGCCGCGAGCCCGCCGCAGGCGGCCGTGGAGAGGCGGCCGGCCTCGCGGGCCGCGGCCAGCTCCCGCCACAGGCTCCGACCCGCCGTGCCGGCCGCGGTGCGGGCGGCCTGCAGGGCCGAGGCGGACAGCCCGCGGGGCGGCACGTTGGCGATGCGGGCCAGGGCCAGGTCGTCGTCCGGCTCGACGAGCAGCCGCAGGAACGCCATCACGTCCTTGACCTCGCGGCGGTCGAAGAACGAGCGACTGCCGACGAGTTCGTAGGCGATGTTCCGCCGGCGGAGTTCCTGCTCGAAGACTCGGGTCTGCTCGCCCGTGCGCACGAGGATCACGGCCTCGGCCGGGATCACCCGACGCTCACGCAGCAGGCTCTCCAGGTCGCCCACCACCCGCCGCGACTCGTCCACCTCGTCCTGGGCCTGCACGATGGCCGGTGGCACGCCGGGTGGCGCGGTGGCCACCAGCGTCTTGCCGTGCCGCCGGGTGTTGCGTTCGATGAGCTGGTTGGCTGCGGCGATGATCTCGGGCGTGGAGCGGTAGTTCTCCTCCAGCCGGACGATCTTCGCCCCCGGCCAGCGGGCCGCAAAATCGAGGATGTGCGACACCTCGGCTCCGCGCCAGGCGTAGATCGACTGGTCGTCGTCTCCCACGACGCACAGGCTGCGGTGATCACGGGCCAGGGCCGAGAGGATGCGCTCCTGGATGCCGCTCGTGTCCTGATACTCGTCGATGAGCAGGTGGTCGAAACGGCCCGCCTCCGCCCGGCGCACGGCCTCGTCCTCCGCGAACAGCTCGTCGACCAGCAGCAGCAGGTCGTCGAAGTCGACCGCACCTGCGGTCCGCAGGGCGTCCTGGTAGCGGCGGTAGCCGGCGGCGGCGAGCGTCCAGGAGTCGTCCGCGTCGGCGGGGATCGAATCGATGGCGCCGGCGGCGCGGATGGCCCGGCTCTTCCAGCGGCTGACACGATCGACGAGGTCGCCGGGCCGGAGCACCGTGTCGGGCACCTTCAGCTCCTTGAGCGCTGCGCGGGCCGCCGCCTCCTGCTCGCCACGATCGATGATCGCGAAGCGCTCGGGATAGCCCAGCTTCACGGCGTGACGTCGCAGGATGCGCACGCAGAGCGAGTGGATGGTGGAGATCTCGGGCCGAGCGCCGTTGTCGCGGCCCAGCATGCCGCCGGCGCGGGCGAGCATCTCGCGGGCCGCCTTGTTGGTGAAGGTCACGGCCAGGATCCGCTCCGGCGCTGCACCGCGCCTCACGAGCTGCGCGATGCGGGCGATGACCACTCGGGTCTTGCCCGTGCCGGCGCCGGCGAGCACGAGGAGCGGACCCGGCGGCGCCAGCACCGCCTCGGACTGTGCCGCGTTGAGGCCGGGAACGCCGATTCGCGGCGCGGGGGCAGGGCGGCCGGCGGCGGGCTTGGACGAGGAGGCCATGGGGCGAAGAATCTACCACACGGCCGGCAGGGGCCGGCGTCGCCGTCGGCACGGGATCATCTTGACGCCCTGCGGCGGGCGGTTTCCAATCCCCACCCGCGATCGACGTGGCGATGGAGAAATGCGATGCAGTCGAATCAGCAGCCGGAACTCGACGACAACGAACTGGCCACGGCCGTGATGGCGGCATGGGATCGGGTGCGGCCGCACCTGGGTGCGATCGCGGCCGTCGTCGCCCTGGCGGGGGCTGGTCTCGTGGGCTGGTCGCTCGTGTCGTCGCGCCGCAGCGCGGAAGTGGCCCAGGGCTGGGACGAGTGCATGGCCGCCGTCACGGTCCGGGACACGGCGCGGCTGGGCGAGGTGGCCGACCGGTACCGCGGCACGGCTGCTGGAGAGTGGTCGCAGCTATTGCTCGCCGACGCGGCCCTCGACGAGGGCTGTGCGCTGTTGTTCAGCGACCGCAAGGCGGGCGTGGAACGACTCGACGCCGCGGTTTCGCTGTACACGGACATCAACGCGGCGCGGCCGCGCGGGCTGGCCGCCGAGCGGGCCATCTTCGGCCTGGCCAAGGCCAACGAGAGCCTGGGCAAACTCGCCGAGGCCCGCCGCGGGTATGAGACGCTGGTCAAGGAATACCCGGAGGGACCGCTCCGCGGCCTGGCCGAGGCGCGGGCCCGCGAATTGGGCGGTGAGGCGGCCGAGCGGTGGTACGATTGGTTCGAGAAACGAAATGCAGCCACCGCACCGACCACCGAACCCGCCGCCGGCACCCCGGATGGATCCGACACCGCGGCCCCCGCTGACGCCGCTCCCGCAGGCGGGGCCCAGCCCGACGCCGCCGGGCAGTGAAGCTCCGGGAGTTGCGTTGGCCGGCAGCGAGGTGACGCTGCCGGTCGGGCCCGACGACGCGGGCGACCGTCTCGACGTTTTTCTCTGCCGGGCGTTTCCCGAACGCAGCCGCTCCTTCCTGGCCCGGGCGATCGATGGAGGGGCCGTGAGAGTCGATGGCGTCACGGCCCGGGCGTCGCTCAAGCTGCGGCCGGGAGCGGTGGTGCGCTTCACGGTGCCCGCGCCGCCCCGGTCGGGCCCCGAGGCCGAGGAGATCCCGCTCCGATTCCTGCACCTCGACGAATGGATCGCCGCGGTCGACAAGCCGGCCGGCATGGTGGTCCATCCGGCCAAGGGGAATTGGAAGGGCACGCTGGCCGGCGCCCTGAAGTGGCACCTCCAGGCGGGCACGACCGGGCTTTCCACCAGCGGCGGCCCGGCCCGACCCGGCATCGTGCACCGCCTCGATCGCGACACGAGCGGCGTGATCGTGGTGGCCCGCACCGAGGAGGCGCATCACGCGCTGGCCAGGCAATTCGAGCAGCGCACCGTGTCCAAGACCTACCTGGCGATCACGCAGGGGGCCCCGCAGTTCGACCGTGACGAGATCAACCTGCCCATCGGCATTCATCCCTATCAGCGCGAAAAGATGGCCGTCAGGCGCGACCATGCCACGAGCCGCGAGGCACTGACGCGGTTCGAGGTGCTGGAGCGCTTCGCCGGCGCGGCGCTCGTGCGGGTCACGCCGCGGACCGGCCGGACCCACCAGATCCGCGTCCATCTCGCGGCCATCGGCTGCCCCGTGCTCTGCGACGGCCTGTATAGCGGCCGCACCGTGATCGAGCCGTCGTTCATCGGCCGGCCGCCGGGGCCGGCGCTGTTGGCGCGGCAGGCGCTGCATGCCGCGGAACTGTCGCTCGACCATCCGGCGACGCGGCTGCGGATGGACTTCGCGGCGCCGCTGCCCGCCGACATGCAGGGCATGCTCGACGCGCTCAGGAACGCGTGACGCGGACCGGCGACGCCGGATCGTCGTCGTGGACGAGGGCCCGTGGCAGCGTGGAATCGACGACGCGGGCCAGGGCCACCACGAAACCATCGGCGCCGTCGCGGAAGCCGCCGCGGACGAGGTAGGCGTGGAGGAAGGCGGCGGCGGCCCGCAGCGGCAGCGTCCATGCCGAGCCGCGGCGGCCCGCGCGACGCAGCATGCCGGCCTTGAGCGGGGCGTATTCGACCGCCCGGGCGATGACGTCCGCTCGGTCGCGATAGCTGTAGTGGAGGAGCGAGCCGGGCAGCAGCCGGGGCCGCTGGGCCGACGCCACCTCCTCGTGCACGGGCAGCGGCTTGAAGCCCGCCGTGGTGCGGTTGAAGAGCCGCAGCACGCGGTCGTTGCCCCAGGGGCCGTGCCGCACCTCCCGCGTGCCGATGAAGGTGCGGCGGCGCAGCGACCAGCAGGCCCGGGGGTCGGAGAGATCGAGTTCGCGGATCGCCGCCCGGGCCTCGTCGTCGAGCACCTCGTCGGCGTCGAGGGAGAGGATCCAGTCGTGTGCGGCGAGTTCCACGCCGCGGCACTTCTGCGGACCGAAGCCCAGAAAGGGCTGCTGCTCGATCCGGGCGCCCGCGGAGCGGGCGATGATCTGCGTGCCGTCGGTCGAACCGGAGTCGAGGACGAAGCGCTCGGCACACATGTCCGCGGCCGCCAGCACGGCGGCCAGGTGACGGGCCGCGTTTCGGGTGACGACGACCGCGGACACGGGCAGGCGGTGCGGCGCCATGTTCATGGCGCGTCACCGGCCGGCTCGGCCGGTCGCAGGGGGAACTCCAGGATGAACGTGCTGCCCTCGTCGATCCTGCTCGTGGCGTGGATCTCGCCGCCGTGTTCCCGGAGGATCTTGCGGCTCACGGTCAGGCCCAGCCCCGTGCCCCGCGCGCCCTTGGTCGATTCGAAGAGGTTGAAGATTCCTGACAGCGTCTCGGGCGTCATGCCCGCGCCGTTGTCCGAGACCCGCACCCGCACCACGCCCGCCTCGCGGTCCACGCCCGCGGCGATCGTCACCGCGGCGTGCGGCCTGTCCTCCACGGCGTCGAGCGCGTTGGTGACCACGTTGAGAATGGCGCGCGACAGGCCCTCCGGGTCGAAGAGCAGCTGCGGCAGATCGGCGGCCGGCTCCCAATGGATGGTGGCCCGCGTCTCCGCCGCCCGCTGCCGCACCGTCTCCACGATCTCGGTGATCAGCGCGTTGAGGTCGCTGGGGACGGGTTCCGGCTCCCTTTCCTTGCTGAAGGAGAGCATGTCCATCACCAGCGACGAGATCTTGTCCTGGTTGCGGCGCACGATGTCCCAGCCCTTGCGCAGCACCGCGTCGTCGCCATTGTCGAGCCCCATGTCCACGAGGTAGGCCCCGCCGCGGATGCCCTGGAGGATGTTCTTGATGTGGTGCGACACGGTGGCGATCGTCTGGCCCACGCCCGCCAGCCGCTCCGACTGCACCATCGCCGAGTAGTAGGTGGTGTCCTCGACGGCGAGCGCGGCCTGATGGCCGATGGCGATCATGAGCTTGAGCTGCTCGTCGCTGAAGCGGCGGCGCGAGGCCTCGGCGGACGGCACCAGCGGCACGGTGGTGTCGACGTAGATCACCCCCACCGTCCCGTAGCGGCCCTGGAGGGGCACGCAGATCGCCTCCCGCACGCCGGTGCGCACCACGCTGTTGCCGGAGCTGAAACGGTCGTCGTCCTGGGCGTCGCTGGTGAGCACGCCCTCGCCACGGTCGAGCACGTAGTCGAGGATCGTGCGGCTGATCTGCATCGATCCGGCTGCCGCCCCCTGGCGGTCGCGCCGGGCCCGGACACGCGGTTCGCGGGTTTCGGGATCGAGCAGCATGATGCAGCCCCGGTCGGCCTCCACCCACTCGAACACCAGTTGCAGGACGCGGCCCAGCAATTCGTCGATGTCGAGCGTGTGGCTGACGGCCAGGGCCGTGCGATACATGACCTGGAGGTTGCTGCGGGCCCGGGACAGCCAGCGGCCCTGCGGATCCTCCGGCGCCGCCATCACGATCGAGTCGTCCTCGCGCATCGTGCGGACGATCCGTGAGGCGTCGCCGGCGGCGGCCGGGGGCAGGATCTCCACCGCTCCGATGTCGAAGGCGTCACCGTCCTTCGCGTAGACCAGGATCGTGCGGCCGATGCGAATCCGGTCTCCGTTGGCCAGTTCGGCCCGTTCCACGCGGGTGTCGTTGAGGAACGTGCCGTTGGAACTCTTCAGGTCGCCCACCAGGAAGGACTCGCCCACCCGGCGGATCTCGGCGTGCCGCCGCGAGACCTCGTTGTCGTCGAGTTGCACGAAGTTTCCGGCCTCACGGCCGATGCTCACCGCCCCGTTGTGCTGGGTGAGGTCGAAGCGGGCGCCACGATTGTGGCCTTGGATGACGAAGAGCGACGGCACGGGAAACCGGTTCCGGGCGGAGAGGAGACTCCCAGATTGTCGCACACGATCGTGGCAGCGGAAAGCGATGCCTCCGCGACCGGGTCGGGCCGCGTAGAATAGAGGCGTTTGCGAAGAGCACGAAAAAGCAGGAGCGACGCCGGCATGACGCGGATGCGGAGAAGCGTGATTTCCCGGGCAGGGTTGGGATGCTGGCTGGCGGCGCTGGTGGGTGCGGCGGCATGTGTCGCCGAACCGACGGAGCCGGTTCCCGCCAGCGCCGGCATGCGCGACCGGCTGCGGGCGGACGTCGAATGGCTGGCGGCGCCGGAACGCGAGGGAAGGGGGCCCGGCAGCGCCGGAATCGACGCGGCCGCCGATTGGGTGGCCGCACGATTCAGGGACGTCGGCCTGGAAACGCGGGTGGCGGGGGACGGGCCGTTTCAGTCCTTCGCGATGACGCTGGAGGCGAAGCTGGGCCCGCAGGCCGGCAACGTCGCCGAACTGGTGGGGCCGGCCCGGGAGGGAATGCCGCCGCAGGTCGTGCCGCTCGAACTGGGCACGGATTTCACGCCGCTGGCAGCCGGTGGTTCGGGGGCCTTCGACCTGCCGCTGGTGTTCGCCGGCTACGGCATCACCGCCCCCGCCGAGGGCTACGACGACTACGCGGCACTCGGCGCCGCGGCCAAAGGGGCCGGGCTGGTGATGCTCCGGCAGGAGCCGCAGAAGGACGACCCGCACAGCGTCTTCGCCGGCAACCAGGCGTCGCAGTACGCGGCCCTGACGCGCAAGGTCGCCAATGCCGCCGAGCACGAGGCCGGCGGCATCGTGTTCGTCAACGACACCGATGCCGAGGGCGACTCCCTGATGGCCTTCACCCGCGCCGGCGAGGGCAACGCGGCGCGGACCATGCCGATCCTGCACCTGAAGCGCTCGCTGGTCGACACCGTCGTGCGGGAGGCGCTCGGCAAGCCGCTCACGGAAATCCAGCGGGGCATCGACGCGGGGCCGGCCCCGGCGAGCGGCGTGCTCGACGGCTGGCGGCTGCGCGGCAGCACGGCCATCGAACGCGTGGAGACCCAGGGGCGGAACGTGCTCGCGCTGCTTCCCGGCAGGGGCCGTCCCGCCATGGGCGACGAGCCGGCGATCGGGCCTGGCGAGACCGTCGTGCTCGGCGCCCACTACGACCACCTCGGCTACGGCGACAGCAACTCGGCTGCGCCGGGAGAGCGGGCGATCCACCACGGGGCCGACGACAATGCCAGCGGAACGGCACTGCTCGTCGAAGTGGCGAGGCTGCTGGCCGCCAGGGGGCCGTTTCCACGCAGCATCCTCTTCGCCGCCTTTTCCGGCGAGGAGCGCGGCCTGTTGGGCAGCGGCCATTACGCCGCACATGCGGCGATGCCGCTGGCCGACACGGTGGCGATGGTCAACCTCGACATGGTGGGCCGCCTCGTGGACGACAAGGTGATCGTGCACGGCACGGGCACGGGCACGGGCCTGGAAACGCTGGTCGACCGGCTCGTTGCCGCTCATCGGTTGGGCGTGGCCAAGGAGCCGGGTGGCTTCGGACCCAGTGACCACGCCAGTTTCTATGCGAAGAAGATCCCGGTGTTGCACGTGTTCACGGGCTCACACGCCGACTACCACCGCCCTTCCGACACCGCCGACAAGATCAACTACGAGGGCATGGTCCGGCTGGCCGGCTTCGTGGCCGACATCGTGGCCGACCTGGCGGTCGCGGCGGAGAGGCCGGCCCACGTGGAGGTGGCCTCGCCGGCCTTCGCGCGGGGGGGAGATCGTCCCTATTTCGGCAGCATCCCCGACTTCGGCAACCCCGGGAAGGGTTACTCGATCTCGGGCGTGGCCAAGGATTCCCCGTCGGCCCGCGGCGGGCTCAAGGGTGGCGACCGCATCGTGCGGCTCGGCGACAGTGCCATCGCGAACCTGGAGGACTTCGACAGCGCCCTGCGCAAGCACAAGGCGGGCGCGACCGTGCCCGTGGTCGTGGTGCGCGACGGCGCCGAGGTCAATCTCGAGGTCACGCTCGGGGCACCGCGCTGAGAGCTTCGGGGGTGAATTCAGGGAAAATCCCCCGCTTCGGCCGGGAATTTGCGATTGTGTCGGCAGGGCTCGATCGCCATCATCCCGCCCGAATCGGCACCTCCGCGGCGGCCATGGTGGGTCGCGTGGCGGAGCGCCCCGAGCCGCACGTTCCGAAAGCCAAGGAGAGCATCCCGTGACCAAGCAGACGATGATTGTTGCGATCGTGGCGCTGGCCGCCCTCGGACAGATCCCGGCTCAGGCCCAGCCGCCGGCCCCTGCCGCCCAGCCTGCGGCGCCCCGCCCTGCCGCGGCCCGGCCCGCGACTCCTGCCAGCCACGCGGCCGTGATCGACGTGGGTTACATCTTCAAGAATCACGCCCGCTTCAAGACGGCCATGGACAAGATGAAGGACGAGGTGCTCGCGGCCGAGAATCTCCTCAAGGCCGAGCGCGACCGAATCAACGGCCTGATGGAGCAGCTCAAGGGGTTCAATGTCGGGACGCCCGAGCACCGCAAGTTGGAGGCCGAGATCGCCAAGGCCCAGGGTGATTTCAGCGTCAATGCCCAGCTGCAGAAGAAGGACTTCATGGACCGTGAGGCCAAGGTCTATCTGCAGGTGTACTCCGAGATCGAGAAGGCCGTCAGTCAGTTCGCCCGTGAGAACGGGATCGCCGTGGTGCATCGCTTCGACGGTGAGGCTGTCGATAACAGTGACCGAAATCGGATTCTGGGCAGCATCACCAAGCCGATCGTGTACTACGATCCGCAGGTCGACATCACGCCCGACATCCTGAAAATGCTCAACGGCGCCGCCGTGGCCGGCACGCCGGCCGCCCAGTCCAAGCCACTGCGCTGATTCGTGGCGCGGTGCGCGGCGCTGCGGTGGACCGTCGAGGGGTTCGCCGGTTTCCATCCTCCTGGCCTGCATTCATGCCATCACGCTCGCAGCAGACGATCCGGCGTCCGGCGTCGGTCATCGGCACGGGCTACTGGAGTGGCCGTGAGTGCCGGGTCGACTTCCTGCCGGCGCCGGCGGGCACGGGCGTCGTGTTCGTGCGGGCGGATCGGGACGTGCCCGTGCGGATCGCGGCTGCGGTCGAGCATCGCGTCGACGCCGTCAATCGGACGAATCTGGCCGTGGCGGGCGTGCAGGTGCAGATGGTGGAGCACGCCTTGAGCGCGCTTGCCGGCCTGGGAATCGACTGCTGTCTCGTGCGGGTCACGGCCGAGGAGTTGCCCGGGCTCGACGGGTCCGCGCGGGCCTACGTCGAGGCCCTCGATGCGGCCGGGCTCGAGTCGCTCGGTGCCCCGGTGGAGCCGATCGTGGCCGAGGAGTCGTGGCGGGTGGGCGACGGATTCTCGTGGATCGAGGTTTCGCCGCCGCGTTTCGCCGGGCTCTCGGTCGAATACGAACTGGACTATGGGCCGGGGCCGATCGGCCGGCAGTCGCTTTCCCTGCGGCTGGCTCCGGACGTGTATCGCGCCGATCTGGCCGGGGCGCGGACGTTCATCTCCGTCGACGACGCCCGGCGGCTGCGCGCCTCCGGCCTGGGGCTCTCCGTGACCACGAGCGACCTCGTCGTCTTCGACGACGAGGGGCCCGTCGACAACGCGCTGCGGTGGCCCGACGAATACGTCCGTCACAAGGTGCTCGACCTGGTGGGCGACCTGGCCCTGGCCGGCCGGCCCGTCCATGCCCACGTCCGTGCCTCTCGCAGCGGGCACAGGCTCAATGCCGCCGTGGCGGCGCGTCTCCTGGCGGGGCGGCGGAGGCGGGCTTCGGCCTGACGCGACCGCATGGATCACGACCCCGTGGGCGACGGCACGGTTCCTCTGGGCGGGCGGCCTGCGCAGGTGCACGCCAGCGCGATCGTCGAGCCGGGGGCCAGTCTCGCGGCCGACGTCCGCGTCGGGGCTCACTGCGTCGTTTCCAACGCAGCCGTGATCGGCCGGGGCACCGTGCTCGAGAACAACGTCACGATCATGGGCAGCGTGCGCATCGGCGAGCGCAACCGCATCTTCCCCAATTGCGTGATCGGCGGTGATCCGCAGGACGTCAGCTACCGGGGCAGCGACACCCGCGTGGAGATCGGCGACGACAATGTGATCCGCGAGGGGGTGACGATCAATCGGGCCTCCGAGAAGGAGGCCGGCGTGACCACGGTGGGGAGCCGCAACTTCCTCATGGCCTGCTGTCACGTGGCGCACGACTGCCAGATCGGCGACAACGTGATCATCGCCAATGGGACGCTGCTCGGCGGGCACGTCCGCATCCACTCGCGGGCCTCGCTGTCGGGGGTGGTCGCGGTTCATCATTGGGCCACGATCGGCGGCTGGTCGTTCGTGGCGGGGCTGTCGCGGGTGCTGCACGACGTGCCTCCGTTCATGCTCTGCGAAGGTTCGCCCGCCCGTCCGCGTTGCATCAACGTCGTGGCGCTGAAGCGGGGCGGCTTTTCCCGCGAGGCCGTGGAGGCGATCTCCGAGGCGCATCGATTGCTGTACCGGGCCAAGGTGGGCGTCGAACAGGCCCGGGAGATTCTTCGCTCACAGGATGCACTGGATCCGGCGGTGGTGGAGTTGCTCGATTTCCTCATGCTTCAGCAGGAGGGGCGGCACGGTCGGGCCCGGGAACGGAGGAAGGCGGCATGACGCGGACGCGAATGGCAGTGGTCGGCTGCGGGCACCTGGGGGCGATTCACGCCCGGCTGCTCGCGGCGCGCGAGGACGTGGAATTCGTCGCCGTCGTCGATCCGGTGTCCGAGGCCCGCGAGCGGGTGGCGGCCGCGCATGGCTGCCGAGCGCTGGCGGAGTTCCGCGATCTGCGGGGGCTCGTCGACGCGGCCGTCGTCGCCGCGCCCACGGGGCTGCATGCCGCCGTCGCCTTGCCGCTGCTGGAGGCCGGCATCGACCTGCTCGTGGAGAAGCCGCTGGCCGCCAGCGTGGAGGACGCCCGGGCGATCTCGGTCGCCGCTCGCCGCCACGGCCGGGTCGTGGCCGTGGGTCACGTGGAGCGCTTCAACCCCGCCTGGCGTGCGGCCGTCGAGTTCGCCCCGGGGGCCACGGTGGTGGAGGCCGTCCGTGCGGCGCCGTTCACGTTCCGCTCGCTCGACGTGGGCGTGGTGCACGATCTCATGATCCACGACATCGATCTCGTGCTTTCGCTCGAACCCGGCAGGCTGGAGCGGGTCGAAGGGCAGGGCATCCTTGCCAGCGGCGGATTCGAGGATGCCGTCAGGGCCCGGCTCGTGTTCTCGTCGGGACTCGTGGCCGACCTGTCGGCGTCGCGGATCAGCCCGCGGCTGCAACGCACGATCAGCATCTGGTCGCCGCAGGGCCTGGTGCATGCCGACTTGAACGCGAAGACCGTGGAGGCGCTGACCCCGTCGAGCGGCGTCTGCGCGGGAACGTTCGTGGCCGCCGACGTGCCGGCTGCCGATCGGGCGGCGCTCAAGGACAGCTTCTTCAAGGATGTGCTGCCACTGCGGTCGGTGACCGTCACCGACGTCAACGCCATCGCCTGCGAGCACGAGGATTTCCTGGCGGCGCTGCGCACGGCCCGGCCGCCGCTCGTGACCGCGGCTGCGGGAGCAGCGGCGGTGGAAATCGCGGCCCGGGTCATCGACGCGTTGGAATGCGTCCGTCTGGGGGCCGCCGGGCCGCGGCCGCCGGCGACGCTGCCGCTGCAGCCCCGGCGGAAGACGGGCTGAGCGCCTGTCTCGCCCAGTCGCCGCGACCCGCAGGGTCGTGCCGCAGCAACCGGCGACCGATGGCTGCGCGCCGATAGACACGGTCGGGTCGGCCGGCGCTGCGGCCAGGAAAGTCTCCCCGGGGTGTCTCCGTGCCGCGTGTCGCCGCCATGCTCGTGTTCGGTGCCTGGGCCTGCTCCGCGGCGGCGGTCGAGCCGGTGTCCTTCGACGGCTTCGGGATCGACGCCTTCACGGACAGCGCTTCCGTGGCGGCGGCCCTGCGGGAAATCGACATCGAGGCCGCGACGAAAAATGCCCCGTTGCTCGGTCTGGCGGTGCACGGTCCCGCCGGCAGGGATCAGCAGCTCCTGCCGCTGGCGGCCGAAGTCCGCAGCCGCCTCCAGGGGCTCGACGTGGCGGCCGGCTTGCTCGCCGACCCGGACGTCGTCCGGGAGGGACCGCTACGCTGGACCGGTCGGGTCGGTCTGGTGTTCGACCATGCCGCAGGCCGCGAGTCGCTCGAATTTCGCACGGTCGTCGGCCGCAACGGCGAGGCCGGCCTGCTCGGCGTCGAACTGGGGCCGCGGCTCGAGCGCCGGATCGAGGATGGCGTGACGATCTTCCTCGACGGCAAGGCCGAGGCCCAGGCCATGCGGTCGCCCGAGACCGGCTGGTGGACGCTGCCCGGCACCGAGGGCTCGGGCGGCGCAGTGGGCGTCGCCGCCCGCACGGGCCTGACCTGGTGAGCATGCGTCAGGCCAGGTCGCGGTCCTGGAACAGGACCAGGGCCACGAGGATGGCGACCGTGGCATAGAGAGCGGCGTAGACGGCCACCGGGACGAGATAGCCCCAGGGCACGGCGCTGCCGCCGACGACGGCGGCCTCGATCGTGAAGTGGTCGAGCACCGGCAGCAGCGTGGCCGTCAATTTTCCCACGAAGCGCACGATGGCGAACTTGCCCACGCTCGACTGCACGATGAGCGGCACGAGGTGCCCGAGAGTGTAGACCGTGAAGCAGAAGATGAGGTTGGGCAGCATGCCCAGCCGCGTCGACACGGCGAGACTCACCGACGCCATGACGATCGTCTCCAACAGCGCAAGCGCCAGGCCGGGCACGACCGTGATCACCTCGTCGGCGCAGTCCCGCCAGAGGGGCACCTCCTTGGCGCCCTCACGGGCGTCGTAGACGACCTTCAGGCTGGTGGTGGCCAGCAGCACCCCGCCGAGGATCAGGAACACGAGCAGCGCCACCAGCACCAGCCCCGCGAACTTCCCCAGCACGAACTGCCAGCGGGCCAGCGGCTTGGAGAGCACGGTGAGCGCCGTGCGCCCCTCGATCTCGTCGGCCACCGACACGCTCGCCGTCCAGACGACGACCACAAGCGCCAGCACCTTGATCAGGGTCAGGCCGCTGTCCTTGAGCATCTTCACGTCTTCGCCGAACGTGTTGTAGGGGATGACGATGAAGGCCACGAGCAGGACCGTGCCGGCGATCAACGCCACGGCGAACACCGGCTGGCCGATGGCCTCCTTGGTGGTGGCCGAGGCGATGGCCGCGACGCGTCCGGCACCCAATCGGAACATCGTGTAGGCGGCCGTGATTCCGCCCAGCACCAGGCACGTCCAGGGGAGAATCGCCGCCTGGGGATACTCGGGGACGAGCCGCCAGCGGATCTCGAGCCGCGCCGGTTGCTGGCTCGGGTTCGTGGCCTCGAGTTCGGCCTGTTGGCCGAGGAACGGATTCGTGGCGCCGTCGGACCGCGTCCACGCCCAGGGCTGATCGGCGATCAACGCCACCGTGGCGTCCTTGACCAGGGCGAAGCCCTCGACGGCCTGCTGCGTGCGCACCACCAGCGGCGCGTCGCTGCGGAGTTCGAGTCGGGCGAGTTCCTGCGGTCGCAGGTCGAGTGGAATCTTCAGAGCGGCCGCACCGGCGGGAACGGTGGCCGTGGCGAGAATCTCGTTGGCGGACGTCATCCGCACCAGCGAGCGGGCCACCTGATCGATCTGCGCCCACCATGTTCCGGGCGACCCTACGGCAGCCGCGGCCAGGCAGCCGACGGCCACGGCCGCGTAGGTCAGCCCCAGCCAGGCGGCCGGACCGAGAAACCCGTCGCCGAGGCTGGCTCGGGCCTCGGCGGCGAGTCGGGGCGCTGCCAGCGTGAGCAGACCATACACGGCGAGCGTTGCCGCCATGGTGGCCGCGGCTGCGATGCCGATCATCCAGATCGGCGGCAACGCGGTGAGCCAGCGGGATGAGTCGGCGAAGAGGGGTGTCATCGGCGGGCCTGCACGTGCGGGAAACAGCGGAGCCGATTATGGCGTGGCGGCGGTTCGGGAGGAAGGATCGGTCGTGCCGGCCACGGGGATCGGGGTGGGAAATCGACAGGCCGCCAGCACGCCCTGCCCAATCCGACCGACCGGCAGAACCGCGGCCCGGACGCAGCCTGAATGGCCCTCCGGGCTCTTGTGCATTCCGCCGCACCCTGGTCAATTCGTCGAGCCGGAGTGGATTCGGTCGGTTCCGCATGGAGAGCGTTTCTTGTCCGAGCCCCTCATCGTCGGTCGGCTGCCAGGTCGGGCCCTGCATTGGGAATACCTGGTGCCGATCGCCACCGTGCACGCCCTGGCCTGCCTGGCGTTCCTGCCGCCGCTTTTCAGTTGGTCGGGACTGGTGCTGGCGCTCGTGGCCACGAACGTCTTCGGCACCCTCGGCATCAACCTCTGCTACCACCGGCTGCTCGCCCATCGCAGCCTGACGGTGCCGCGCTGGCTGGAACGTGGCCTGACGACGATCGCGATCTGCTCCCTGGAGGACACACCCTCGCGCTGGGTCGCGAATCATCGCCTGCACCACCGGCATTCGGACCGGCAGGCCGATCCCCACTCGCCCCGTGATGGCATCGCCTGGTCGCACGCCGGCTGGCTGTTTCGGCGCGTCCCCGATCGCAGGTCGTTCTCCTTCTTCGAGCGTTACGCACGCGACATCCTCACCGACGAGTACTACCGTTTCCTGGAAAGGCATCCGACGGCGGTCCTCTGGATCTACCTGACGCATGCCACGGTCTTCGCCCTGGCCGGCCTCCTCGTGGGTCGCGTCGCCGGTGGCGACTGGCAGCAGGGCCTGCGACTCGGGGCCAGTTGGCTGGTGTGGGGCGTGTTCGTGCGCACCGTGCTGGTCTGGCACATCACCTGGAGCGTCAACTCGCTGACGCACCTGTTCGGCTACCGCACCTATGCGACCGACGAGGACAGCCGCAACAACTGGCTCGTGGCGCTGCTGGCGATGGGGGAAGGCTGGCACAACAATCATCACCACGACCCGGCCAGCGCCAGCGTGCAGCACCGCTGGTGGGAGTTCGACGTCACGTACTACGTGATCCTATCGCTGGAGCGGCTGGGGCTGGCCACGGACGTGATCCGTCCGCGCCACGAGCGCCGGGCCGCGGCCCGGCCGAGCCGGGTATGAGCCACGCGTCGATGATGTCGATCATCGGTGCAGCGCTGCTGTCGGCATTGACGGCGGCCGTGGCTGCCGATCCTGCCGGAGGACCGGTGCGGGTGTTTCTCCTGGCCGGGCAGTCGAACATGGAGGGGCATGCCCAGATTCGGACCATCGATTTTCTCGGCGAGGATGAAGACAAGGAGCGGGCGGCGCTGCTCCGCGTCTTCAAGCCGGACGGCCAGACACTGGTGACGCGGGAGGACGTGAGCGTGGTCAGCAACGGGGCGTTCTTCGCCGCGTTGCAGCCTGGTCTGGGGGCCCGGAAGGTCGCGGAGACCCCCGGCAGCAAGATCGGCCCCGAGTATGCATTCGGCTACTTCATGGGGCAGGCCCTGCAGGAGCAGGTGCTTCTCATCAAGGTCGCCGCGGGAGGAACGAGCCTGTACCAGAACTGGCGGCCGCCGAGCGCGGGACTGCCCCCCGATGCCAAGCCGGAGGAGTATGGCGGCATGTACAGGGCGTTGCTTGCCAACACCCGCGACACCCTGCGGAACCTGCAGACGTTGATTCCCCACTACGACGAACGGGCCGGGTATGAGATCTCCGGCTTTGTGTGGTTTCAGGGATACAACGACATGTTCGATCCGATCATGCGCCGCGAGTACAGCCGGAATCTGGTCTGTCTGATCGAGGATCTGCGCCGCGATCTCGACGCCCCGAAGATGAAAGTCGTGGTTGGCGTGATGGGAATCAACGGACCGCGGAACGAGATCGGCAAGCAGAAGGAGATTCGCGACAGCCAGCGATTCGTGAACACGGTTCCCGAATTCGCCGGCACCGTGAGGGCGATCGAGACCGCCCCGCTCCTCCATCCGAAGGTCTTGGAGCTGAACTGCCCGGGGAGTCCCCCCGACGGCATTCCTCAGCCGGGCCGCTGGCTGTATCCGGAACGCGACATCGACAAGAAGCCGATCACACCCGAGGAGCAGGCCCTGCTCGGCCGGGCCACCTCGGATCTGGGCTACCACTACTTCGGCGAAGGACGCTTCTTCATTCTGCTGGGCAAGAGCATGGCCGAGGCGATGTTGGGCCTTATGAAGGCGGGACGCTGACGGGCACGGGCTCCGGTCAGCTGGCCGCATCGGCCGCCGCGTCCGGGCCGGCCAGCACGGTGGCCGCCGGGCCGTCCGGGGCCCACGTGGAAAGCACCCGCTGCACGTCGTCGAGCGACAGCGATTCGACGATCCCCAGGGTGTCGGCGACCGAGCGGTAGGTCCGGGAGTGCGACCACTCCAGGCCCACGTCGAAGAGCCGGCGGCGGGGCCGTTCCCCGCCCAGCACCACGCGGCCTGCCAGCTTGTTGCGGGCCTGCGTGAACTCGCGGGTGTCGATGCCGCCGTCCCGGGCCTGGGCGTAGATGTCGAGGATCCGCGCCAGCAGGTCATCGGCGTCGGCCGCGTCGCAGGAGAGTTGCGTGACGAACAGCCCCGCGTCGAGGAAATCCTGGTGGCCGAGTGACGCCTGTTCGGCGTCGCCGCCGTCCACGAGCGCCCAGTAGAGCCGGCTTCCCGAGGAATCCCCGAGCACGACGGAGAGCAGTTTCGCCGCGTAGCGGTCGGGATCCGTTTCCGTCGGCCCGGCGGCCATGCGCACCGCGTAGGCGAGCGTCGCGGACGGACGCACGATCCGCTCCAGGCCGCCGTCCGCGGGCGTGCGCGGAGCATCGGCCACGCGGCGATCGTGGGCGGGCACGGGTTCCCACTCGCCGCACAGCCGGCGGGCCGATTCCACGAGCGCCGGGAAGTCGACGGCGCCGCTGGCGGCGAGCACGACCGTGCCCGGTCCGTAGCGGCGCCGATGATAGTCGCGCATCGCCTCCACCGGCAGCGCCTGGATCGACTCGGTCGTGCCCAGCACGCTACGGGCCAGGGGATGACGGCCGAAGAACGCCGCCCGGCAGCGGTCGTCGGCCCCGAACGGCGGCTGATCGTCGTACATCCGGATCTCCTCCTGGATGACGAGCTTCTCGGTCGTGAAATCCTCCTCGCGCAGCGCCGGCCGCATCATCCGCGCCAGCAACTCGACGGCCTCGTGCTGCTGTCGGGGCAGGACGGCGGCGTAGTAGACGGTGTCCTCCTCGCCGGTGAAGGCGTTGGCACTCGCGCCCATGGCGTCGAAGCGCCTGTTGATGTCGTCAGCCGACAGGTCGACGGTTCCCTTGAACACCATGTGCTCGAGGAAGTGGCTCACCCCCCAGAGGTCATCGCGCTCGTCGCGGGCCCCGGTCGACACGAAGAAGCCGACGCTCGTCGACACCGCCGACGCGGTGGTCTCGGCGATCACCTCAAGGCCGTTGTCGAGCCGCTCATGCAGGAAGGCCACGGCTCACCTCCAGGGGCTCGCGGCCCAGCGACACGACCGACAGGTCGCGCGGCGGCAGCGCCGCCAGGGCGGACTCCACCGCGGCCACGTCGAGCCGCTCGTAGCGGTCGAGCTCCGCGGCCAGCGTGCGCACGGCGCCGACGTGATACCACTGCCGGGCGATGGCTCCGGCCCGCGCGGCGCTCGATTCCTGCTGCATCACCAGGCCGCTGCGGGCACGGGCCCGAACCCGCTCCAGTTCGTCGGCGGAGATCGAGCCCGGCAGGCGGTCGATCTCGGCCAGCATGACGTCGAGCGTCTCCTGGGCCCGCTCCGCGGTCGTGCCCGAATAGCACACCGCCATGGCGAAGTCGCGATGGGTCTGATAGCCGGCCGACACGCTGTAGCAGAGCCCGCGCCGCTCGCGAACCTCGGTGAAGAGACGGGAACTCGGCCCCCCGCCCAGGATCGACAGGGCGGCGGTCACGTCGTAGGACGCGTCGTCTCGGTAGGGGGGCACGGACCAGCCCAGCGCGATGTGCGTCTGCTGGGCCTCGTGGGGAACGTGCCGCATGGCGGGCCCGCGCGGGCCGAGGGCCGCGGCCGGAGCCGGCGTTCCCTGCCAGTCGCCCAGGAGCCGTTCGACATGGCCGAGAAAATCTCCCCAGTCGATGCGGCCGGCCACGGCGATGATCATGCCGCCGGGCTGCAGATGCCGGCCCACGAAACCGCGCACGTCGGCGACGCTCGTTCGTTCCACGTCGGCCGAGATGCCCTCCGTGGGCATGCCCCATGGGGACGGATAGTGGATGCGCCGCAGAGCCGACATCGTGCGATGCCCCGGATCGTCCTCGATGGCGGCCAGGTTCTGCAGGACCATCTGCCGGGCGGACTCGAATTGATCCTCCGCCAGTCGGGGACGCCGGAGAATGTCGGCGTAGACGGGCAGCACCTCGGGCAGCTGCCTGGCCACCATGGCACCGGAGAAACTCGTGTGCGTGGTCGACACGGCGTGCGACCACTGCACGCCCGCGCCCTCCAGGGCCTCGACCACCTGCCGGCTGTCGCGATCTCCGGCCCCGCGCAGGCAGAGCTCGCCGGCCAGGGTCGCCAGTCCGCAGCGATCCTGCGGATCGTGAATTCCGCCCGCCGGCGCGTGGAAGGCGACGGCCACCGATTCCAGTTCCGACAACTCCTCGCCCAGCACGGTGATGCCGTTGTCGAGCGTCGCGGAGAAGAGCGTCTGCTTCAAGGGCGGACCGTCAGAGCAGGGCCGGCGTGGCGACCCCGGCGGCCTCGATGGCCTGCTCGGCGCCCATTCCGTCCACCACTTTGTACACGGTTCGCGTGCGCCGGAAACCGAGACGCTGATAAAGCTGCACCGCCCGCCGGTTGTCGGCGGTCACCTCCAGCGACACCCGCAGCAGCCCGTGCATGCGGAAGCCCGCCAGGGACCGCTCGATGAGGCAGGTTCCCAGACCCAGGCCCCGATGGCCGGGCACGATGCCGATATTTTGGATCATCCCCGCGCCGCTCCGCTCTGCGATTCCCTGGATCGTGCCGCACCACTGCAGCGACTCGGGGGCCGAACCGTGGGCGATCAGCCAGGTGGCGTGGGGCAGGAAGCCGGGCTTGTTGCGGATTTCGCGCATCAGCCGTCGGCAGCCCTCCAGGTCGCCGAGACAGGGAAACACCGCGGCGTCGATCTCGTCGCGGAACGAGCGGAATTTCGTGCGGCCGTGGATGTCGACCAGGGCCTCGTTCCAGGGCACCAACCGGTATCCCGGCGGCAAGGCGGGCGGCATTCGCGGCGTGCGCAGGTCGACCTCCATGCGAAACCGCTTGAAATAGGTCGATTGCACGGCTGCCGCTCCGTCGAGGAACCGATCTTCATTTCCGAAAGTAAGGATGCCCTGCCGTTCGGTCAACGCGCCGGCGGATCGGTTTTTCCGGATTTTCCTCGGCAACGCTCGATTTGCCAGCCGGCCCGCGCCGGAATTATGATTTTGATCGTTCAAAAAATGTTTTTTGACTCTTCAAAACAATCCGCCGCCTGTCGTTTCGGGCCTCCACCCCGATCTCGGGCCCCGGCAGTGCTGCTTGTGCTCGCGGTGGCGGGCTGTGCGGACTCCGGCACAGGGCCCGCCCCGCGGACGGTGCTGGCCACGACGACCGTGGTCGCCGATCTCGTGCGGCAGGTGGCCGGTGACCGCCTGCCCGTGGCCTGCCTGATGGCGCCCGGGATCGACCCCCACTCCTACAAGGCGACCCCGCGCGACTCCGACCGCCTGTCCCGAGCCGCCCTCGTCGTCGCCTCCGGGCTTCATCTCGAGGGTCGACTGGCGACGTTGCTCGAGCGGCTCTCCGATCGCGTGCCCGTGGTGATGGTCGCCGACGCGCTGCCCGCCGAACGTCTCCTCGGCGTGGGCGCCGGCCGGCACGATCCGCACGTCTGGTTCGATGCGGCGCTCTGGGCCCGCTGCGCGCCAGTGGTCGCGGAGGCACTGGCCACGATCGACCCGGACGGTGCGGGTGAGTACCGCGAGCGGGCCGCTGCCTACGCCGATCGGCTCCTGGCCCTCGATGCCGAGGCCCGGGCCCGAATCGCGTCGATCCCGGCCGGCCGCCGCGTCCTGGTCACCGCCCACGACGCCTTCCGCTACTTCGGCCGGGCCTACGACATCGAGGTGTTGGGCATCCAAGGCACGAGCACTGAAAGCGAGGCCGGGCTCGGCGATCTCAACCGCCTCGTCGACACGGTGGTGACGCGGGCGATTCCGGCCGTGTTCGTGGAGACGAGCGTCTCCGATCGCAACGTGGAGGCGCTTCGCGAGGGGGCGATGGCCCGCGGCCACGTCGTGTCCCTGGGCGGGCGGCTGTACTCCGATTCGTTGGGAGAGTCGGGCGGGGGCGCCGACACGCTCGAAGGGGCCCTGCGGGCCAACGTGGAAACGATCGTCGCCGGCCTGCGGGGAACGCCGCCATGAACGCGACGCGCGGGACGGGCGGCGGATCGCCGCCCGTCGTCGAATTCCACGACGTCACGGTGGCCTACGGCCGTCGGCCGGTGGTGTGGAACGTCGACCTGACGATCGCCGAACCGTGCTTGTTCGGCATCATCGGCCCCAATGGCGCGGGCAAGAGCACGCTGCTCAAGGCGGCGCTCGGCCTTGTGCCGCTGGTGGGTGGCTCGGTGCGCTTCTTCGGGGCGCCGCTGGAGCAGGTGCGCGGCCGGATCGGCTACGTGCCGCAACGCGAGACGGTGGACTGGGATTTTCCAGTCACCGCCATGGACGTGGTGCTGATGGGCACCTATGGCCGACTCGGCTGGTTTCGCCGCCCCGGGGCCCAGGAACGGCGCACGGCTCGTGAAAGCCTGGAACGCGTCGGGCTCGCTGACGTGGCCGGCCGGCAGATTGGCCGCCTCTCGGGGGGGCAGCAGCAGCGGGTGTTTCTGGCCCGCGCCCTGGCCCAGCAGGCCGACGTCTATCTGTTCGACGAGCCGATGGCCGGCATCGACGTGCGCTCGCAGCAGCACATCTTCGGCGTGCTGGCCGAACTCCGCGCCGAGGGGAGGCTCGTGATCGCGGTTCATCACGACCTGCGCACCGCGGCGGAGTGGTTCGATCACGTGGCGCTCGTCGACATGCGGCTGGTCGCGGCGGGACCGACCGCGGCCGTCCTCACCCCAGACAACCTGCGGCGCACCTACGCCGGCCAGATCGAAGTGCTCGACGAACTGGCGCGGGCCGTGGCCCGGCGGGACCGAACACCATGACCCCCATCCAGCCGCCGGCAGTCGCCTACAACACGCTCGTGGTGGCGGCAGGTGTCGCGTCCGTGGGCTTCGCGGCGGGCGTCGTGGGCTGCCTGGCACTGCTGCGGAAGCGGCCCCTGGTGGGCGACGCGGCGGCACATGCCACGCTCCTGGGCGTGGCCGGCGCCTTTCTCGCCAGCGGCCGGCGCGATGTGCCCACGCTGCTCGTCGGGGCCCTGGTGTCGGCCGTGGCGGGACTGGTGGCCCTCGTGCTCGTGAGGCGGTTTACGCGGACGCGAGACGACGCCGCCACGGCGGTCGTGATCGGCGTCTCGTTCGGGGCCGGCGTGGCCGTGCTGTCGGGAATCACGGCCCGAGGCCTGCCCGGCGGCGCCGGCCTGGAGCAGTTTCTGCTCGGGCACACCGCGGCCCTCACCGCCCGCGACGCGCTCATGCTGGCCGCGGTGTCGGGCCTGACCTTGATGCTCGTGGCGGCTGCCTTCAAGGAGGCCATCACGGTGGCCTTCGACGCCGCCTTCGCCGCCGCCACGGGCTGGCCGGTGACGTTCATCGACGTGGCGATCGTCTGCCTGGTGGCGGTGATGGTGGTGGCGGGGCTGCCGGCGGCGGGCGCCGTGCTCGTCACCGCGCTGGTGGTGATCCCGCCCGTGGCTGCGCGGCAGTGGACCGATCATGCGGCGACGCTCCTCGCATTGGCGGGTGTCGTGGGCCTCGTCGCGGCGCTGATGGGAGTGGCCGTGAGCGCCGTGGCGCCGCGACTGCCGACGGGACCGCTGGTGGTGCTCGCGGCCGCGACGCTGTGTGCGGTTTCCTTCCTTGCCGCACCCCAGCGCGGCTGGCTGGCCCGACGCTCCGCGGAGCGGGCCATGCTTCGCCAGTGGCTGCGCGGGGCGGCGCTCGATCGTGTGCTCCGTGCCGAGGAGGGCGGTGCCGCCGGCGCGGCGGCTGAAGTGATCGTCAGCGCCGCAGGCGCGGGCTCCGCACGCTGTCGCCGGGTCGCCGAGGGCGTGTGGCTGGAACTCGTGCGCAGGGAGGAGCTCGTGCCGGCGGCGGGGGCTGCCGGGCTGTGGCGGCTGTCGGGCGCCGGTCGTAGCGCAGCGCTCGAGCGTCGGCGCCGGGTCGCCGAGTGGCGAATGATCCTGGAATCCGCACCGGAGGCGGCGCGGGAGGGCCTGACTCTCGACATACCGGCGCCCGAAGCGGTGCTCGACGCGGGGCTCGTGGCCGCGCTGTGCAGCGGGAAGGGGTGAGGAAGAGACGGGCATGGGCACGGGAATCGACGCACACATGGCGATTCACGGCTGGGCTCTGGCCACGGCGGCGGTCGTGTCGGCCGCCTCTGCCCTCGTCGGCACGCTGCTCGTCGTCCGACGCGAGAGCCTGCTCGGCGATGCGATCGGCCATGCCGTCCTGCCGGGCATCGCCATCGCCGTCCTCGCCGGCGGCCGCCCCGGCGGGCCGCTGGTGTTCGCCGGGGCCGTGGTCGCCGCCCTGGCCACGGTCTGGCTGACGCGTTCGCTGCATGAATCCCTGGCCATCGACGAGGACGCGGCTGCGGGCGTCGTGTTCACGGCCCTGTTCGCCGCCGGTGTCGTGCTCGTCAGTGCGGCCGGTCCGCGGATCGACATCGATCCGACCTGCGTGCTGTATGGGATTCTCGAATTGGTGCCCTTCGACACCGTGATGCTCGCCGGCGTGAGCGTGCCCCGGGCGTTTCTGGGCGGTGTGATCGTGTTCGCCGCGCTGGTGACGGTGGCGATCGCGACCTGGAAGGTGCTCGTCGCCGCAGCGTTCGACCCAGCCGC
>Ga0129333_10001238_pt1 | contig 22897 bp, 20 predicted proteins | sample CPB6_08_DNA_FD_94474 | JGI IMG/M metagenome (GOLD analysis project Ga0129333, IMG submission 94474) | Freshwater to marine salinity gradient microbial communities from Chesapeake Bay, USA - CPBay_Sum_0.6_0.8_DNA | ecosystem: Environmental > Aquatic > Marine > Coastal | place: USA: Chesapeake...
CAACATTGCACCGGCTGTGTCCGCTATCCATTGACGCGGTGCAGTCTGGTTGATGATTACACCACCATCAAAGAAGTATTTCCGATCTAGGCACCATTGCGCAGCAGCCTGGAAGTTAGGCAGATTGATCAGATCATCCGTGATGTTTCCGGGCCCATACTTCGCATTGGTTAGACGGTCTAGCGCTAGGTCTGGCAGAAGATGCGATGGCCCCTCGGCAAGGCTGTTAAGCAACCGGCGCACTACCGTTCCACCAGTTACATAGCCTGATAGCTGACTGAATTGCCGCCACTCAAACGCTGATAAAGCATTGACACCAAACAACGCGATTCCGTTATACGTTGGCGCTGTAGCATTCTGCACGATCTCATTCACATACACGATCTCATGCTCTGGGGCATCGGTGCTAGCTTGAATTTCGTCGTAGACAAAAAACTCAGCTAGTTTGCCCCATGCGTCGGCGTAGTTGTTGTTTGAGTCAACATGCGGCAACCCCATATTGCCGCGTCGGGTTTGCTGCAGCCTGAACGTAGCTTCGCTCCGCGAAACCGCCCGGCCGTTAAAGGTAGCTTTTACTGTGCGGCCACCGGTTGTAGTCGTAACCGTTTGCACGGTGCTCATACGGCTATCAATTACATACACAGTTCCATCGGTGATGACGTTCCTCACCTCCCAGCCGGTAAGTGGTTCAATTGTCCATTCCCATGAATCAAACGCAGGCCACTCGATCCGTAGATAGTTGAACATTGACTGCTGCTCAACACCCACAAAACCAAACACCTGTGTAAGCGGTGTAAATGACGCCTCTTGCTGCTTTTTATACAGCACCCGCACAAAAGAGTATCGCTCGCTAGTGCCCACCAGCTGACCGCTCTGGTAGTTATCGACCTTGACTGTATTGCCGCGACGGATTACATCGCCTTCCTTATTCAGGCACGCCCGCCCATCAGCCTGGCTGAAAGTGAGTGTGCCACGAAAGCGAAGAATCCCATTGAACCGAATCCCCATGCTTGAGCGAATGCCCAGCTCTACGATCCTGCACTCTCGGGTGGTGGCACCATGCGCCATTGCCACACGCATGATATGCGGGCCGTTGGTGGCTGTCTGCCGTGTTGGGCTTACCGTCAGACCGTCTTGATTGAGGATTGCATCTGTTGCCCTAGCTGCAGCACCAGCTCGAACCACTCTGAATGTGGCCTCGATTGACTGGCCACTGTTTGCTTCCTCAAGGTCTACATCAGAGCGGAAAACCTCATCCGTTGGTGAACGCCCAGTACAAACGGCTAAAGCTGATCCGATTTTGTAAAGCTCACCAACAATAATTGCATCGTCCCATGCTCGCTGCCTATTGGCGATGGATGATGCCGCATCGTCGGCGGTTTCGCTATATTCGTCTGAGTCGTTATACTTAAACACCATAGTGGCCCGCAACCGTGGCGGGCCTGTAAGCGCTGTAACCGGCCCTGAGCCATCAGCTACAGCTAGGTCATAATCGCGCTGTGTGAATTGCGACAGGCTAAGAGCCGTGGTAACGGTGATGCTGCGATTGCCAGATTCGTCTAGCGTCACATCTGTAACAAGCCCGTCCCCGTTCTTTGTTTGACTGAGGCTGTAATCAAGACTTGGCCCGGATCCACTGCTGCTAGCAAGATAGCTATCAACACTGCGCGTCGTGATTGTTAAGCTGTACCGGCGCCTAATCTCTAGGTCACGGTCTTCGTTCTTGGCTACAATCCAATACCGGATGCTGATAACGCCATCGTCTGTATTGGTGATGACATCTTCAATGTCAGACAGATCAACGGTAACCTGTGCCGAAACCGTGCGATTTACTGCGTCAACAGTGGTTGAGCCAAACGACAACGCATTAAGCAGCTGGCTCAATGTGACTGATAGCTTGGGGCCGAAATTTGACGCGCCGCCTTCAACCACTCCGCGAGGATAGATATTGTCATAATCTCTCACCTCTGCGGTAATGATCCAATTGTCATCGTTAGCGACAGTGCCCGTAAACTCAGTCTCGAAATCACTACCGCGCAGCAGCTTGTAAGTAATTAGATCACCAACTGCATAGCTTACCGCTCCAGAGCTGGCGCCTACAATTCCCGATCGTGTAGAAAAAAATGCAGTCAGCTTGGCACGCTGCGCCTGCACAACCTCATCCAAGTCGCAAGCTATAATCCCGTCGCCCTCATCGCCTGTAGGCTTCAGACGTGCTGTAACACCAGGCCTTACAGTCGGATTCAGCTTGAATCCAAGGTTGTTTCCTATCGGGCTGTAAACACCAAACGTCGTAGAAGTAGACGGCTTGACCGCTGCGCTGAAATCTGATGCCCATGCATTATTAACTGACTGCAGCTGGAATACATCAGCGCCGCCAGCGTTCGCAGCATTGCCAGGATCTGCATTTGCAGCACGCCCAACAATTCGATTCACGCCAGTAATCCGCCCGCCATTATCGCGGTAGTAAATCGTGATCCTGCTGCCGATCTCATTCGCCTGGCTGGCGCCAAGGTCATACACCCCGATGCTGTTATCACCAATCGCAAAGCCTTGCGGGTCAATGCTTGCTACCCTGCCTTCTGCCAGCATGAAGACAGCGCGGAGCATTTGGCTGCCGCCTAAACTCCATATCTGTGACCACAGCAACGTAGCGTTTACGCGCACGCCGCCATAGGTGACACCGTTAATCGTTTCCCGATTGGCATATACAACAGGGATCGGCTCACCCAGGCTTGCGACCTGTTGAACTGCATCGAAGCCAACACGCGGCGCAAACGCCTGCAGGCTGGTCTGTGATTCACCAACACGGTTACGAGTGCGCAGCTGAGCCGGCCTAGCCTGGCTGGCTGACGGAGCGAGCAGCGCACCAATCAGCTGGAGGCCAATCGCAATGACAATCTGAATAGCAATGGATACCGGATCAATGCCAGCAACCACCGCAGGCCTAGGCGCTGCGGCAGCACGCTTACGCACCTCATCGCGCCAAAACTCAAACTGCTCATCAGTAAGACCTAGCAGCTCGGCTAGGTACCGATCAGATGGCAGCATCCCTAGGCCTCCAATACTGCAGCGGGCCCATCAATCGCTCGGTAGTGTCCATCGGCAGCCACTGCGCACCCCGCCGATGGTGAACAATCAACACGCCGTCATCAACCACCACACCAACACCTAAACCTGATGGCTGGTTGTGAATTACCAGCGCGTATGGTTCCAGTCTGCAGGGAACCATCAAACGATTCCATTCCATCAGCAGCTGATCCCACTCACCAGCAGCTGCCATGGTGAACCACTCTGGCCTTAGTGCAGGCATTGCCAGGCCTGCAGACTGGCGCACCTTCGCCGCCATCACTAGGCAGTCGATCCCTGCTCCATCATCTGGATCGGCGCCGATGATATGCGGGAGCTTGGCATTGACCCAGCGGAGCCAGTTAGCCATCACTGCAACGTTAGGTTGCCACTGGTTGGCAATGCACCAACCAACGACTGACTCAGCGCACGCCCTCCAGGTCTACGCACCGCATCAAGTGGGCTCGCTAACTGCAGCGTCACAAATGACTGGCTGGTGTCATGCTGCACCTGTCGTGATGACCAATACTCGACCAACAGCAGTGGGCCTAGGGATAGGTCCGAGCGATTGACCTTCACTGAGCGGACTTCCATCAGCCACTCATTGGCAGATGCCTCGGCAAATACATTCAGGGTCAGTTCGGACACGGGGGCGCCGATTGCAGCCTCTGATCGATCGCCGCCACGGGTGCTGCTATTGGTCGCTACAGCAACTGGCCTGTATGGATACTCCACGCCGTTGTGAGTGATCGTCTCACCGATAAAGAAGTTCTGGCCCAGCCAGTTGGTGTACGTGCCATTACGACGTTTGAAGCGTATGAAGCTACAGATCTCCATCAGCTGAGGCCTATGGCGCGGCGTGCGGTTGGGTTGTTTTTCAGTCTGCGTTGCGCGAGCTCAGCGCCACGGCTGGCGGATTCACGGCCAATCCGCTCGGCTTCGTCACGGGTCACAAAATCCATCTCGCCGATGCGGACGGTTTCAAACTTCACGTCGATAACGGCAGAACCACCACCACCACCAGCAGCGGAGCCAGCATCGCCACCACGCTTGAATGGCACTGCTAGGCCTTCCATTCCACGCTGGAACGGCACTGATAGATTGCCGCCGCTCGTGCTGGTGTTGCCACGATCAAACGGCACGCTTAGGCCGCGCAGGCTAGCGTTATTGAGCGCCTCAATTGCAGCGGTGGCCTCAGCAGGGATGATCCGCCCGGCTTGATACGGCACAAACAATTCAGGCCCATTCTCGCCAACTGGGTAGGGTTGTCCGGCGGCGACCGGTCCGCCAAGAGCGCGGCCAAAGAAACCACTAACGTCAGGGTTGATTGGACCAATGCTGGGCAGCGAATCAACCGGCGTGAAATTTGCGCCAGGTGTGTTACCTAAGGCAAATGCCTTTGCAATACCGATTGCTATGTACTGCGCGATCATCCGTTGCGCAGTTTCAAGCAACGCATCAGCAACGCTATTTAGGAACTCTACAAAGACTTCCTCGGCCGACTTCGTACCAGCCACCATCTCTGCCACGCCCCTAGTGGCCAGGGTTGCGGCAGCATCAGCAGCAGCACCAATCGCTGGGTACTTATCCAGCACCGCTTGCAATGCTGCTTCCTGCTCCTCCAGCTCGTTATACACCGTAGGCATAGCTGCCTGTTTGGTAATCTCCATCATCAACCTGGCGCGTTCTTCGTAGATCGCGTTTAGGTCGCGTTCACGCTCAACCAGAGCAATACGACTTGCTAGCGTTTCATTTGCGTTAATGAGCGTAATCTCGTCAGCGCTCTTGGCATTCTCTTTCAACTCGGCATACTGCCTAGTGATTTCGGCCTGTTCCTTCTCGTACTCAAGGATTCGTTTCTTAGCCGGATCGGTCTCCTGCAGAATCGCCAGCTGATCTTTAAGAGCAGCGTTCTGCGCGTCGGCAGCCTTGAGCTGCTGCTGTATTTGCTCTGTGGCCTGCTGTTGAGCCTGCAGCCCCTCCACCTGCAGCTCGGCCAAACCTTCACCACCACCAGCAAACTGCTGGTATCTAGCCAGAACACGGCCGGGATACTCCCTCGATTCTCGGCTGTTGCCGCCAGGTGTCCGCATCTGGGCGCCGGGGCCTTGGTTGTAGGCACGCAGACCGCCCTCAAGGCCGAACCGGCTGATCTGCTGCCGCAGATACCGCGCTCCACCCATCAGGTTCTGCATGGGGTCGTATGGGTTGACGCCAAGCTCTCGTGCAGTACCAGGCATCAGCTGGGCCAGGCCGATAGCGCCAGAACGGCTGACCGCTCGCTGGTTGAAATTCGACTCCTGCGCAACCAGCGCGGCGAACAATGCCGGGTCGAGGCCGTTAGCCCGTGCTGCAGCGATAATTTGCCGGCCAAAAGGGCGCGAGGCGATCCGATCCTCTGCTGATACCTGACGGGTGCTACCGGTACTCCCAGCTGTCGCAGCTGCAGCGCCAACAGCACGTCGCCGTGCAGCCTCTCGCTCACCAGCGGCAGCATCTCGCGCCTGTTGCTGAATGGCCGATACACCACTAGGCGCGGTGGTCCGCTGCTGTTGAAATTGACGAAACAGCTGCTCTTCACGCTGACGGAAAAATGTCTGCCGACCACCAAAATCAAGGAATCCAAAAGGCCTAGCATTCGTATCTCGTTCGGCCTGTTGACGAGCCCTCAAACGATCTTGAATCGCCTGCTGGGACCCTTGATTTCCACTGAACGCACTAAATGTTTGATTGGCAGACTGCAGAGCTGCTGTTACAGCGTTAATTGCCGTGACGGTTGCAGGTCCGAATACACGCGCAAGAGTAATGCCTAGGTTTTCACCTGCAACTCTTAAATCAACAAGCGCCTGCCTTCCCGTTTTGAATTGATCGTTTAGCTTGCCTAACTGAGTATCATTTAGGCGATTGAGCGCACTTAATACAATGTCTGTCGTGATTTTGCCTTCTGCACCAAGATTCTTTAGCTCGCCAATCGTTACGCCCATCTCCTGAGCAATAGCTTGTGCCACCAGCGGAGCTTGCTCCCTGATAGATCGCAATTCTTCGCCTTGCAGAACGCCAGACGACAACGCCTGTTTAAGCTGCACCAATGCAGCACTTGTTTCTTGTGCTGTTGCACCGCTATTCCTTGCGGCAGCCGAAAAACCAATAAATGCTTTCTCAATCTCTTCTAGCGTTACCCCAGTTGGGCGCAATGAGGCAAACAAACCAGCAAAGCTTTCTTGAGCTTCAATATTGCTAATTCGCAGCGTCCTAGCGATTCGCTCCGTAGCGGCTTGCGCTTCGTTGTACTCTCCAAACTCATTTGTTAGTGCTCTCAACCTTACCTGAGCACTTTCAGCGTTAAGGCCAACTTGAAATGCTCCAGCTGCTACCGTTCCGGCTTGGGCGGTAAGTGCCCCAGCAATGCCGCCTGCAGCCCCTGCCAGTAAGGCATTACGGGCAGAAAGCCCGCCGCCTGATCGAGCGGTGCTGTCAAGCCCTTTTAGACGTGCCTCCAGCCGTTGAATCTCAGCCCCATACCGCTGAAACTCCCTGCTGCCGATCTTCGCCTGTTCCTGCAGCCCACGAAACGCCGCAACGCTGCTACGAATCCCAGCAATCGTGCTGTCATTAGCTCGGGCAAACTGAACCGTTGCAGATCGCAGCGCTCCAATCTCTTTTGCAGAGGTCTGACTACCCTTAGCCAGATCTTGCAAAGACCGCTTCACACGGTCGATATTCCCGCCGCCCTTCACCTCAGCCGATAGCCGGATTGCGGTATCCAGGCTCATCCGGGCCATGCTTATCTGATCAACAGTCCTATCTCAGACTACCCACGCATACCCTGCAGAAATTCACTCTCCATCAACCTCAGATCCTCCAGAATCCACACCCGATCACCACGCTTCACACCCTCATCCTTTGCACACTCAATGAACACACCATAATCTAAACCTATCGGCCCGTTCATACCCGTCCGCCACTGCGTCTGCAGCTTCAGGAACCACACCACAGGCTGTAGGTTCTCCGGCAGGATCCCGAACGTCGCCGGCTTGGCCTCTACCTCAGGCACCGCCAAACCGAACACTGCCGCAGCATCTGCAGCGTCCTTGCCGTCGTCAGGCCTCTCATTCTTTGCGGCAGCGGCTATAAACCGCGCCGCATCGATCAGTTTTTTGCCCGGAATCCTCCAGCCTTCGCTGCAGACTTCTCACTCGGCTGGCCCAGGCTGTCAAACCACGCATTCAGAATCGCAGCAGCAGCACCCTGCACACGGTACATCTGCCGCTTACTGGCATCATTAAACTCCACCTCCCCACCCTTGGCATCAGCGACCTTCGCCCAGCCACACAGCACCGCATCGCACAGCTCACGGGTTTCATCACCCATCTCGCTAATACCATCGGCCTCATCATCGCCAAACCCATCCACTGCAGCCAAAACCCGCCGCATCTTTACCACGTTGTTGATATGCCGCTGCCTCAACTCCTCAACCTCCTCCTGCGGAAGCCGCAGAAACTCAGCATCAAACGTAAACGTTTTCTTGCTCCCATTAGCCGGCAGCTCAATGCTTACCGGCCACAGATACGAATCAGACTGATCGAGTACAAACATGATTGATCAGAAGAAAATCAGGCGGGTTTCGTCGTTCTGAGTCTTGGGCAGTGCCGTAAACGGAATCTGCAGCATATCGATACCATCCGAGTCGCTGAAACTCAGATCACCACTGATTGCACACTTCGGTGCAAAGAAAATCGAACTTTCCGCAGCTACAGTGCCTTGCTGCACAACAAACGGGCCATCGCTGGCACCGCTGTTATCAGCCGCAGCGGTAAAGTAGTTCTTTGTTCCAACCGGCGGGTTTTCGATCGTCAGCGTGCCATTCGGGTTTGGGCGATCGGTGATCCGTGCAGTAGGGCTGCAGCCGATCAAACTACGGAACGTCGTAGTCAGACCCCAATCAAACGTAAAACCTTCACTGCAGGGACCATAACCCTGGAATCGCAGCGCACGGGTATGGCGCGGCGTAACAGGCAACGGCTCAGACTGTCCGCCATACGTAAAGCTTTCAGAACCCCTAGCAGTCGGCGGCACATAACGACCGACACCCGTGATCGTAATCGTCCCGTACTGATTCAACGGCCCATTAAGCGCTGGGCTGCCACGGAATCCCTCAATACGATGCACGTTCTGATCTTTCACTGCAACCAACGTGCAGCTAGAACCATTCCCAAACGTGCTAATCGGCTGATACAGCGACAGCGCGGGGATTTTGTAAACACTGGTCTGATCAGCCGTAAAACCATCGGTGCTAGGCACCACGGTTACCTCTCGCGTGGTGCCGTTGTGCGCCACAATCACGCCCTTATTACCCGAACCCGTACCACTGGTGATCTCAATAGGAAATCCTAGATACGCATCACTAGCGGGATTGCTGCCGCCCAGATCAGCCAGTGTCACCGTATTGGTCCCACCAGCCGTAGCAGTGCCAGTGATCTCAGCAGCCGTGGTCAAATTCATCCCGGCCGCCAGCAGCAACGGCGAAAACCGTGGCGCAGTACCTGCTACGCCACTGCCACCCCACTCAAATGTAACTGTGACGGCAACGTGCTCATTCGTCAGTGGCTGACGATCCGCGCCAAGAAACCCCTTAATAATGTTCCGTTGAACACGGTCGCCCGTAATTGGGTTCACCTCCAGCGATGTGATCCTTACCGCATCGCTTGCACCGATACTCCCTACCGGCGTGCCATAGGCTCCCTCAGCTTTGGCCAGCAGGAAGCTGTTACGAATCAAAAGTGCAGTCATCAGCCCTTGGCCTTGGCGACAGATTCAGCGGGCTCAGCCTTCGCTGGCTTGACAGCCGGCTTAGCTGCTTCACCAGCAGGCACCATCTCTCCAGATGGCAACATCACAAATTCGCCACTCAGGCCGTGATGCTCAAATTGTGGCTCCGATGCCATAGTGACTGTTGAGCTTCCGCATCTTCAGGCTATGGAGTCACGGCAGTTCGTTAATCGCATCATCTTTGGTGCGATACCGCACTAGGAACCGATGGCCAATCCATCCGGCAGTGGCATCAGCCGGCTCATACTGCGGCGCCCAGCCGTCAGGCTGCACATCATGCGCTAGACCGCCCATGGTGCGATCCGCCATCATTCGGGCGTGAATGTCAACGCCGATCGGATCCGCCAGCTGATCAGGCACGTCACCACGAACATAAATCTCGATCAATACCGGCAGCGCCTGATCTAGTTTGCCAAGACTGGCGCCAATTGTGCGTGGCGCGTTGACCGGATTATCCTCGCCAGGGCTCACCGTAATCGCTGGCGCTTCAGACCGTGAATACGCCTGCGCCCTGCTACGGTAAATCCTGCTGCCAACCTGAACCGTGCCCGGCAACGTCACCGTAGCAATACGGTTCAAAATCTGCTCTCTGATGCTTGGATTTGGCATCGCTTATCACTCACCAGCAGGTGCCAATGCTGCAATGAAATCCATTGGCAGATTGTACTGAATAGCAAATACAGCCATCTCTTCAATTATCGAAGTAGAGATAACACCCGCTGCCAAAACACGCTGCCATAATTGCAGGAATATCCTTGTATCTCCCTTGCTAGCCTCCGACAACCCAATACTCAGGCCATTAGCCACGCCTGCAGGAAGCATGTCTAGAAATGAGCTAATACTAGAGCTAGAAATCAGTTCTACGGCAAACGCTAGCCAGTCAGGCTGCGGAGCATGAAGCGCGTCAAATTCTGCCAACTCCTCTGCTGTAGCCTCTCGCATATCCCATACTTGCGTCCATACACCATCAATCAGCTGCGGTTCAAGTTCAACAGCCCTCATCTCACGAGTATCCTCAGGCTTTAGCGATTCAGCCAAAATGTAAACCCCAAACGGCTCTAGATCCTCTGCTGTAAGATTGAAAGGAAAACTTACATTAGGATGTGCCGCTAGTAAATCCGATCTTGTGAACGGATACTGCACAATCATTTCGTTCTCAGCAAGGATGTAGGCCATTAGATCAATGCGGAAATCTTGTAGGCAACAATGAATGGACTAGCCTGCGAACAGACCACCATCGCATTGCCAGACGGTGAAAAAGCGATACCACGTCCGCTAATCACAGCGCCTGATGGCAGCGTAATGGGATTGGCTAGTTGATCACCAATCCCATTCCCTAGCCACCGATAAACCCTCAGCGGGATACTACTACTGTTGGCACCAATCGCAAGCAAGTTGCCTAGTGGTGAGAATGCAATAGAATTAACACCGTTAATCAGCGACGATACACTAGGCGACGGCAAAAAAGAACCAAATCCCGAATTAGACCATGCCGCAATCCTCAATATCTCTCCTCCAGGTCCACCCCACGCAATAGCATTCCCGCTAGGCGTAAAATCTACAGTTGTTGTCCCGCCAGCACCGGAAGCAAACGGAGTCCCAAGTACACCAGCAGAAAATGGGTACACATTGATGCCTAAATTTACACCAACAACAGCAACAAAGTTACCATCAGGACTGAAGGTAGTAGTTCTAGTATCTGAAGTGGTTGAGCTAAAATACGTAGGCGTACCAAATGCAGATCCAGTCCATGGCACTATGCTTATAGGTTTTAACGTTGGAAGGTCAACACCCGTAACAGCAATATGATTGCCGGATGGCGACACCTTAAGCCCTCGGACATTAGCCAGACCACTTAAAGCAACCGTCTGCCGAGAGCCAAATCCTGTGCTAGATGACCAGCTATAAGCAAATAACGATGAGTTGCCGCCAACAAATTGAGTCCCTACAATATGCGAACCGTTAGGCGTAAAGTCTATCTGACCTGGGGCCGCACTCGGCAAAACAGCTGGATTAGCATATCTTGCACCAAAGCCATTGGCAAATGACCACTGATATGCACTGATAAACGGAGAATTGGCGTGTGAAAATACAATCGCATCACCAGCAGGAGAAAACGTGATGCTCGTTGGCACACCGCCAGGCAATGGGCTAGGTGGCGCGTAGTTTTCGCCAAAAATCAACCCGTTACCAATCGCTCCAAATAATGTCTTATGACGATTGATCACGTTACGATCTCCCCTTAGCCGGTATAATCTCGATTGTGTTGCCGCCACCAATCACGCTAATCACTACAGTCTCAACCTGTCCAGCTGTTGGCACAAGTGCTGTATTGTCATCCCATTTCACTGTATAACCTGTGTTTCCGCTAAACCACGTAATCACGCCGCTGGTATATGCAAATCTAAATGTAGCCTCCCATTCGTAGCCAACCGGGATTGTATTCAGATTAGACAGGTTGATTGTCGTTGCACCGTTAATTGCAGCAGCGGTTACAAACCCATTCCCTGTCTGCACATCTAACGTGTAAACACCGCTAACCGCTGTGACAGTTGGTCTAAACTGGCATGTTCCACCATTAGCCACAATCTCCCAACCGGTAACAGGTGCGACACCAACGCCTAAACTCGCAAGCTGCACAGCCTCGACGTCAGGCATCAGAGATGCCGGCAGCACCCCAGAGTTATTTAGTCGCGCCAGGCCGTTCGGTGCATTAACAACCAGATCCAGACGCCTTGAACGGGTCCAAAATCCTTGACTATTGACTGTGCTAGTGTCAACTACTGACAACGGCAGTCCAGCCGTAACAGTGACATCCGTCAGGAATCGATTGTCACTATAACTCTTAACCGCAAACTGTGTAGGTACAGTATTACCATCGGCTGCGCCCGTAGACGCAATCAATGACGTATTATTGCTTACCTCTCTAAGCTGCTCACCAACTGTTGAAATGCCACCATTGCGGCTAAACGGACCAATAAAATTCAGTCCAGACAGATTAAACTGATCCGTATTGATAGTTACGCTGCCTGTCGTCCCATCAACGCTAAATTGCGTGCCAACCTTAAAATCTCCCTTCTCGTTGGTATTGCTACTGTAAACCCTGCCGTTGTTTGTCTCTACAATCGCATTCGCTTCTACCGGTACCCCGCCATTCCAAGGCAGCGCATCATAATTAGTGCCGCTCCCCACAAACTCAAAGGTGTGGCTAGGAGCGCTAACCTGCGATCGGTTCCTAAAATCTAATCGCTGGCCTTGAGTGATAGGATCTTTAAGGCCTCCATTCAAACCAGAGAAAAATACAACTCGATACCCTGCACGGTTGGCCGCATCATTGGCTACAGGTGTACCATTGCTATCAATCGGCACACTGCTAGTAACAATATATGCGCTTGTAGGGCATATAAACCTCAGTCCTTCAACAGTTACGCTCCCATTCCCTGCCGGCAGCTGTACCCTCGTTGTAAGCGTTACAACGCCCGTTTCCTTGTTATAAACCGCATTGGCTACACCATAATCAGTACCACCAATGACGGCACTGCCGCCACTAACGTATTCGTGCTCAGGGCCAGCAGGAGCAGAGGTTTCCGTATAAGTGAGCGTAAAATTTCCGGTCCTTGTGTAAGAAAAACTCTTTGCTTCTGCTAACTCAGTGCTAGCATTCCTGGGGAATATCAGCTGTGGGAACATCAGCTGACCGGCGTTAGGCCGCGATGACGAATCGCAAATAAAACTTAATCCTGACAGCGTTACGCTATCTCCAACCGTTGGTGCATACCCTGTAGCCGTTAAAACAGTTACACCTGTTGTTTTGGTGTAAACAGCACTTAGAATAGGATAGCTAACGCCATTTACAGTTACACTTCCCCCGCCTACATATTCATGGCCTATGCTGCTAGTCGCTAACGTCACCGTAAATGTGCTGCCGGCAGCGCTACCGCCTCTCGCACTAACCTGAACAGGATTTCCGGCACTCCCTACACTTCCAGCCGTAGGATATTTAATCTGACGGCCTAAACGATTGGCACTAAACCCGATAACATCAAGCTCAGTAACACCCTGCCGCACAAATTCATAAGTTCCTGTAGCACTACCGCCAATATCTAAAGCCGCGCCACCAGCAGATGTGCTAACCTTGAATGCATCAGCTGTCAATCCACTGCTAATGACATAATAAACCGTATTAGCGGCTAAGTTTGTAGGCAGATCGCCTTCGGTAGCCTTAAACGTAATCTGATCGCCTACGCTCAGTGTGTGCGCAACGCAGCTAAACGTATCTGTAGAAACGTTAATCGTTACACTACGCTGCACCCTCGGCGCGCCATAAGCCGCAACACGCGCACTGCCAGTAAACAGAGGGCTGCGGCTGTAGCCATCGGCCATAAGACCGTAAACACCAAAATCGGTAGTTCCACCACCACTTAGGTTTACTTGGCCGCCGGTCTCAGTGCGGACGTGATAGGTGCAAAATGTCCCAAAGAACGACACCAGCTGTGCATAGCCGTCGTTCAACACTAGGCAGCCAGGCCCGCCTAGATTCACCTGCGTATAACTGTCCACCACCATTGAGCGGATTGGGCTATTGGCAGCACACTTGCTACCATCAACCCGAATACCACCACCTGTATTACCAGTAGACTGCGAACCCGCTAGACCGCCATCATCCTCAGCCGTAATGCTTGTGCAATTCTGGATATAAGGTGACTTGAGGATAAAAGCACCCAACCCAATAGCGCCGCGTGCTGTATTATCAGCCAGCTCATCAAAATCTATCGCCCATGATTGCCGAGTCTCATCAGCTTGATGCCCAGCAAACGATAATCCCCAACACCAGAAACCAGAATCTAACTTGAAAATGTCCTTAAACTCCTGACCCGCTGCAGGCTGGACAATAGTGCTCCGCAACCCGCTACCAAACACCGTAACATCATATTTCCAACGAATCGGCAGCAGCGCTTCTACATAAGTGCCAGGAGAAACCAGCACCACATCTCCAGGCTGTGCAGCTAATGCAGCAGCGCCTAACGTACGCAATGGCTCGGCTAGACTCGTTCCATTGTTGCCATCATTCCCGGTAAGCGATACATAGATTTTTCGCGCATCACGTATCTGTGTTATCAGCCCCGCAATAGCCGCCGCCGCTGCACCGGCATTCTCCTTGCCATCAAGCGCTTCAATTAGTCCACTAATTGTGCTAATCGCTTGCTCGCCAGTATGATTCGCTCGGTTTCTTAAGAATGAATCACTGGCATTTGCTGTCGCATTAGCTGCTATGCCAGCTAGCTTCAGCACCTGCGCAACTGTCATTGCGCCACGATTACTATTTGTTGCGTCCGGCAGCGTTTGCGCAATCTGTTGCGCGCTACAATCCTTGGTCAGACCAGCGTCAAGATCATCAATCGCTACCCGCTCGGCTCCACTGAGCGGACCAGCCGCATCAGCCAAACCGGAAATAGTGGTTGTTTCATCCATACCGGCAGTGTATGGATGGCAGCCCGATTAACAGGCCTGACCCTTGCCAGTTACTTCGCCCTCATCACCTCCAGATCGTCAAAGTCCACCACGTACTGATGCTGGGGGTTGTTGGATTTGTAGATCCCGAATTTGATCCGCCAGCTCTCTGAGTTGCGAGGCGACTGGCACCGCGCTTTATCGCTGCCATAGGGCCCTCGATACTGCCCGACCTGCTTCCCGTCGAGCTTGACCACCAAAGAGCCGCTGGAGTCCCTTGCCGGCTGCAGAGCCAGCTCTACGCGATGCCACCGGCCGGGTATAAGCTTCTGCTGGGCAATAACAGGTGTCTTGCTGTTCTCTGAGCGCACGATCCAATCCACCTCATGGCTTGTTCCTTGGACAACGCGCATCCCAGCGATCGGGCTCAGCGGAGAACACTGCCAGATCTGCAGGGGATAGAACATCTGGCCTTTGGCGTGGACCGGCGCCCGCTGGGGAATCCTGATGCGGTAGCTGATGGTGTAGGACTGCCCGAACCGCAGCATCGGGGTGTAGGCCAGTTCAGTGCGATCGTTGCCGCCACCCTTCGATTGTTTGGTGGTGAACCGGATGTATGGGTCGCCGTTGTGTTTCAGGATCTGAGGGGCAAAGCCTCCATGCTCACACTTTCCGGCTAAACGTTCACGGTTTTCGACATAGTTCGCGCCGGCACCGATCTTCGCTGAACAATACTCGGAATTGATTAACCGGCCGTCGCCCGTCATCTGCACCACCGGTGCAGCCATGGCCGGCGTTGCAGCAAGGATCGCGGCTAGAATCAGAGGCCTCATGGCTCAACCTCCACCCATGCCTCAGATCGCCTCAGTCTATGAAGTCTCCCATTACAACTTCTCCAGCACCATCACACAGAAACGCCCATCAGCCAGCCTCAACGGCTCATGCTGCAGCTTGTAAGTCTGACCCTCATGCTGCACCTGGTCGCCATACTGCAACCCGCCAAACTGGTCTGTACGTACCGTCAACGCATAGTCAACCGTAACCACCTGATCATTCATAATGATCTGGCTGGCACGATCCATAAACCCCAAACCAACAACGGCCCCAGCAGTTACGCTGGAGCCGAAGTCAGCTAGCAGGAAATCATCGGGGATCTCCTGGATCATCGTCAGACCGCGTAACGAGCGCCGCCTACAGCCAAACAGGTAACAGTGGCGGAATAGCTCCCGGTTTCATCCGTGAACGCTAGCCGTACAAACTTACCCACCTGATCGCGGGGGATCGACAGCTTCTGCAGTGCAGCAGTGCTACCAAGATCGGCAAACGCGCCACTAGGCACATCAGCGGCGTCGCTTCCGTCCGAAGCGTTGCCAGACTGCACTTTGACCTTGATTCCGGTGTTAGACGCGCTAGCGGCTGCATACAGCAGCAGCAGCAGGTCACCATCAACACCACTCACATCCACTGCAGTCGTGTTGCCTACGGCGTCGCGGGTAGCCGGGGCCAAAATGGTAAACGGCTGGAGTTGCTCCAGGCCGCGGGGCTGAATAGCCATTGATCAATCCTCCAGTGTGGGAATACGGTCAGGTGTGGAAGTCTTGGCAGAGCGCCGAGGCTTCGGCTCGCATGCAGCCGCAGGTTCAGGTTCCGGTGCAATTTCCGCTAGGCCTAGTGCCAATAGTTCGTTGGCGACACCTTGCGGAAGCTCCGCCACCTCACCAATAGCAAGATGGCGGCCGTCTCCCCTGCAGTTCGCAAGAATCTGCAGTCTCATGATCAGCTACCCAGAGCAAACGACTGAGCACGCCGCACCGCCACATCAAAGTCCTGATGCACGGTCAGAATCACCTGGCCGGATGCCGATTGCGTGAGTGAATCCACGATCAGATCTAGGCCGCTCCACATCCCGACGACGCAATCGGAGAAGTTTCCGAACAGCACATCGTTGGTCTGCATCTGGTTGCTGATCACCGTCGGGTAACCGTTGATGGTGCCAGCATCAGTGAAGATGTACCCGGCACCAGCATCACCAGAGACTTTCAGCGTCTGCTTCAGCGCACCACGTACTGCGCTGTTCATGAGATACCGCATCGAACCGGCATCCAGGTTGTTCACCGCCAGCGCAGTCTCCAGGTCCACGTAGTCTTCCCAGTCGCCGCAGTTGTGGCTACCACCACCCAGGCTGGCAGGGAACGTCTTGCTCACGCCACCACCCAGCGTCACAGAACCAATGCCGGTGGTGTTGATAATCCCCAGCGGTTGACCATTGCTGCCGGTGCCGTAGCCGATGTTGTAATCCATACCCAGCGCCACAGATTCAGCCATGTCAAGCCGCACTAGGTTCTCGATATCAGGCGAGCCCTGAATCATCATCCGGCGGCTGATCGGCACACGCACGCCAATCGTGCGCGGGATCATGTTCACCAGCCCGAAGGTCAGCTTGCTGTTGGCAACATCAACGTTTTCACCAACAAAGTAGTACTGGGAGCTGGTGAGCTTCCGAGGAATCTCGATATTGCCCTCCAGACCGGAGAGCATCGTGAGACCGCTGTTCAGAAACGCCGAACGGTTCCGAATCAGATCAATGAACTGTGCATCGAGCCGATCGGTGCTCACCAGTGCGCCGCCATCACCGAAGGTGCCGACGGTCTGGCCGGGGGTCTCAGCAGCACGGTTGGCGCCCAGTACCTCCCAGGGGATCAGATGGCCGCGAGGGCTTTTGTTGAGCGTCCTGGACTGCAGATCAGCAGCTGCCCGAGTCACCTCCAGCTCAAAGCCTGCCTGATCAGCAGTCCTGACACTGGGATCAATGACGTGATTCAGCAGTCGGCACAGGCTGAAGCGCTTAACCTCACGCTTGCTAAGGCCCAGTTCAGCGCCGCCGGCATCATGCACGCGGCCCTGAAATTCGACCTTGCGCATCCCAATTTGCTCCATCACCACCGCACGGGCGGCGTCAATAGAAGCATCATCATTGATGAGTTTTTCGGCCAGCTCAGGCAGCTGAAATTGCTCGCACATACCACGGATGGTGGCAACACGCTCGCGCTCGGCGCGCCGAGCGTCCTGCTGCACCTCCGCCACGTTGACTTCAGTAGTCATGGAAGTTGTATCAGGGGAATCAGTCCGCTCGGCGGTCTGCAATTCCAGACTATGGAGCGGCTCATTAACAGCTGATTTGATCGTCTCAGGGTCAACCGTTACGATCACTTCTTGAGGTTTGACAGGTTCTTGCTCCACAGGATTAGGATCTGCTGCAGGCTCATCCATGGCGCGTCCCAAACCAACGGTCTGATCAGCTGGAACGCTCACGCTGGAAACTTCCAGCACTGGCCAGCTGGTCACGTAGAAACCATCTTCACGTTCCTCCAGCTCTTTAACTTCGTAAGCGAACGAGACGTTACGGGTAATCCCTGCTTCAATATCTTGGCGGCGCTTGTATTCCTCCGTGCCGCGCTCCGTAGTATTCGGGCTCCAACGGACAGTGGAATAGAGCCGCCGATCGTCGCCCAGCCAGGCTTTCTCGACAACGCCAAGAATTACATCACGATCATGATTCCAGAGCCACGGGGCGCCGTCATTCATACGGCTCAGATCCATCGCGCCTGGTTCATGCACCAAGATTTCACGCCCGAACCAGCGTTCGACAGGCGCCTCGGAGCTGAACGAAAACGTAAGCGTTTCGTCGGTCTTTTCTTCGACCTGCATCCCCATCTGCAGCTCGCGCCGCTGGGGCCCCTTCAACTTGGACAGGTCCATTCCACCTGATTCGTTTCTATCAGGCTATGGGCTGTGTTTCCGCATCAGCACCCGCATCTGAAACAGGGTCGATCGCAGGCTCCGGCAGCTGCTCAACCGTTGGCATCAGGCCCAGTGATTCTTTTAGTTCGTTCTCCCTAGCGATCTGAGCGAGCACCATTTCCAGCTGTTCGCCCGTGTATTCAGCTATCTGCTCACTATGTGATTGCAGCATCAGCTGTCGAGACATTTCTAACGCCTTCATCTCCTTCTGAGGATCGACCCAGCTATAGCTCCTTGCTTGCCACCTTGGCGCATTGTAACGCTCAGGCCTAGTCCAAAAATCGTCAAAGGCCGGCGACGGCAACTCACCCACCAGCATCGCCGCACGTAGCCACTCTTCAAATACCCGTTGATGAAAGTGCTGAATCAGCACGCTCTGGACAACCCGCCAATGATCCCGATCCTCAAGAATTGAAAGCCGACTACTGCTGTAATTCGTCTGGCTAAAATCTCTACTCAGCGTTTCATACGAACACCCAAACCCCGCCGCAAACCGCCGCGTCAGATTCCGAACTACGTTGTCATACTGTCCATCGTCAGGCCCAAAATTCGGAGGCACCGGCTCTTGGCCTGGGTCAAGAATGTTCCAGCTGCCGGGTTCTGTATTAAACAACAACTGACCGTTTTCAACGGCATCACCCTGTAAATCTCCATCTGGAGTGCGAATCCAACCCAGCGACGCTGATTGTACTCTTTTACGTGTCCAATGAGCTTCCTCATACTTGCCTAGGTTGTGAACCGTCGTGATTACACTTGCCAGCCACGGCACCCCACGGTTCTGCCCAATCCGCTCAGGCAGGAACACATGAATCATGTCCGCCGCCGGCACTAAAATATGTTTGCGCTCCACACCACGGCGGTTTAACCCCAGCTCTACATCACCCGGATGCCGCACTAGGACCGCGTACCGTGTCGGCCGGCCCCATTCGTTAATCTCCACACCTAAACGCCATTCGTGACCAGGCCGGTCACTCACACCGCTTTTATCCTCATCCAACTGGTGCGCCTCGATCAGCTCCAGCGCTAGCGGCACACGGCCCTGACCCATCGGCTGCCGCACGATCCTGATCAGCACTTCGCCCGATTCCGGCAAACTGCCGGCAATCATCATCTCAAAGCCGTGAAAACTCAGCCGGCCCGCTACATCACACGTGTCCGGCCGACACCAGCGCCGCCACCCATCCTCCATAATCCGGTTACGCCGCACGTCCTTTTCAGTGCCGCCAACCTTCATAATCTGACCCTGCATTTGGATCCCACGCGGACCCACCACATTGATCTGAGTGGTCCGCTTCGCCTGCCTGGCATAAGGGTTATCCCTTACAAGCTGGTGGCAGCGGTCGCGCAGCACCCGCAAACTGACCCGCAGCTCAGCATCGGCTGATGTAGTCGGCGCCACCAGATCGTGCAGCAACCGGTTACGCCGGGCGCCTTCAAACATTCGCCGGCCTTCTGCCCTGCCATGCCGAGTGGTCAGGATCTGCCTTTGAAACCAGCTACGAACACCCATCAGCTCACCCCCGTAAACCGCACATACAGCTTGCGAGGATCACCTAAACCCTGCGCAATCATCTCTGCACGCTTCTCTCTCATCACCTCAGCTTTTAACCTATCCCGCCATTTGATCAGCTCAGCAAGATCAGCTCGCCTAACTTTCCGGCCACCGTTACCCAAACTGCCGATCTGATATTCCTGTGCCCCGGTAGTCAGCGCACGTATCGCCTCTTCAACCGCTACCAGATCTTTCTCAGCCTGACTGCGATCGTCAAACGCACCAGCAGTACCGCTAAACGCCAGGCTCTTCCGAACCGTCAGACTGCCGCGTCGCACCGTACGCGGAACCCCATTAACAGTGGCGACAACCTGCAGAGTCCAATCACCAGCCGCCATAGCGGCAGTCACTGCAGCGCTCAGCGTGACCTGCCAACCTTCACCAGTAAGCACCCCTGGTGCTTCCACTCCAGCGCCAGCACCGCTACCACGCAGCCATACAATCACCCCACTCGCATCAGCAGGGGCAAGGGTCTCGATCCAAGAAACCGCGTCAGATTGGTAGAGCTCAGCGGGTTGAGTCATTTCAGCACCGTAAAGCTCCTGGCCTTTCGTGGCTCGGCCTTCTCTTTAGAGCCTACCGACGCCTTAAGTTGTGACTCCAACTGATCCCACATGGTGGCGCGGTTGTATCTACGGCTCACCAGCTGCAACGCTGCGTAGGCCATTCGGGTACAGTCGCCGCCCTCGTCCCGGCTGCCAGTCGGCTTGTCCCACTTGTAATCCTGCCTGCCAGCACCCTTTTTAGGCATCTTCTTCCACGGGAACAGCTCAGCTAAAAACTGGTCGGTAGAAGCCTCTCCAAAGTGCAGATACCCAGGGCCGGGCTTTTCCTGCCGCAACCGACCCTGCAGGTGCTGAATGCTTGTCTCGTACCCCACTGGATACATCAACACGCCCTTTTTGATCACGCTCTGATTTTTTCGGTTGATATTTACCGGAACGCCTTTGCCAATTAGCGGCTTGCCTTTGCTTTCCGATCCTTTCATGGGCGCCCATTTGCCCACCCTTGCACGGCACCAGTCGCGCACTTCATGCGTGGCATAGCCGCCGTCATCAATGCCGCCTAGCGCAATCTGAAGCTCTGCACCATCCTCCCGATTCCATTTTGTTTCTTGCACCGCATCTAGCTGATTCAGAGTTTCCATCTGCTGTGGGTCGCCATCAATCTCAAAATGCCCCAAATGCCACCCTTCCTCGCCACGGCCCCATCCCCATATCGTCACAACCAGTCTTTCTGCTATTGCGCCACCACCACCCTGAACGTCAACGCCAGCGGTCAGCACCAGCACGCCATTAGGCACAATTCCTGCTGGGTATCCATTGCCAGCTGTTGTATCCTGCCGTCGCTGTGACAACCCTTCTACATTCAGCTTTCCGGTAATCGTGTCTTCCCAAGGGATCCCTAGCACGGTGTTATGAAAAGTCTGCATTAAGTCGTTATCACCACGGCGCATTGCTTCTAGCGCTTCTTGGTATTCACTTATTAAATTGCTCCATTCCGCTCCAGCGTGGTAGCTATACGCCGCCCAGATATGCCGACTCCTAACACGAGGGTATCCGTCCTTAAGGATTTGCTGGCTACGATCAAGCCCTAACGGACAGGCCCAGCCCCCGCGCTCATCCATCCATCGCAGGCTGGCGTAGCCGATCAGCTCGTGACAGTTTTCGCATTCATACTTTCCAGCATCGTCGCCATCCTTTCGCATCTGCTCCCATCTCAGCACTTGATATTCGCCGCAATGTGGGCACGGCAAATAGCGGTACTGCTGATCGCCTTTTTTGAACCATTGATGCGTTTTGTCGTCAGGATAGATTGGCGTGCCGCCGATGATTGCTTTACGGTTCCAAGTGGTGGCGGAACGATTCATCCCCAGCTTGATTTGATCGCCTTCATCAATCGCGTCATACGCTGACGGCTCCTCAAAGATCACAACCGTTCGTTCTTTGCGCCTAAAGCCCTTGCCACTTGCGGCGCTGACAATATCAATCAGCCCGCCATTAGTTAGCTTCTTCAACAGGATTGTATTGGTTGCCGTGCCCCTAGCTTTTGACTCAGCAAGCAAGCCTTCCAAGCACGGCGAATCTCTGAACAAATCTGAAATATCCTCCTTGCTATACTCTTCCGCGTCGTTCTGAACCGGCTGCACAATCATTATCTTGCTTGGTTTCCAGTGCGAGTAGTACTGCACTGCGCCGATTTTTACGCATTCTGACCAGCCAACGCGGGCAGACTTCATGCAAACTTCAATTTCTACATAGGGACTGGTAAACCCGTAAAACCAATCGCGCTGGTATGGCCTAGTTATCCATTTACCTTTACTTGCTGCATTGCCTGTAACATAACCGTATGTATCCGCATACTCAACGCCACTGAGTATTGGTCGCGGCCTGAAGCACTCCGCTAGGCTCCGCGCCATGCCAATCCGATCGCGGCAAATCATAACGACACCTCTTCATCGGTAAATTGCCAATCTGCCACGTTCTGTAAAAACTGATTTACAAGCCTGGAAATAATATCTTGCTCTTCTACTGTAAGGTGAGGAATCTGGTTTTTAATCTGCTGCGGCAAACTTGACGCTTGATCTTGCAACGTTAATGCCACCGCTTTCTGTGCCTGTTCTATGTCTTCGCGATAAACCAGCTTTCCCTCTAGCAGCTCACGCTCTACTTGCAGCTTTAGTTTCTTTTCGTATTCGGTCCAGGCCCTTTCGGTGTTGAAATCTGGAGTGTCGTCGTCTGAGTCAACAGGCCGTCTTTCTGATTGAGCCACGGGCGTCTTTGCTGACATCCGTTCCTTTGCCGGCCGCAGCGGCTTTTGCGCTGCCTCCACAGATTGATTCCGGCTGCCATGCTTGCTCTTTGTCTTGGGCACTTTCGCCCACGCCTCATGCAGGCCCTCTCGCCTCACGTGGCGCACGCCGTTGACTAAGACCTCTTTAAGAAAGCCGTTTTCTATCGCTCGATAGACCTGATTTCTGCTTGACAGCCCCAGCACTGCAGCAGCGTCACGGATTGTCAGCAGCTCGCTGTTCGCCACGTGTCACATACGCTTGTCACAATCTACCTGTGACAGAATCTATGTGACAGGCCATGCTAGAGCGTGGTGCTGGGGTGGGGGCCTTAATGCGATTGCGGCAACAGTCACATGATCGCCAGCCATTCTCAAGAGAAAAAACGGGGCGTCGGAACTAAC
>Ga0129333_10001239_pt1 | contig 22891 bp, 36 predicted proteins | sample CPB6_08_DNA_FD_94474 | JGI IMG/M metagenome (GOLD analysis project Ga0129333, IMG submission 94474) | Freshwater to marine salinity gradient microbial communities from Chesapeake Bay, USA - CPBay_Sum_0.6_0.8_DNA | ecosystem: Environmental > Aquatic > Marine > Coastal | place: USA: Chesapeake...
CTGACGAACCCCGTTACGGGTACGGGTACTGCTACCCGGGTCGCGTTCTGGGATTCTGCGAGTTCGGTGTCCAGTAGCGCAAATTTGTATTGGGACGATTCAAATAGCCGGCTCGGTGTTGGTACTGCGACGCCGGGGGCGCGGCTTCAGGTAAATGGAACGGGCCTATTGACCGCTACGGCGTTCGCGGTCAAGGACTCGGGCGGAACGGACAGCTTTACGGTGGCGGATAATGGTAACACATCTGTCCGGGGCGTTCTCACGATCTCGGGCTCGTCGGCGTCCAATTCCGCTACACTTATGGGTCGCACATCGGCGGGCGAGGTTACGAGCGTAACGCTGGGTACAAATTTGTCGTTTAGTGGCAATACGCTAAACGCGACTGGCGGCGGCACCCCGGCGGGTTCTACGGGCGAGGTTCAGTTTAACAACGCGGGGGCATTTGGCGCAAGTTCAAACTTTAATTGGGATAACACGTTCTCGCGACTTGGCGTAGGTACGGCGGCGCCAGGCGCATCTTTGCAAATTAATGGGGCTGGAGCCACATCCGGAACATCATCGCTGCTTATCAATAATTCAGGGGCTTCTGAGTTGCTCAGGGTTTCGGATAATGGCCTTATTTCAGTCGGCAAGAACGTATCGGTATCTACGCAAAGTTCTTCGCAAATTGTAGCGACTTCAGCAGATGCAAGCACGAATGTAGTTATTACGCCAAGGGGTAACGGGGCTTTTGTCATCGGAGCAGCGCCCGATGGCACTGCATCGGGTGGTAATTCACGGGGCATACTTGCGATTGATATGCAACTTTCCAGAACCGCAAACACGCAGGTTCCAACGGGAAATAGAGCTGCAATTGTTGGAGGGCAAAGAAATACGGTAGGCGGTAATGACGCAGGCATCTTTGCTGGTGGCGTAAATACAGTAAACGGCGCTAACGCTGTTGTGTTAGGCGGCCAGTTAAACTCAGCAGGAGGCAGCAGGTCGGGGGTTTTGTCTGGAGATTCAAATAATTCATCTGCGGCGCTTTCTGCTGTTTGTGGAGGAGAGGGAAATACAGCGTCCGCTCAATATGGTTTGGCTGCTGGCGGCTTTTCTCTTGCAAATTTATGGGGGTCACAGGCGTACGCCTCCGGCAGGTTTGGCGCTACTGGCAACGGTGATGCTCAGACATTAAACTGGAGGTATCGAAAAGCAATAACCGGAACAGCAATAGATGAGTTGTCGTTAGATGGGGCGGCTATTTCAACAACAGGCCGCGCAATATTGATCGCTAACCGCCTTTGGAATGTAAACTTGCAGGTATCTGCAATATGTAGCACTGTCGGTAACGGGGTCGGGATTACGCTCGGCGATTCTTTTGTGGGCGTGTATCAGGTCGGAATTAAGCGCCTGGTAAATACGACTACACTCGTCGGAACGGTTCAGAATGTTATTACGGCACAGTCGGATACAGGAATGTCCACATCAGCTGTAACAATAACAGCAGACGACACGAACGAATGCTTAAAGGTTGAGTTCACGCCTCCGACAACAGCAGGTAGTACGACTGTTATTCGGGTTGTCGTTACCGCTACTGCTACGGTAGTCGGGTATTAATTCCTCATTTTGCAAACTAAAACTAATTCAAATGGCACAAATAACAACCTACTTCACCTCGTCATCGGGCGGGGGCATTTCCGGGTCGGGGGCGGCGGGCGAGGTCGCGTTCTTTACGGCGGCTACTGTTTTGGACTCGGGGTCCAATCTGGCCTGGGACGATACCAACAGGCGGCTTTCGCTGAATGGCCCGTACACGGTCGGTTCTACCCTGGTAATTGCCGGGGACGGGAATACCGATGCAACGTCCGCGATTGATGTTCGTACCTCACTCACGTATGGCGACATCACGGTTTTCAAGGTATATGATAATGGCCGGATTGATAGTCAGGTATTGTCAGGTACGGGAAGCGGGGGGACGGATAACGTAGCGATGGGGATGAGTGCTGGCGCAAACATAACAACCGGACTGGGAAATTTGCTTCTTGGCTCTGGTTGCGGAGAAAATATATCTACCGGATCATACAATGTAGCGGCCGGCCTGTCTGCGCTAAAGTCCAATCAAACCGGAAACGGAAACTCGGCCTTTGGTTATTTTTCTTTGAATAATATAGGCACTACCGGCGGAAATACGGCTGTTGGTTTTGAGGCCGGAAGATACAGAGGCGCTACCGGCACGACCGCAAATACCAATTCTCAAGGCGGCGTGTATATAGGCCAGGTGTCAAGGGCCGGAGTGTCCGGCGCCTCAAATGAAATCGTAATCGGGTCAACCGCTGTCGGCGCCGGATCAAACACCGCAACAATAGGCAATACAAGTTGTACACGATGTATTGTAAACGGAAGTATTGAGCCTACCGGAAATATTGTTGTCGCTGACACGAAAAACATTGTTCTTTCAACAGGAACTGGAACTATAATCGGAACCTCGGCCAGTCAGAAACTGGGGTTCTGGAATGCTACGCCAAAAGTTCAGCCCGCCGTCGGGAATATAACCCCGGCGACATATTTTCACGTATCAAGTTCACAGGTTCATGTGGATAGTACATTTGGGGGATATACACTCGAGCAGGTTGTTGGCGCCCTTAAGCAAATTGGCATCCTCGCATAATTCGCATAAATTCACCACACGAAAAACAAACATACATTCAAAAGCATGAAAGCAATTCAGATCAACACGCCAGTCAATCTTAACTCAGGACTCCAGATACCATCGGGCGCGGTCGCGGTCGTGGCCGAGGGGTTGGCCCAGGTGTTTCAGCAAAAGGACGGACTGATACCGGCGCAAATTGTGACGTCGGTTTATACGTCCAAAGTGAATTACGAGACCGGGAAGAGCCCGGTAGATGGAAATTCGATCAGCGACTTTAACCCGGTGAACTATGGGGTTCGCCTTCCGGTCGTTGCGTATCAGACACAAACGGCGGAGGACTTACTGGTAACGGCGGTTTACATCGGCCTGGATCAGGTGTACCCCGGTCAGTGCGAAATTATTGACGTAGCGAACCCGGCGGATATTACCCCGGTGAGCCCTGAGGTGCAGCCACTGGGCGGAGATGCGGTGGCGCAACAAATGGCGGCTATGTCGTCACGTCCTGAGCAATTCGTTTCAAGTAATTCAGGTGAAACGCAAAACGTTTCGTCGTCCGGCGCTGAAACGGAACTATCCCTGTGGGGTCGCGTTCTGAATTTGTTTTCGTAACCGCCCTATTGAATCACCATAAAACTACCCGAAAATGATTGAATTTGATGATGAAATGGACGAAACCAATGCAATAGGCGCTGAAACGGATGGTATTGTTCAGCCCGGTGAAACGATTGACGTTTCGGGTAGTTTTAATGACGACCACTACCCTACCCCGGATGATCGAAATTCGGAACTGATGGGCCAGGCTATTGGTTCAATGGTGCCGCCAAAAATCAGTTTGGCGATTGCCGGCGCGGCGTATGGAAATTATCACGGGGGTAGTTCAGGGGCGCTGATTGGCGGTCTGATTGGTTATTTGTTGGGCCAAAACCTGACACACGACCCGGCGGCGCGGGCAATGGCAATCCGGTCGGTACTGAACGCGGGTTCTGAAAATGGACAAAACGCGCATAGCGAAAATTATGACGGCGTTTCCGGGACCGGCGGCGGCATTATGTCGGCGTACGATCTGATGAACTACACATATCAGAAATACGGGTTTTCAGGGCGTTGGGGCGATTTTGTGGGGCAACCGTCCGTTAATTTTCATGCCATGATATACGGACGTCCAAAACAGGGCAAATCCATTTTGGCGTTTCAGTGGGCAAAATATTTGTCTGAGAATTTCGGGCGCGTGTTGTATGTGGCGTCGGAGGAAGGGTTTTCGGTGACGCTACAAAAAAAGGTCGTTGATTTTGCCACCGATAACAACAATCTGGATTTTGCCAATTTCCGCGATTTTCAGCAAATACGTTCGGCGGTGGCGGCCGGCGACTATCGTTTTGTGTTCATTGATTCGGTGAACTACATACGCATAACGCCCGAGGATGTGGAATTGATTAAGGAAGAGAACCCCCGGACGGCGTTTATAACGATACAACAGGCGACGAAATCGGGTCAGTTCCGCGGGTCGCAACAATTCGCGCACAACTGCGACATTATCATTCAGGTGGAAGCGGGTGTGGCGTACCACCAGGGCCGTTTTCAGGAAGGGACGGAAATGCAGGTGTTTGACGGGCCCGAAAAGGGGCAAAATTCGCAAAATACTGAAAGCGCGTCCGGTGGCGTTCAGGGCCAAATGATTGCGGATGATTACGGGCAAATGGAACTATCGTTCTAAATCGTTCTAAATCGTTCTAATTTGCCCCTTTACGCGTTTTTGACCAATAGATACGCACCAATGGCCAGGCCAATGGCGGCAATGGGTAGTTCGGGGTTTTCATTGAACGTTTGCCCTATGTAAGAAATAGCACGGTCGCGCATTTCCTTCACACGGCGCGACCATCCGGCGCGGTATTTCCACCAGTCGTCCAGGCCCTGTAAATATTCCAAACGTTTTGCGGCCAAATAGTCAATCAGGGTGCGTTCGGCCGTCTGATTTGAGGCGTAACTATTCACGGCCGCCAGGGTTTTTGGGCCAAATGCACCGTCGGCCTCAATTTTATATCCGCGTGCAATCAGGAACGTTTGCAGGTCAATGACCAGGCGCCTCAGGCCACCACCCCACACCGCCTCGAACAGATTTTCAGCAATGCCCTGCGACTGGATTTTATCGCCCATGACGGCGTCCCAATACAGGGTTTTCAGCAAGTCCTCCCATTGGGCCAGGGTCATTTCAACGAAATTTTTACCGGTCGCCAAAAATGGTTTGCGCCGGGCGTATTCCTTCCATGTGCGCCACGTCACACCCCGGTATGTGTGAACCGGATAGGTGGGGTAACGTTTGTCCAGGCCCACCACCGGACTGGAATCCCGCGACGCGTTGTCCACCGGGTCGGCACTGTATCCGCCCTCAAACGTTTTGACGTGTTCCAAAATTTTTCGGTAGTTTGCCATTGTCGGGTATATTAGTTTGAACCGTACAGGGGCATGATGCGCGTCACGGTCAGTTCATTTGTGGCGGCCCCTGAATGGAAAACAATGTCGTATTTTGAATGGTCGGCGTCGCCCACGTTTTGACCTATGGACAGGGTTTGCCCGGGCTCCAGGGGGAAACCCGACACAAATACCGGGTTTGACGTTGTGGGCCTGAAAAACGAAATAGCCATGCACCCGTCTGCGGAAAAAACCTGAGATTTCCCGATGTAAATTATTTCGGTTGTCGTTTTCATGTCTGTATGTTTTTCAATTATCAGATGAAAAATTTGTCGCGGTTGGCGCGGTCCAGGTAATACTGAACCGTCATCGGGGTGATGTTCCCCCGATCTAATCCAAATCGTTTTTGGTAGGCGTCGTGCGTGACCGGTCCCGGTTTACCGTCAATACGGACACCCAATATAGCCTGAATCTGCGCCACTTTATTTGCAAACGACTGAGGATTGCCCAGTGCGTTCGCCTGTTGTTCTGTTCTTTTTCGCTCATTTTCGGTTTTTTGGGCCGACGCCGTTTCCTGCTGTCGGCGTTTGATTTCCTCTATTGCCGCCTCCCCGCTACGACGTGCCGCGTCCGCATTGGCGTCCGCACTACCATTTGCGTCACCATTTGCCCCGCGTCGTTTCATCCATGCCCGATACCCGAAAAATGTGATCGCACCGGCGGCCAGGGCATAGTACAAATTACTGATATTTTGTCGTTTTTTTGCCATTTTGCGATTCAGTTTAAATTCGTTGTTTGCGTCAGAATTTCGGTTTGCGCGCTACGTTCTGAATAATTCGATTGTAGTTTTCGGTTGACAGGCCACCCGTCCAGAAATTCAGGGTTTTGTTCCCCTGCTGAATGTACGTCAGTATGTCCTTGCCAAAATTGTCATAGAATGTTTTTGCCACCTGCGCCACCTGAATCTGCGAGGGCAATGACGTGAACACACCCACCACAATGTCCTCGTTTTCGTATGCCACTACGTCCAGGGCGTTGTATATCTGGCGGGCCCTTGCCAGTGCCGCGTTATACTCAAGTATTTTTGTTCCCTTTGGCACTTTTGACCAGTTCAGGAAATTTTCAAACGCCCAGGGGTTATTCATTCCGGCCGTTTCCGCGCCCTCCTGTTTCTTTTCGTCCCCGGTTTTAATCATGTCCTTCAGTAACTGATACCCAAAATAACCCACGACGCCGGCCACAATCAGCCATTGTATTGGTTTTTGGACGACACTTTCCTGAACGTTCCGGGGTGCTGATTGCCCGCCACCACCCTCGCCTCGCGGGCGAATGGCACTGGCCAATATGGCTGCTGATGCTACACTCATTTTGTTGTCGTTTTGGGTTTGAATTTACAGGGTTTTCAGGTACTGAACGGCCATTTGATACACGGCCGGATTGGTGCGGGCAATGGACGCCAGTTTTTCGATATTCTCAGGGAAATTGGGGTCATTGCGCGCCAAATCATTGACGGCCTGAATCATCCGGCGCTGGCGTTCCGACAAATTTGCGTTTACGGCGCGGTCAACTGAACCCGTGTTTGCGCCCTGGGCGCCCTGGTTAAAATGTTTCATATTGTCGTTGTTTTGTGCGCCGGATTCCATAATGGTGTCCTCGGCCGTCGGAATTTCATCCTGAACCATTACGCCGTTCATGGGTGCCGGGTGATGTGGCGCTGATTGTGCTGATTTTGGGCCCAAAATTGCGCCCAACGCGCCCATTACCAGCTGAGGGCCAATCAGCCCTTTCAGTTGATCGCCCACGGCGCCCATGCCTCGGGCACGTTCCAGTTCTGCATTGAGTCTATCTATTTCCCGATCTCGTTCCGACATTTCGCGCTGATGTGCATGATCTTTTTCCATCAATTTCATCTGCGTTTCCATTGCCCCCATGCGCGTCATCATATCCCAACTATTCGGCGCGCCGTTTCTGGGGTCGTCGGCGGGTAGTACCGTGTGACTGAATCCGGGAATCGGTGATGCGCTAACGGGTGTTGAAACGCCGGAAACCGATGAAAAACCGGAAACGCCGCCGGATGAATTTAATTCAACGGCGTATTTGGCAATGTACTTTCGGTCGCGTTCTATCAATGTACTGGCATGTATTTTCCGGTTGAATACATACACCTCAAAATACCCGTCGTTGTTTTTCAAAAACGAACGCAAACGGACCAGGGCTGCGGCCGGATCCGGTGCATCCATTTGCGATAGTTGCAAAACGCCGTCCTCGTCATATATCGCAAAATAACGATAACGCTCGGCCTCGAACTGCTGCAAAACGAATTGATATGACGATAATTTCATGCTGATTTTTTTTCCTGCGTTTATTTTTCAGTGCCCCGGTTTTGGTGGGTCAGTTCTTTTCCCGCGTCCGGTAGTGAATCGTGAACATGATTGCCTCATTGACCGGCGTTCCGGTGGTCGTGAATTGCACATAGCAATTCTGCCATACCTGGCTATTAAACCACGTCAAACACGGCCTGCCATTATTTCCGTTTGCCTCCCCGATCGAAGGGGCAATCAGTTGTTCCAGTGGCAATTCAGCGATGATTTCGCGGCGCAAATTTGCGATGTATAAAACGCCGTTTGACAGTGTTGCGCGGGTTGACGGGTTTACGCGGTTATCGGGCGCGGTACCCAATTCATTCAGGGGTATGACGCTGATTGCGGTAATGGTGCAATTTTCGCCGTCCAGGACGTTCTGAGGGGCAAAGTAGATGGGTTGCTGATAATTCAGCGGGTTCGGTATGGGTAGCGTGACAAATGCCACGCGGTCGCACGCATAGTCGTCAAAATCCCGCATCATGTTATTGTCGCGGAAATAACGAACTAACGGCGATATGATACCCGTGTTTTGTTGTTGCATGTCGTGTCGGGTTTGGGGCATTAATCCTCCCCGATGATCGAATAGTACAAATTCAGCACGCAAACCTCGTTTGACGTAATGCCCGTTTCGTCGGTCAGTATCACATACGAACGCGTCAGGTTCAGGATAAATGGTTTGACCATGAACACAAAACCGCCGTTCAAAGAACGAATTGCCGCGTAATACGGCAACTGGTAAATGCGTTCCTGGTTTTTGTCGTCAACCAGTGTAACGCAAATCTGGTCCTGGTCCGACGATGTAATAACCGTGTTGTTGTTCGGGGTGATGGACAACTGCGTTGACGTGAACGCCTCAAAACCATACACAATGATGTTGTTTCGGCTGATGTTCGGCACTTCCGTGAACTGATACCGTTTGCCCTTCGCGGGCGTGCCCGTGAACTGAGCCTCCACCAACTGAGATCTTTTGATGACCAAATTTCCAACCATGACAAAAATTTTTTTCGCCCGTTGTTTTGCGGGCACGTTTAAAATAGTTAACGGTGCAAATATAGGGTTTTTTCAACAAAACATGAAAATATCAGAACGCCAAACGAAACACCCCCGCCGAAATGAATCAGAGGGGGTGTTATTTCGTAATGAAAATCGTGACGCAATGTAAAATTGCCGGCCGACTACGACTTGCTGTTTACCACCAGGTAACCACGGGTTTCCAGGGTAGCATACAGGGTTTCGGCGGGCGTGTCTTTCAGCATGTTCACACCGGCGTTCAGGTTCAGTTGGATGTCAATTGTCTGACGACCATCTATCAGCGTCGGTTCGCTGACGTAGAAGCCGAACAGGCCGTTGTCGTATCCGTTCTTTCCGGTGTTCGCCACATAGTTTGGCGTTGCGGTGGATGTGTACGCGGACTGAAGGAACGCATTTGTCTGTGTTGCCGGTACGCGGTAAAACGCATTGACGGGGAACGCAGGCAGGAACTGCTTGCGGTCAATTGTGAACGACAGACTGCCGCCGTAGATGGCCGCTACGTTCGCGTTGTTGCCGCTGAATTTTGCCGGGTCCGCGAACAGGTACTGCTCGGCAGTCAGCTGCTGGGTGGCCGTCGGCGATGTGCTGGCGATGCTGCGCAGACTGACGCGCAGGTGCGTGATGACAAACTGGTCGTTCAGTTCCAGCAGGTTCTCCGTGACCAGGGGGCTGGCCACCTGACCGCGCTGCAAATAGAACTGATACGTTGAAAGGTTGGACAGCACGGTTTCGGCGCGCAGGTAGGACTGGCTGAGGTTTTCGTACGGAATCCCCAGGCGTTCCTGAATAAACTTCTTTTCACTTACAACTGAGTTCATGTTGTCGTTGTGTTTTAGTAGTTATGATTTCCTACTTTTCTCACTTTTTTTTGAAAAGGTAGGGTGAAAAATTCGTGTAGATCAATACGACATTTCGCCGGAACCCTCCGATGTGTAGTCGTTCACGGGTGCGCTGAAAATGTCGGATGCACCCATCAGCGGAACGGGGGTTGCCGACGCCGACGCCTGGCCCATCAGAACCTGACCTACGCCACCGGTCAAACCGGCATTTTGCAGGTACGGGTCAACGATGCCGGCCACGGATGCCGCGATCATACCGGCGCCGAGGCCCGTGCCAATGGGGCCACGCACCACCTGCGGCGTGAAAATTCCGGCCGCCAGGGTAATCAGGTTGCGTTGAATTGGGGTTGTGGTGGGCAGGAATTTACCTACCACCTTGTTTTGTACTACTTTTGCGGCGACCGCACCGGCGCCAAGGGCCGCAGCCCCGATGAGTGTTTCCTTGCTGATAAGCATTGTGATTTTCGTTTTGATTGTTAACGTTTACTGCTGCTGCTGTTGCTATTCAGCACGAAAAGCAGGGCGACGGCCGCAATCGCCCACGGCGCCCACTTTCTGACTGAATCCGCTGAAAATATTGTTTCCGGTTTTGACCCTGAATTTGTCGGCGCTGCCGGTGTGTCAACGTTTTTGACCGACGTCGTTTGGGGCGCCTGCGGCTGATTGACACCCGTGCGAATTTGCGCACGTTGATTTTCCTGGTAAATTGGCTGAATCGCTCCTAATTGCATGCTGTTTTTTTCGTTTCGTTTTCGTCCTTACTTTTTCCCACCGCCACGCGTTGCCAAATACAGGGCACCCGCGCCGAGGGCTATTAGTGGAATAGCGCCACCAAAATTGAATTTCGTTCCGGGCTGAACTTCCGCCTGTGTTCCCGGTTGTGTTCCGGGTTGTGTTCCGGGTGTTCCGCTATCGGTATCCGTTTCGGCTGAAACCGGGTTTGGAATAATGACGTCAGACATTTCGGCGTCCGGGGTTTGCGAAACCAGATCAATGACAATCGGAATCAGTGCAATCAATGCCGCGCCGATGGATGCGCCCGCACCGGTACCCGCACCGGGTCCGGCAATGGCAGTGCCGATTGCGGTTGCGCCCGCCAAAATTGCCGCTTTCAGGTCATTTTCACTCGCCGCGCCGATGCCATTCACCCCACCCTTCGGGCGCAAACGTTTGCGGATGAATCCCAACAGGCCCAAACGTCGGGCCGGTTTTGATGAACCAATGCGAATAGCATTTTGCAATTTTTCAAAATCGCCACCCGCATTTTCCCACGTTGATTTCAGTTTTGCGGCGTTCACTTTTTGCAGTTTTTGCGCAATGCCGTCCAAATTCCCCTTTACGATGCCCAAAAACAAACCGCGACCGGGGGCCAGGACAACGCGACGAAGGCCGGGCCCTGAAATGCCGGTTTGGGGTGCGGTTTTGACGACACCTCCGGAACGGTTGTATTTGTAGCCGCATGCGCCCAATTGCGGGGAATTGTCGTTTGATGCGCCGTTTTGCGTGTCTGGTGACGGGGAAACGGAACCCATGTAACGTACATTCATTTTCTGGTCAATTTTTTGTTTGTACTTGTAAGTTGGTGTTTTTTCCGCGTCAAATTGACCGAAAACGGCGTCAATGATGCAGCCGGAATCCGTTGTGACATACACATGCCCCGGAACCGGGTTTGCGTTGTACGACGTATAAACCAGGGAATAAGGGATGCGCAAATTTTCCAGGACCGCGGCCGTAAACAGGGCGTATGATTTGCAGTCGCCGGTGCGGTATTTCAGTAACGCCGACGGCAATTTTATGACCTGTTCGCCCCCGTCCGCTATATATGTCAGGTCGTTTTTCAGAAAATCAAAAATGCGGCGGCATGTTTCGCGTTCATTGCGGCCCCGAAAACGATCAGCATAGGCGTGCATTTGACGACGGGCACGCGGAATCAGTGCCGTAAGCAGGTCGCGGATATCCTTATTGTCCGCCTGTTTTCGGTACACCCGGTCAACACCCTCAAATGGTACGTTTATGTTCGCGCTGCTGTTCATTTTCAAATTTCGTTCATCAGTTCACAAAAACCTGTTCCGTTGTCGTTATTTCAGGATTAATGGCAAATGTTTCAGTGGTGGAAAAGAATGGCAGCGCGGTGGTCATTTCAACGTACAAAACCGGCATTTTCCGTTCTATGATTGCCCGCACCAGGGGCGCGCCGACGTTTTTGGCGTCAATCCTGAAATCCATAAAAAAGTAATTCAGGCCGGGGTTGATCGTAAAGGGGTTACTGGCAAAATACCCGACCGTCTGATTCCCGGTTATCAGTCGGCCCGAAACGCGACGAACCGAAACGGCCGTGTTACCCGGATTCATCAGTTCCATTTTGACGCGCACCACAAAATCATTAATCGTTCCCCCGCGCCGAAACTGAACCGCCACCGGTTTATACACCACACTATCGCCCAATTCGTACAATTTGTACAAACGATAGGCGACAAATGCACCCGTCCATAATAGTGCGTTTCTGATCGTCTTTGCGGAAATACCCGGAATTGTCATTGCGGCGTTTTTTGTTGTTGCAAATATACGGGCGTCCTAATGAAAAAAAATCAAAAAAAACGGGGTTCGGTTGCCGGTTTTACAGGGGAAACGGTAACTTTGTGCAAATTTTACGCAAAATTCACGCAAAAAAATTCATCAAAAAAAATGGATATATGGCAGTTTTGAAAAAAGAGGACGCCCCGAAAGTAAAAAAAAGGTTCGCCGACAAATACGACAATCGTTTCAGTGTGTCGTATTCCAATAACATGTACCTGCGCGTTCGCAATTTATGCACACGAATGGGGGTCAAAATTCAGGACTTTCAGCGCGCTGCCATTGCGCACTATGTGCCCATTGCTGAAATGGAACTCGAAGCCTCCAGGGCCCAAAATGGCCTGAAATCTGAACGCACCTCAAACAACGAAAACGATTAAAAACCGCGCATTCATGTACAAACCAATTCAGCAAAACGAATTTGTATTTGCGTCACTGATAACCGTCTGCCTGATCGCAATTAACCCGTACCTGGCCCTGATTGGCGTACTGGCCTACGTCATTGCCCGGTCGCGCATGTTTTGATATTCTGATATGACCAGCATCACCGAAAACATGGATTGCATGGACGCCATGCGGACGTTCCCGGACAAGTATTTTGACCTGGCGATCGTTGACCCGCCTTACGGGATTGGCGAGGATGGCTCAAAAAACAAGACACGCGGAAATAAAAGAGCGCAGGCAAAGGACTACAAACCATTTTCAGGGAACGATAAAACGCCGCCGCCTCCTGAATACTTTAAAGAACTTTTCAGGGTATCAAAAAATCAGATCGTCTGGGGCGCGAATCACTTTATGCAAAATATATGCCTTGGCAGCCCGTGTTGGATTGTGTGGGATAAACACACTGAGGCTTGCGATTTTGCGGACTGTGAACTGGCCTGGACGTCGTTTAAAACGGCCGTCAAAAAATTTGATTTTACCTGGTCAGGTTTCAGACAGGGCGACCCAAAAAATAAGGAGGAGCGAATCCACCCCACTCAAAAACCCGTCGCCCTTTACAAGTGGATACTACAAAACTACGCCAAACAGGGCGATAAGATACTGGACACGCATTTGGGTTCGGGTTCGTCGCGAATTGCCGCGTACGATATGGGTTTTGATTTTTGGGGCTATGAACTGGACGGCGAATACTTTGAAAAACAGGAACAGCGATTCAGGGCGCATATATCAAAACCTGTTTTATTTCAGCCCTATGAAATGTACGCCACCGGAACGCTGTTTTAATGGCGTTTTGATATGCGGCACCAACAAAAAGGCCGCCGAACCTTATTTAAAAAGGAAACGACGGCCGCCTGTCGGTTACCAAACCATTATCTATACAACTGCTCCATTTCTTTCCCGCCGCTCACTTGCAACGCTCATTTGCAGCGTGCCGGGTGCGAACATTTGCACCTCAGACTACGGCCCGACGCCGACGTTCTTTTTGACCGAAGGGTTTTTCCGAACGTTGAACATGTCGCCGCCGACGACCTTCCAGAAGTCCTTCCGGTTGATTTTCCGGATGATTTACTCCCGGATGATTTGCTTTTTTTGGCACCACCGCCACTACGTGAATACGCCTCCTTGGTGGCAAATTTGTTGGTGTTGGTGTCCCAATAGTAGTACGCGCCCGCGGCGCTTTTCCTTCTTACTATCATGTCCCTGGCTGTTTTTGTTTGAAACTGAATGAAAACTGAATGAAAAAAAACTGAAAAATGACGCACAAATATACCGATTTTTTGTATTACCACAAAATCCGGTCGGCGTAATACCCGGGCGTTCCGGTGCGGTTTCTGTTTTTGGCGTGCCTGATTTTGTATAGCCGTCGGCGTTTGCGTGCCAATACCGGGTCCTGTTTCAGGTATATGTCATAATCAGCATACCCCGCGGCACCGACACTGGCCACCACCCGACCGCCTTTCAGGACGTCAATCTTTTTTCCCGCCCGTTCACTGGGCCTGATTTCCACGCCCAATGCCCGCGCATTTTTCCTTTGCCGTTCGGTTATCTGATACGCCATGACGTTTCTATTTCCGCAAAAATTCAGACGTACTTGCGCCATTGACGGCCAATAACAGCAGGGAAATTGCTTTGACCCCTTCAGCGGCCCACGATGGCAGGGTGAAAATACCCAGGGCCGTGCCCTGATCGGCGGCGTAAACCGCTACCAACAGCACCAGGGCGATGATACCGGCAATAAGCGGGTTTTTCTGTTTAAATTTAGCGAAAACGGCCGCGAAAAATGTGATAAACAGGTTCATACTTTTGTTTTTTAAACGTGAAAAATCAAATTCAATACAAATGTATGTAATTTACGGGTAATTACCGCGTAACTACGCCTATTCATCCGGATTAGTCCGTATTCCGACCGGTGGCGGCCGCAATCAATGACGCGGGTATTTGACCTATGCGATCTGAAAGGGGTTCGCGTATTCCGTCCGGCAACAAAAAAAACCGTTCGGTATAAACCCGGCCGGCGTCATCCACTTTTTTTTCTGACATCAGTTCCGGGGCCGGTAAAAAATACGCGCAGTGTTCCGCACGTGTGTATTCAAATCGCTGGGTATAGGCGCAACAAAAAATCAGTTTCATGTCGTCACCCGACCGTTCGGGCGTGTTGTCAACGTCGCACCGGTCGCAATTGTAGCATGTTTTTCCGGGGTTCCGGGCCGCCAGGGCCGGCATGGTAAACAGGTCTGGTTGTGTCATGGTGTTTCGTGAATTGAATCCTGAATTGATACGTCAGAAATGCCCCGGATGATTTCGCGGGACAGTATTTTTTGATTTTCTGAATGGTCGCGGGAAAACTGATAGCGTTTTTGTTCGCCGTTTTTTTCCATGTCAATGGTGTATATGCCGCGTTTATTTACGGTCAGTTTGAAATTTTCAACGTATTCGTATTTGTAGTGGTAATTGCATGATTGCAGGATGTGTTCAACGCGCTGAACCAGTTTCGGGGGTGTGTCGTACGCAAAAAAAATGCCGTCCACCCAGTGAAAATAGTAGTGTTTGCCTAATTCCCACATGGCTGACTGCATGACGTAATCAATTTCGGCAATCAGAAAAAAGAACACCTCCGCGGTTTCCTCCCGGTTCACATCCACGGCCACGCATTCCCCGGCGTCGTATCGCCAGATGCACTGAGAGCGCGCCAGCATGCCAATTGCGGGCAGACGTTCCTCTTTTCTCAGGGACTTTAAATACTGGTGCGTTTTATCCGTAATCAGCCCGTTCACATGTAAACATGTGGCGTATGCCGACGATATGTCAATATTCAAAACGCGGTCCGCTGAAAACGGTTTTATGTCCTGATTGTGTCCGAAATTGCGTTTGTTGTGTTTTTTTTCAATCACCATGCGGCCCCGGTCACTATTCAGCACGTCGCGCCGAATCAGTTTTGCGGCAATAAAAACCCGGTCGTGAAACCGTGCCGTTTCATATTTGAATTTCCCGGACGATGTTTCCAGGACGGTGGTATAGGTGCCGTGTTTTACGGAAAATGTTTTTTTGTTGCGTTTCAGGAATGAAACCATGTGCGATAGTGACACCGCGTCACGCTGAAATATCAGTGCCATATTTTTTTGTGAATTTGTGAATCGTGGTTAATTACAGTTAATCATGGTGACGTTTGCACCTTTGAATCAGAATCCCGCAAATCTATTGTAACGGTGCCATTTTGGGCGTCTATGTCGGCAATGTGGATAAATGTGACGTATGCCGGGTTATTTTCTGTTTTCATTATATCGTCTATTTCCTTAATCTCCCAGTCCCTGATTGCCTCCAGACTACCCGCCCTACCCTTTTTTACCAACTGCCCCGCCCGATCAAAAACATTCAGTTTCAGGCGCTCGTATGCCCCCTCGTTTAGTCGTTCCGCTATGTCAATGACCGAAACAAATGTTTCGCGGCGGCGCTTTTCATTTTCCAGGCCATACTGACCGGCATATACTTTTGATCGCGGCGTTGAATCATTAATGAACCTGAGTAGATCGCCGTAAAATTTGACATCCGGAAATTCCCGTTTTAGTTCGCGGTTTGAATTGTCGTCAATCAATTTCAATTCCCGCATCAATAGTTCCAGGTATTTGGGTATGAAACGGCCCCCGAACCTGAACGCATTGCGCGAACGCGAAACTATTTTTTCACGGTTTTTTTCGGCCAGTTGTTTTGCGCGAAAAGAACGCAATTCCGCATCCGTCAAACCACCCGTTTGCGCTACCCGTGCCGCCGCGTCCGTAAACTGCTGAACAAATTTCCGTACACCCCTGGCGTCTGTTATCCGTTTACCGCCATCAAAATACAGTACCCGGCCCGCCGACGTTGTGACCCGCTTAAATCCGGGTTTTTGTTTTGGTTTTGACGATTTTGCCATGACACTGAAATGATACCGAAATGATACTGAAAATAATGATTTTGGGGCGACGACCGGCCGAATAAACAAACCTGATCAAACCAGACGCATTTCAACCACACGACGCATGAATACGCAAAAATGTGCCCGACGCCGCCCCGCCATCAATGTAATCTTACTTGCGGCCCAACAAAGTTAAGGTGTAAATCTTTGTCCTGCCTTCCTTTCGTGCATAGGTCACCTCCACCGGCGTGCCCTCTTTCAGTCGCGCATTGCGGCACTCGTCCACCAGGACCACCCCGGCATTAATCACCACGCTGCGATTGTGCAGGAATCTGGCGGCGGCCATTTCCTTTAGTTCGCCAGTTTCGTCATCCTTTGTGGTAATGGTTTGGTATCCGAAAAACACGCCCCGGAATGAATCACCCGGCGTATTCAGTTCCATGTACGATGATGAAAGGGTCAGAACCGGCTTCATGTCGGCCATTTTTGCCGATTGTTCAACCATTTCGGAAAACAGTTCAACGGAATCGCCACTGATTTCAAAGTCCCCCGGCTGATTGGAGGATACCGGTAGCGCCGCCGTTTCGTTTATTTCGATTGTTGTCACGGCTGACGCGGGCTGAGGGTTAATGGTTGTGTTTGCGGTTGACGAACCTGTAATTGTGGTTTGATTTGCCATTTTTCAGAAAAATTTGATTTGATAGAAAAAAGTGAAAAAAGTGAAAAAATATGATCGTTCGGGGTTTATTCGGGTTTATTCCGGGTTTTCAGTCAGCGCCATAATCAAAAAGGTGGTGTATCGGGCCATGAAAACATTTTTTCCGACGTTGGAAAATGTCATGCGCACCAGGAAACTATCGCCTGATTGGTCAACTAATGAAACACGCGCTTCAAAATCGGGCCGTATGCGTGCCAAACGCTCCAGGGCCAGGTACACGCTGTAAGACATCCATTGCATTGTTTTTTTGGGCGTAGCGGGGTTTTCTATTCGGGTGCCGGTTTCCAGGTCATCCATTTCGCCGGGTTGCACCGGCTCAAAATTCGGGTGAATTTGCGTCATTTTGAATTTTTATTTTTGTTGGTGATGTTCGTTCGTTGTTGGAATGTCAAATGGTGAATCAGAAAACGAGTGGTTCGCGGTTATTTTTTTTGCGCCATGCTGAAATTCGGCACGCCTGACCACAATACCGCTGCCTGGAATGTCCGTGAATGTATGCCACCTGGCAATGTTCACACTGACGCTCCAAACCTGAAACGGCACGCGTTTCTGAATTTGTTTCTGAATTTGTTTCTGAATCCGTTACGGTTTGCGTTACGTTTTCCGTTTCGGCATTCATTCCGTACTTAAACCCTATCGGCGTATGAACTGAATTATGATACCCGTTCTGATATGCCGGCGCGGAATTTTGCCCATTATTTGAAGCAAAACGCGTGTAACGGTTTGCGTTTCCGGATGTGTTACCGGCGGCCGGATTGGTAGCCAGGGCGTATTCAGCGAATGAACGAAAATCATAATACTGCATAAAAAACAGGCACGCGATCAGTGCGATTTCACATATCAGCGTGAACATGGCAAACGTGCCGGCATTGGACATTGTTTCACTGAGGTGTTCGGATTGCACTTCGTCGTTTTGCATATCCGTCCGTTCGCGTGTCCGCATTAGTTCGTCGGTCAATGCGGCGCGGGATTCAGTCAGGCGTTCAACCGTGCGCGCCGCCCGGGCCGTTAGTTTGCCCTGCCATGTGTTGCGCTGTGCGGCCGCTATTTGCTGATCTATTCCGGCAATTTGGTTTTCAATTCCGGCCGTTTGTTCCGCTACGTCCGCCAGGGCCGGCGGCGGTGTCAGGGATTCCACCACCTGCGCGGCACCAAAATAGGACGCCGTGGTACTGATTGCACTGAGGGCAATGACGGTGAATAGTAGTCCATAGTTCCAGTTTTTGAATTGCAGGATGCCGTGGAATAATTTGGCTGACGTTTCCCGTTTCATAAATTCCAGAACGGATAACAGAATGACGGTAATAATCAGCGACGCCGTCATGCTGCCCGTCAGGCCCTGGATGAAAAAGAACACAACGGCCGACGCTGTCAGGGCTGACAGGACATTAAATAAAAAGGATGTGCCCAACACGGCACGGTAAATGCCCTGATATTGCCGCCAGTACGGTTTTGGACGGTGTTTTTCGGATAGCCGTTTAAACAGGCGCGTGTTGTTAAATTCGCGCATATTTTCCGAATGCGGGTTAACGGTGGCCAGTTCAGCGTGTTCGTAATTTCCGGAAAAATCCTGATTACCATTATTACCATTTTGGTAATTATTTGTCGGATATGCTGAAAAAATTGTATTTTTGTGCATGTAAATTGAATTTTTTTGTGAAAAAATTGTGAGAAATCCGGCCGGACGTAATGTTAGGCCGGTTTTTGTTTTTTGGGGCATTGGCTACCAGTCACGGTCGCGCCATCCCGACGGCGGGTCGCGGGGTACTTTTTCCCAGCATATCCACGCAAGGAGGGCCAGGGCCAGCATTACAATCATGTCCGAGTCAATTAATTCGTTCATTGTTCTGTTTTTTCAGTTTTTTCAGTTTTTTCAATTGGTTCCATTTCCCGGACGTTCCGGGGTTCGGTTTTGTAGGAAAAGCATTTGGCGGAAGGGTGTGCGTACACAAATGGTTCCAATAGAACGAAACGGTAACGCCCGCGCAATTCATCCACATAGGCCAAAAAATCGGCGTAAGATGTGAAATTTTTACCGTGAATGAGGTAGTTAAATTTGCCTGGAAATTTTGCCGCCATGCGTTTTTTATGTTTTGTGTTTTGTGTGATTTTGCGCTGATCGCCACCCGACGCGGCCCCGAACACTTTTATCCGGGGCACGTCGGTTGCTGACAATAGGTGACAACTGTACCGTTTTCAGATACCCATTTTTCGTTTACGCTACCGAAATATTGTCCGGATATATCACCCGCGGCGCCACATAGCCCAGAGCGGCGTTTTTGGCGTATTCACTTACCGATGAACGATATTTTTCCGGGGCTGCGGCCGGCGTCGCAATCGGGGTTGATTGTTCAAACAGGTTCGCCAGGTCGGCCAGATATTCACCGCGATCAATGATCTGGCAGTACCCCTGCGCCAAAATGTCCCACGCCGCCTGTGGAATATCGCCATCATGCCGAAATGACGCGGCGATAATTTCCGATTTCAACGTTTGCGCCTGCGTGATGGTCTGTTCCAGGCTATTGGAAACCAGGTAGTCGCCGGCGTTAAACGCGTCGTCGGCATAAACGCGCAACTTTCTAATTGTTTCGTCAATTGACGCCGTAGAAATTGGTGGAACCGGCTGTTTTTGGTCGTTTTTGCTGTCGTTCATAATTGAATTTTGTGATGAATTTTGTGAAAATCGTGAAAAATGCAAGAAAATCGTGAAAAATGCGGTTTTTTGGGGGTTTTTGGGGTTATTTTGTTACTGGGCCGGCTCATTGATTTTTATGTCCTTAACCGTCCTGTAAACGGACAGCCAGTACTGGTCTCCCTCCGGGGATAATTGCCAAATAAAACCCCTGGCAATTGCAAAACACGCGGTAGGGAAGTGCCGGTTAAAATATGCTTCTTTGCTCTCAGGGAGCATAGATTCAGCATGATTTTTGATATTTTCGGCAAATTGTTTGCCCCATGAAAAACCTTCAAAATACCCTACCCACCACATTATAGGAATGTGACCCCGTTCTATATTCAGATTTCCCCGAATGCGGGAATATCTTAGCCTATCGGAATCCATTTCAGATTTTTTGTATTTCATGCTGAAAATTGTTTTGTGTGAAAAAATTGTGTGTTCCCTTTTTGTTGGCACAAATGTATGTAACCCGGATTCAATCAGCCAAATATTTTTTCATTTTTTTTTAAATTATTTTTTTACCCCTATTATATAGAACTATTTGAAAAAATATTTTTTGTTCTAATTAATTGAATTTCAATACTTTGCAAATAGTAAAAATAAATATATGAAAAAAGTTTGAAAAAAGTTTGTAAAATTGGTTTATATATGTATCTTTGTGGGGCAAACAAGATGCAACACACACAAACATTTCACAATTTCAATTTACAGATCATGTTTCAGGAAAAGACAATAATCCAAACCCTTGCAAATGAGTATTCAAATTATGATTGGGTGAAACAGGCAATCATAAACACAATTAACTCAGACCTTGAAAGGGCCGGGTGGAAATTGTGGGCAGATTCAACCGAATCAGACCTAAAACAGGCAATGAACTGGGGTTTTATGTGGCACCTATCCCCCGAAGGGTTTGATTACTGGGAAAACATACATAAATCCCTGAAATAAACCCAAACCCCAAAAAACCAAACCACCGAACACACACACATTTTTCACACACACAAATTTTTAAGATCATGGCATACAAAAAATCAGCCATTGAACACCTGGCCCAGGCAATCACCGAAAAACGGGACTGGGCTCCGGCCGCAATGAAAAACCACCTGACGGAGGTATTAGAAACTCCGTTTTTCGGCATGCAATGCGAATCAATGAAAGAAGCCCTGGCATGTGCTTTTGACTGGGCCAATTCACCCGAAGGACTGGATTACTGGATGAAAACCTACCGGCAAATTGAAATTGAAGAGGACATGAAAAGCCTGATCGGTTATGACAAAAGAAAGGACGGGACCTATTTCTACAATTGACCCGCACCCCAAAAAACCAAACCACACACAAACATTTCACAATTTCAATTTACATGCAATGTCAAAAATCACACTCTGCCCGACAACCGAAAAACTTGTATCTGAAAATTACCCGTATGGGTACACACTCCGCACAACAAAAACCGATTGGCTGGAATGGCACCCCCGAAAAGGGTACCGGCATGTCAGCCAAACAATCAACCCGAAAAACGGCAAACCGAATGCCGAAAAAAAGGGTAGGTACCTGCCTATTCAGTTATTAGGCCGGGACACGGCCGGACATGTAAAAGGGTGGGGCACCCGGCTAAATGGTTTGGATGAATGGCAAACGGCCCTGCCATTTTTGGAACAAAATTTCAGCCTATTCACCACCGAACAACTAAGGGGAATCTATGTACACTGGCTGGCAATGGCAAAAGTTACCATCTATTCAATGGTAACTTACAGAAATTCAGACCTTGAAAAACTGAAAATCCTGTTTGAACCGGCCGTAAATCTGGCCGTCCGTGGGGCCAACTCATGTGACCCGAAAAACAGCCCTATACCCGAAAATTTGTTTGGGGAAATTAACAGGGCCCTGGATTATGCCGCCATTGAAGCAACCGAGGATAAAGATTACAAACCGTTTAGGGCAGTATCCTACGGAATGTAAAACCCGGCCCCAAAAAACCGGATGAAAACAGAAACACAATTTCACAAACAAAAATTCATATCATGTACAATCAAACACCAATACAATACCTGGCGGATGCAATTCAGCAAAAAAAAGGATGGGCACCGGCTGCAATGCGGAACTACCTGACCCAACATGTAAACATTTTTGAGATACCATTCTCTCAAATAACATACACCGGGTTAAAGTGCGGGAACATGTGGGAGGCTATTTGTTGTGCATTTGACTGGGCAGAAACCCCTGAGGGGTTTATGTGCTGGGCCGAAGTGGCAAACAGCATACAAATTGAATTATATGGGGAGGTCAAAATTGACCACACACAAGTAAACCCGGCTCCGGAATGCGGGCAGGACTAAACCCACACACACCCCAAAAAACCGGATAAAAACAGAAACACAATTTTTCACAATTCAATTTCAATCAATGAAACAGTATAAAAGAATCTCAGTAATAAGCCGAAGCGGAGGGGAGCAGAACCTGCGGCACCACCTGACCCAAACCGAAAAGAAAATAATTTTAACCCTACTTAACCGGGGCATCAATTACGGAACCCAAATAATGAAACCCGCACCAGACCCGCAATCCGGCAGCATCAAAAAAAAGTGTTTCATCATAGGGAACAAAACAGAAAACACGGCAATTTTGACAATTGCGGAGGATGTGTATTCTGATTTTTCCGGCAAATATGAAACGGTAATTTATCACCGGGAAATCAAATTTTTGTAACACCGAACACACAATTTTTTCACAAACAAAAATTCAATCTAATGCAATCAGCAGAAATAACCGGTATTGACCGGGTGGCGGAAATCCGGGTATCTTACAGCCATAAAGTAAAGCCCCAAGACCGGCCGCAGGTTACAACCAGCAAACAGGCAGCGGACATGTTTCTAAGTGTTTGGCCGGAGGACATCAATTACAGGGAGTCATTTTTTTGCATGTACCTGAATAGAAAAAACCGGGTAATCGGTATAATGATGCACAGCACAGGTACAACCAATTCCTGCCTGGCTGATGTAAAAATGATTTTCGGCACCGCATTAAAAGCCAATGCGGCCGCATTGATTGTAGCACACAACCACCCCAGCGGATGCCCTGAACCCTCCCGGAATGACATAGAACTGACTGAAAAATTAAAGCAGTCAGGGGTGTTACTTGATTGCCCGCTATTAGATCACATCATACTGATTGACCCGGAAAACAGCACAACACCGCAGTATTATCATTCATTTGCGGATAACAACAAACTGTAAACCGGACATGAAAGCAGAACAAATAACAAGCCTGGACCTGATCGGGGCATAAAAAGCAAACATCATGAAACCACCAGTAAA
>Ga0129333_10001240_pt1 | contig 22880 bp, 16 predicted proteins | sample CPB6_08_DNA_FD_94474 | JGI IMG/M metagenome (GOLD analysis project Ga0129333, IMG submission 94474) | Freshwater to marine salinity gradient microbial communities from Chesapeake Bay, USA - CPBay_Sum_0.6_0.8_DNA | ecosystem: Environmental > Aquatic > Marine > Coastal | place: USA: Chesapeake...
ACGCGCCGCGCCTCACCCGACCCCGCCCGAGGGCTCACGCCCTTCGGCTTAGACCGATTGCCACCCACTGCCCGTACAAGCCCAACGCCGTGAGGCGTGGGGCGAGCCCACGACACGCGCCGCGCCTCACCCGACCCCGCCCGAGGGCTCACGCCCTTCGGCTTTCACGGGCCAGTCGGGGACACGTCGAGGGCCACGAGCGTGCGATCGTTCCGTAAGATGAGTCGGCCCCGGGCGAGGGCCGGCAGCGCGCGGAGGGGTCCACCGCGCGGATCATCGGCGAAGGGCCACGCCCGCGCGAGCACGTCAAACCGCGTGGCATCGGGCCGCACGAGGAGCACCTCGCCATTGGTCTTCGCGACGATGATCTTGCCGTCGGCAGCGAGCAGCGTGCCATAGCCGAATCCCTGCTCCCGCCAGCGCACGTTCCCGGTGGCGGGATCAAGGCAGACGAGGCTCGCCGGCGGCACGTCATCGCGACCGTCGATAGCGTAGAGGCTGCCGTCGATGACCACGGGCGTGGCGTACTGCGAGGCCAGCGACTCGGTGCCCTGCCAGGCCGGCGAGAATCCCTGCGCATCGAACGTGCCGCAGACGCTGCCGATCCCGTAGGCGGCGGTCACGAGCAACCGGCCGCCCTTCAGCAGCACCGGTGACGCGGCGTTCACGGTCGGGCCTCGCTGGCCGAACGCAAACGTCCAGCGAACGCTGCCGTCGGCCGGATCGATGAGTAGGCAGGCGAGTCGCGTCACCATGAGGACATGGTCGACGCCACCCACGCTGACCGCGACGGGCGCCGAGTAGCTCGCCCCCTCGCGGGTCGCCGTCCAGAGCGTCTCGCCCGTCGCGAGATCGAAGGCCACGATGCCCGCGTCGCCCTTCCGGCCGCCCACGTTCACGATCACCCGCCCGCCGATCACCAACGGCGTGGAGCCGGCGCCAAAATAGCCCTCTTGGGCGTCATAGTCGCGGTGCGTGGCCCGCTGCCAGAGCCGTCGCCCGCTCGCGGCCTCGATGCAGGCGAGCACGCCCTGCGCCCCGAACACGACCACCTTGCCCTCATGAACGAGCGGCGCGCAGAGCGGCCCATCGCTGCCGCCGACCTGCGGCACGAACGACGTGGCGTGGCCGTCGCTCCAGACCGTCTCACCCGTCGTCGCGTCGAGGGACTCGAGCACCTCGCGATCCGCGAGGCGATGAAACAGGAACACGCGATCACCGATGGCGGCCACGCCCGCGACGCCGGCCCCGGCGTCGCGCTGCCACACACGCCGCGGCCCGCCATTCGGCCACGTATCGGCGAGCCGCTCATCGGCGGCCGCGACGCCATTCCGCGCCGGCCCCAGGATCTGCGGCCAGTCGCCGGCGGCAGCGACGGCATGCAGGGCGAGCCAGAGGAGCGCGACGCTCGTCGCGAATCGCGAAGCCCTTTCCAGCCGCACGGCGTGATCCCCTCGCTCGCGCTCGGGGCGTGTCGGGGGAAACACCGGAGGGCGGCTCACTGCGGACGGTTCCGCTGGCGGAAATACTTGAGCCCCGGCACGAAGAAGCAGGCTCCGCTCACCAGCCCGAAGATGACGTGCTGCCAGTCGGGAACGAGGCACATGACGAGGGACGTGGCGAAGAGGGCTGCCGCCTGCACGTAGAACGCGCCCGAGAGGATGCCCGCCTTCACGAAGAACACGAGCCCGGCGAAAAGGGCCAGCACCGGCGAGAGCGTGAGTACGGGAAGGCCAAGGAGCTGCTCGATCGCAAACAGGAAGCTGCTGGCGATCATGCTGCCACCCCAGACGTGGGCGATCTGTCGCTCGACCGCCGTGACCGGCCCATTGCGATGCCGCAGCGCCCAGAAGATCGGTGCCCAGAGGGCCAGCCCGCCTCCCCAGAGCACGAGATACGGCCAGCGTGTCGAGACGCCCTGCCAGGCGAGCACGTCGGTGATGCAGCAGAGCGCCAGCACCACCACCGAGTGCCACATCCAGAGCAAGCCCCAGTTCTCCAGCACCACGGCGTGATGCGTCTCACGGAACAGCCTCGCCACCACGTCGGCCAAGCCACCGCGGCGGGCGGCGAGCGGTTCGCCGGTAAGCGCGGCACGGAGGTCGGCGGCGAGGGCGGCCGCCGACACATAGCGGAGGTCCTGCGGCTTCTGCAGGCTCTTGAGCGCGATCATCTCGAGGTCGCGGTCCGCCGACGGAATCACCGACCGTGGCGCCGGCGGCTCGGCCTCGAGCACCGCGAGCAGCGTGTCCATCGGCGTCGACGCCTGGAACGGCGGCCGACCACAGATCGTCTGATACAGGATGGCGCCAAGGCTCCACACGTCGCTCGCCGGCCCCACGTCGCCGCGGCTGCCGGCAGCCTGTTCGGGCGACATGTAGCACGGCGTGCCGAGGATCGCGCCGGTGTGGGTGACCGAGTCAGAGTCCTCGAGTCGCTTGGCGAGGCCGAAATCGGAGACGAGCGGCACGCCGGCGGTATCGATGAGGATGTTCGAGGGCTTCAGATCGCGATGAAGCACGCCGCGGTCGTGCGCGGCCTGCACCGCGTCGGCCACCCTTGCGAGCAGGGCCGCAGCCTCCCGCGGGGGCAGCGGCCCCTGCGCGAGCCGCTTTGAAAGCGTGGTGCCTTCGATCAGTCGCATGCTGTAAAAGGGCAGCCCGTCGTGCTCGCCAACCTCGAAGATCGGCACGATGCCGGGATGGTCGAGCCGTGCGGCCGCCTCGGCCTCGCTACGAAACCTCGCGAGGTCGGCGGGGCTGGCGAGGTCGCGACGGAGCAGCATCTTGAGCGCCACGGTGCGGCCGAGGCTCCGCTGCACGGCCCGATAGACGATGCCCATGCCGCCGCGGCCGAGTTCCTCATCGAGCCGATAGTCGCCGAACACGGCAGGCAGCGGCGTGGCCCCGGGGACGAACGTGCCGGGCCTGACGTGCATCGCTCCCGGCACGTTCGGGCTGCCCGGCAGGCTGCCGGCTAGGGTCACGTGCGGATCGCCGCGCCGCAGCCTCGACGCCACGTCGGGCGGCAGCATGATCGTCGATTCGTCGGCCACCGCGTCTGCCATCGACATCGTCGCAAACAGTTCGCGGAGTTGGCCCGCGAGGTCGGGGTGCTCCGCGACCATGGCGTCGAGTCGCCGCTGGGCTTCGGGGCCGACACACTCGGACAGTTCCTCGACGAGCTGCGCGAGGAGTTCCTCCCGCTCGGGAGCGAGGTCGGCGTCGACGGCGCGGGATCGGGTGGGCATGGTTGCGAAGGAACCGTGGTGCAAAACCCCGCGGAATGATAGACGCGGCCCGGCGGCGGGTAAGGCCTCAGGAAACGTCCGGGGTGCCGTCGAGCAGACTGCGAAGCCGGCGCATGGCCCGGAGATACCGCATCCCCGCGGCAGGCTTCGAAAGGCCGAGAACCTCCGCCGCCTCCGCCGTGGAGAGGTGCTCGAAGTGCCGCAGCAGCACGATCTGCCGGTCGCCGTCGTCGAGCAGATCGACCGCCGCGGCGAACCGTCGCTCCAGTTCGTGCCAGGTGGCCGCCGCCGCCGGCGTCAGTTCCCTGCCGGCGATCCCGCCGAGCCCATCGGCCGAGGTGCCCTCGCCGTCGTGAGCCACCAGCGGCACCTCGCGATCGAGGCTCCGCGTTGCCGCCACGCGGTGCCGGCGGTGGGCGTCGATGAGCCGGTCTCGCGCCATGTGCCGCAACCAGAGCCGAAACGGCATCGTGGGATTGGCGAGGTAGTCGGACAGTCGACGGTTCGCCTCGATCAACACGTCCTGGACGATGTCGCTGGCGTCGACCCGCCGCTCGATCACCCGGTCCATTCTGGTGTCGATCATCCGGCGGATCGCCGCGCGATGGCGGTCGAGGAGACGGTTGACGGCGTCGGTGTCGCCGTCGCGCACGCGATCGAGCAGGACGAGCGTGACCGGCGGCTGGTCCTCGGCCGACATCGCGGCCCCGCCGTCACTGCCATCCGACCCGGTCGTAGGGGGCTGGTGCGTCACGCCACCATCTTACCAACGTGTCGGCCGCGCCGGCTGTATCGGTCGTAACGTCTGCGGAGGCTTTTTCAGGCCTTGATCAGGGGATTATGGACGTCCCGAATTTTTGCCCTGCCCCTTTTCGTGATCCATAATCGCGAGCGGTCAACGGATCGACCGCCGGCCGCCGCGACCATTCGCGGCATTTGCGAACGGATGCCCACGTGCCAGTCGCCCGCCCCCTGCCGTCGCGCGGTCTCGGTCGGCTACTCCGTGCGGGCTGGCTGGTCGCGGCGATGCTGGCCGCCTGCGGCGTCGGTCCGTGGGCCTTCGCGGCCGATCCGGGCGTCGCGCCACCGATCGCCCCCGAACCGGCCGATCTGGCGATCGCCGCCGCGCTCCCGCACGAGGACCTCGCGGCCCGCACCACAGCGCTCGTCCATCAGGGCCGCTGGTCCGACGTCGTCAGCATCTGCGAGACGGCCGCCCGCAAGGGCACGCTCGCCGCGGCGCTTCGCCACCAGTACGACCTCGCGAAGCTCCATTGCGACGTCGCGCGGCGGCACGCCGAGCCGGCATTCCGCCACCAGCTTGCCAGCCTCTCGGAGACCGACGCGCGGCGGGTCTACGGCGAGGTGCTCGCGCGGATCGGCTCGCATCACGTCGACACGCCCGACTACGCCCGGCTCGTGAGCCGCGGAATCAGGTCCGTCGACATCGCCCTCGAGGAACCGGCGTTCGTGGCCGCCCACGCCGCCCAGGCCACGCCCGAGCGGACGGGCGTCTATCGTGAGCAGGTGATCCGGATCGTCGCCGGCCGCAGCGTTGGATCCCAGGAGGATGCGGAGGCGGTGGCAGCCTGGGTCGCCCGTGCCGCACACTCGATCCTCGGCGTCGCCCCGGCCGTGACGCTGATGGAGATGAGCGCCGCCGCGGTGGGCGGGCTCGATGAGTACTCGGCGTTCCTCACCAACGGCCAACTCGACGACCTCTACGCCCAGATCGAGGGCAACTTCGTCGGTCTCGGCGTAGAACTCAAGAGCGCCGCCGACGGCCTCCTCGTGGTTCACGTCATCCCCGGCAGCCCCGCGGAACGCTCCGGCATCCGGGCCGGTGATCACCTCGTGGGTGTCGGCGGCCGATCGCTGGCCGGCATGGGCGTCGACGAGGCCGCCCACCTGCTGCAAGGTGCCGAGGGATCGCTCGTGACGCTGGCGATCCTCCGGGCGCCGGCACCCGCCCGCGCGGTGACGGTCCGCCGCGAACACGTCGAGGTGCCGAGCATCGAGGACGTGCGGATGCTCGACGCTACCGCCGGCATCGCGGCGCTGAAGCTCACCTCGTTCCAGAAGACGACCGCAGCCGAACTCGAAGCCACGCTGAGGCGACTCGACGCGGCGGGCATGCGGTCGCTGGTGATCGACCTCCGCGGCAACCCGGGCGGCCTCCTCTCGGCGGCGGTCGACGTGGCCGACCTGTTCCTCGAACGGGGCCTGGTGGTGGCCACGCGGGGCCGCAGCCCGGACGAAGACTTCAACTACTCGGCCGGCCGCCCCGGCACCTGGCGGATGCCGCTGGTGGTCCTGATCGACGGCGACTCCGCGAGTTCCAGCGAGATCTTCGCCGGTGCGATCCGTGATCACGGCCGGGGCACAATCGTCGGGTCGCGGAGCTACGGCAAGGGCTCGATCCAGGGCATCTTCCCGCTCGAGGCCGCGGGGGTGGGAATGCGGCTGACCACGGCGAAGTTCTTCTCGCCGCGCGGCCTCCCCTACAGCGGAGTCGGCGTCGAACCGGACGTGGCGGTGCACGCGACCGCCCGCCCCGTGGACGGCCAGATGCCCGTGGGCGCCGGGGATGCGGCCCTGGCGGCAGCCACCGATGTCGCCCGCCGCGCGGTTCCCCGCCCAGCCGCCCGCCCATCGGGCCGGTCAACGGCCGCCCGCTGATCAGGCCCGGGCCGCCGGCTGCCGCGCCTTGAACACCGCTCGACCCGCCGATACTCTGGCGACTGGCTTGAAACGTGGTCCTTCGCTGAACACTTCTTCTGGCTGCGAAGGGCCGACCCTGATCCTGAGGTTTCGCGTGTGAGCGGACACGCGTGACCCCGGTCCTCTATTGTGTTTCGGCGTCGCCAGACCCGCAGCCGGTTCCCTCCCACCGTTCACCACCTTTCCCTTCAGAAGGACATTCCATGACCACCGCCCGCTCGAGCGCCATCGCCGCCATCAACAGTTACAAGGCCAATGGCCAGGCCTGGAACTTTCGCGAGACTCCGACCAGCGAGATCTTCGGTGCCAACGTGTTCAGCGACGCGGTGATGAAGGACCGGTTGCCGAAGAGCGTGTACAAGGCGCTGCAGGCGACCATCAAGCAGGGCAAGCCGATCGATCCGGGCATCGCCGACGCGGTCGCCCTGGCGATGAAGGACTGGGCGATCGAGAAGGGTGCCACGCACTACGCCCACGTCTTCTATCCGCTCACCGGCCTCACCGCCGAGAAGCACGACAGCTTCCTCACGCCGACCGGTGACGGTGACGCGATCGCCGAGTTCTCCGGCAAGGAACTGATCCAGGGCGAACCTGACGCCTCGAGCTTCCCGTCGGGCGGCCTCCGCGCCACGTTCGAGGCCCGTGGCTATACCGCCTGGGATCCGACCAGCCCGGCCTACATCCTCGACAACCCCAACGGCACCACGCTCTGCATCCCGACCGCCTTCTGCTCGTGGACGGGCGAGGCGCTCGACAAGAAGACGCCGCTCCTGCGGAGCATGCAGGCGGTCGACAAGCAGGCCCGCCGCGTGCTCGCGCTCTTCGGCCACAAGGACGTCGGCCAGGTGAGTGCCTCCGCCGGCCCCGAGCAGGAATACTTCCTGATCGACCGCAACTTCTTCTTCGCCCGGCCCGATCTGACGATGACCGGTCGCACGCTCTTCGGTGCCAAGCCCCCGAAGGGCCAGGAGTTCGAGGATCAGTACTTCGGTGCGATCCCCGAGCGGGTGCTCGCCTGCATGATGGACGGCGAGCGCGAGCTCTACAAACTCGGCGTGCCGGTCAAGACCCGGCACAACGAGGTGGCCCCCAGCCAGTACGAGATCGCCCCGATCTACGAGAACGCCAACATCGCCACCGACCACCAGCAGGCGATCATGCAGACGCTGACGCGGGTGGCTCAGAAGTACGGCATGGCCTGCCTGCTGTACGAGAAGCCCTTTGCCGGCATCAACGGCTCGGGCAAGCACGTCAACTGGTCGCTCGGCTGCAAGCTCGGCAACCTCCTCGAGCCGGGCGAGACGCCGCACGCCAACATGCAGTTCCTCGTGTTCTGTGCCGCGGTGATCCGCGCGGTCCACAAGCACGGCGACATGCTGCGAGCCGTGGTGGCCTCCAGCGGCAACGACCACCGGCTCGGTGCCAACGAGGCGCCCCCGGCGATCATCTCGATCTTCCTCGGCGAGCAGCTCGCCGACGTGTTCGAGCAGATCGAGAAGGGCAAGGCGACGAGTTCGAAGAGCACCGGCACGCTGACGGTCGGCGTCGACACGCTGCCGCCGCTCCCCAAGCACGCCGGCGACCGCAACCGCACGAGCCCGTTCGCCTTCACCGGCAACAAGTTCGAGTTCCGGGCGGTCGGTTCGAGCCAGTCGATCGCAGGTCCGCTCGTGGCGCTCAACACGATCATGGCCGAGAGCCTCGATTACATCGCCACCGAGCTGGAGAAGGCCACGGGCGGCGATCAGGCGAAGCTGGCCGGCGCCGTCGAGAAGCTCCTCCAGAAGATCATTTCCGAGCACAAAGCGGTGATCTTCAATGGCAACGGCTACTCGCAGGAGTGGCACGAGGAGGCCGCGAAGCGGGGCCTGCCCAACCATCGGGCGACCCCAGAGGCCCTCGACCAGCTCGTGGCCCCGAAGAACCTGGAGATGTTCGAGAAGTACGGGGTGCTCTCGAAGCGCGAGATGCAGAGCCGCTACGAGATCTACATGGAGCGGTACTGCAAGGACATCAACACCGAGGCTCAGGCCGCTCTGCAGATCGCCAAGACGATGATCCTGCCGGCGGGCTACCGCTACCAGGGCGAACTGGTGGACATTGCCACCAAGCTCAAGGGTCTCGGCAACACGCCCCACATGGGCACGCTCGACAAGCTCACGAAGCTCGTCGGGGAGTTCGAAGGGCGGATTGAGGGGCTCGAGAAGGCGCTGGGCCATCACGGTGGCGGCGACCTCCGTGCGGAGGTGCAGCACTTCTACGGCGGCGTGATCCCGGCGATGGTGTCGCTGCGGGAGACGGCCGACCAGATCGAGGTCCTCCTGCCGGACGACCTCTGGCCGCTGCCGACCTACCGCGAGATGCTGTTCATCAAGTGAACGACGACCTCTCCCAATCGATCGCGGCGGAATGCGGTCGGCTGGGGCTCGTCGTGCCGCCCGAAGCCACGCAGAGGCTGGCCGCGTATGCGGCCAGCCTCTGGGCGTGGAATGAGAGGCTGAATCTCACTCGGCATACCGACGTTGAGGCATTCATGTCTCGCGACGTCGCCGACGCGGCGGCGCTCGCGCCGCACCTCGCGAATGGCGAACGGGTGCTGGACGTCGGGACGGGGGGCGGCGTGCCGGGCGTCATCCTGGCGATCCTGCGGCCCGACCTGCGGGTCGAACTCTGCGATAGCGTGGCCAAGAAGGCCCGGGCGGTCGGTGAGATCGTCCGCGAGGCGGGCCTTGCGATCCCCGTGCATGCCGCCGCCGCCCAGGCGCTCGTCGCCGCACGGCCGGCGGGGGCGGACCGCTTCGACACGCTCGTCGTCCGCGCCGTGGCGCCGCTCGGCAAACTCCTCGGCTGGTTCGAGCCGATCGCCGACAGCTACGGTCGCCTGCTCGTCGTGAAGGGGCCGCGGTGGGAGGAGGAGCGGGACGACGCCCGCTTCCGCGGGCTCACGAAGCGGGTCACGATCCGCCGCGTTGCCTCTTGGCCGATCCGCGGCCGCGACCACGAGAGCGTGCTGCTCGAGATCCGGCCCCGCGCGGGGTGAGCCGAGGTTCAGCGGTCGCATTCGATCGCCGCGCGTTCACGAGGCTCGGGGCTGCCCATGCCCCATCGCCGGACGCTCGCTACGGGCTCCGGCCCTCCGCTCGCTCGATGCTGACTGCGCTCCGCCATCCTGGCTGCGCTGGTCAGCAACGCCGGCTCCTGGGCACGGGCAGCCCCTCGCTGCATCCACCCCAGGCAGGTGATTCCGAAAAGGGGGAGCAGCCGGATCGGAGGCACGCGCAGGAGCCGGTGACACTTGTGGACGCCGGGCACCGACATTCCGTTAGAGATGCGTACTCACAAGTGCCGCCGGCACCGAGCATGTCTCCGGCCGGCTGCGGTGCCGTGACGACGCGCGAGGCCCGGATGTGAACCCGATCAGAGGTTCATGCCCACGTAGCCACCGGCCGCGTCGCTGGCGGCCTGTTCGCGGGCCAGACGCTCGAGAGCCCGGGAGAGATCACCCGCGGCGATGTAGCGGTCGAACTCGATCTCGACGGCATGCTTCGCGGCCAGTTTGAGCCACTCGACGGCCGGCTGCGTGAGCCAGTCGCAGGTTTCCTGGTCGAGAACGACGTCGAGTTCGCTCCCGATGGTCTTCGCGTCGGCGTCGTCGGTCAGCAGCGTTCCCTCGAACCGAAATCGCACCCAACCGATGGCGGGATCGTTCGTGAAGCGAAACGTGCACCCGCCGTCACTCAGGTAGTAGGCGTTGCGGGTGCCGTGGGAGGCGACGGCCCGCTGCATCCGCTCGAGCCGGGCCCGGTAGACCGGCGAGGCATCGAGCGGGATGTCGAACCGGGGAACGCTGCGCAGTGGCGTACACTCGAACGTGATCGCGACGGCTGGAGACGAAGAGGTGTCGCTCATGGTGATCGCAGTGTATCGCGGACTGGCCCTGGCGGCAGCAGCCCTGGCCTGCGCGGGCTGCGGTCGCGGCACTGCCCATCCCCGCCCGCTGGTCGCCGCGGAGGCGGCCACGGTGCGGGTCGCCGAGACCAGGCCGCTGATGGGTGTCGCCTGGACGATCACCGTCCACGCCCGCGACCAGGCGAGCGGCGAGCGGGCGATCGTCGCGGGCTTCGCAGAGGCTGAGCGGCTCGACCGCATCCTCTCCGACTATGACACCGAGAGTGAGCTCTCGCGGCTTTCGGCGGCAGCGCCGACGCCGAAACCCGTCCGCGTCGGTGACGACCTCTGGAACGTGCTGGAACGGGCCGACACGATCCGCGGGCTCACCGACGGGGCCTTCGACATCTCCGTCGGGCCGCTCACCACGCTCTGGCGGCAGTCGCGCCGCTCCGGCCACCTGCCCCGGCCCGACAAACTCGCCGCCGCCCGCGCTGCCGTCGGCGCAGGGGCCATCGTGCTGGACCGCCAGACCCGTACGGCAGCACTCTCGCGGCCACGCACGCGGCTCGATCTGGGCGGAATCGGCATGGGCTACGCCGCCGACCGTGTGCTCGCGGTGCTCGCAGCCCGTGGCATCGCTTCGGCGATGGTCGACGCATCGGGCGACGTGGCCGTATCGGCCGCACCCCCGGGAACCGACGGTTGGCGGATCGAGCTGGCCTCGATGCCGGGCGACGTGCCGCACGAGATGGTCCTGCTCCACGACGCCGCGATCACGACGTCCGGCGACGCCCGGCAGTTCATCGAGATCGACGGCCGACGATTCAGCCACATTGTCGACCCAACGACCGGACTCGGGGTCGCCGGACCGGCGGCTGTCACCGTCATCGCCCCGGACTGCACGACGGCCGACGCGGTCGCCACGGCGGCCAGCGTGCTGGGCCACGATCGGGGGCCGGCCATGATCGCACGGTTTCCCGGAGTTTCGGCCCGGTTCGTCTGGCGGAATGGGGAAGCCTCACACGCTTCGGTCACGCCTGGTTGGCCAGGCCGCTGACCGGCAGACAGCCCGGCTTGCCCAGCCTCCCTGCAGACAGTCCGAGTTTGACGATTGCTCCAAGTTTGCGGGCAGCGCGGGCCGATACCTGACGTGCTGCCGCTGCGCCTCGGTGCACGCGGTGCGGACACGGAGTCGGGGGGCGACGTGTCGGGAAGCCGCCGCTTTCACCAGCGGCGAAGTCCCCCCGGGCGCAGCGGCGGCATTTCGAGCCAGGTTTCGACCACGAGACCGCCGGCCCACGCCGGCGCCCCTGCCGTGCCGCGACTCGCCAAACAACTCTGGGTGGCCATCACGAGCCTCACGCTCGTGGCCAGCGGCTGTGCGCCGCGGCAGCCGTTCTACTTCTTCGAGGACGGCGACCTCTCGCACTACGTCGGCGCGATTCAGAAACTCGAGTATCCAGACAGCGACCAGCCTCCGCTCGACGAGGCCTCCGGCACCACCGAGCCGCTGACGCTCTCGAACCCGTCCTTCGACAACATCTGGGAACTCTCGCTCGAGGAGGCGATCCGGACCTGCCTCGAAAACGGCAAGGTGCTCCGCAACCTCGGCGGCCGGTTCGGCAGCTTCGGGGGTCCGCGGCCGCAGACCGGCGAGCCACCGGTGTCGCTGCTCACGAATCCGCAGATCACGCCGAGCATCTACGACCCGGCGATCGTGGAAACCGACCCGTTCCGCGGCGTGGAGAGCGCCCTCGCCCTGTTCGACGCCCAGGTCTCCAGTTCGCTGACGTGGGAACGGATCAACAGGCCGCAGAACTTCCAGCGGTCGGTGGATTTCGTGTTTCCGCAAAACCTCCAGGGCGACCAGGGCAACTGGACGAGCGGCATCCAAAAGCGGACCGCGACCGGTGCGACGTGGGGCTTCGCCAACTCCACGCTCTACGACAACAACAACGTCAGGTCGCGCGAAGTTCCGTCCATGTGGACGACCAACTACGACTTCACGTTCAACCAGCCGCTCTTGCAAGGCGCCGGTGTCACCTACAACCGGATCGCCGGCCCCGACTTCTTCGACAACCTGTACGGCCGGCCGAACTTCCGCGGCGTGCTCCTCGCGAGGATCAACGCCGATATCTCGCTGGCCGACTTCGAGGCGGGCGTCCGCAACCTCGTCAGCGACACCGAGCAGTCATACTGGGAACTCTACTTCGCCTACCGCAACCTCGAGGCCCGCAAGGCCGGCCGCGACAGTTCGCTCGAGGCCTGGCGGAAGGTTCACGCCCTCTACGTCGAACAGTCCCGCGGCGGCGAGGCCGACAAGGAGGCCCAGGCCCGCGAGCAGTACTTTTTCTTCCGGAGCGAAGTGGAGCAGGCACTCACCGACGTCTATCGCTGCGAAAACCGCCTCCGCTACATGATGGGCATCTCGGCCAGCGACGGCCGGCTGATCCGCCCGTCCGACGAGCCGACCACCGCCCGAATCTCGTTCGACTGGCAGCAGTCACTGGTCGAGGCCCTCTCCCGGTCGGCGGAGCTCCGCAGGCAGAAGTGGGCGATCAAGCAGCGGGAACTCGAGCTCGTCGCCGCCAAGAACCTGATCCTGCCGCGACTCGACATGGTGGGCCGCTACCGGTTCCTCGGCATGGGTCAGGACCTGATCAACCAAAACTACAATCCGTACGAGTCGAACAACATCGACCCGCTGCGGGGATCCGACGCGTACTCCACGCTGTTCAGCGGCCAGTTTCAGGAGTGGCAGGCAGGAGCCCAGTTCCTCATGCCGCTCGGCTTCCGCCGCGAACTCGCCACCGTCCGCCACCACCAGCTGCAGCTCGCCCGCGAACGGGCCCGCCTCCAGGATCAGGAGCTCGAGGCCTCGCACGCTCTCGTCGAGGCGGTCCGCAACGTCGACACCAACTTCGCCCTCTCCCAGACCAACTTCAACCGTCGCGTCGCCGCCGAACGGCAGGTGGAGGCGGTGCAGGCCGCCTACGACGCCAACACGGTCACGCTCGACCAACTGCTCGATGCCCAGCGGCGGCGGGCGGAGGCGGAGAGTTCCTACTACCGCTCGATCGTCGACTACAACCGCTCGATCTCGCAGCTTCACTTCCGCAAGGGATCGCTGCTCGAATACAACGGCGTGTTCCTCGCGGAGGGGCCTTGGCCCGGGAAGGCCTACTTCGACGCCCACCGCCGGGCCCGGCAGCGGGACGCGAGCCTGTATCTCGACTACCGCCACTCTCGGCCCGGCGTCTTCAGCCGCGGTGCAATCTCGCAGAACTTCGCCGAGCTCGGGGCCGATGCCCCGGCCCAGCAGCTGCCGGCACGCGACCCGGCGACCCGGCCCGAGCCGGTGCCCGCCAACCTTCCTGCCGCTCCGGGCACGAAGCTCGAGCCGACGGCTCCCGAACTCCTGCCCACGCCCGCGGCCTGAAGGCTCACGGACTCCGTTCGTCGGGTGACGCCTTGGCCGGCGGCGACGAACGCAGCACCCACTGGGCATACGGCAGTTCCGCCGCCGCCACCTCGTCGATCGCGGCACCAACCAACACCCTCGCCGCACCGGTGAGTGAAACCGCCGTCGACCCGAAGGCCGGACTCTCGCCGACGACGGCATCATCTCGCAGCCCCGTGGCCGCGACCGCCTGCAGCCGATCGTCGCCACCCACGATCACGAGGGGCAACCCGCCGCGGTCGGCCAGCGCCGTGCGGAGGCTGGGTGGAGCTTCGTCCGGCTCCATGAGGCGAATGATCCGGGCGACGTCGCGGCGCGGAAACGATTTGACCTCGCCAGCCACGTCAAAGCGAACGGTGTCGGCATCGATCGCGACGAGACTGCCGCGGAGATAGTCGCCCCCCGACATCCGCACGACGTGCGTGGGAGGCGAGGCCTGCTGCAGTCGCGGCACGGTCAGGAGCCGCGCGAGCTTCTGCTTGAGGATCGGCCGCCCGCCCGCCGCCGAGAGCTCGAGGGCCCGAATGCTGTCGCCGGGGATCACCAGATCGCCACGATCGCCGAGACCGATGCGGACGGTGCGTTCGTCCGCACCGAGCACCGTGCAGGCGAACGACTCGCCCGTCACGAGGTGCAGCGTCGCCGGCCCGTGGGGCGAGATCCCGCCCAGCGTCTGCTGCACGGCGAGGGCACGATCGAGCACGTCCCTGGCGGCCGCGCCGGCGAGGTCGTCGCGGCCCCGGGCATCGCGGACCAGCGCGATCTCCTCGATGCCGCCCTCGCGCCGCACGCCCAGCCTCACCGTCGAGCCGATCGGACCGACGAGGAGGAGTCTGACGGCATCGGCCTGCGCCGCCGCGAGGTCCACCGGCCTACCGAAGGCCCCCTCCGCGATCGTCGCCACCGTGTCATCGAGACGAAGCCGACCATCGCGGGCTGCAGGCCCGTCCACGAGCACGTCGACGACGTTCCGGTCGCCCGAGCGGCCCTGACGGGCCAGCGTCACACCCGGGCCGCCGACGACATCGAGCCCACGGTAGTCGATCGATGCGGAATGATTCCGGTCGGCGAAGGCCACCGGCCGCGTGCCCCCGAGCGGCTGCCAGCCGACCCGGCCGTCGCCGCACTCCGCGAGGCAGCCGAGCAGCCGCGCCTCACCCGACGTCAGCAACCCGACGCGTCCCGGCAGGCCGGGAAAGTGCGGCGGTTCGCCGACGGCCGCGCCATCCACTGCCACCGCCGCCGCCACGAACTCCACCGGTTCAGCGAACAGGTCCGCCGCGACGCGCACCACCGACGGATCGTCCGTCTCGATGATGCGACCAGGCAACCGCCCACCGTACACCAGGTCGATCGGCGGCGGGTCTGCGACGGCCGGGCCGATCAAGCCGACGACGATGGTCAGGCACGCCCACGCGTCGCGGCAGGCGCCGAGGGTCATGGCCGCACAGGCCTCCGTCCGCTTCTGGGCCCCGGCGCAGGGGCCGCCTCGCCGGTCTCGAGGATCCCCTGCTGCTCGATCCACGATCGCATCGACTTGCCCTGGTTCATCAGGAGCGCGAGCGACCGCCACTGCCGCTCGCTCATCGCCTTTTTAAACGGCACCGCATCGACTCCGGACAGGACCATGTAGACCAGGTTCAGCTGCACATGGGCGTTTTCCTGCTCGGGAGAGAGTTCGTCGATCCGCAGCGGCGGCTCGTTCGCCAGCAGCGCTGCGGCGAGGAGGTCGTGCTGGGCCTGTGTCATGCCGAGCATGTCGTCCATCTTGGAGAGCGTCGACACGACCATCGTCCGCCAGCGGAACGTCCGCCGGGACTTGACCTCCACGTCGATGCCTTCCACCTGCGTGGGATCGAGCGTCGAGGGCAGGGCGGCGGCGAACAGCGATCCCGGGTCGAACAGCCGCCGCAGCAACTGCCGGCACTCCTGCACGTCCTGCTGGAACTGGTGCCACTTCTTCTGGCCTTCCGGGTCGTTGAGATTCACCCGGGTGCCGGCGTACTTCGCCCGCGTGGCATCGACGGCGGCGGCAAACCGCCGGATGTCCGACTCCATCGCGAGGCGGAGCTTCCGCCGCTGGGCGTCGGTCAGTTCGCAGGATGCGGCGATCCGCTCCAGCCGCTTCTCGCCGAGGCTCCGAGCCCGGGAAAAGGTCGGCGATTCCGGCGGCTGCTCCTCGGCGGCGGCGGCACCGCCCGGCAGGATCACGCGGCGGCCGTTGAGGATCAGCTGGCCCTGCGGGGCCATCACGATGTTCGCATTGCCGCCGCGGAGCACCCAGCCGTTGCCCCCCTGCTCGAAGAGATTCGCGTCGAAGTTGGCACCCAGGTCGATGAGATGCTGCTGTTCCGTCTGGGCCTGAGGTGCGGGCGGCTCTTCGACCACGCGATCGTCCTCGGCCCACGCCGACCCGCAGCCGATGAGCAGCGCCGCACACGTCCAGATCCGCCGCGAAGGACTCATGGCGAGGCTCCCTGCGTCCACCAGTCGTCCTCCTGATGGAGCCCCTGGCCGTCGAAGTTCCAGCCGACGTGCATGCCGACCACCGCCATCCCGGCCGCCTTTCGCCACCTCGTCCATTCGTTCCGTTGGACCTCGTCGAGGTGCGGCTCGATGCAGGCGTTGGCATAGTCTGGCGCGGGCCGGAAGTTGTTGATCACCATGCCCGTGTCGTCGAGTTCCCGGAGCCAGGCATCTTCCCAGCGGGCTTCGAGATCATCCTCGATCGCCTGCCGCTGCGCCGCCGAGAGGTCGAGCTGTCGATCGAGCTTGGCGACGATCGCCACCCTGGCTGCCTCGCCGCGGCGGGCCATCCGCGCCGCCTGCTCGCGGGCATAGACCGCCAACTGGTCGGCGGAAGCATGCGGCTCGAGCGTCTTCGCGATCGGATTCTGGATGCTCCGTCGCGCGTCGAAGGCGCGTCGCGGCTGGCCGCCGAGCATCTGCCGGGTCGCAAACTCCAGTGCCGTCTTCGTCACCGCCGCCCGGCCGGCCGCGAGCACCTCTCCCCGAGCCTCGGGAGGAAGGTTCGGGCAGGCCTGGCGGACCATTTCCAGCTCGGTCCGTAGCACCGGCTGAAAGAGCTGTTCCATGTGCTTGGCCTGCTGACGAATCTGCTTCCGCTGCTGCCACCGCTGGGCCTGCGCGGGGTCCTTGGGCATCTCGCCGTCCTCGGTGCCGTCGAGAGGAATCGCCTGCTGCTCGCCTACCGGCCGGGGCTGAGGCGCGATCGCGTTGAACATCGCCCGCAGCCCCAGTCCGAGGAACCCGCCGCCGGGAGCCGCGGCCGCAGGCTGCGGACCATTCTCGATCATCACCTCCGCCTGCAGGTCGATCCCCAGCTCTTCGTTGTCCGGCACGAACTCCTCGATGCCCTCGTCGTTCGGCTGGACGACGAGGTCCTGATTCCCCATCGCGGCGGCGGCGATCGTGGCCGCCGCGATCACCGCCGAGCAACTCGTGCGCCAGCGGATTGTGATGGCACACCTCATCGTTCGTACACCGGGAGGAACTTGTAGTTGACCGCGAGCGACAACAGCGCCAGCGACGTGTCGACCGTGCCGCCGAACCCGCCGCCGCGTCCGGCGAACCCGGCGAAGCTGCCGTCCTTCGCCTGCATGCCCTTCATCTCCTTCACGAGTCCCGCGTTCCACTTCTCCCAGACAGCGACATCGGCCTGAAAGAGGGCCTGGGCGCGGTAGTAGCGGGTGTAGGTCGGATAGCCCTCCGCGCCCGGCTGCTCGTTGCCGAGCGACCGACCCTTGAGGTAGCTCGACGCCTTGACGTACTGGGGCAACGCCTTCTGCCGCGCGATCGCAAACACGAGCACGCCGATGCTCGTCACGGCGTCGCTGCCACCACCCGGGCCGCCCGAGTAGCCGAGTTGGCCGTTGGGCCCGGTCATCGAAGCGTAGTACTTGATCGCCTTGTCGATCGCCTCGTCGGGCACCTCGATGCCGGCGTTCCGCGCCCCGAGCAGCCCCATCATGACGGCGCCGCTCACCGACGTGTCGGCGTCCTTGGCATCGGGAGAATACCGCCAGGCCCCGTTCGGATTATTCTTCGCGCTCGTCACCGCGCACCGCACCGCGAGTTCGAGCGCCTGCCCGATCGGCCGCCCCTTCTGATTGCCGGCCGCGGCCTCGCTCCAGAGCGTGCGGTCGTCGACGGTGCCGTAGGCTTCCGAGAGCGCCAGCATTCCGAAGCCGTGCTGGTACATGCTGTCGTGTCCCTGGCCCGAGCCGAGGAATCCCGTCTCCGCGTTCTGGGCCACGATCATGCTCCGCAGCGCCTTGCGAATCGGCACCCGGTAGGGCCCGTGATTCGGATCCTCGCCCGAGGCCAGCAGGGCCATCACCGCCATCCCGGTCACGCCGGGGCCGGCCTGGCCGTCCTTCCACGCGCCGCTGTCGTCCTGCGTCTTGATGAGATACCGCAGCCCGGCGTCGTACATCTCGCGAACATCGCGGGGCACCGGGTCGCCGTAGCGGACGACCGGCCCCTGCCCGCGGGCCGTGACCGCCGCCGCAACCAGCGCGATGCCGAGGATCGTACGCAGCACCATCACTTTCGCTCCTTCTCGAACTTGTTGAAGTAGGCGTCGAGGCCGGCGCGGAACTCCTCGGGCAGCACGCGGCCGCTGGTGCCGGTGGCCTGGTCCTTCTCGCCCCCCTCGCCGCGGCCGCTGCGATTGCCGCGACCGGCGAGCGCGAGCGCCGCGCTCGTGGCCGTGCCCGTACCACCGCCGCCGGGCGTCGCGCCGCCTCCACCACCACCACCACCGCCTCCGCCTCCACCGCCGCCGTTCGAGGCCGCGGCCTGGGCGGCAAGCAGGAGTTCGATCGCTTCCGTCTCGGCGCCGATCGCCTTCGGCCCCGTGTCGGGCGTGCCGAGCAGGTCGGTCGTCTCGGCCATCACCTCCTCCACCTTCTCAAAGAGCTGGATCTCCTGGCCGAACGCCTGCTCGCCGTCGGGCTCCTCGAGGAGCCGATCGACCAGATCGACGACCCGGTCGGCGAGGGCGTCTTGCCGGTCGGCGAGCTTTTCGGCCTGGGCCGCATGCTCGTCGGGAGCCACCGCGGCCTTCGCCTGCTGGGCCACGCGGGTCTCCTCGCGGAGGTTGACCTCCTCCTCGAGGATCTTCATCGCTTCGAGCACCACCTCCGGCGGCACGCTCTCCCGCGGCGGCCCGCCTCCCTCGCCGCTGCCAGACTGCGGCGGCGGCACGAGGTCGTCGGCGAGCCGATCGAACGTGTCCGACCAGAACTCCGCCTGGGCGATCGACATGCCCGCCTCCTTGAGGACGTCGTCGGAGAGCTGGCGGAGACTGCCGAGCGTGTCGAGTTCCTTCATCTCCTCGAGCACCGTATGGAAGGCAGGCAGCTGCCGGCGGTCGAAGTAGGCCTGCAGGTCGTCCATCAGCGCCGACATCCGGTCGGTCTCGCGGAGCGACTGCTCGCGGACGTCGCCGAGGGCTCGCTTCACCGGCTCGGGCTGCCGGTCGGCCTTGCCGAAAGCCTCGGCCGCCATCGCCGCAATCCGGCTGCCGATCTCCCCCTGCTCCCGCGAGGCGAGCTTGAGCCGCTTCACGAACGTGCTTCCCTCGAGCCGGGCCATCACCGCGGCGAGTTCGTCGGCCACTTTCGCAAACTCGACGAGCAGTTCCTCCTGCTTCGCGATCGCTTCGTCGAGCGCCTCGTCGGCGGCGGGCTCGCTCTCCTCGCCTTGCTCCTGGGGCGGGGCCACGCCGGCCTGCGTGGAGGGCAGGCCGAGCCGCCCCTGTCCACCGGGCTTGCCGCCTCCTTGCTGAGGGTCCTTCGGCTGCTGCGATGACTCGGTATCGACGACCTGCGGCAGCGGCGCCGCCGGGGGCTCGCCATGCTCTCCAGCCTCGGGCGCGCCACCACCAGCCTGCTCCCGCTGCTCGCCAACCCGCGGCGACTCCGCTCCCGGCGGCTGTGCGCCACCCGGCTCACCCGGCTTTTGATTCGGCTTCGACTCCGACGCCTGCTCGCCCGGCTGAGCTTCGCCCGGTTTTCCTTCGCTCGGCTGCTGCTCGCCCGGCTTGCCCGACGGCGGCTTGCCCGAGGCCAGCCGCGCGCTCGCCGCCTGCGCGAGCAGGTCGGCCACGCCGGGCATCCGGCTCTCAGCGATCTCGGCGAGCGTCTGGATGTCTTCAGCCAGTTGCTCGAGCGTGGTGGCTTCGAACTCGGGGTTCTTGAGCGCCTCGCGGACGAGGTCGGCCCCTTCGTCCACGAGCCGGTCGAGCCGGCGGGCATTCGCCTCTTCGGCTGCGGCCTGGGCCTCGAGCCGCGCCCGGCTCTCGGCAGCGAGCAACTGCTCGGCGGGCAGCTTCCGCAGTTCCTTGTTGGTGGCGAGCAGGCCCATCTCGCGATCGCGGACCTCGCTCGCCTGCTGGCGGAACTGCTGGAGCCGGGTGTTGAGCACCAGCGCGTGCTCGGCCCGATCGACCACGTAGAGCACCAGCGGCGATGACACCGCGCGGCCGCGGCCCGGCATGAAGTCCTCGGCGAAAGCCCGGATGGCGATCGGCTGCGGGCGGATGCCCAGGGCATCGGGGCAGAACGTGGCCGCGGCGTCGAGCGACTCCACCTCGCCGCCGCCAGCCTGCAGGATCCGCTCTCCCTTTTCGAGCGCCGCCGCATCGGTCGCCGTGCCGCCAGCCGCCAACGAGTCGGCGAGCCCCTCCCATTCGAGGCCCACGCGGCGGATCCCAAAGTCGTCGCGGGCCGCGACCTTGAACTTGAGCGTGTCGGTCTCGAGGAGGATGCCCCGCGTCTGCGGCACGTCGAGCATCACCACCAGCGGCGGCTCGTCGGCCCGGGCGGCGATCACGAGCTCGAGCGGCGCCGCCGCCTCGAGGCCGTCGGCGTCGCGCCACGACAGCGCGATCTTCTCCTCACCGTCTACGATCCGCGGCGGCGTGCGAATCTCCTTACCGGCGGGGGGCACTGCCTCGCCGTCGACGCTTGCCACCGCGAGGTCGCGGGTGGCGGTGGCGACAATCGACACGCTGCTGCCCTTCACCGGCGCGATCATCCCGCCGCGGATGTCCTGCCGCCGGCTGCCGGGCCGCTGGAGATACTCGGGGAGCGTTATCTCGGCCTCGAGGCCGGCGAGTTCCGGCCGGTGCACGGCCGCGAGCCGCACCCGCTGCCGCGCGTCGCCGGCCGCGAGGGCGAGCGTCCCGTCGGCGACCTGCGGCGATACGGTGAACACATACTCGTCGCCGTCGCGCCGCGTGGCCATGGGCGGCTGCCGTCCGATCCGCAGCGTCGCGTCGTCGGGTCGCCACTGGGTGTCGTCGCGGAGCGCCACGCGGACCTCGGCCGACTCACCGTGCGGCACCACCACCCGCTCCGGCAGTGGGGCGACGCGGGCGAAGGTGAATCGCTCGATCGCGGCGAAGGGGGCGGCGAGCCGAGCCCAGGCATTGGCCGCCGCGGCGGGCGCGATCGCAGCAAGCGCAGCGCAGGCGGCGAGCGGCAGTCCCGCCGCCACGGCCCAGCGTCCGAGCCGCGCCGGGGGCATGGCCGCGGTGAAGTCGACCCGCCGCGACTGCTCGGCCACCTGCGCCACGGCGGCTTCGCACAGGGCCCGCGACCGCGCCTGGCCCGCGGCGCCGGTGCGGACGATGTCGATGATGCCGAGGAGTTCGTCGCCGACGGTGGGAAACCGCCGCTCGATCAGCCGCGCCACCTGTTCGAGCGAAGCGAGGCCGAGTCCCCAGCGGCGGATCGCCAGCGGCACCGCGAGGCAGGCGGCAACGGCGGCCAGGAGCACGGCGAGCCGCACCACCGCGGGGGTCTCGCCGAGCCGGTCGCAGACGAAGACGGCGAGGAAGGCGAGCGCCACGCCGCAGACGGCGAGGCACACCGCCTCGAGAAACTTGATCCGGCGAACGCGAGCCCGAAACGCGGTCAGCCGCGTGACGAGGTCGGGCGGGAGGGTGATCCAGCCGTCAGGTGGCATGTCCATCCTCGGCACGGTCTGGTGCTTCACGATCTATCGGCGTCGCGATCATGCCGGTACCTCCAAACGGCGGCCGGCTCACAGCCACTGCTCTCATCCTACCGCCGCGTCCCGGCCGCATCCACGCGGGCACCGTGCCCAGTGTGATCCCTGCCGACGTGTTCGCGTCCGGACCTCCGGCACGAGTAGCCTTGGGGCGACGGACAGACACCATGAGCCCACACGCCCCCGCCCCCGAAGGATTCCGCCCGCGGCCTCATAGGAGGCGCGAGTCGCTCGCCGGCAGGCTCGCCTTCCACGGCCGCATGCTGGTCGACTTTCAGGTGCTGACGGTCTATCGCCACCTGCGGCGCGTGCTGCCCGGCTGGTCGGGCGCGGTGCTCGACGTGGGCTGCGGTCAATCGCCGTATCGCTTCCTGCTCGATGCGACTCGCACGCGGTACGTCGGGCTCGACATCGTCGATGCCGGGGCGTTTGGCTACGCCAACCCGGACGTGACGACCTTCGACGGCGGCGTCTTCCCGTTCGCCGACGGCACCTTCGACGCGGTCCTCTGCACCGAGGTGCTCGAGCATGTCTACGAGCACACACGGCTCGTCGGGGAGATCCACCGGGTGCTCAAGCCGGGCGGGGAGGGGTTCATCACCGTGCCCTGGAGCGCCCGATTCCACTACATCCCGCACGATTACTTTCGCTACACGCCGACCGCCCTCGTGCGGATCTTCGGCATGTTCTCGGCAGTGTCGGTGGAGCCCCGGGGCACCGACGTGACGGCGATCGCCAACAAGCTCGTCGTGCTCTGGTGCCGGGGTCTCGCGCCGTCGTCGGCCTGGCGCTGGATCCTCGCCCCCCTGTGGCTTGCCGCCGCGCCGCTCGTCGCCGCGTGGATCGCGATCGCCCACGTGGGACTCGCGTTCGGCTGGGGATCGGCCGATGATCCGCTCGGATACACGATCCGGATCCGAAAGTAGTCGTTCCATGAAGCCCATTGCCAGCGCACGCTGGGTCGAGCAGGTTGAGCGGCAACTCGTTGCCCACGGGATCGACCTGATCGAGATCAAGACGATCTGCCGCAGCGGCAAGCAGGCCACGATGAACACCCGCCTCGACGAAGTCTCGCCCGTGGCCCGCCGCCCGTCGACGTGATGACTGCGACCGCCTGCCTCGGTCTGGCCTGTCATCCGATCTCGCGATCCTCGACCTTCCAGAGCACGGCAGCCCGGATCGCGAGGCCGACGACGAGGACAGCCACCGCGACCAGGATGGGATCCAGACGCCGCCCCACCATCCTCCCCTGAACCTCGTCCATCGCCGTGGCGACGGAGAAGAGCATCGTGAAGTACGCGGCGACGACGCCGGCGGCGACGATGAGAATCGTGACCGCCCTCCGACTCGTGGCGGCGACGATCAGCATCGCCTGGGCCATGGCGACGAATCCGATGAACCCCAGCATGGCCGGAATCCACGGGAGCCACTGCCCTCTGACTTCGCACCAGAGCAACACGACGAGCCCATACGCCACCACCGTCACCGGCACGACGAGATCGCGGGCGGTCGCCCGGC
>Ga0129333_10001241_pt1 | contig 22863 bp, 19 predicted proteins | sample CPB6_08_DNA_FD_94474 | JGI IMG/M metagenome (GOLD analysis project Ga0129333, IMG submission 94474) | Freshwater to marine salinity gradient microbial communities from Chesapeake Bay, USA - CPBay_Sum_0.6_0.8_DNA | ecosystem: Environmental > Aquatic > Marine > Coastal | place: USA: Chesapeake...
ACGCTGCTCATTGGCATCCTGGTTCAATATAAATCCGAGATGGCTGAGACCCTTGATAACATCAGCGCGTAGTTCAGAATCATTCTCACCAATACCCGCCGTAAAGATCAGTGCATCAATTCCATTCAGCGCTGCCGCTACTGACCCAATTTCGCGAATAACACGATAGGTGAACATCGCGAGTGCCATTTGCGCATCGGAATTATTGGACGCCGCTTTACGCAGTGTGCGCATATCATTTGATAGGCCTGACACACCGAGAAGTCCTGATTGGCTATAGAGCAGTTTCTCAACCGCTTCGGCGCTCATTTTCTCTTCGCGCATCAGATAGAAAATCACAGCAGGATCTATTGTGCCCGTGCGTGTCCCCATCATGAGGCCATCAAGTGCGGAAAAACCCATCGTGTTCACGACGCTTTGTCCATTAATCATACCGCAGAGAGAAGCCCCATTGCCGAGATGGGCAACAATGACGCGACCTTTAGCGCGCTCGGGATCGCGTGCGGCAAAGGCTTCCGCAATATAATTATAAGAAATGCCATGAAAGCCGTAGCGCCTTATTCCCTTCGCTGTAAGCGCTTTAGGCAAGGCAAAATTGCGGGCAAGCGCAGGCATGGTTGAATGAAAGCCGGTATCGAAACACCCGACTTGCGGCAGATTTGGAATAAGCTCAAACAAAGAGTCTACGGCGGCAAGATTATGCGGTTGATGCAAAGGCGCGAGGGGAATGAGTTTTCTAAGTTCATCAATATTCGCGCGATCGAGCCGAACGGGTTTAACAAAATCGGGCCCGCCATGAACGATCCGGTGGCCCGCCGCGACGAGCGAAGATAATCCGTAAAGACGATCAACGGTGTCGAGGATGAGGCTGAGAGCATCTTTGTGAGACGTATGCGAACCGGTTGGCATCGCTTCTTTGATCGCCGGATGACCATCCATAAAGCGCATTGAAAATTCGGCATTTTGTCCGAGACCATCAATCGCACCGCGCGCAAGATCATGCGCAGCGCCTTGTTCATCGATTTGCATCAAGGCGCATTTCACGCTTGATGATCCGGCATTAAGAATAAGAATAAGGCGCATGCATTGTTCCGATTATGAATTTCGATAGGCGTTAGCCAGCGCCGCAATTCCAGGTTCGATTCGTTCTAGCGGAATTGATGCAAAACCTAACCGAATAAAGTTTTTTGGCGGGTTATCCTGTATGAAGAAAATATCACCCGCTTCAACGAGAACACCTTTTTTCTCAGCCTGCGCAACAAGTTTTGTGGCGTCGAGATCGTTTGGCCCTTCGAGCCAACAGCTTGAGAACCCGGGGCCAAGTTTCACGCGGAATTCAGGCAGATGCTTTTGAAGTGCCTCTCGCAAAATTTCACCGCGTTTGTTCAGAGCGGCACCAAGACGTCGCATATGCGCTTTGTAATGACCAAGTCCCAGAAACAACGCGGCTGCGCGTTGGTTGTTTGACGGCGGATGACGCAGCATCAAACGCCGCAAGGCTCTCAATTCACGAATCACTGTGGCGGGCGCGATGATGTAGCCAAGTCGTAAACCTGGAGCGAGCACTTTAGAGAGCGAGCCAACATAAAGGACACGACCGGAATTATCGAAGCTTTTAAGTGCCGGTGTTTCACGGCTATCAGGCGTTAATTCAGTTTCATAATCATCTTCGATAATTATGAAATCTTCATCTATTGCCTTTTGTAAAAGATCCGTTCGCCGCTTGAGCGGCATGGTTGCTGTCGTCGGACATTGATGCCCCGGTGTGACATAAAGATAGTCACATCGATTAAGATCATCCGAGAGGACGAGGCCATCGTCGTCGACAGGATAAGGCTCAACAAAATCCGTCATGGTTGCAAAAATATTGCGTGCATCAGGATAACCGGGATCTTCGACACCGATTCGCGTTTGCGGTGACAGCAACAACCGCGCGAGAAGATAGAGCGCTTGCTGCGCGCCAATCGTCACAATAATTTCATCCGGATTGGCCCAAATGCCGCGACGCGGCAAAACATGTAACCGCAATTGATCGATCAATTCCGGATCATCACCATCAACGAGATCGCGTGCCCAATTATGAATCTCGAGCACGCTCAACGCGCCGCGCGCGCATTCGCGCCAATCATTGGTCGGAAAGAGGGCGGGATCAAATTGGCCATAGAGAAACGGGTAGGGGTAACGCAGCCACTCTCGCGGCTTTACGATATTGCGCCGCGCTGACGGTCTGATCGAAAAGCGGCTCGTCCAATCCGGATCATCCGGATGATCGGCGCGTACTTCGACTGTTTCCTTAGGGCGCCCCGAGGCCGCGCCCTTGATGAAATAGCCGCTACGCTCGCGGCTCTCGAGGAAGCCTTCATCGACGAGCTGCTGATAGGCTAGCACCACGGTGTTGCGCGCGACGCCCAGCAGCGTCGCCAGATCACGGCTTGAGGGCATCCGCGCATTGCGAGGAATGCGGCGCTCCTCAATGGCCGCCACAATCATTTGCCGGATTTGGACCTGAAGCGAGCGCCCCTCATGTGAGAATTTACGGAAGAGCGCTTCCCAGATGATGGGCTCATCGCCGTTCAAGATCCGTTGGGCGGGCGCGCCTTTGGGCTCGGGACGATTCACGCTTACGCAATCCTCTGGTTCTACAATTATGAGACCAGACGAGCATGATGGAGCCAGTTTGTCAAAGCTGGACCAGCGGCGGGCGCCAAAGGGCGCCGCCGCCCCTTATTCTGGAAAGGTAACGCGGATCAGCCGCCGCTTAAATCGGCCAAGGGAGCGAATAGGTCTTCACATTGGTGAAGAATTTCATCGCTTCCATCACGCCTTCTTTGACGCCGTTGCCTGAATCTTTGATGCCGCCGAAGGGCGACATCTCAATCCGGTAGCCCGGCACTTCCCAAATATTCACGGTGCCAACATTCAACCCTTCAATGAAGGCGGTGATGCGATCGAGCCGGTTTGTGCAAACGCCCGAAGACAGGCCGAAGGCGGTTGAATTCGAAATCTCGATTACTTTTTCGACATCATTCGGCACGCGCACAATCGGCACGATGGGACCGAATGTTTCTTCCATTACAAGTTCAGAAGAGTGCGGAACAAAATCAACTGTGATCGGAGGCAGCAATGCGCCCTTGCGTTCCGGATGATAAAGAATCTTCGCACCCTGTTCCGCCGCTTTCAACACGCGCTGCTCAAACAAAGCCGCAGCCTGCTCATGAACAACTGTGCCGAGATCGGTATCCGGATTCATCGGATCACCGAATTTGATCTTCTTCACTTTCTCGAGCACTTTCGCAACGAACGCATCAGCGACCTTTTCCATGCAGAGAATGCGTTTCACTGCTGTACAGCGCTGGCCGGAATTTCTTGTCGCGCCAGCAACGGCGAGTTCTGCCGCCTTATCGAGATCGCTATCGGAGAGATCATCGCAGATGATCAGAGGGTCATTGCCACCGAGTTCAAGCGCCGCGCGCTTGTAACCGGCTTTCGTCGCAATCAATTTGCCAACGGTTACGCCACCGGTGAAGGTGATAAGCTCGATATCAGGATTGGTTACCATTTCGTCGCCGATATCATTTGGCATGCCTGTGACCACCTGAAACATTTCAGGTGGCAGTCCGGCTTCATAGAGAATATCCGCAAGTGCAATCGCGGTAAGCGGTGTGAGCTCGGTTGGTTTGCAGACAACACGGTTATTCGTGGCGATTGCCGGTGCGATTTTATGAGAAACCATGTTGAGCGGATGATTGAAGGGCGTAATTGCTGAAATCGCCCGCACGGGTTCACGCTTTGTGTAGATCTTTCTTGGCTTTCCATGCGGTGTGAGATCGCACGAGAAAATCTGTCCGTCATCCAAAATGGAAAGCTGCCCCGCAAGCATGAATACGTCATAAGCGCGACCGCATTCATAGAGCGAATCTTTCAATGAAATGCCAAGCTCGCGCGTGATCAAAGGCGAAAGCGTGTCTTTACGTGCGTTGATCAGCTCAGCTGTACGGAAGAGAATTTTCTGCCGCTCATAACGCGTGAGTTTGGGTTTGAAATTGGAGGCAATTGAAAACGCCTTCCGCGCATGCTCGGCGCGTCCTGCCGGAACAGTGCCCATTACTTCATTGGTATAGGGATAATGAACATTCACGACAGCGTCGGTTGAAACTTCTTTGCCACCGATGCGCATCGCGCCTTTGATGATCTCGCTCATAATTTACTCCGCAGCCGAACAACCGACAAAATAGGCATCGAAATTACGCAGACCTTCAGGGAGTGTTGCGGATTTCGTATTGATGAAGAAGGGTACCGTTTGCTCGGTCAACCCGCCATGTGAACGCAAAGGCACGTCAAGGCCTGAGAGATCATGTTTTGATCGCGAGGTACCGATGACTTTACTTTTGTTTTTTCCGCCTGAGACGGCAATCACATCGCCAGTACGATCCGGCGGCAGACCAAAGCGGGCACAGGCCTCCGCTTTTTCTAAGACCGCATCCATACCTTCAAGGGCCGCAAGATGTTTTGCAACGGCTTTGGGATCAGCACCATAAGTGTAAATGGCGGCATAAGAACCGAGAGCGCCGTGATGTACGACATAGGGATCGGTGATTGGTAAAATCACTTTGGTTTTGCCTTCGCCAAAGGCCGCATCAAGATCATCTTGTAGATAGAGAACATCCGGTTCGCCATTCGAAAGATGTTTGTCATTCATACCATGATCGGCTGTGACGATCAGTGTGACGCCGAGCGCATCAAGTTGACCGACATAGGAATCAAACATCGCATAGAAATCGAGCGCGCCCTTTTCGGTTGGCCCATATTTGTGCTGTATGAAATCTGTGGTCGAAAGATAAGTAATATCCGGTTGGAATTCCGGGATGAGCTTTACGCCTGCTGCAAAAACAAATTCGGAAAGATCAGCGGAATAAACATCAGGCAGAGCCATCGACCACTGAGCGCAGGGATTATCAATTCCGTTTTCCGCACGTGTGGCCTTGTCCGCCTTCTCCGACGAGAAGGCAATGGCACTTCCGTCATACACAAGCCCTTTTGATAACAGCAGCCGCAATTTATCTTTTGCAGTGACCATCAAGATCCGTGCGCCTGCTTTTTGAAACTCAGCAAAGATTGTCGGCGCGCGCAGCCATTTCGGATCATTCATCATCGTCTCAAGACCCGTATCGGGGTCGATCAGATAATTGCCGCAAATGCCATGGATTTTAGGTGGACGGCCAGTAGCGATCGAGAGATTATTTGGATTGGTGAAACTCGGCACAACCGAATGCGCGCGATATTCGCCGCCTTTTTGAATTACGCGCTCGAGGTTTGGCATTAATCGCCGCTTGCGCGCTTCATCTGTATAAGCGGGCTCCGAGCCGTCGAGGCAAATCACCACGAGGGGCTTCTGCGGCCATGAGTAAGTTCTGCCATTGACGCTGATAGGGTGTTTATTGGTCATCATCTATTACTCGGCCGCTGTGAGATCTTTAACATTCATGGCTTTGAGAGTGGCTTCAGTCGCATCAACGAGCATCGCCATTACGTCGTGATCGAGCGCACCCATATTGCCAACACGGAAACTCGGCTTCTTAGTCAGTTTGCCTGGATAGATAATGAAACCGCGTTGTTTCAAACCTTCATAAAAGCGCGTGAAATCAAAATTCGGATCACGCGGTGTTGCAAATGTCTGAATGATCGGCCCTGTTTCATTGTCGCCAAGAAGCGGTGTCAAACCGATGCGGCGCATACCATCGCGCATTGCTTTGGCAGTTTTCTTGTAACGGGCAAGACGACCGGGTGCACCGCCATCCGCTTTATGTTGTTCAAGTGCTTTAGCGAAGGCGACCAGGATATGCGTGGGCGGCGTATAACGGAATTGTCCGCTTTTCTGCATGTAAGCCCATTGCTCATAGAGATCGAGCGAGAGCGAATGCGAGACGCCTTGTGAGGCTTCAAGTAAATCGCGGCGAGCGAGAATATAAGTAAAGCCCGGCACACCCTCGATACATTTATTCGCCGATGAAATCAGCACGTCGATGCCCATGCGCTTCATCGATAGATCCATCGCACCAAAGCTCGACATTGCATCAAGAATAACAATGCATCCGGCCTTCTGTGCGACGGCGGCAATATCTTCGACGGGATTTACAATGCCACTTGTCGTTTCGCATTGGACAAGAAAGACTGCACCAACATCAGGATTGGCTTTCAATAGCGCCGCAACTTCATCAGCAGAAGGCGCTTCCAGCTCATCTGTTTCATAGGAAATGAAATCACGATTCATATAAGACATCGCTTTGATCGCGCGCTCGCCATACGCACCATTGGTGAGCATCAATGTCTTTTTATTTTTGGGTGCAAAACTGCCGAGCGCCGCTTCAACCCCGTAAGACCCCGAGCCTTGCAGCAACACACATTCGAACCCCTGCGAGGCATCCGCAATCTCGAGAAGATCAGCGCGAATCGAAGCGACAACCGCGCGTAAATCCGCGTCCCAAGAGCCCCAATCGCGCAGCATCGCCTCTTTAACCGCGGGCGTTGTTGTCAAAGGACCGGGGGTGAGAAGATAGGGGGTTGTTTCCTGTCCGGCCGGACCGCGAAAGGGAATCGTCATCGGAAGCCTCTTCAAAAAGGATGAATTCACGCGTCAGACCGCTGGAATAAAGCGGATGAATGACTTTTATATAAAACCACAAAATCAGTCAATAAACCACAAATAGTCATGGTTTGGATCCAGCCAGGCGAATGGGCCAGAGACGGGCAGCGGCCTCGGTTGCCGGTTCACCCTTGGGCAGTTGGTCGGTGATGAGGGCGGCAATTGACGAGGCAATCGGGATCGGAACCGGCGTCCGTTTCGAAAATTTTGTGTAATCCGCCAGCACATAAGTGGCCTTGGCAGCAGAGGCCATACGGGCCCGTTGCTCGGCGGCTAACCGCGTATAATCCGTGAACTGGCCGGTTTCCGAAATGCCGCCTGCGCCAATGAAAGCGAGATCAACGCGGTATTTGGCGATGAGCTCGAGCGTATCGAGCCCAAAAGCCGCCTCATCATTTGGCTCGATTTCGCCGCCCAGCAAAACGGTTTTGATGGTCTTGGTCCGCGCCAATAGAAGCCCGATGGGGAGGGAATTGGTGAGCACCGTCAGGTCGCCCCTGTTTGTGAGAGCTTGGGCGAGGGCAAGCGTGGTCGAACCGGAGTCGATTAGAATGGCCATCCCGTCGTCCACCAACTCAGCCGCCGCCCGGCCAATGGCAGCCTTCCCTTCGGCATTCTCGATTGTTCGGCGTGAGAGCGACGGCTCATTCGAGAGGCGATGCGCGCCGCCATGGACGGTCACGAGCCGCCCTTCCTCGGCCAATAGCTTCAAATCACGGCGAATCGTCTCCATCGAGACATTGAACCGTTCGGCAAGGTCGGAGACGCTCACCGAGCCTTGTGCCTCGAGCGTCTGAAGAATTTGGCCGTGGCGATCAACCGCGAGCGGGCGCGACATGATACGTTCCTTTAATGTGACTTTATGTGGCTTTTTAGATGAAATACCGGGCAAGGCAAAGAAAAACGTCACGCTGCTCTTGTCGGCCACCGCGCAAAGCGCCACTCTGCGGTCCATAGAAAGACAACCAGCCCTACAATGTCATCATCCGATCCCCCGCAAAATCGAACGCTTCTTGGAATCGGCTATGCGCTGATCGGCTTTTCAATTTTTTCGATTCAAGACGCGACGGTGAAATGGCTCGTCGCGACGTTGCCCGTGTGGCAGGTTTTGTTTTCACGATCGCTTTTGATTCTCATTCTTTGTTTATTTCTTTTAGGCCCGAAGCGTGCCGTTGAACTCGCGAAGGGATCAAGCCGCAAACAGCTAATGCTGCGTTCTGCTTTGATCTTGGCGGCGTGGCTTGCCTATTTCACCGCATCGCGGTCACTCCATCTTGCTGAGATGGTTACGATCTATTTTTCGACGCCGATTTTTTCCGTCGTGATGTCTATTATCTTTTTGAAGGAAACGGTGGTCCTTGCACGATGGGCGGCAACACTCGTTGGCTTTGCTGGTGTTGTTATTGCCGTTGGTCCTGCAGGTTCAGCTGATATCATTCCTGTTCTGCTTGTGCTTTTTGCAGCACTGTGTTGGGGCGCTACCCATATTCTTGTGCGCATGATTGGTCGCAAGGAAGGCTCATTGAGTCTGATGCTCGCCTCCAATGCGATTGTTGTTTTGGTCTGTGCAACAACGTTACCTTTCGTATGGATTACGCCTTCACCTTTCGAATTTCTTTTGCTTTTGCTTTTGGGTGCTGTTGGCGCCTCCGGACAATATTTTATGTTTGAAGGCTATCGTCTCGCCCCCGCATCCGCCGTTGCGCCGTTCGAGTATATTACGTTGCTTTGGGCATTCGGCTGGGGCTTTTTGATCTGGGGCGATTTTCCCCCTGTGCCGGTTTTCATCGGCGCGTCACTCATTCTGACAAGCGGTCTTGGCCTTGTTATTGTTGAAGCACTCGCTGCGCGACGCCGTCGCATCGCTTAAGCTAACAGTGGACGCGTTCGAACGGGCTTGTGCGGCGTGAGCGCCTGTGTTGGACTTCAAGAGTTAAGTGATTCGGGTTTTGCTGTTTGACCAACGCAGGAGGTCCTCATGCCCCGGCTTTTTACAGGCCTCTCGGTCCCGGATCACATTATCGATACGCTTTCATCGATACGCGGCGGTCTTTCAGGCGCGCGGTGGATTACGCCTGAAAATTTTCACATTACCTTGCGCTTTCTCGGCGATATCGATGACACGACGGCGCATGATGTATTTTTGATTCTCAGTCGAATTCAGCGAACAATTTTTCCGATCACAATTGATGGCATCACCGTGTTTGGCGGAGATCGCCCCCGCGCGCTTGTGGCCAAGATTGTTCCGTCGCCCGCTTTAATGGAACTGCAAGCGGAGCATGAACGTTTGGTGCGCCGTCTCGGATTGCCCGCTGAAACCAGAAAATTCACGCCGCATATAACACTTGCGCGTTTACGCGATACATCGCCTTTTGAGTTAGCGAATTTTCTAGGCATGATCTCTCATGTACCGCGCCTCTCATTTGAGGCTGAATCATTTGAAGTCTTTTCGTCACGCGCGTCAGTGGGCGGCGGACCCTATGTCATCGAAGCGTCTTATCCTCTGCGTGACGCTTCAATTGAAACACAACAACGTCGCACGGCGTGAGGATTATTTAAATGATCACAACTGATCGTCTTGAAGGCTCTGCGCGCGCGGAAGCCGTAAAGTCCCTTTCCGGCTGGAATGATGTTGTGGGACGCGATGCCATTGAAAAGCAGTTTCGCTTTTCTGACTTCAGTGCTGCCTTTGCCTTCATGACGCGTGTGGCTTTTATTGCTGAAGTGATGAACCATCATCCCGAATGGTCGAATGTATGGTCAAAAGTTCACATCACGCTCACAAGTCATGATGTGAAAGGCGTATCATCGCGGGATATTGATTTGGCGAGAGAGACTGATCGCTTGGCGAAAGAGTGCGGCGCTCTTTCATAAACAAAGATCAACCGGCGTCGATCACGCCATTTGCTTCAAGCGAACGTCGGAGCTTTGTAAACGCTAAACGAATGCGCGACTTCACGGTGCCCAGAGGCAGTCCGGTTTTCTCGGCAATTTCGCTGTGTGAAAGATCGTCGAAAAAGGCCATACGCACGAGCGACAATTGTTCTTCGGGCAAGCCTTCAAGCGAGACGCGGATACGATCTTCGCGCACCTGCATATCGATTCGGCGATCAGCGCCTTCATCTTCCGCCGCGATTTCAGGCGCATCCATCGGATCAAAGAAATCGAGCCGGTCGCGCCGAAGCGTATCGATGCGGCGATTGCGGGCAATGCGATAGAGCCAGGTCGCAAGGGAGGATTTGGTCGGATCAAAAAGATGGGCTTTCGTCCATAAGGTCGTCATCACATCTTGCAGGATCTCCTCCGCCGAACCGGCATCGGAACCAAGGCGAAGTAAATAGGCGTGCAGCCGCGGACCAAAATGGTCAAAAAGCCTCGCAAAGGCTTCCCGGTCACGGTCTCTCGCCACGGCGAGGACGAGTTCGCCGAGCTCAATCTGCGTCGACACCCCAATTACCCCGAAATTCTGCGATCCTGCATCGCGCATACCGTCCCATCCGACCGGCTGCGACAGTTTGGCACAATCTGTCGGGGATTGAAACGGCGCATCCGCCCTATTCCGAATGATTTTTGTTTTCACCCCGAACGGTTTAAGGTATCGCGCTTGAGCGGGAATCACCCGATTTGGAGCCTTGGCTGCCCATGAATCACTGCACTGTCCGGACCCTCTTCGCTAGCGCTTGTTTTGCGGTCGGTCTCCTTGTGTCCTTCAGCCCGGCCTCGGCTCAAACCAAAAAGCCGGAACCGGCCAAAGCTACGACCCCGGCCAAGCCGCAAGCGCAGACTCCCGCAGCCGCCGCGCCCGCTCCCGCGCAGCCTATCCAATTGGGCAGCTTTGGCAGCTGGGCCGTTTACGCGTCTGACACGGCCAATGGCCGCGTATGCTATGCGCTATCCTCGCCGAAGGATCGCCTGCCTGCGGGCCTCACCCGCGATCAAGCCTATTTCTTCGTGTCATCCCGCCCGCAAGAAAATGTGCGGGATGAAATCAGCTTCGTTCTCGGCTTCCCGCCTAAAGAGGCTGCCGATGCGCAACTCGTGATCGGCAAGACGACTTATGCTGTTTCAACCAAAGTGCAGGGCAATGCGTGGTTGAAATTGCCGAAAGATGATCCAGCCGTTGTCGAGCTCATGAAAAAAAATCCGCAAGTGCAATTGAAGATCACATCGAAGCGCGGCAATGCGCTGACCGACATTTACGTCACTGCTGGTTTTGCTCAAGCGCTTGATCAGGTGAAGAAGGCCTGTCCGTGAGCGATAACACCATCGCGCGCGCGGGTGATGGAATCGAAAAGACAGCCGAGATTCTGACTCCTGCTCCGGTTAAATCCGGCGGCAAATTATCTCTGGTCGGATTTGGTCGATCAGCTCTCGCCGAACAGCTCACAGAAATCGGTGTGCCCGCGCGTGAAATACGCATGCGGGTCAATCAGCTTTGGCACTGGATTTATCACCGTGGCGCGCAGTCATTTGATGAGATGCTAAATGTCTCGAAAGTTCTACGCGCAACGCTTGATGAGTCATTTACACTCGCGCGGCCCGAAATTGTTTCAGAACAAATTTCAAAAGACGGCACGCGTAAATGGTTGATCCGCATGCCGCCTATGGGGCTGCATGATAAAGGTGCGGAAATCGAAACCGTATACATTCCTGAAAGTGATCGCGGCACTCTGTGCATTTCATCACAAGTTGGCTGCACGCTCACCTGTTCCTTTTGTCATACCGGAACGCAGCGTCTCGTACGCAATCTGACGGCCGCTGAAATTGTCGCGCAAGTTATGATCGCGCGTGATCGTTTAGGCGATTGGCCCGGTGCCACACGGCCGACAGATGGTCTCGTGCCTGATGCTGATCGTGCTGTCTCGAATATCGTGCTGATGGGCATGGGCGAGCCTCTCTATAATTTTGATGGTGTGCGCGATGCGATGGCCACGGTAATGGATGGCGATGGCTTGTCGCTGTCGCGCCGTCGCATAACGCTTTCAACATCCGGCGTTGTGCCGATGATCCCGCGAGCGGGTGACGAAATCGGATCCATGCTGGCAATATCGCTTCACGCTGTGCATGATGATTTGCGTAATGAACTTGTGCCTTTAAATCGCAAATATCCGATCCGCGATTTGCTTGAAGCCTGCCGCGCCTATCCGGGCCTATCAAATGCCCGCCGCATCACATTCGAGTATGTGATGCTTGATGGCGTCAATGACTCGCTTGCCGATGCGCGCGAGTTGATCCGTTTGCTGAAGGGCATGCCGGCAAAGATCAATCTCATCCCGTTTAATCCTTGGCCCGGAACAAAATATAAATGTTCGTCATGGGACCGGATTGAAGAGTTCTCCGATGCGGTGTTTCGCGCGGGTTATGCGTCACCGGTACGCACACCACGGGGGCGCGATATTCTGGCTGCATGCGGTCAGCTTAAGAGCGAAACCGAAAAGCTTCGCGCCCGCGCCCGCTTGATGATTGAAAGCGGCATTGGTGCGGAAGGTGTTTATGCTGTTGGCGCGGGTGAGGAATAGGCTCTTTAGTCAAGCCCGGCTATTGCGCGACCAAATTCGGCAGCATCAAAAGGTTCAAGATCGTCAATGCCTTCACCGACACCGATGAAATGAATCGGGAGGCCGAATTTTTCTGCAAGCGCTACGAGAATACCGCCGCGTGCGGTGCCATCAAGCTTCGTCATGACGAGACCTGTAACACCAGCGATCTTTCCAAATATCTCAACTTGCGAAAGCGCGTTTTGCCCCACAGTCGCATCAAGCACGAGTAAAACAGCGTGCGGTGCTGACGCATCCCGCTTCTTGATCACGCGGATCACTTTTTCGAGTTCAGCCATAAGCTCGGTGCGGTTTTGCAAACGACCCGCCGTGTCGATCATCACGACATCGCTATCCGCCTTTGTCGCTTCTTCAAGCGCCTCAAAAACGAGTCCCGCCGCATCAGAGCCTTGCGGACGTGTGATGACGGGCGCACCGACCCGTTGACCCCACACTTGTAACTGCTCGATCGCTGCTGCACGAAATGTGTCGCCCGCCGCGAGCATGACCTTCAAACCCTCTGCTGAAAATTTAGCTGAAAGTTTGCCGATCGTCGTGGTTTTGCCGGCGCCATTAACGCCCACCATCAACAAGACGAAGGGCTTCTTCGTTCGATCAATCACTAGAGGCTGAGCGACAGGCGTAAGACTCTTTGTGACCTCGTCGGCAAGGATGGCTTTGACTTCATCGCCCGTGATTTCTTTGCCATATCGTCCTTTGCCAACCGCCTCGACGATACGGGTTGATACGGCGAGACCAAGGTCCGCGCGGATGAGCACATCCTCAAAGTCTTCGAGCGTTTCGGCATCGAGTTTGCGCTTGGTAAAAAGATCCGTGATGCCCTGACCAATGGAGGCCGAGGAGCGGGAGAGTCCCGCTTTGAGTTTTTGCCACCAGCTCGCTTTTGGCTGATCAGCTTGCGACTCGGACGCGCCGCCAAAGAGGCGGGCGATCAGGCCGGGCTTTTTTTCGGATCCGTCGGTCATGCCTCTCGATAACGCTTTCCTCGCTCGGACGGAAGGGCTAGAGAGCCCCTCCATGACACCTGAAGAGATCCAAGGCCGTATTCTTTATCGCGATGCATTGATGCTCGTCATCAATAAGCCCGCCGGCATTGCCGTGCATGAGGCGCATCCGAATGCGAAACATCGCGGCCATCATCTCGAACAATATTTTCCGCATTTGATGTTTGGTCTGCCGCAGCCGCCGATGCTCGCGCACCGTCTCGACAAGGACACATCGGGCTGTCTCGTGCTTGGTCGCCACCGCAAAGCACTCGACGATCTGTCGCGACTTTTCCGCGAAGGGCACATGGAAAAAACCTATTGGGCAATTGTGAAGGGCGGACCGCTTGAAGAGTCCGGCCGCATCGATATGCCGCTCGGCAAAATGGATCGTTCACGCGGCTGGTGGATGAAGCCTGATCCGGAAGGATTGCCTGCTCAAACCGATTGGCGCGTGCGGGGACGTAGCGGCGATTTCACATGGCTTGAATTGAAACCCGAAACCGGACGCACGCATCAATTGCGTGTGCATTGCCAGGCGATGGGGTGGCCGATCATCGGCGATCCGATTTATGGCGACGGCAAAGAAACGGGCGAGATGCTGCATCTCCATGCACGCGGGATCACGGTTCCGCTTTATAAAAATAAAGCGCCTATAGCGGTGGAAGCGCCGCCATCGCCTCACATGATCGAACGTTTAACGGCTTGTGGGTATGTCCCTTAGCAATGAGCGATTATTGCGCCCCTTAAATCGTTAAACGCTTGCCGTCATGGGCGGCAATTTCTACGCGCGTCAGTGAACCCGCTTCAAAGCGATCTGAAACATAGACGGGCGTGAAGCATTTTGTTCGTGCAAGACCGCCGCGCTCGACAAGAATTTCTTGTTCCGTACCGACTAAAGTTTGCAGATGCTTTGCCAAAACCTCTTCGCCTTTTTCTCGCAAACGTTTGGCACGGCTCTTTATTATATCCGATTTGACTTGCGGCATCTTTGCCGCAGGCGTACCGTTGCGTGGCGAGTAGGGAAACACATGCAAGAATGAGAGGTCGCACTCATCAACTAAGCGCAAAGAATTTTCAAAAGCCTCATCGCTTTCCGTCGGAAAGCCTGCGATCAGATCGGCGCCAAAGACAAGCTCAGGTCGCGCCTTCTTCAATTCGGTACAGATGCGGATAGCATCATCACGCAGATGACGCCGTTTCATGCGTTTTAAAATCAGATCATCACCTGACTGTAAGGACAGATGAAGATGCGGCATTAAGCGTGCCTCGGTTGCAATGGCGTCGATCAGATCATCATCGGCTTCAACGGAATCAATCGAAGAGATACGGAGGCGTTTCAAATCGGGCACATGTTTTAAAATGGCTTTGACGAGTTGGCCGAGTTTCGGCGCACCCGGCAGATCAGGGCCATAGCTTGTAAGATCTACGCCCGTGAGGACTGCTTCTTTATGGCCCGCATAAACCAGTTTTGCGATTTGATCGACCACATCGCCCATGGGCACGGAGCGGGAAACACCACGGCCATAGGGAATAATACAAAATGTGCAGCGATGGTCGCAGCCATTTTGTACTTCCACAAAAGCGCGCGTGTTTTCTGAAAATGCGGAAACAAAATGCGGCGCGTGTTCGGTCACAGACATGATGTCGGCAACACGCACGCGCGGATAGGCGTGGTCTTCATCACCGAGCATTTGTGCCAGTTCGGACCATGTTTCACGTTTTGTTTTTGAATCATTGCCGATGACAAGCGTTACCTCGTCGAGCGCGGCAAAACGCTCGGGTTCGATTTGTGCCGCACATCCCGTGACGATGATTTTTTTATCGGGCGTCTCGCGTTTAATTTTGCGAATGGTTTGGCGCGCTTGGCGTACCGCCTCGGCCGTAACCGCGCAGGTATTGACGATGACAATATCGGATAAACCGCTTGCGGTTGCGGCATCTTTCATCGCCTCTGATTCAACGAGATTGAGGCGGCATCCCAGTGTCACGAGCGTGACGCTCATGGAGCGATATCCATAAAGAGCGCCGCATCAAGTGTGCCGTTATGCTCGAATTCAACAGGTCCTGTCATCAGAACATGCGAGTCGCTTGCGCGATAATGAATGATGAGATCGCCACCGGGGAGACTGACGCGCACTTGGCGTTCCGTTAGATTGCGGCGGGACGAAGCAACAACAGCAGCGCAGGCACCCGAGCCACAAGCCAGTGTAAGACCCGCGCCGCGCTCCCAGACTTTCTGAATAATATGGCCACGATCAACAATGTGAACGAGCGAGATATTTGCACGCTCCGGAAAAAGAGAATCATGTTCGAGGATTGGACCATTCACATCAAGCGCATAGGCGTCGACATTTTCGACAAAGAAAATCGCATGCGGATTGCCCATATTCACGCCGGCAGGATCTCTCAATAATTTGCCATTTGTCGTCGTGTAAGAAAAATCGATATGATCGATGTCACTGACCGCGCGCGCGAGCGGAATTTCTTGCCAGTCGAAACGCGGCATTCCCATATCAATCGTAAAAGCGAATTCGGCCTCACGGCGGCAGTCAAGTTGACCGGCTTTTGTTTCAAGAACAAGATGATCTTTGGGCTGATCTCGGAGCATATGCCAGCTCACGCAGCGCGTACCATTGCCGCAGGCTGAGGATTCACTGCCATCCGTATTGAAGATACGCATGAAACCATCGCTGCCTTGCGCGCGCGGATCAAATATCACCATTAATTGATCGAAACGTGTCGCGTTATGATGAGCAATCGCCCGCGCCTCTGCGGCCGACACGCTGAGAGCTGTGCCGCGCAAATCGAGAATGGTGATCGCATTGCCAGCGCCATTCATTTTCACAAAAGGCCTGCCGGCGAGAGGGCTCATCATCGCATCATACTCCTTGCGGGCGGGGCATAGCATGGCGAGGCGCGGGCAGGCGAGGGTTTCTGTCGTGTAGAGAAGCCGGTGCTCGACCCATGACCCGTCTCTGGTCTATCGTCGTCACGAATCAGGGGCCGCAGTCCCTGAATGTGGAGAAACGCCCTCGATGTCCTTGCGGTCCGCCCCAATTCTTGGACTTTTTCTGGCTCTAGGCTTCGGCCTTTTGCCGGTTGGGGCGCAATCCATCGACCAAATGCCTTTGGCGCCGCCGCCGGAGCTTCCGCCACCCGTCGTCATGCCACTTGAAACGCCGAAGGGCGCCCTTGATGCCCCGCCCGCACCGGCACCCGCTGCGCCAGCGTCGCCCGCGAGTGCGAAGGCCATGCTCAAAAGCGTTGCCCCTCCGGCCTCCGATGTGATTTTGCCGGATCGACTCACGATTGAGTCTCGCCCCGCGCTGATCGCGCACGGCAAAGGCGAATGGGAAAAGGCCTATGACCAAATCCGTGAAGCGGTTGCAAAGCTCAAGAGCGCGGCTGAAAAATCAAAGCTCGACGTCACGGGCTATCCGCTGACGATTTTTGTCGAGACGAGCGAAACCGGCTTTACCTATGACATCATGCTGCCGATCGCTGTGGCGCCTACGAGCCCGCTCAGCGATTTAGGAAGCGATATCCGGATAGGGGAAACGATTGCGGGTAAAGCAATCCGTTTCGTGCATCTTGCGTCTTATGATGAGATCGACGGCGCGTATGAACAGATCACCGCCTATCTCGATGCCAAAGACATTGTTGTCAAAGACGCTTTTATCGAAGAGTATCTGTTCTTTGGCGAGAAATCGAATTCGCCTGAAACCACCATCAATATTCTTGTGCAACCAAAAAAATAAACACGACGTGGTTTAAGCGTTTAACACTTCACCAGGCCGCAACACGGTGAATTTTTTTTCATCCACTTTATGAGTTGAGAGTGCCTTTTTGAGATCTTCAGGCGGGCGCGTCACACCTTCATTTGTCAATTGAAATGTGCCCCAATGATGCGCAACCGCGCGTTCTGCCCCAAGGGCAATGAACGCCCGCACCGCTTCATCCGGATTCATATGTTGTTCCGCCATAAACCAGCGCGGTTCATAAGCACCAATCGGCAGGATTGCTAATTTAATACGACCGTGTTTGTCACGTGCAGCCGGGAAAATTTTTCCATCGTGATAGCCGGTGTCGCCGACATGATAGATTCGACCGCTCGGTGTCTCGATCACGAAGGCCGCCCACAGCGCGCGCAACCGGTCGCGCAAACCGCGTGCCGACCAGTGATAGGCTTCCTCGAAATGTACAGCGATTCCGGGCGCCAGTTCGATCCGCGCACCCCAATCATGCGCTTCGGCACGGATTCCCGCATGGGCTTGACGAATGATCGTGTCATTGCCGAGCGGCGTCACAATGCGCGGTGCATGCACCGCATGGAGACGGCGCAAGGTTGGCACATCAAGATGGTCATAATGATTGTGCGAAACGAGCACCACATCGATTGGCGGCAGTTTCTCAAACGGGATACCCGGCGGGTTGACGCGTTTGGGTCCAGCAAAGCGGATGGGTGACACACGATCCGACCAGACGGGGTCAATCAGAATATTGAGACCGCCTGTTTGCAAAAGAAAACTCGCATGGCCGACAAATGATAGTCGGATATCGCGGCCGGGAACGCGATGCGGCGGGACATCAGAGAAGGGGCTTGGATGTGAGGGCGGCCAGCGCTCGGGCTTCCGTTCCATCATCCAGCGCAGGAGGTCGCCCGCAGATTTTCCCCAGCGCCGACCCGGGTTGAAGAAATGCTCACCATCAAAATGGTCGCTCACAGGCCCCTGGTAATAGGGGTTTCGGCTTTTCGGGGGGGCTTTGACGTGTTCATTCATGGGTGCGCGGACTATGGAGAGCGTCGTATCTCCTGTCAAAGCAATATGACCGTTTGATGGAGGGCAAGTGCGTCACTGTTCCCCGAAAGTCGTTCTTGTCCTGTTGCGCTCGAGCCTCTACCTAGACTGCATATTGCGCCCCCATTCCGCACCTAAGGTAGGTCTCCGATGAATCTCAAAGCCATCTCGATCGGAAAAAACGCCCCCGATCATGTCAATGTCGTGATTGAGGTTCCGATTGGCGGCGAACCGATCAAATATGAAATCGATAAAGAGGCGGGCGCGCTTGTGGTCGATCGCTTTCTCTATACGTCGATGCGCTATCCCGGAAATTACGGCTTCATTCCGCATACGCTCTCGGATGATGGTGATCCCTGCGATGTGATTGTTGCGAATACGCGCGCGATCATCCCCGGCGCCATTATGAGCGTTCGTCCCGTGGGCGTGCTTGTGATGGAAGACGAATCCGGCGGCGATGAAAAAATCGTAGCGGTGCCGAGCGCCAAGCTCACGAAGCGTTATGAAAAGGTGATGAATTATACCGATCTCCCCGAGATCACGATTCATCAGATTGAACATTTTTTTGCCCATTACAAAGATCTTGAGCCCGGTAAATGGGTTAAGATTGTGCGCTGGGGCGATGCCGCAGAAGCACGGCGCTTGATTCTCGAAGGGGTCGAGCGCGCGAAGCAGAAGGTCTAATTTAGTTACCCCACCGTGCATGATTGCACATTTTGCGTGATCATCCGCCTTTGCGTGTGTGTAACTTTCGCGTTACGGAGACACTCCGTTGGCGGTTGTCCGATGATTCGGCTGAAAAGCGGAGGGCACATCTTTCTATGAACACGTCATGGGATCTTCGTTGGCAGGGCAAGAGCCTCGCTCTGTTTCTTGTTGCCTTTCTATTTTCGTCTTTGTCGTCTTTTGCTATTGCGCAGGACCAAACAAATAATCGTTCGCAACTTGATGCTTTGCGACTTGAACTCGATGCGATTGAAGCGGGGATTAATTCCCGTCCGTTCGGCGATGGTGCACTTCAGGAGAGTCGGTCGCGGGTTGAGGCCATCGCGCAGTCGATCAAAATTATTACCGATGAACAATCGCCGCGCGCCGAAGCCATTCGCTCTCGGTTGAAAGAGCTGGGCCCAAAGCCAGATGAGAAGGCGCCGCCTGAGAGTCCCGATATTTCAAAAGAACGCGAGGATCGTGAAAAGGCGCTTAAAGAATTTGATGATACTGTTAAGCTCGCCCGCACTCTCTCGGTTCAAGCTGAACAATTGCAAACCGCGATTTCAGACAAACGGCGCACCCTTTTTACGCAGCAGCTTTTTACGCAATCGGCGAGTATTCTCTCTCCGGGTCTTTGGTCAGATATTGGCTTCAATTTCACGCATGATATTCGGGCGCTGGGTATCGTTGCACGCGATACGATTGAACGCGCTGTTGCGCGCGCCGGGCTGCTTGGCGGATTTTTGATCGCCCTTGGTCTTGGATTAACGGCTTTTGCAACGATTTCGGCCCGACGTTACGTCTTGGCGATGATCGAGCGCTCAACACGCTTCGGCAATCCGACACGACTGCAACGCGCTTTGCGTGCGGTCGCGGTTGGCGTCATTGGGTTTGTTATTCCGTTTTTTGGTATCTTTGCGATCGAACAAGCGATTGATGGCGCGGGATTGCTACCTAATCGGGTTGAACCTGTAATGGTGGCGGTTCTTCGCGCGGTTGTTTTTATCAGTTTCGTCGGTAGCCTTGCTGGCGGCGTTTTAGCAACTGCGAAGCCTGAATGGCGCGTCCTCGATTTGAGTGATCGCCAGGCTGAAAAATTATACGCTCTTGCGCGGCGCATCGCGCTCTTGATTGCAGCTGGCCGCGTGATCGAGTCAATCAATCAAGCGATTGTCGCGGGATTGGGGCTATCTGTCTTATCGAAGTCTTTCATCGCGCTTCTTGTTGCTGCGACTCTGACGATTGGCCTCTATCGCCTTAAACCTGAAGATCGCAATGAAGCGCCGGGGGAAAGCCGCCCCTTTTGGATTGTCATCGCGCGTTTGTTTGGTTGGGTGATGATTATCGGAATTATCGGCGCAGCGTTTTTCGGTTATCCTGTGCTTGCCGGCTTTTTAGCTGATCAGCTTGTAACGATTGTGATCTTGGCGGTTTTGACATTTATCGGACGTCAGATTGCCGAAGATTCGTTCGACTATCTCCTATCGCCCGGCACACCGGCGTTCCGCTCAATCCAATCTGCATCAGGCCTTTCACGTCCGGCACTTGAACAGATTGCCGTCATTCTTTCAGGTGTCTTACAGCTCTTGGTTTTAGGACTCGGAGTCACATTAGCGCTTGCGCCTTGGCGCGTTGATTCCGGCGATATCTTGCTGCCGCTTAAAGCAGTAATTTTTGGCTTCTCCATTGGTGAAGTCACAATTTCATTTGGTGCCGCGTTTTTTGCGATTCTTTTGTTTGGTGCCGGTATTATACTCACACGCGGATTGCAGCGTTGGCTCACGCAGAATTATTTGCCGCGGACTCATCTCGATTCAGGCTTGAGAAATTCGATCGTGACCGGCATTGGCTATGCCGGCTTTATCGTGGCCGCTGCGATGTCTCTCAGTGGTTTGGGTTTGAGCTTGGAGAAGGTGACAATCGTTGCCGGTGCGTTGTCGGTTGGTATCGGTTTTGGCCTACAATCTATCGTCAATAATTTTGTCTCGGGTCTTATTCTCTTATGGGAACGCGCTATTCGTGTTGGCGACTGGATTGCGGTGGGAGCAGAAGAGGGCCACGTCAAGCGCATCAATGTGCGTGCGACTGAAATTGAAACTTTTGATCGCTCAGTATTGATTGTTCCGAATTCTTCGCTTGTGTCGGGCGTTGTTAAAAATCGCGTTCATAATGATCGCACCGGACGTGTAGTCGTGTCTATTCCCGTTTCACGTGATGCGGATCCTGATCTCGTTCAGCGTCTTATGAATGAGGCCGCACAGGCGAATACGAGACTTCTGCGCGATCCCGCGCCACAGGTTCAATATAAAAAACTGGGCGAGTCCGTTAAAGAATTCGAATTGACGGGTTATGTCGCTGATGTTGACGACGCAGGACGTGTCAGTTCCGATTTGCTTTTTGCCATTGATCGCGGCTTACGCGCCCATGGCCTTGGCGAGATAGTCGGCCGCACGATGCTCGTGAACGAAGATCGCACAAAGTAAGAGGCGCTTTAAACTAAACGTCTCTTATTTGTCTTTGCCTTCAAGTTGCGACTTTAACGCCAGCAATTTTGCAAAAGGTGAATCGGGATCAGGTGCGCGATCTTTCTCACGCGCGCGCGGGGGATCTTGCCATCCACGATCAGGCTTACGGGCTTGATCTTTGTTGCGATCACGTCCTTCAAAGCGCTGACCACCGCGACGCTCATCACGTCCCCCTTCATGTTTTGCATGAGGTTTCCGTGGTGGACGGCTCTCACCCTCCTCGCCTGAACGTTTTTCAGAGCGGCGATGAAAATGTTTCTTTTCGTTTGGTTGCGTCGCATTCGCAGCGTCGGGCGATGAAGTAGCTTCGCCATCACGCGCCTTGCCCTGATGTGGTTTGCGACGATCCGGACGTTGGCCTTGCGGACGGTGGCGGTGTTGCCGCCACACTTCGATCATAACCGGCTCTGCCGCTTCCGTTGTAGTCGCCGCATCAGAAGGCGTTTCTTCGACAACCGTTGGTGCTACGCTCTCTGCGGTCTCGCTCGCTAAGGCAGACGCTTCCGATGCATCCTCTGTTTCCGCAGAGGATGCATTGTGTATCGTTTCAGTCGTTGCGTCCGATGTTACTGGCTCGCTCGGCTTCGCAAGTGATGCGGTAATCGCAGGCCCCGCGCGGCGATCCATCACATAACCGAGCGATTTCAAAATCGAATTGAAATCTTCACCAGCGCATCCGCAAAGCGATGTCATCGCAACAGTGACAACAAAACCTTCACCATCGGCAGCACCTGCCGGCGGCTCGCCTTGTGTGATGCCAGGACGATATTGAATGGCGGGGCGAATGAGATCAGCCAGACGTTCGAGAATATCGACGCGCACGGCACGTGTGCCACACATGCGGAATCCCGCAGCGCGATAAAGCGGCTTCGGTGTTTCCGGATTGATCGGTATTGATGTGCGTCCTGATGCGGCGAGATGAAGAATATCATCAAGCCCCTTCACATCGGCGCCGCCTTCTTTGAGCGCCCAAAGCCGACAGGCGAGCGCGCGTGGTGCAGGCTTGAGCAGAGCGGGCACTGTCAAATGATAAGCGCCAAAGCGCACACCAAGACCGCGCAAGGTTGCGCGCGCCTCTTGATCAAGCGCTTTCATATCATCGTGAACTTTGGTGCGATCAAGAACGCCCAGCGCTTCTGCAATTTGGAACCCGATACCGCGCGCCATACCGGTCAACGCTTCGGGCTCTTCAAGCTTCAATAAAGGTCCGAGAAGTTTTTCGACATGTGCCTTGAGCCACAGATCAATGCGGTTTTGCACCTTCTCACGATCAGCAGCGTCAAGATGATCATCAGCAAGTAAACGCAAGCGCGGCGCGAGAAGTTTTTCACCAGCGCTTAAACGTGCAATGGGTTCACCTAAGAAACGCAAGGAGCCGTCATGGCTTAAAGCGAAGGCGTCATCGACAGCATTGCTTACGCGTGTCGCGCGGTTGGTAAATTCACCTGCCAAAGCGCGCAAGGCGGCGGCGCGGAGCGCTCTGCCTTCAGGCGTGCCCGTGTCTGACTCCGGCACAAATTGGAACCCGATCAATCGGCCGACAGGGTGTAACTCGACAAGCACTTCGCCCGTCGCCGTGATATCCGCTTCCAGCATCGCATTCTCTCTCAGCCGACGCATCAGCACGCTGGTGCGGCGGTC
>Ga0129333_10001242_pt1 | contig 22859 bp, 32 predicted proteins | sample CPB6_08_DNA_FD_94474 | JGI IMG/M metagenome (GOLD analysis project Ga0129333, IMG submission 94474) | Freshwater to marine salinity gradient microbial communities from Chesapeake Bay, USA - CPBay_Sum_0.6_0.8_DNA | ecosystem: Environmental > Aquatic > Marine > Coastal | place: USA: Chesapeake...
CGAGTATATGTGGGCAGGTGAAGCACCATACTTCGACGAAATCATATACAATTCTGGCACCGTCGAAGAACTACATAACTCTGTGTCAAATTTGATAAATGGATATAAGAGTATGGCTGTTCCGACTACCGATACGTTGCTTGAAGTATTGCAGGAGATGAAATGATGGATAATATCACTATCGAATGGATGCAAATGACTGAAGATGGTAAGGTATCACTTGGAAATTGGCAACCGATCAGAACCAATGTTATGAATAATCCACAGTATATCACTATTGCTATGAATGAGTGTAAGCGTATGTTTTCTGGGAACGTTCGAATTCGTGCGGTCGATTCTAACGGTCGTCTTGTAGATATGCTTATGAACTGAGGAGATGAAAATATGAGATTTGCAGATAAAAAAAGACTATTCAAAAATTACTGTATATGATGATGTTCTTAGCACAACAGAACATCATGCAATATACAAATATCTTAAAACAAACAGGAAAGAGCTTGCACTGTCCCGCGATATGTTGTTGCTATGAAACTACAACTTGACGTAAACTCCATGAGTTATATGGAGATGTATAATAGGATCTAGGTATGTTTTCATTCTTTCATCGCAGAAGCACAATCACCGTTGACTGTTTCACGACAGATCCTTTTGTCTATGAGTATTCGCCCATAGTCAGAGGAACTAGATGTTATCCAGATTGGTGGAAGAGTCTTCCTCGCAGCGGAAGTACAGTAGATCAAGATCTAAACTTGCAAAACAATATGAAGAATTGTTACGGGTTTATCGAATTACATAAGCGATCATTTGTGCTGCGATGCTGGTCAGACATATTGTTTTCGGTAACAGAAAACGAAGGATACAAATACAATTTCCTAAGAGGAAAGGCTAAGTTTGAAGAACATGGTTCTGATCAATACAATCATGCCTTTTCAAAATTTTACCATGCTAAATTAGGATCTCCATGGAACGTGAGAGAAAAAACAGGAATACATTTTGCCTTCTTTGCTAATCATTGGCATAATGAACACTTAGACTATATTCTACCAAATGGCGTATTAAGATATGATTGGCAGAACCAAACGAACGTGAATATGTTTATTCCAAAGAAAAACTTCACGTTCACTATAAATCTGAATCAACCATTAGTTCATATCGTTCCTCTCACAGAAAAGAAGGTCAATATGAAATGCCATCTTATCGATGAGAAAGACTGTGAAAGAATGTTCATTGGTGTGGCAAGAACATTTGGTGGGTTCAGGAGAGCAATCACAGAACTACAAAAAGAAAAAGACGAACAGAAAAAAAGTAAATGCCCCTTTGGTTTTGGTAGATAGGAGAAGTAAAATGAAAAGTGAACTAGAAAACATGGTTGAAGAAGATATGATCGCGGCTGGATATAATCCCGAACTTTGGGCTGATGTAGTAGAATATTGGAATGAACGTCTTAGATAAAACGAAGTCGATAGAATGGTGGTTCGAATGGGGTTCGACCATCATTCTTATTATCGGCGTTGCCCTCGTGGCATATAACGTATATCCTCTTGGAATATGGTTTTCGCTTGCTGGGAACATAGGATGGTTCGTAGTTGGCTGGATGTGGCGAAAATATTCGCTCTTGACAATTCAGTTAATTGTGGCTATAATATATGTATCTGGTCTACTCAATCACTATGGGATAACATCATGAATCGTTTTGTTCTACATAATGATCCTTTTATCGCGGCTAAAATGCACTGCGATAAACATGTGGTAAAGATGATCCTTGAAGAAGCGCAGATGCTTTCAACAGCTCATCGTATTCTAGATGGTAAAGAATATATTGATGCCAGTAGTGGTCGGCGCATCAAGCGTTGGCAACTTCCTAGCACCGAAAATGACAGTGTGCTATACAAGGCAACTCATGTCGGTCATCCATGCACACAGTGGTCAATGCAATCAAACAATAACTACACATGGGCAGTTTGTTTGCTTGAAGGTTTGCTAAATGAATATACACATCGTTATGGAAAATATCATAAGACTGAAAGTATATTCAATCGATTGGTAGCGTTGCCTAAGAATATTCCAACTGGACCTTTGACTGCATTTCCTCAGGCTATGCCCGATGACTGTAAACGCAACAATCCTGTCGATGGTTATCGTGCATATTATCTTGAATACAAGAAAGCGTTTGCCAAGTGGACTAAACGCGAACAACCAGAATGGTGGGTGTGATGGATATTCAATCGCGCATAGATAGTTACTGCAAAACGACAAACTTCCCAAGATCAATTTTTTTGAGCGAGGATGGTAGAATTGTTGGCACATGGATAATGGGAAATGCGTATGGAGTTCAGTCAGGATATTATGGTGGCTACCCAGCAGGATATCTGAAACGAATTAAGGCTCTCTTTCCAGATAAAAGAAGTTGCCTGCATTTGTTCTCAGGTAAGGTCGATCAGAGTGCATGGCCAGGTGATACTGTTGACATAAACAATACATTACAACCAACATATATAGATGACGCCCAATCTCTTGAACATGTGCCAGTTGAAAAATATGATATAATTTTGGCTGATCCACCATATAGTGTGGAAGATTGCGATCACTACCAAACAACAATGGTTAAAAGGAACAAAGTGATGCAGGCACTAAGCAAAGCAAATACTGGGACTCATGTTGTGTGGCTGGATCAGGTTCTACCTATGTATAGAAAAGACACATGGAAAATGGTTGGCGTAATAGGTATGGTAAAATCAACAAATCATCGTTTCAGAGTTGTAACGATTTTCGAAAAAATTTAGTTAGAAGCATAAGAAAAACTTTGCCAAGTGGACTAAACGCGAACAACCAGAATGGTGGGTGTGATGGGAAGAATGAAAGAATATACGCAGGAAATGTACGGCGATTCTATTGACTTCGGGCACTCGTTGCCTATAGGATATACGGAAAGCATTCGTATCATGAGTGAAAATCGCGAAATGAAACTCGCGCTTGAACGAATAATCAAAGAATGCGTTCCTGGAGTTACAGGATATCATGTTATTCGCCAAATAGCAGAGGAGGCGTTGAGTGATGATCAAACTAACAAACATGAGCAATCCTAATGTGTTGGATATGCCTATCTACATAAACACAGAACATATCGCTTCGGTGTATGAACGTCGCAATGATGCAAGCGTTGCGACGATTGTCTATTGTGTAAATGGTATTGAATGGATTGTTGAAGAATCTCTAACTGAAGTAATGAGAAAGATAAATGAACAACGCTAAGATTATTGGTATCACTCAGCCTATGAATATGGGTGAAGCAGACTTGAATATTGATGAGTTCATTGCGTATGTTGCTCGTGTAAGCAATCCATCGAATCAGAGCAATCATCTTACTGCCAACAAGCTGCTAAAGTATCTGATGAAGCACAAGCACTGGTCGCCTTTTGAGATGGTCAATGTCGTTATGGAGATCAATACCACTCGTGATATTGCTCGCCAAATTTTGCGTCATCGTTCATTCAGTTTCCAAGAGTTCAGCCAGCGTTATGCTGATCCTACTAAGGACTTGGGTTTCGTTATTCGTGAGGCTCGTCTTCAGGATCAAAAGAATCGACAGAACAGCATTGAAACTGATGATGGTGAACTTGAAAATCAATGGCAGGGAGCACAACAGTCAGTCCGTGACCATGTAATGAAGGCATATACATGGGCGATTGAAAACGGTATCGCCAAGGAACAAGCACGTGCTGTTCTTCCTGAAGGTTTAACGGTTTCTCGCATGTATATGAATGGAACACTTCGTAGCTGGATTCATTATTGCCAGTTGCGTATGGGTCCAGAAACACAGAAAGAGCATCGTGAAGTTGCTCGTGATGCTTGGTATCAGATTACAGAAACGTTTCCCTCACTGAGGGATTGCCTTGATCTAGGAGAAAAGTGATGAACGAAAACATTAGTAGAATCGCAGAACAATGTTGGGATAATGATGATTTTGAAATTGAAAAGTTCGCTGAACTGATCGTGAAAGAATGTATTGAAACTATGCAAGAACAGTCCTTCAACACATCAATGCTTCTCTGCAATCCTCCAAAAAGTTCTGCTATTTGGGATGCTTGTAACGCAATTGAAAAGAAGTTTGGAGTTAAGTGATGCCTTTTTATAGGAAGAAACCAATCGTTGTTCAGTGTCATAAAATTACTGAAAGGAACATCGTGAAATCGCTCTAGATTGCTGGTATGCTATTATTGAAGAATTTCCTTCTCTGAAAGACTCACTCGAGTTATAAATACTTTCGTAAAAGGAAAGGAAAGGTAAATGAAAGCATCAACAGCTTTCGTTATGCTTTTCGTTATGTCTTCATCCGTTAATTCAGCTGAAATGACACATCAATTCCTGTCACCATCTTTTAATGGAGCAGGATACACTAGCCACGTTTTATCCATATACAATATGGAATTGAGTAGAAAACTGGCTATCGAAGCACAAAGAAAAGCTGATTTATTAAAAGCAGAACAAGATGCCGCCAATACCCCATTGGCTAGGTTTCTTGCAAATTTAGAGTCTCGCGTGTTTAATGAACTCGCAAGACAGATGGTAGATAGAATGTTCTCTGGTGACGGTGAAGCAAATCAGAGAGGTTCATTTACATTAGGTGGAAATACCATCGACTGGTATAGAGATGGCACAGAAGTCGTTCTTAATGTTACTGATGTTAATGGAACACTAACAACAATCAGAGTACCATTAGGAGATTTCGGATGGATTCCACCAACCTAAAAGCAGTTACATTATTAATCTCTGCTCTTGCTCTTGGTGGATGTGCCACTGCAGCTGGCACAAAAGCAATACCATATCAAGATGCAACAGTAACAACACCAACATTCTATAAGAAACAAGCGGTCCCCCAACCAGGTGGTCCGCCAATTGCCGTTGCAGTCTATAGATTTAATGATCAGACTGGGCAAAGAAAAGCATCACAGAATGTAGCAGTATTAAGTTCTGCTGTAACTCAAGGTGCAGACAATTACCTGATCCGCTCTCTACAAGAAATCGGTGGCGGTAAATGGTTCAAAGTCATCGAACGTGGTAATCTAGATCATCTTATCAAAGAACGTCAAATCATTCGTCAAATGCGTGAACAATATGAAGGTAAGGATGCAAAACCATTACCACCAATGCTATTTGCTGGTGTTCTTCTTGAAGGTGGTATTATAGGTTACGACTCAAATGTGAAAACTGGCGGTGCTGGCGCAAGAGTGTTAGGCATTGGAGCATCAACTCAATACAGCATTGATGAAATCGTAGTATCTCTCCGTGCAGTGTCAGTCACCACAGGAGAAGTATTAGTATCTGTTACAACAACCAAAACGGTATATTCATTTAGAGATAATGCAGGTATGTTGAAGTTTGTCGATGCTGGAACAAGAGCATTAGAAGCAGAACTTGGCGCTGCCTCTAACGAAAGTATGAATAAAGCAGTTCAACTAGGTGTTCACGCTGCTGTGTTAGAACTAATCAAAGAAGGCGCAAGAAAGAAACACTGGAAAATTAAAGGAGCAAAATAATGCGTAAATTTACAGCTTTCGTCATGTTCTTGATGTTGGCTGTTACTTCCCATGCATTTGCACAAAATAAAGTTTATATTGAGCAGGCAGGTAACTCGAATTCAATAGATATCACACAAGTAGGAAACGGAAACAGAGTCGGTGATGCAAACTCAATTGCACTAATCACGGGTAATGGTAACTCAGTAACAACTTCACAGACTGGTAGTTCAAACGTAATTGACTATAACATAACTGGTAATAACAACACTGTAACAAAAACTATTGTCGGTGACGGTAACACAAATACAACCACACTCGGTGATGGAACAACTGCTGCCACTAATGTTACAACAACAGCAACAGTTACAGGTGATGATAATAACATAACACAAACTATCAAAGGTAATCTAATCACTTCTACCATTGATATTCAAGGCAACACTAACTCAATTACTCAAACAATAACAACAAGCAACAGCAACAGTAACATTAGCATTCTTGGTGATCTAAACACCATCACCTCAACAATGTCTGGTTCTTCTGCTGGAGGCGGTCATCAATTGACTATGGATATTACAGGTTCGAGCAATCAATATACTATTGCTCAGACTGGTACAGTTGATACAATCGTAAGTGTTACAACAAATGGTTCTTCAAACGTAGTAAACATAAACTCAGGAAACTAAAATGCTTAGAGTCCTGATGGCGTTATTGCTATTACCATCAGTAGCATATGCTGAAATTGGTTCGGTCGAATCATTCAAAGGTAATATCAGTATTGACAGAAACAAAAATATATTCGATGGGAAAAAACAAAGTCCCATCGAATCTATGGATACTGTTATAACCAAATCTGAATCCGAAGCAAAACTCAAATTCAAAGATGATACGACTGTTAGAATAACACCTAACAGTCGTTTGCTTATTGACGACTTTGTTTATGACCCAAGTAATTCAGACGCAAGTAAAATATCACTCAAAGCAGCCATGGGAACTATTCGTTATGCGTCTGGACAAATAGCCAGAAACGATCCACAAAAAGTTGCTATCAGAACACCCACTGCTACTATATCCGTTCGTGGTACTGATTTTGCCATGTCTGTAGATGAAATCGGCAGAAGCCTCATTGTATTATTACCTAGCTGCGATGATGATCGCAAAATGTATAATTATGATGAAAGACAAAATTGCGCTGTTGGTGAAATCAAAGTAGAAACACCAGAAGGATTTGTTGTTCTCAATCAACCATTCACCGCAACTACTGTTTATTCTGCTTCACAAACACCAACACCTCCCGTTAGGATAAAACCAGACATTCGTATTATCAATAATAATATGTTTCTTGACACTCCCGATAGCATAACTGCAATGTTATCAAAAATGAAAAAGGAAGAAGAAAAAAAGAAATTTCCTATAATTGAAATGACAGAAGAAGAAACAAAAGTGGCTGCTGATAATTCGAATAAGAAAATAACAGTAGAACAAATAGCCCTAATCAATTCTGTTAAACTAAAAGTTTCACCAGACGCCATAAGACTTTCTGATTGTTCTGTGTTTAATGTGTGCTGGAATGAACGTGGATTGAATCGATATCTAAAAGTGGATGGCAAATCAAAGAGCACAATCTATATTGGTATCAATGAAAGACAGGATAATGCAACTTATACTATTTCTCAGAATAGCGCAGAACCAGAAATCAAAATAACTGGAACTGGAAATCAAAACAGAATAACAATAAGGCAGCTTGATAGATGAGAAAAATTCTAGCACTGTTGTTCGCTTTGATCATAACTGTTGCATATGCGGAAGACCTTGGTGGAAATTTTGGGTTTGAAACTGGAACAATGTCTGGTTGGACTATCAGCAATGGTTCAGGAACAGTTAAATCTGCTACATCATGGAACTCAAATGGTACTGGTGTTAATGTAACAACAGGCATAACAAATTATAGTCCTGGTGGTGGTAACACATGGAATGTTACTGGCTATGGTTCATACATGGCAAGTATTCAAGCTGGCTCTGGTTCTCCTACATTTGATGCCTCTACAACATCACTTGGTTTAACTGGTGCTGAGAATACTGCTATCAAAACATTTTTGACAAATCAGGGTGGTAATAGTAATCCAACCAATGCTTCATGGATGAAAAGAAACGTAACACTTGAAGCAGGTAAAACATACACCATTGCTTGGCAATATATGTCAACTGATTATGTTCCATTCAATGATGGTTCAATGATTACACTAACACATTCTACAAATGCTGGAATTATACCTACTCTTAATAACGAACAGAAAAGATACGCTTTATTAGGCTTCACTAATCCTGGAACTGGTAACTATTCAACAGGCAGTTATGGTTCTACTGGTTGGCAATTGGCAGTATTCACTGTTCCAGAAAACGGTGAGTATACATTAGGATTTGCTTCGTTCAATCTTGGTGACACTGCTCTCAGTCCTATTCTATTAGTCGATCAAATACAAGGTACGACTACACTGAATGGAACAAACTTCGGTCCTATCGCACCAAACGCTGGTTCTACAGCGCCGACAACACCAACGCAACCAACAACTCCTTCATATGCTAGTTCAATAACAACACAACAACAGAACAGAGTTAACACTTGGTTGAATCGTGGTAATAATTCAAGCGGTGTTTATATCGAACAGATCGGAAACAATAATAATATAACAGTTCTGCAAAAGAATCATAAAGATAACTATATCAAATATCAAGGTGCTGGAAATAATAGCACAGTGAATATAACTCAACAAACAGATAATGGAACTGGTGCTGGACATTACTTAGAATTAACTAACACTGGTAACCAGAACACGATAAATCTTACACAAGATAATAACGGTGGTAAGAAAATGTTTGTTGATAATAATGGATCTGGGAATAACATTAATGTTACTCAGAAGAATGGTGGCAATCATTATCTTGATCTAGGATTAACTGGCAATGGTCATTCTGCTACTATTGTGCAAGAAGGATCTGGTAACCATGCTGCTACGATACGACTAAATAATGCAGGTGGTTCTTCTACTTTGAATCTTAGTCAGTCTGGAACTACTAATCAAGTGTATTCTATAGAACAAACATGCACTAATCCAGCTGGGTGTAGTGTATCGGTGACTCAACAATGAAAAAACTTATAGCATTTTTAATCCTTGGACTATTTGTATTTTTGAAAGTGATGGATTATTCGCCTGTTGAGATATTGCGACTAAAGACGTTTGATTATTTGTTAACAAGCAAAACGCCAGTTAAGTCGGATAATATTGTTATTGTTTCTATTGATGAAAAATCAATAAAAGAAAAAGGTCAGTGGCCATGGTCGCGCAAAGATATTGCGGAGACCATGGAAACATTGTTCAAGCAAGGCGCAGGAATAGTTGTGTTTCCTGTTCTTATGTCCGAAAAAGATAGAATGGGCACTGATGAAATCCTTTCTGAGTTTCTGAAGAAACAGAAGGGCGTTGTAATATCACAAACGCCAACGACTCAGAAAGGAAATGAAAATGCAGTTGTTCGTGGATATTCAGCTATTGGTGGTGACGTTCTACCTTATATTGCTAGGTGGAATAGTGTTATCGGTCCTTTACCCGATTTTGGTAAGAATGCTTCGGGCGTCGGGATGGCAGCGACCACTCCTGAAAGGGACGGTGTTGTACGCCGCATCCCTATGCTTGTGGCTATTGGCGAGTCTGTATTTCCCTCGATTGTTTTGGAATCTATACGTGTTGCTGTAGGATCACCATCATTTCAAATTAAATCTACCGATGCGGGAATTGAAGCAGTCAGAGTTCGTGGATTCAAACCGCTAACAACCGATTCAAACGCTAGAATATGGCTAAACTGGAACTATCAATTCAATAAGATATCTTACACAGATATTGCAAAAACAGATATCAAAGGCAAGATAGCTATTCTTGGATTGGAAGTAGAAGGCGTTGGAGGAATTATTGCTACACCATTAGGATCGAAATGGTCTCATGAAATACAGGCATTAGGTATTGAATCTGCGATACAGGGTAACACACCAGTTCGCTTTGCATTCGCTAATCTTCTTGAAGCAATCAGTATTGCTACTATTGGTATTGCGGTGATATTACTCACACCCATACTATTACCCATCGTAACATACTTATTATATCCCATATTTGTTGGATTGTCAAGTCTTTTTTCTTACTATATGTTCAAAGAATATGGACAGCTGTGGGATGTGAGTTTTCTGATTGTATCTTTCACCATCGTGTTCGGATACATGGTAATTCTAAAATTCCTCAAAGAACTATTCCTGAAACTACAAATCAAGAAACAGTTTGGTACATATCTTTCACCAGCACTGGTTGAGAAGCTACAGAAGAATCCTGACCTGCTAAAACTAGGAGGAGAAACCCGTGAGCTGTCAATTATGTTTACGGATGTTCGTGGTTTTACTTCTATTTCTGAGCACTATGGCGATAATGTGCAAGGTCTTACACAAATAATGAATCGTTACATGACAGCTATGACGGAGAAGATTATCAAAAATGAAGGCACTTTGGATAAGTATATTGGAGATGCTCAAATGGCTTTCTGGAACGCTCCCTTAGATAATCCAAGACATGCCAGAGACGCGGTTAAAACAGCACTGGAGATGCTAGATGATTTGGACGTTTTCAATAATTCTATCTCGTCTGAAGGGGTTCCTCCTTTTGGTATGGGCATTGGGATCAATACTGGTAGTGTTGTCGTTGGCAACATGGGCTCTGCTCAAAGATTTGATTATACCTGTTTGGGCGATTCTGTCAACTTGGCTTCGAGGCTAGAAGGACAGTCAAAGAACTATGGAGTAAGATTGATTATAGGCGAAGAAACCGCTAAACAGATAATGAACGATTTCCATGTCATAAAACTTGATGTTATAGCAGTCAAAGGAAAAAACATTGGAGTTGGAATATACACTATTATATCACCAAACGATATCATGCCCGTATACCAAAGCACACACAAAGATTTTCGAAAATTCTATGGAGAAGGTAATTGGGATCAAGCATTAGAATTCTTGAGAGTATTAAAGAGCGATCGTGTTTTCAATGGATTTCTCAAAGAATACTATATAATAATGGAGGAGCGGATTTTAGAATATAAAGCTAATCCACCTGAAAATTGGGATGGAACATATAAAGCAACTAGCAAGTGAATTATTATGATTTTTTGTAATGAACCAAAACCATTTCCATATCTGAAAGTCCGTGAGTTCTACGACGAACGTGAACTAGGATTGATATGGCAAGAACTAGACTTCCTTACCTATAAAGATAAACTAGAACCTCCTTCTGAAACTGGTCAGAAGGATAATGATATGAAAAGCAATAGTGGAGTGTTTCTAGACAGTCTTTACAAGAACCGCAGTTTCTCAAATATATTGACAGTAAATAGAAAGTTGTTCAGTCGTGATATCATGGAGTCTATGGTAAATCTTGACAAAATCATGTCTGCATATTATAATAACTGTGATCATGACGGAAGTTTGGTGAGTTATTACGAACAAGCAGACTATTACAAATCACATGTGGATAGAACAATCATAACTTCTATCTCATGGCACTTCAAAAAACCAAAAGGATTCACTGGCGGCGATTTGATTTTTACTGATTACAATGAACGAATTGTGATTGAGGACAACATGTTGGTTATATTTCCATCATGTGTCAGGCACGAAGTTACAGCAATTGAAATGAATCCAGGAGTAGAGCCATTCAAGGGATACGGTAGATATGCACTCTCAAACTTCGTCGGATATGGTCCTAACAAAAACTGAAGCTATATTACTTTTTTTTGGCTTCTTGTTTCTGGTTATCAGCAGTATCTTCGGTTGGCTTAGATACGGTCCCCTTCTCTTCATTAACAATAAACTCATTAGCTTTTTGTGTTAACTCGTCGTGTTCCATTTTACGGAGTTGAAGAACTATATTAACTTTTTGATTAAGACGAATGAGGTCATTATCCAACATACGAATACGATCAATGAGAGCAATCAAAACTTTATTAGCGTCTGATAATACTGGTTTGACTTCTTTTGTTGCCCACACCCAAACGAAATAAACGAAATAACCAAGCCCAACTGCTGCAACAATAGGAAAACCGTATTTACTTATAAGCTCTGCGATATTGCCCATCTTTGATCTCTACTCTTTTTAATGCGGCTCTACCATCATCTAGTTCAACTGCTTCAAAAAAAGTGCCTGGTTTAAATGGTAATAGTTTATTTACTCTTTGTTTAGGATTAGAAGTGAATACAAGTTCTTCGTCGAATATAATTATGTCTGAGCCTATTGAAAATGTATATCCCAAATGAGGCATAGCTTGTTTGTATTCAGTCTCTTCTTGCGTCGTTTTTGCCATCTGCTCTTGCCAATCTATCAACATCGGGCTTGACACCCATTGCATTTGATACCAAAGTATCGATTCGAATAACATCGTGATTCATTGTTTTTACTCGATTGTCGAGTGCGGTAATGATACCACTTAGACCTTGTACTGAACTCATAACACCAGCGAGTATAAATTTCATTGTAAGGAAGATAAAATAACCACCAGCAATTGCTGCCGCTATAGGGAATCCTACATCGGAAATAAGTTTAAATGCTGCGTTTACATCCATGGTAGATTTCCTTTCTTTCTTTCCGCCTTTATTTATATATTTGATTGAAACGCTAAATAAGGATATAAGATTATGCCAACATATACGTTCCATAACACCAAGACCGATAAATACCATGAGGAGTTCATGACAATTTCCTCCATGGAAGAGTATCTCGCACAAAATCCCCACATCAATATATTACCTGCCGCTCCGATGATCGTATCGGGCGTTGCTTCAGGCACAAACAAACCAGATAGTGGATTTCGCGATCTACTCAAGACTATCAAGAAAAATAGTCCCCGTTCAACAATCAACACATTCTAGGAGGTATCCAACGGCACAGCATCGTTCTATTCGTCGATATGTTACTTACAATAAATCTAGAACACGGAGCAACAAAATGATTCCGAACAAAGTAACCGAACTCTTGAACGAACGAAACCTAATCGAAGAGGCAGATCGATATTTATCGCGCCGAGAACGAAAACAGCTTAAAAAGAAAAAGCCTAAGACTGTCGCCACTCCTCATTTATCGTGGATAGAACCAAAAACTCCCGCTCAACAACAAGTATTTGACGCATTCCAACGAGACAAAAATCTAATCCTACATGGCGTAGCTGGTACTGGTAAAACTTTTATCGCCATGTATCTGGCATTAGAAGCAATCCTTACTGGTGATGCTCCTATGCCTATCGTTGTTATTCGAAGTATAGTTCCAACAAGGGATGTGGGATTTCTTCCAGGAAAAGCTGAACAGAAAGCAGCAGTATATGAAGCGCCATATGCTGGTATCATTTCGGAACTAGTCGATAAACCTTACGACTGGATGAAGCAGAATGGTTATATGGAATTTCATACAACTTCGTTTTTGCGAGGCACGACATTTCGTGATAGTATTATAATCATCGACGAATGTCAGAACATGAGCGATCAGGAAATTCATACGATCATGACTCGTGTTGGTGAAGGTTGTCGAGTTATTCTTTGTGGTGATTTCGCACAGAAGGACTATATGAAAGAAGGCAGCGGTATGCCGAATTTATTAAAAGTGGCTGGTCGCATGAAATCTTTTGAGATTGTGAAGTTCAACAAGGAAGATGTTGTCCGCTCTGGGTTCGTTCGTGAATATATCCTCACTCGTACGGCACTTGACGAAGCAGGATTGATAACATAAAATAAACGCCTATATAATGGTATGAGAATGCGATTTGACTATTCACCACATATTGATTTACCCAAAGCAAAACAAATCAATTCGCCCAGCGGGAGACGATACGAAACTCCCGCTGGTTCGCTTTATCCTTCCATAACAACTGTTCTTGGTTCTCAGCCAGAAAAGAAACGTTCGCTCGCAGAATGGCGCGCTCGCGTGGGCGAAGAAAAGGCACGAGCAATATCTACGCAAGCAGCACGTCGCGGGACTAATCTTCATAATCTCATGGAAAAGTATATCCTCGGCGATGACGTTGATCCTATAACAGTCCTGCCAGCAACTATCGCGCATTTCAAACCAGTAAGAAAATGTGTTGACAAAAACCTCCAGCTGGTATATACTACAGAAACTTCGATGTATTCTGATCTACTACGAATTGCAGGAACTGCAGACTTGATCTGTGAATGGGACGGCGAAGTTACAGTGGTGGATTTCAAGACTTCGCGAACTATGAAAACTCGTGAAATGATTCACGACTACTTTCTTCAGGCAACCGCATACACGATTATGTTCGAGGAACACACTGGAATCGAAACCTATAATATCGCTATCCTAATGGTTACGGATGAGGGAGAGTTTCAGGAGTTCCGTGGGCATCGAAATGATTATGTTGCGGATTTGCTGAATGTTCGTAATGATTTCGAAAAAAGAGTCTTGACAAACGCCTAGTATTGATATAGAATAAATACTTGGTTATCGTTGAAGTTGACGATAGACGGATCGGACGTGGGGGCAGTACCCGCCCAGTCCACCATAAGTACAATAAGCATCCCTCAAGCAATCGTTTAGGTCGAGGGACGAACTAAAGGATGAGCTTCTTATTGTACTTTTGATGGGGGCGAAACTAGGATCGACGGACGTTGATGCGGAGATGGAGATAACGGGATGACCGCCTAATAGGTCAAAAACTATAGGTGCCAACGATAATGTTGCTCCTCGTTACGCTCTAGCAGCCTAACATGAGTTTTCGGTGGGTTTGACTTGGAAACAGAATAAACCCACCAACTAATGCGCCCGAGGGGAGGCGTGCGCTAAACAAAATTTCCCCTCATCTATTCGGAGGTCATCATGAAAACAATAGTCTTGACACTGGCTCTATTGTGCGGTATGATTACTTCATCGATTGCTCATGAATGGTGGGGCAATGGAACTGAAGTCGATCCCAAAACAAAAATGAATTGTTGTGGTAAATCTGACTGTAAATTCATAGATGAAAAAACTCTTATCCGTAGAGTTGGACCACAAGGAATATATCTAAAGTTTCCTAATCCAATGACTGAAGAAGAGTGGAATAAAACTTTTTCCAGTTCAACAAAAAGACCAGCATTCATTGAATCTATCATTCCTCATGTAAGAGTTCAACCTTCACCAGATGGTAAATATTGGGCATGTATAAATTCATGGGGTGATATATTATGTTATTTTGAACCACATAATGGAGCGTGATATGTATCAGAATGAACTTAATCTGCGATTAGAAATTGTTCGTATGGCTCGCGAACAATTAAAAGATGAAACTGGCACAACGCCTTCACTAAATCAAATTTTAGAACGGTCTAGACATCTATTGAATTTTATTCAAGGTGATACCGATCCAATGGTGAAAACTGTTACACAACTCCTAAATGAAGTAGACACACAAGTAGGGTGCTAAAATGACCGAACTCGAAAAGAGTTATCAAGTTGCAGAACCTTTTGGTGGATATTCAATAGACAAAATAAAAAAAGCAGCATTCGTAGATGAAATAAATAATTGCCTAATTCTTTTAGATGATGATAATATCAAAGAAATTATCAAAGAGTATCTTAATAAGCGTATCAAACAATTTGACGAACGATATAACTAGGATACATTATGTCTTTTTACAATGATTGTGGTAATGATAAACCATTGAGTATTATCGCTGGTCCTTGCGTGTTTGAAGGAAAATACCATGCGATAGAAATGGCTGATCGTTTGCGAACTATAGTCCAAGATATTGGATTTGTGTTGGGACGATCAGTCAACTTCATATATAAGACGTCCTTCGATAAGGCGAATCGAACATCTGCGGGAGGCTATAGAGGTGCGGGGTTCGATGAAGCGTTTTATGGAATGGACGCCGTCCGTGGATTAGGTATTCCTGTTCTTACGGACGTTCATGACCCCTGGCAATGTGCGGCGGTAAATGCTGATATCATACAGATTCCCGCTTTCCTTTGCAGGCAGACTGATCTACTCGAGGCAGCAGCGCAGACTGGTAAACCAGTCAATGTCAAGAAAGGTCAGTTTCTTTCACCACAAGAAATGAAAAACGTGGTGGAAAAGTTGGAACATTTTGGTTGCAAGCAAATTATGCAAACTGAACGCGGAACAACATTTGGTTATAATAATCTAGTTGTTGATATGCGTTCACTTGATATTATGAAACGCAACCAATATCCTGTTATCATGGACTGTACTCATGCAGTCCAACTTCCTGGAGGTCAAGGAACATCATCTGGCGGTCAACGTGAGTTCGTACAAACTCTTGCTCGTGCGGCAGTTGCTGTTGGCGTGGCAGGCGTTTTTATGGAAGTGCATAATGATCCTGATAATGCTCCGTGTGATGGACCCAATATGTTAGATCTTGACATGTTCGAAGATTTACTATATGATTTGTTGAAGATTGATCGTGTGAGAAAGGAAATTGATCATGAAAGACGACTTCAAGGAAGACAGCAATAAAACATTTGCTCCTACACTAGAAGAAAAACACTACTATCTTTTCAATAAAGATTTTAATCATGATTCCTGTGGAGATGCTCTTGCCTTTATTCTAGAACGTAATCTCATGGATAAAGATCGCCCTAAGCAAATCAAAATGATTATTAATTCGTATGGTGGCGTTGTTGATGCGGCATTTGCTCTTATCGACACCATAAAGGGATCTCGCATTCCAGTATTTACATATGGTCTTGGTTGTATCGCAAGTTGCGGTCTCATGACGTTTATCGCTGGTCAGAAAGGCAAGCGATTTATTACTCGCAACACATCTATTCTTTCTCATCAGTTCTCTTGGGGTTCTTTTGGTAAAGAGCACGAACTCTTTGCTACTGTAAAAGAATTCACTAACACTCAACAACGCATTGTCGAACATTATAAGCGTTGTACAGGAATGACTGAGAAAAATATCAAGAAGTATCTTCTTCCGCCCGAAGACGTATGGCTCACGGCAAAAGAAGCAGTTAAATATGGCATTGCAGATGAAATAGTGGAGTTTTATTGAGATGGCAATTATTAATGGAAAAGTATGGGGAAACACAAGCGCATTGATTCAGAATCCTTTTGTGGAACTTCATCGCATCAATACAAAAGCAGGTTATCGTTGTTCGGAGCACAAACATGCACACAAGTGGAACGCATTCTATGTTATTTCTGGAGAACTTGAAATTCATGTACGAAAGAATGATTATGATCTCACCGACGTCACTGTTCTCAGAGCAGGTGACTTTACTACTGTTCGTCCTGGCGAATATCATTGGTTCAACTGTACCGTCGATTGCGCTGCGCTAGAACTATATTATCCTGAAACACTGAGTGAAGATATTCAGCGCAAGAGTGTTGGTGGTGTGAATGGTGTGAACATAAAGAAAGATTCACCATGCACTGCTATCTGCAAACTGGGCGACGATGGTAAGTGTGTTGGTTGTGGTCGCACTGCCAATGAGATTGCCGATCATGGTAAGAAGTATCACACGCTAAAAGGCACTGTGACCAACTATGTGGTTCAGGATGAGATGATTGCTGCAGTAGATAAGGAACGTGGCAAATGAAAAATATAGAGATGGCGCAAGATTTTCTGCAACCAAGTCAATCAAATATGGTTGTTGAAAAAACAATCAATTCTCGCGGTTGGCACTTTGGTCAATTTTCTAGCAATGATCCTCAAGTAAAGAACTTTCCTTTCTGGATGATGACTCTTGACCATGATCCGTTCTTTACTGAATCTATGTTTGCTCATATTCAGCAGTCGTTCAAAAAGAAGTTTACTCTTGAGCGAGTGTATGCTAATGGTCAAACGTATGGTTTGCCTGGTTCGTTCCATAAAGATTCCGAGTCTGCGTTATCATACACGTTTCTTTACTACGCAAACCCTGAATGGAATCCTATGTGGGGTGGTGAAACTATGATTCAGACGCCTGATAGTGGTATTGTTGCTGTTACGCCTATGTTCAATAGTGGAGTATTGTTTCCTGGAGATTGGTGGCATATGGGTAAGGAACCAACACGCCATTTCGAAGGATTGCGCGTTACTGTTGCGTTCAAACTATTATTTGCAGGAGATATGCGATGAATGAATTATCTAGCCTTATGTCATCCAACACTTTTGTGAGTTTAGTTGAAAAGCGAGTTCAGTCACTTGGTATGGGTTATCTTGAAGCAATCACTGATGTATGTGAAACTACTGGACTAGAGTTTGAAAACGTATCCAAACTCATGACGCCAACCATGCGCAAGTTGCTACAATCAGAAGCACTTCAACTTAATCTACTAAAACGAACAGGATCGCGGTTGCCAATCTAATGGAAGGAATGAAAGCATATCAGCGTTATCAGGCACTGAGGTTACATTTCACAACCGATTATGATTTCATCAAGTATGGCGGTAAGATTCGGCAGATATCCGCTGAATCGTTCATGAAGCGAAAGGATACTTTTTTCTTTCAGCGATTGGAACGGCGATACAAAGATGAAGAACTCACCGATTATTTCGTGGCCAACTTTGTCTCGCGTTCTGGCGTTAAATGGATCGGTGAACTATCTGGTATTGAGTCTGAGAAGGTTTATGCTGCATGGCGTAAACGTATTGAATCATTCTCATATCAGCTGAAGCAAGAACTGATGGATATCGAATGTGATAGTCTTGAAGAACTGTTGACACCGAAGAATGGTAATCATCCGCCGCTTCTTCGGCTATATCTGGGAAACAAGATATCCATTGAAACGGTTCTTGCTTTTGATATCGCTCTTGGCATACTCAAACTATGGGATGCCAAGATAGAGGACGAGATTGTTTGGTCTGACATATCTCGGCAACTCCATAACTATAGACCATTCCTGAATGTTGATAAAACCAACATCAAAAAAGTAATGAGGAGTGTATTTAAGTCTTGACAAACGAGTCAAATTATTTTAATATATACTCATATGTTATGAATCAAGTGGATAAGACGAAACACAAACTATACGGAGAATACATATGAATGAATCTTTTTCAGCCCTCAAGCGTGCTCGCACCTCTTCCCTCGACAAGCTGTCTCAGGAACTCAACAAACTGGCTAATCCACAGGCGCAGTCATCTAATGCTGATGATCGCTTCTGGCAACCAGAAGTTGATAAGGCAGGTAATGGTTATGCCGTTATTCGCTTTCTTCCTGCGACACAAAACGAGGAACTCCCGTGGGTGCGCATCTGGAATCATGGTTTCCAGGGTCCAGGAGGCTGGTATATCGAAAACTCTCTTACAACTTTGAATCAGCAGGATCCAGTTGCTGAAATGAATTCAAAGTTGTGGAACTCAGGCAACGATAAGGATAAGGAAATTGTTCGTCAGCGCAAACGGCGTCTAACTTATATCACAAACATCCTTATTGTAAAGGATCCTGCTCATCCAGAAAATGAAGGCAAGGTATTCCTTTACAAGTTCGGTAAGAAAATCTTCGATAAGATCAATGAAAAGATGAATCCACAGTTTGAAGATGAAACCCCAATGAATCCCTTTGATTTTTGGGAAGGGGCAAACTTCAAGCTAAAGATTCGGAATGTTGAAGGATATCGTAACTACGATAAGAGCGAGTTTGATGATGCTACTGAGATTGCTGATGACGAATCAGACATCGAGGCAATCTGGAAGAAGCAGCATTCACTTCAGGCATTCCTTGCTCCAAGCAACTTCAAGACTTATGAAGAACTGAAGAAGCGTTTGGATAAGGTTCTCGGTGATGCTCCCGCTCCTCGTCGGACCGATAGTGAAGACGATGCCTTTGAACCAGCACCTCGTGCAGCTGCTGCGCCAGCAGTTGGTAAGACCGCAGCTGCTCCAAAGCGTCCTTCAAATAATGATGAAGATTTGTCGTTCTTTGAAAAACTTGCAGAGGACGACGATTAATCGTAGGGCTTTCCTTTCCTTTCACCTTACGATTATACTTGGGGGAGCAGCAATGTTCCCCCTTTTTTATGCTATGACGCTATTCGTTTCTCTACCAAACGCATCACGCTGTGATTGCTTATAGATAAAGGCATGAATGGTAGTTCCGCCCATTTGATCAGCAGTTGGTAGCACACTCATTGGTCCTGTTGGATGATTTGGATCGCCTTCAGAAACTTCATCTGACATGTTATATACTTCTGGATTCATATCCATCTGCATATTACGATAAGACGCCATCATGTTCATTGGATCGGTTTGACGAGATTGATATTCTAGTCCCGATCCCTTTAGATCTGGTTCTGCAGGTCCGCCTTTTCCGTTTCCAGGACCCTGCTTTACATTAACGGTTTCAGTCGTATCTCTGCCCTTTAACCAGCTCATAGGATTCAATCTACTTCTTTGTGTTGGGCTTTGATATGAAAAATCTGTAGCATTGTCATCACCAATGCCGTTGTCTCCCATTTTTATAAATTTATACCATTCAGCAGTTCCCATTTGTTTGTTCTTTTTACCTTCTTCAGTGTTTTTCCATTTAAGGTATTCTTCTTTTAGAAATCTGCTTTCGTTAATTTTCTCAACTATGTCTTGATCGGTCATGCCATAAGGATTGAACAGTTCGGTATTACTATCGTCACGGTTTCTACGAAAACGCTGAGCTCTTGATGCTGATGCATTCCGAATTTCTTGTAATTCTTCTTCTGATACTTTTGCTGCTTCTGCCGCTTTGTACAATTCATCTTTCAACGCGTCCAAGAAATTTTCACCATCTATTATTGAACGACCCAAAGATCTACCAAGAAGACCGCCTGCTTGAGCGGCCAATATTCCGCCAGCCAAAGATCCTATAGGACCACCAAATGCAGTGCCGACCATAGCGCCGACATTACCAGCAAGAAACGATCCTAATCCTTCAAACACAGATATCTGGAAATCTTTCCATGCTCTTTCTTTAGCTTCTTTTTCGTTTTCAGGAGTATTATAATATCTTTCAAATGCCAAAGCAGGAGCTGCAGCTGCCATAATAACATTAAGGGCGCCACCCAATTTTCCCAAGATTCCTGGATCAAACCCAAGAACGCCCTTAACGCTACTCATAATCTTTTCAGCAGCACCTTTCATTCCATGTTTAAGCGCAGCAGCTTTTACGTTAGGATCAGCTTTTGCATTAATGTTTTGTGGTGCTCCCGCTGGAACGTAACTTGGAGGCAACCCTCCCAACCTAGCAGTTGTTTTTCCAGATAGTCCTTCAATCCCTGCGCCAGAAACTCCTTGTGTTGGCGGCGTGTATGCCATAGAAATTCTAGCGGTAGGTTTTCCTGGAATTTCTATATTGATTGCTGGTGCTGGTGCCTTTGGTGGCGGACGGTTAGGGGTGGGTTTTTTTTCTGGCGTTCCTGGCTGTGTTCTCTGTGTTCTGTTTCTGGCGTTTTCTTGTAATTGATTAAGCACCCGTTGTCTGGCATTGACTATTCTTTCCCTAAGAGAAGGCTTCTTTGTGGGTTTTTCGTTTGGGTTTGGTTTAGTGCCTGGTTTATCTGGTTTATTTGGTTTATTTGGGTCTGGTTTAGTTCGAGGAATAACAGGAGGAATAACAGGAGGACCAAATCCAGTAATTTCCGCTTGAGTTGTTTCTGTAAACGGAAGATCTCCGCCTCCTTCACCACCTTCACCACCAGCAAAATCAAATGAGATTGACTTAAGAGCATTTAGAAAATCATTACGCGATGATTCAATTTCTTTACGAAGATAGGTAAACTTGAAACGAATATTTTTATCTAAATCAGTAAGATCTCTAATAACTTTCTTGAAACCATCAACAGTTTTTGTAGATGAGTCGCGCAAATCCTGCAGCGAATCATTAGTCTTACTCAGAAAAGACGAGAAATCGCTTATTGCAAGATTCAATAAATCGCTTGATACTTTGACCATATTATCGTTTGCTGCCATAGCAAACACGCTTGGTCTATCATATGATTGTGCCGCACCAACTAGATTTGAGATCGCCATCTTAGAATGCCCTCATCATTGCGCCAAATAAGGAAGTGGCGACTATCGGAACAATAGCTGGTCCGATATCTGGCGCTTTTCTTATTGTTCTTGTTTTATTGATAATAATAGGTTTAATACCCATCATTCCAGGCATAGGTGCGCCTGCCATGAAACCAAACATTTGTGCTAGTCCAAACAAAGGCGATCCTACGAAAGGATTCATTGCCATTGTTGGAGCTCCCTGTGAAGCAACTTGACCTCCAGGACCAGGAACTGCTGTTGTGTTTCCAGGACCAGCAATCGGTTCTGTTGCGTTTGCTGCTTCTGCTGCTGGAATAGTTGCTGCTGATCCACCAAGCACTCCAAGCGGATCAACTGGAGATCCGTTTTTCCGAATCTCAAAATGAAGATGCGGTCCCGTTGACATACCAGTGCTGCCAACTAGACCGATAACCTGACCTTGCTTTACTGGTTGCCCCACAGAAGTTCTAAATGCGTGTAAGTGAGCATAACGTGAGGTGGTACCATCGGCATGTTGTATTTCTACCATATTACCATAACCACCAGCAGGACCTGCACGAACAACATTACCGTCTGCTGTTGCTTTTACTGGAGTTCCTGTTGGTGCAGCATAATCAACGCCAGTGTGCATCCTACGAGTTTTCCTGATAGGATGAATACGATAACCAAACTTACTTGATATTCTTGCGCCATCAACAGGAGATGTATATCCGCTTGATGCTCTTTGTGGTCCTCCTGGTGTGGCAGAAGCGGCAGCAGCATTAGCAGCTGGACCATCTACAGGAACATTTGGTTGATTAGCTAGTGATGTTGGAGAACCAGTTGGGGTTCCGCCTGCTAATCCCCCTCTTCGTAGAGTTTCGCGTTGAACTGAGCCTACAGTAACTAATCCAGGTCCAGCACTAATTGCAGCTGCTTGTCTGGATCTGCTTATTACGGTATTAGGATCATCGTAATTTAATCTTCTTGCATTACCAGGAGCTAGCTGTAATGCCCACAATCTAGACGCGTCTTTTGATGCATCTCCTGTAAAAAATCCAGAAGAAACGCCTGCATTCCTAATATACTGTTCATATACCTTTAGTTGATCAGCAAAAGATCTTTGTTGATATTGTTCTGGAGTAAGAGATTGTCCGAGCGCAGTTCTAGTTAAATTAGGTATTTGTCTATCTTCTAGTTGGAATATGCCGTAATATCTGTTGCTTGCTCCGCCTCGTGTTGCTGGATTAAACGTGCCTCCACTTTCAATATTCAAAATACCTGTTAGCGCATTTGGATTTACGCCCAAACGAGCAGCAGTTTCTCTAA
>Ga0129333_10001243_pt1 | contig 22855 bp, 45 predicted proteins | sample CPB6_08_DNA_FD_94474 | JGI IMG/M metagenome (GOLD analysis project Ga0129333, IMG submission 94474) | Freshwater to marine salinity gradient microbial communities from Chesapeake Bay, USA - CPBay_Sum_0.6_0.8_DNA | ecosystem: Environmental > Aquatic > Marine > Coastal | place: USA: Chesapeake...
ACTTGTTCTTGCGAAGTATATTGATTTACACCTTCAAGATTCAGTTCAGCAGCAGTTACTGGGGCAACAAGACCCAGAGTAACAGAAGCAAGCATTAGTCGTTGAAAATTTTTCATATAGTTTTGTTTAATTTAAAAAATACATTATTTAAAGCTCTCGCTTCAAGTTGAATTTTATGACAAATGTTTCTTTTTGTCAAGGGGAAGGGACAGATTAAATTCTGTCCCACATGAAATTTAGATCAGTTTAGGACTTGGATCCTTACGGGAGCAATCCCTGAACTTTTCATACCAATAGCCTCTGCAGCGGTTTCAGAAAGATCAATGATCCTACCACCAACAAAAGGTCCCCTATCGTTAATTCTTACGGTAACTGATCTCCCATTATTTAAGTTTTCGACCCGGACACGAGTGCCAAAAGGAAGAGACCGATGGGCTGCGGTCATAGTACCTAGTCTATAAATTTCACCATTTGCGGTTCTATTACCATAAAACCCTGGCCCATAAAAACTAGCTTTGCCACGATAAACACTCGCCAATGGCATTTTATAATCAGGGAATTTATGCTCAAATTTAGTTTCCCATTCGGTTTTTGTATTGATTGATGGGTTAACAAATTGAGATACAGAAATGGCCTGGGATTCAATAGGAGCAAAAATAGTGGCCCCAATTGCACCACAGGCTACAGTCGTTAGAATTTTTTTAGAAAAAAGCATTAATTTTAATTGAACTCTACATCCGGATTGATGTCGTGGCATTACCTGTTCTAAAGGCAACATCTCCGGCTCTAATTCACCTGATTCATAATGAGGAAGTATTTAGGAACCAGGTGAATTCACTACGTTAGCACGGGTCTGCCGATCTGTCAACCCCCCTGACCAGAAGAGCCAATAACGCTGTTGAAATAAGGATTATAATTCGTAATTTGTTCCACTGATAATTCAGAACCCTTATTTTCCCAGAAGGCCTTTAACCCCTCATAAGAATTTTTATGAAACGTTTCTACATGATCCTCATGTATAGTAGAGCCTAATTTTAAATTATATAAAAATAACGGCACGGAAAAAATTGCTCCTGCGCCATAGATCAAATCATCTGCAACTGCTCTGGGTCGAATATCTTGATCTAGTTTATATTTACCGTCTCTACAATGAAGATCGATTAGTTTCTTGGCGTATCGTCTTGTTATGGCATAACAAGCCGTAGAAAATTCATTCATTTGATGTTTGTGAATTTGCAAATGAATGTCCCCAGTGCAGATGATTGCCATTTGTAAACAATCCCATGCGTAATTTACCCTTGATAAAAATTCTTGCCAAGTAAAATTCCAGCAATTAGCAATAATTAGACAATCATCCTCCATAAAAATCGCATAAGGACTATCACTATTATCATACCAATGCTTAATTGCCTTGAGATGACTTGTCAGACATCCAATCTCGGCTGTTGTGACGTTATCAGGATACTTTCCTTTAATAATGTCGCCAAGGTCATCGTTTCTGCCATCATAAGCAGAAATTCTTGTATAGTTTTCTATTTCCCAGTACTTAAACTGGGATTCCATAAATTCTCGTCTTTCTGGTTGGTCGTCTAGGTTAATGTAATAGACCGGACCAAAATTATTAAGTTTATAAACCGATTTGTTTCTATCCATTATTGTCGCATATAAAATTGTATTCAAAAGTTTTTATTAAAGGTTATCCAACATAGTAACAAATAAAAGGGAGGATTTTAATGTCTCCATTATACTTGGAAATTTCCATCAAAAATTTAAAATCCTCCGCATTGTCATTACAGAAAACAATATTGTTTTCATTGAGAAAACTAGTATTAGAAGCAAAGGAAATTCCCACATGGTTTTGAATAAGTGTATTAACATCAAGAGGGGGTATTATGTTTCCGTTATTATCCATTCTAAAAACATAACAATCATGATATTCTTTTTTAATCTCATTCTTAAGAATTTCAAGATAATGTTTAGAAATAGTATCGTCATCATCAAGAAATCCTGTCCATTGATTCCTTTGATTTATTAAAGAGATGATTTTATTTCTCACTTGTCCTGCATTACCATGAAAAGAAAAAGTTCCTAGTTTTTGAGGTAAATAAAAATAAGTAATTCGGTCATCTTCAATAAGAATATTTTTATCAATTTGATCCTCATTCAAACCATCAAATCCTACATAGGCTCTCCAATTGGGATTTGTCTGATTTATGAGAGATTCAAGAGATTTCTTTAAGGTTAGTCTGCCAACACTTGGGATTATAAAGTCAATCATAAAAGGTTAAATTTTGTTTTACAATAATTAGATTCTTTTAATATAAATTCTTCTTTGTTATCAATGCCACTTGAAATACTATCAGGATGAATTCTATTGGATACCAGTATATCATCAAAATAAACTGGTTCACCATATTTATTTCGCATATGATAGTAAAAATCTAGATCCATTAGGTAAACAAGATTCTCATCAAATTGGACATCAATTTCGTTTTTAAAGGCAATAACAGAAGGAGAACTAATGGTATTCACGCCATCTAAAAGATTATCATTAAATCTCGGAAATAATTCCCAGAAAAAGGAATTACCATTATCTATTGTGTGATTTGTTCCACAAAGAAACCACATTTTTTCTGGATTTCCAGAAAGATTATAATAAATTTTTTCTAATGCCTCATCATCATAAAAAAAATCATCCTGAAACATTGGTTTAATGATTTCCCCTTTGCATTGAGAAATAGCAGAATTTATATTAGCAGGACTGTTCCCTATTTTCTCTGCATTTTTAAAATAATTAATCTCAAACTTATCTTGAAACTCTTTTACCTTCTCTAATAATTCATCTGTTTCACTGTGATCAGAAATAACAACCTCAAAATCAGTAAAGGTCTGTATTTCAATTGTTCTTAGAAGATCATCAAGAAATTGGAAACCTTTTCCATGATAATGATAAGTTGGAATTGCAACGGATATTCTAGACATAATTTTTTACACAAATAGGATCATAAACTACTTCACATTGCGTATATTTTAACCAATAATTTTTTAATTCTTCTTCATCCATTGATCCTAATTTTCTCCAGTGGCTTCCCATAAATTCTGGAAAATTTGTATTATCATAAGCAAGTTTTCCATTCTTTACTTTTTTGATAAATTGAGGAAAACTTCTATACTGATAATGTCTTATTCCGATAACATTAGATACCCTCTTTCCTGGATGATTTCTAATATTATGATTACCCATTTCAAGTTCATACCCTTCTGAATAATTAAACGCAACAGCAGAAAATGAATCTGAATTTGTCTTACGATAAACCATTCTTTTTATGAAATTGGGTTCATTAAAATTATCAAGAATTGTTGGAACGAAATCTATAGATTTAGCAACAAAAATATCTGCATCAATTGTTTTTATCGCTTCACCTAAAGTCTTATCATTATCGAGAGAATACCAAATTTCATCCGCATCAATTGGAATAACGTAGTCCGCTCCCATCTGGAAACATTCCCTACTCCAACTATTCATTTTAGCTGATTGATAATAACCAACTTCATCATCACAAATTAGAGTAATTTTGTGTGATTCTCTCCATTTTATTTTCTGAATAGTCTCATAGGTTCCATCTGTTGATAGATTGTCCGCAATAAAAATTTCATCAATATCTTGAGACTGGAGATAACGAATGTTTGCTTCTATTACATCAATCTCATTTTTTACCATTAAAAGGGCGAATACTTTTTTTGTCATACTCCACCTATAGAATCATAAACATGCCTACCATCACCCAAATGATAAACAATTCTTTTTTCTAATGCGGCTGTATATAATTGATTATCTTTATAAAAAATACCAACATCTTTTTCACTCATGCCAATACACTTTTCTAATTTTTTATATGCAGAAAATCTAAAAACGTTCGGATTATAAGTAAAACCAGGCCAACCATTATAACCAGGAATCATTACTCTAAATGCACAATCTGTCCCTTTTTCGTATAACTCATCGTGAGTCGGATGGGGAGTATCTTTTCTAAAGGTTACTTGAACAAGATTATCATATTTTTCTAAAATTTTAATACTGGGGGTAATAAAATCATACTCCTCAAATCCCCAATCGTCCTCGCAATGAAAAACATACTCTGTCTCTACCTCAGAATATGCTCTATCTATGCTACCAGCCTGTCCCAATTTTTCTCCATTCAGTAAAAGAGTCCACCCTTTAAGATAGCCATTTTGATTATCTTCAGTTAGCCTAGAAAAACACTCGCCATTCACAGAATCATCAACAAGAATCTTTTTGGGAATTTTACTTAAAATTTCACTAGGAATTGATTTAATAGTTCTTTCTAGTAAATCAAGTCTATTACAACTTGTGAGAACCATTGTTACGTTATCATACATTTAATTACTCTCCTTTTCTTTTTTGATTGACCCAAAATTCTTTCCAAGTTGGATCTAATTTATCATAAATGTCATCGCGCTTTAAAGATTCTGGCCCAAAAAATCTACCTTCAAATAAGGCAGCGTCATCATAAAGGGCAATGTGATCTGCAAATATACCACATAAATCAGAATAACTAGGTCTTTGCCAAGCAAGATGTGGGCGAATTATGTAGCAGTTAATGTCTTTTTGGATTTCAGCAAAAAGAACATCATTTGTTTTATTCATTTTTGATAATGTATTTATTGCAAGATCATAAACCGTGTTCTTAACAGCATAACAATGTAGTGCCAAAGAATAAGAAACTTTAAAGACATTATCTGCCATAAAAGTAAGCTCCCCTTTTGACCAGGGGTTATTACCAGCATGATTACCACCAAAAAGAATAACATCCCAATCGTCTGGAATTCTAGAAAAAATTTCAGAAAACTTAGAATTTAAATTTTCATCAAATTGAACATCATCCTCAAGGATTAAAATGTTATCTAAGTTTTTTTCTTTTGCTTTTTGGATTATTCCTCTATGAGAATAAATTGCCCCGACTTGTCCTGGATTTAAGTTGGGAAGTGAATCTAAATTATTACCATCAAATGCAGAAAATCTTTCTGCAATAAGATTATGTTTTTTAAATTCTTCTTGACATTCTTGCCACCTATCAGTTCTTCTATCAAGATTAATACAATGAATTTCTTGAAAGTAATCGGTTAAAGTCATTATTTTTTAATAAAAATAGTATTAATTTCATCAGAATAAATTTCTACATAACCATTATTGTTAATATTAATTTCTTAAAATTTTGAAATTAATATTAACCATTATTGTTAATATTAATTTCTTAAAATTTTGAAATTAATATTAACAATTGTTTCAGTTTTAAAATCTGGATGATTATCCACAAGCTCTACAATCATCATTCTAGGCATCCATTCGGTTAAGTCAAAAGAATTAAACACATCATTTTCATTCCCTTCAACATCAACAACTAAAAGATCAAACTTTTTTTTAACGTTAGCTTTTTTCAAGATTGTATCTAACCTTAATTGTTTAACAACCTGAGTAGAAAAAGAAGTTTTGTTTGCCCAATTAATATTTTCATATGCTGATATTTGATCGTTTGCTGCTGTGCTTATAGCACCATTAACAAAAATTTTAATTTCTTTTTCTTCAGATCCTACTGCATTATTATAAAAAATAATATTGTTATTTTTATTCTTTTCTTTGCATTTTTCAAAAAATTGATTGACTGGTTCAATATAAACTCCGCTCCATCCCAAATCTCCCAAAAAGGAAGTGTTTGAAAAACTAACCCCATCATATGCCCCAACTTCTACAAAAGTACCTTTTGATGTGCAACCAAAAAAATCTGTATAAATTTGCTCAAGATTTTTAATTTGGCAATCATTTCCTGGCTTATACATTTGCTTTAACATAAAGTGCATCCCCCCAAATACCACCAGCCCAATCTGTTTCTACCCTGGTTAATTTATATACAGAAAGAAACTCATCAATTTCCTCAATAAAGGCATTATTCTCATAAACCTCTGCCCTATTAACTTCACAATAAACATAATCAACTTGTTTCAGTGTTTTCTTTGCTCCTTTAAGAACTTCTAATTCATATCCTTGAACATCCATATTAAGAAAATTGTAGTTATATGTATCAAAAGAATCTAATTTTTTTACTTCTACTTCTTCAGTAGAAGGAAATACAACATTAGGGTGATGGGTAAGGTGTTCTTTTGGTTTTAAAATTGAGCTGCTTTGTTTCTCATTACTACTAACAAACATTTTAGAAACAGTTTCTTTTGATCCTAATGCAACATTAAATAATTTAATATCTAAACAATTAATATCCTTAATAAGGTTAGAAACACTATTAGTTAGGATAGAAAAATTCTCTTGAAGGGGCTCAAAAAGAATCATTTTTTCTATTCCGTTATTAACATAATCTTTTAATTCCTCTCCATAATGAGCCCCAACGTGAATAGCTCCATTGATATTCATCTCATATTTAGAAATTAATTCAGTAAGACTTATCAACATAATTTCCATCCATCTAGAAAGAGGTCTTTTGTGTCGTGTTTTAGAGGTGGACCAAACCAATTTTTAGGTGCAATAACGTGATCACTTTTTGCTAACCAAGCCCCCCACCAACTGTAAGAACTGTTTGCAATAATATGATAAGAACAAAGAGTCTGAAGACAAAGATCAACTGCAGTATTATTTGATTCTGAAATATTAAATCTGTCAGAAGAAAATAGTTTTTGTTCTTTACACCACCCAATATCATCTGAAAAAATAATAATGGGTAACTCAGGAAACGTATTTATGGCTTTTTGATAATATTCAATTGGTGGAATGGGATGATGCGTATATTTTAAATAATCTCCTCTTCTTACATGAAGTGAAATAACATCAGTCTTACCAAATACACTCATAAAATAAAGCATACAAGAGTCCTTTACTTCGTCAATAAAAGTAAAATCTTCGCGTATTTCTTTTTCTATATTCTTAAAATATTTCTCTGACTGAAAATAACCAAACAATGAAACATTATCAGGGCAATTTTCCCATATATTTTCATCTTTCTCAAAACAAGACTCTTCTAGTTGCGGAACATCTAAGAGCAGTCTTGGTGCATCTGGTAGCTTAAAACAATCAAAAATATTTACATCAGATCTGGCACAATTTGGATCTAGTTTTCCAACATATTCTTTTGGGGGAAGGCAGTATCCATAATTATGTTTTGCAGCAATACCTCTAAGGGAGGCATACTGGAACATTTGATTTCCAAGCCTACCCAAATTTCCTAAATGATTAAATCCTATCATGTGATTAGACTAATTAATTTTGAGATTTCAATAACGGCAAAGAACCCACAAAGGATCAGGGCATCCCACATTTTTAAAAAGACAAAGGAAGGAACAAGTAAAAATCCCCCAAGAGTTTTTACAACTAATCCGATTCTTATATCACCCCATAAGATGACGTAGTACCCAATGATTAAAAATAAGTTCCCCAAGTATCGGAGAACCGTAGAAAAGTCCATTAGACCACCTGTAATTCTAAGTCTTCGTAAAGGTAATCAATTAAAATTTCATAATCATCTTCTGGTTCTCCAGAAAAAACAACTCCATTTTGTTCGTAGTACCTCTTTACCTTCTTATATAGTTTCGGGTTTTTGATGCCCAAATGTAGTTCGCAATTTGCGGCTTTTTTAAGAGTGTCGATATCTTTTTTGAATTTAGAAGTCAGTGACATTTGTGAGTTTGGTTTTTATTATGTAGCAATGTTTACGGTGGACTTTAGATCCAGTGGAAGTCTAGCACGTTTATGGGTGGTTGTCAAGGATCGGTCCACCAATCCGGGTCTTTATGGGGTCGCCAGTCGGGTTCTGAGAGGCCGTTTTCGATGTACCAGTCTGAGATGGCCTTTGAGATTTTTTCAGAAATCTCGATCTGCTTCTTCCTCTCGGTCAATGTCTTCATATGCGCTTGCCACAAAGGGTCCATGGGGTTTTCTGGATTCTTGTTCGGCATATTTAGATTCGTATATGCTTGATGAGATCAGTAGGGATAGTTTGGTTATTATGATTATTATGGCTAGTGGGAGGAAGCAGAGGGTTATTATGAATGGGTAGTTCATGGTTGGGTTTGGGTTTTATTCTTTATGCTCCTTTAATTGACTGGAATTATTATTTATAAAAGAAAAGACCTCAAGAAGAGGTCTAATCTTTACCTTAAAGAGGCCAGTCAATTAAGGTAGAAGTATTTATTACCTAAAATTTATTAAGTATTTATACTTAACAGGTCCTAGTCGGATCGAACGACAAACGCTTCCATCCCCATATTTATAAAGCGATTGGTTTAGAAGACCAACTGGGGTGTAGGACCCATAAAACCCCAATGTTTGAGCATAAAAACCAATAAAAACCAGTACTTTCTAGAATTTTCCTAATTTTTACTTAAAGGAATCCAGAGGCTTAAGGGGTTATTTTTGATGGACCTGCCGTGATCGTGCTTCATAAGAACACGCCAGAGGACTGACCTCTATCGTTTTTTATTTAGGAGGGGTATCCCACACGAAGTCACTTATGGATTACGCTTCGTAGCCTTAAGAATCCTGCCATCATCTGATGGTGACTAGAAATCCCTGCCCAATTCCAGTTTATCACTAAATCCTCCATCACAAAACCGGTAAAAACTATGTGAAGGATTTAGTTGCTGCCCCATCTAAAATGGCGTCTTTTTGGGCTATGTGCCTAACGACTTCCACCTTTTAAGTATCTCACATGTTCTCTGATTTGTCAAGGGGTATGTGACAGTTGATCAAGTGGTCCTCCCCTTTTAAGTAAGTGTAAGTATACAATTGAGGCCAAGTGTCTCTTATAATCTCTGAGAGTTTATAAGGTGTAGTAGAAGTTATCATAAGTCTTGTGTGATAGACATAATAAAAAGGAATACTCCGAAACTTATGAAGAATTCGAGAATGGTGAGCATAAAAAGAGTCTTAGAACTCCCCTATTTATTTTATAGAAGACACCAGAATTTTTCCATATTAATTCTCTGGTCCTTTGTTTTCCAGCAGATTAAAACTACTTTTGATCTGCTGGAATCCTATAATAATTTTTTGAATAATATTTACATTATGGGGAATAATTTCTTTCACCATAGAAAATGATGAATTATGATTTTCATCAATTTTAAAAATTTGTGGAATTCCATAATAATCAAACTCGGGATGATATAAAATCTGGCTGTCTTGTTTAATAAGAGTTTTCATTTGAATTAGTTTTTATTTTGGACGGATTCATCCTAGCACTTTTTGTAGATTTGTCAAGGGGGTGTGCCAGTTAAAAAAGTGGATCAGATTCGATTACCAACTTCCAATCTCTTTTATAAGGAGTCGAGGTTGAATACACTCCAGGTTCAAATTGACCAGTTCTTAGAACTATTTCTAGAGCAGTTTGAGTTTCTTTATGTAACTCATAATATTCATAAGACAAATCATCATCTAATTCGCCATCTGGATATTCACCGGTTAAAATTTCATGAATATCCCCCTCCACAAAACTATTTCCATAGGGTCTTTTGGGGTCAATCTCTGGAGCACCATACTCACAATGACTCCACCCAACATACATAGATCTAAGTAATTTTATGTGAGATTCAGTAAGTGTAAATTTCATAATTGACAATTAGGATCAACTGGCCAACTCTTGCATAATCTCCGAGAGTCTCATCTGGGTATCATAAGACAAAGAATCTAGTTCTTTTTTATGGTCTTCAACTCGCTTTAAAAATCTCCAATAATCCTCCTTGATCTGATCCAAAGTAATGGCCTGATTATCGGTCAACCACTCATAATCATTCTGAACAACGGCGGCAGTATCCATAATTTCAGAAGTCAGGGTTTTAAAACGTCTAAACAACTGTTCTTCTTTCATGATAAATGCAAAGAATAAAAAGGATCATCGGCACTAATGGAAAGAACCATTTTGTCAAGATACCAATATTTGGTAAATCCATCGTCAACATCTTCTTGGCGAGCCTTGCTCTTAAATTCGTCAAACGAAAGCCCTCCAGAATAAGATGGAAAATCAGCAATAAAATATTCCCGAGCATCAGGAGCACAATCGTCTTCCTGGAGTAGTAAAATAGACATGGATATTATTCCTCAATTGTAGATGTTGTATTAATATAAGTTCTAGAACTCTGTGGAGAACCATCAATATAAAGCCCTGAAGGAATTACAAAAGTTTCCTGTTTAATGTTTACCACCTTATTAACAGCAATATCCAACAAGGCTTCTTTTATAGAGTCAGCAAAACCAGACTTCGTTGTTTCACCATCTGGACCATTGCGAAGCTCCCAATAAACGGGTTGGGAATTTGGGTTGTTCATTAGATATTCTCTAGTTCATTAGCGATAGCAAGAAGTTTTCTTTCTGTCGCTACCTGGACCTTCTTTTTATGTATAGCAAGATTGTAATTATAATCTCTCTGGCTAATTGAATCAACCCATAAATAGTCCCCAAAAGACTCATCACATGGACCGACCGGTTCCGCTTGTATGTCATCGATTTTAACAAGGGCACGGATGATAGCGGCGGCAATTTGTTCGTCTGTTGGGTAACTCAGTTCATCTACTTCATAGGTGGCCCTTATTGCATCAAGTACTATCTGAGTATCTGGAGAAATGTCTTTCATAAAATGGCCTCTAGTTCATCGACAATAGCGAGGAATTTGCGGCGAAAATGTTGATTGTTTTGCCACTCACGATCAGCTTCATCGTCCCAGAACTGACTCAAACCTGGGTTTGGTTCATCTGAAACCAGCTGGTTCATGGCTACACGGAGAGTAATAGCGGCAATGCGAGCCATACGAGCCGCCTCATTTGGAATGTCAACAGGATCAAGACCATATTCGCTTTGAGTTAGAGAGGTCAACACTATCTGAGTATCTGAAGATAAATCAGTCATAATTATCACTTTATAAGTTCATCTATAAGATCGATAAGTTTGCGGCGAATAAATTTCCGCTCTTCACAATTTTGCTCAGTAGCCAAGCAAGTGGCGGAAATAATTAAAGAAGCAACAGCAGCTTTAAGGCCGCTCTCATTAGTCTCTATAGTGATTGGCAAGAAATCATCAGTCATAGAGAGGCTAATTTTACAATGTGGTTGCAATGCTCTAATTATCTCATTAGTGCTTAGGCACACTTCCTGAGTATCTGGAGATAGGTTAGTCATTAGATTCTCCTTCAATTATGGAACATTGGATATAATTAGTGTCAAAAGATGACGAGTCAAGTGCAAGGCCCCAGATCGTGGTAGGGCCATGAAGCGAATAGATAAGACTAACTGCCCGTAGGTTGTCGGCTAGTATATATTCACTAAAATCGCTACTGATTACATATGAATGCCGAATCCATTGACTTTTTGTGGAAGTAGTTGGTTTGAGCCAAAATTGCCACCATTTGGGTTTGGTAATTATTGTCTTAATTTCCCTTGCCCACCAAGATAAAACGTGATTGATCGGAAACAAGTGTGGTGGCAAGAGCACGGCCTCTAGGCACGGCAAGCCATCTGGTCCTATTAATTGATCAGTCATAATCAGCACCTAATAAGTCCACCACCATGAATCTGATTTAACTGATTCTGATGAGAAGGAGGACCATAAGACGGGTCAATTTCGTGTTTAAAAACTAGGGCCAGATGTTTCTCAATAAGCTCTACTTGCTCATGAGTAAGAGCCATCCCAGATTGGGCCTCGCCACGACGAAGTTCAAAATAGCCTTGTAACCAATAGCAAAATTCAGTTGATTTCATAATTTAAACTCCTATTATGTAACACGTTTAAAAGGCGGTTCTCTTCCAATGATAAGGCATATATTGTAGCATCCTGTTCATGGAAAAATGTAATTAATTTTTTATCGCCATCATAAACCACCCAATCATTACATGCACAAGTTTCGGGATGACAATTGCAATAGTTTTGTTTGACTGTAAATCTCATATTTCACATAATAACAAGGTTTTAATGGGATGGCCTTGACCACACCATAATACTACCAGAATTCTCCTGATACATCAAGAGTACTATACCAGTTTAAAAATCGTCTACTTTTCTTCAACGAAGTTCTTAATCTGATCTGCCAGGGCCTGAATTTGGCGTACTGAAGGGAATGGAATGTTTCTACCATCCTCCTTGGCAGCCTCTTTTTTATTACAAAAATCTTCGGTGGCAATTAGTCTGGCTTCTTTAAAAACCTCAAAACGTAATTCATAAGGCGTCATTTGTTTTCTCCTGTGTTTGTGTGTGTTTGGACTTTTTGTCCAATCCGGTTATTAAGATTTGAACTTAAATTTTTCCTCCTCCCAAAGGAGGTGCCATAACCAAATTAGGCGATAACCGGTTGTAATCTATATAGCACGCTTTCTACTCCTTGTCTACCCACGGAGCCTTCATGCCCATTTCCCCACCTAAAAGACTCTGAGCATTGCTTCCATCAGGTTCTTTCTCATAATAAACAGCATCCTTAACTATTTTCTTTTGAGTTTCAGAATATTTGTCTTTTTCTATTTCCTTTAAAATAACCTCATTTTTCATATTAACTGGTTCTGGCTCTTCTAATTTTTCATAATTAGCAATAGCCTTATCAACATCTCTTTCAACACGTTGATCAAGAAGTTCTGGGGTTTTTATGATGTACTCATTGAGCGTATCATCAATCAAACCCCTTTTATAAAATTCTCTCTGGATCTCATCAACCAGGGGCCATAGTTTATCTTTCGGGATCTTAAAAACCCTAGAGATAAACTCTATAATGGCCTCAATAATAAGGGAAATTTTGGCCCAATCAAAAATAGTTCTTTTGGTTTTCATGAGTCCAAAAATCGTCGTGGATCATGTCATCATCATAAGGCTCCTGCATAAGTTCTTGGATCCTATAATTTAGGACCCTATTTAAAAGTAATTGATAGCTTTCTTCTTCAATCATCGTTTAATAATTTATCTAATGGATCGCCAGCTCCTTTTAATATCTGGCAGGCTCGTTTGTAGTACATATTATCGGTGTTACCCGATTCCTCCATCGTCTCTTTAATCTTTTTCCAATTGTCTCTGGTTTTTTGATCCATTTTAGTAACCGTGGTTTTCGATGGTTTTTGTATAATGTCTCATAATTTCACCAGCAACAGAATTGGCCTCATTTTCGCAATTTGATCCTGATGTTGGATCTAATTCTGCCCCTGAAATTTTTTGTTTATAATGGACCATCTCGTGGGCCAAAGTTCTCAAAATGTCTAATGGGTGACGATTGGATACCTGAATCTTTATAATGTCATTCATAAGATCAAAACACCCAAAGGTCTTGTTTTCAATAGAAAACTTTGGATCATTAATAACAACAATTTCTGGTAGATCTTCTAACTCAAGATAATCCTTTACAAATTTTGCAAAAGACATAATTTGTTTTTCTTTGGACTCTACCAGAAATTGTTTATAAAACATTTTTAATTCTATTTATCGGATTTCAAAGTCTAGTCTTTTTACACCACGTTTTTTCCTTTCCTCTTGCCACATAAGATCCGAATTAGTCAGATACTTATTTGAAGCCTTCTCATAAGTCTCTAGCATAACCACTTGAGAAAGATTAAGGGCCGTGATTTTATCATTGCGGATAGATGCCATATTCGGGCAACCGCAGGTTCCAGAACCATGTACTTCATTTCCACACATTCTACATCTAATTTTAATCATTAAAAAATACCTCAAGTTATTTGAACTTGAGGTATTTAGTGAATAATTTAAAGATCGTTCTTAAAAACTTCTAACTTAAGCCAATTAACCAAGGCATTAAGTTCCATCCGCTTTTCTTGCGGTAAATCAAACTTTTTATTATAGGAATAAAACTCTAATGCCTCAATGGCAAGTTTTCGGTCTTTTTGTGAAATCAGTGACATTTCTAATCCTCCCAGTTTTCGTAAAGAAATCCATCATTAGTTGAATAATGGATATGATAAATTCCGTTTTTTATAAGATAAATTGAACATAGCCTACACGGCCTGGCATTTCTTATGTATTTTTTACCATGCCCACCAACACGACAAACAACGATAGTATCGGCATTTTCTTTTTTCTTCAATAAGGCCTTGATTTCTGCATGAAGATACTGCTTTTTTGCAAGGGAATTATCATTAAAAATCTTCGCAGCATTTTGGGCCGCCCAATATTGAACTGGATGGGTCTTTTCGTAATCATTGACAGCGGCCGAAATGATCTTATTCCTTTTAAGAAGAATGGCTCCCATTTTTTTAGGGGCATCGGAGGCCATGGCAACGGCGATGGCCTGATCAAGAATACTCTTTTTTAGATGACTTTTTTGGATCACGATTTGCCATTAATCAACGAATAAAAATATTCCCTGGTCACAGGATCATAAGAATTTATAAGTTGACCCCAGTATTGAAAGGGAAGCCAGAGACGTGAAAGTTGGTAACGTAATTCGGACATGAAACATAATGCAACGAAACCCAACAATAACACAAAAAACAGGCAATCGTGTAATGAGTGGACAGTTTTCTTTTTGTCCATTAGAGTAGCATGAGTAGTGGAATAATAATTGTCAAACAACCAATAATGGCTCCAGACACTTCATTTAGTGCCTGGAGCAATGTACTATCGTCTTCCATTTTGCCAGTTAATAATTTCAGAAAGTCTCTCTGTTGTAAAAAAATTTTGTTTTAAATACCATTCGGACCAAAATTCTTGTCCTTTATCATGATTACATTCTTTACATGCACACACAATATTTGTGATTTTATCAGATCCACCCTTTGATCTAGGAATTATATGATCTAAAGTTAATTTTTCAGACGAACCACAATAAGCGCATTCATAATTCCACTCTTCTTTTATTGATTCTCTCCATTTTTTTCTTGCTTCTGAACTTTTGGTTGCTTCTAGGTTATAAAGGAGTTCGTCTGAAGTTGCGTAGAGTTGCATTCTTTAGAGTTGTACTAAGAATATTTAGTGTTTCTTTTAAGGTTATTAGAATGTAATGCACTTGTTCTTTTAGGGTTATTTTATGGGGCATTTCTAGTGTCATCTTTTTGTTGTTTTTTAAGTTTTCTCAATCCCTCTTTCCGTTCCATTTCCATAAATTTTATGCGGGCTAGTCTTTCGGGTGAATTTGGCTCGGTTCCTTCTCCACCATAATTAATGATAGCTGGTCTAGGAGTTTGTTTTCTCTGAATTTTTACTTCTTTTGCAACTTTTTCAAATTCTTTTTTAAATTTTTTTGTATCCTTTTTCTTCCCTTCTTCTAGAAATTCTTTGTAAGTTTTCATATTTTTCAACTATTATATAAATATATATGTATCATTAATTCGTATAATGTCAAGGGAATTTAATACTCCTCACCGTGAAAAGTGGAATGCGCCGATACACAATATACTAAAGGCGATAGACAACCACACACATGAATACTTCAAATCTCAAGACCCTTGGCACCTACAAAAAGCACAAGAACTTAGAGAATATGTTTCGGAACTTAAAACTTGGATACACCAAGAGGAGAAAAAATGATGAGTGATGTAGTTTGGTCAGTTAATATTTTACTTGGGATTGGATTGATCGCAGTTGCTTTTGTCCTTTATTACATCCTAACTCTAGACAATAAGGAAAAATAAAATGCACACCTATAAAATTAAAAAAATAACCAAAATTATTGATGGTGATACTTTAGACGTTGAAATTGATTTAGGATTTTCTGTAACAATAAAGGAAAGGATTCGTCTTAAAGATATTAATGCACCTGAAATAAGAACCTTAAATATTGAAGAAAAATCTAAGGGTATTTTAGCAAAGGAGTGGTTAGAAAAAGAGCTTTCTCAAAATGGTGAATGGGTTATTCAAACATTCAAAGAAGAAAAATATGGAAGAACACTTGGTATCATCTATCTAAAAGGAAATTCAATCACAGTTAATGAAAAAATGTTAAACGAAGGTATCGTTAGCCCATATTAAAAATCTATCGGTAAGATACTAATAATATCAATTTTTCTAAAACTCATAACCAACAAAAGAATATTTTCAAATGCAAGAAGACCAATCCCCAAAAGACAAGCAAGAAAACCCCTCGGGTCCACCAAAAAAAGGTCTTTGCCTTTTGGATAAACTTATTGTAGTTATTGTAGCAGTAACAATTGGATATGTTGGAATCACTTTTGTTAACTGCAACTTTATGGTCCCTGGAAGTATTGAGCGGGCAAATGCATTAGGCGGACTAAAAAACCCACCTCCTCTAGAATGTGAAGAATCTACAAGTCAAGGGTATAATGCTCTTTTTATGTTGCTAACTGCAATTTTGGGATTAAAAGCAAAAGTAGAGGATTAGACTCCGTGATAAGAAGTTTCTTCCACCAGACAGGTTCCTTTTGTTTCTAACTTTATAGACTGATCTGGATAAACAACAAAAATATCAAAATAATTCCGGCCTTCTATTAAATCAGAAGTTACTAGGTTATCCATGGTTAATTTTATTTGACCTTGTGTTCTATTAACATAAACAATACCAAACGTTTCAAAAGTGGCCGAAGTCGGGAATTTTTTTATCCTTGCAATAACAGTGCAATCCGTTAGATTAATAGGGGTTTTTATTTGGGATTTTTGGAACAGTTGAAAAGGTTCTTCAAAATCTGTTCCCTTAAAAATCCTAAATCTGACTACTTCTAAAACAGACATTAGAGACCTTCCATCCACAATTTTCCTTCGGCCTTACGACGACGGAGTAATCCAGCCTCAACAGAACTACCAGGGTTTTTAAAAAGTTCTAAAGTTTTAGGAATTGCTTTCCAGTCTTTTTCTCTCAGGTTTTTAGAAATGGTATTAAAACCAGAAGACCCATAAAAGTTAGCACCTAAATTATAGGCAAAAGATAAAAGTGCCCCTTGCTGATTCTCAGTCATTTCATTCCAATAAGGAATTTTCTGTAAGGAAGGTAAAAACTCACGGCGAAGCTGGAAGTATAGAAGATCATCCGCCTCATCTTGAGTAATAGTGTTCCCAATCATAAAACGAGATCCATCTTTTCTGCGAGTGCTGCCCCATCCGATTGTAATTGGGAGACCACCAGTGAGGGGATCATAATATGCTTTAAGATGACACCCCTCAAATTCCTTGATAAGTTTAATTCCAGGTTCTGGTATCCCTTCAAGTGTTGGTTCTACTTTTTCATTTCTAAAACGTCTTGAGAATTCATCTAGAATTTCTTTATGAACAGATGCCTGAATAAAATTCCACGCATCTACTTGATGTGGGAGTTCTTTATAAAACTTAGCGGCATCCGTGAATTTAATGGTCATCTTAAATTATCCTTTACAGGCACTTCTATTTATGGTAGAAATACCCTACCCCACCCATCAGCCGGATGTTTTACGGTCCACCTTTTTTCCATTGTTCTTCTTGAATAAACAACTCCTCTCCCTTTAGATACTGCTCCAGTGTAGCCATCCGCAAGATCTCCGTATGGGTCATTCGCCACGTAGTCTCCTTTATCAGTTTTGCCTCGAATTATAATCATATGGCCCGATCCAGTTGGAGCACTTTCTGGTCCTCTGTGTAAAAACCCAATCACAACAGGTCTTCCGGCCTCTAGTTCTTTATCAAGATCTGCAAATGTCATGTCATATCTAAAAACCGATTCAACACCATAACTTCTCAAAACTCTGGTCTGAACACCATGATCCGTAGATTCACCAATGACCAATACTTTTCTCAAATAAGCGTCATCGCCTTTTGGTCCAGGTGGAAGTGATCCGGGTTTTAGAAACTCTAGGCACATCGCACAGGCAGAAGAATTGCATGTGGAATCGGGTAGAGAAAAATTATCCGTTTGTGGATACCAGGGAACATTTAATAAAATACCAGATGGTTTTGTGACCTCTTCTGGTTCCCTATAAATCCTTACCCAATTTGCATTATCCTCAAGCAGTTCAGGAGCCTTTTGTTCTAGAAGTCGGACCAAATCATCAACGGCGGCCCGGTGTTTTGGTAGATTGTGGTTATAATATCTAAAGAAATTTTGAAGTTCTATTTTCATTACCATAAATAACTGTTACGTAAGTATTTAGTTTTCTGTGTGGTATTTTAACGGTCAGGAATTTAATGAAGTCGATAAAAAATATGAGGGATTTGTTTACTTGATAACAAACCTAGAAAATGAAATGAAATATATCGGCAAAAAACATTTTTGGGAAAGAAGAAAAAACCCAAAAACAGGAAGACGCCAAACCAAAGAAAGCGATTGGAGGACATATTTTGGCAGTTGTGATCAACTAAAAGAAGACGTTAAGGAATTAGGAGAGGACAAGTTTAAAAGAGAAATTTTATATTTATGTCCTCATAAAAAAAGTATGTCTTATTATGAGACATACGAGCAATTTAAAAGAAATGTTTTAATGGAAGAAAGTTATTATAATACCAATATTGAAGGAAAGTTTTATTCTAGTGAAGTCGAGAGGATTTATGGTTTAGTCACAGAAGCATTCGATCAACAAGAAAAATAACCTCATCGAGGTATTTGTCAGTAAGGTCTTTTTCTTGTTGTGATCTTTTTTCTGAATAAAGTTTATGCTTTAAAAGATTTAATCTGGCCTTTAAAGCATAAACGTCGGTTAAGTGAACCATTAGTCGTTTAAGTATTCAAGAGCAATGTCAACTACGCTATCTTCGGTTAGGGATTCAAGAATATCCAGGGCCTCAGATTCATTACTAGCATAACCGATATCTATAATATCTTCAAGGATAAAATCAATTAGATCATAATAATCTGACTCTTTTAATTGGCTTGCAAATTTGGCGGCGCGTTCACGAACACCAGTGCTGGCTCTTTGTGAAGAAAGTACCCCACCAGGAGCCGCGAATCTTACGCCTCTTGAAGATTTAACTTTAGCGGCTTTTTCTAGTTTTTTGGCTGCCTCGGCTTTTCTGGCAGAAATTTGCTTTCTTTGCACTGCTGGTTGACCAGATGTAGAGGCCGGTAGGGCTTTTCTTGGGGCCGAAGTTTTTACGTCAGTGCCAGTAGTACCTTTAGCGGCAACATCTAGTTTACGTTGAACAGCCGCCCGACGAGTTGCAGTTTCTGGGCGAGCCGGGGGAAGAGCCTTTGGTTTTGCAAAAGCATCACCTACTTCTTTTTTTGCGGCAGCGGTTCTTTCGGCCTTACGCTGTTCATAATCTGAACGGGTCATTCTAGGAGTTTCTTTTTTGCCAGCCTTTCTTTGCAGTGCAACACCAACTTTACGGATAGCCCGACCCACTGAAGAAGCCGCACTACCGGCCTTTTCTTTAGTGGATGGTTCAAAATCTAGGGCCATTTGACCAGAACGGGTCGCTCTACCAGACTGACGTGAAGAAAGACCAGATTTAGAAGCACTTGTTCCACTAGCCATCATTTTTTTACCAACACTACTAAGAGCCTTGCCACCACGACGAATTAGACCTTTAAGGAGAGCCTTGCCTCTTTCAACAACTGAACCACCAGCGGCTTTTGCAGCACGTCCCATACCACCAGAAGATCCGGCAATCCCCTGCTTGACTGAAGAAATAGGGCCACTAAGTTTAGACATCCTAGATTTAACGGAACGACTTGCAGTCTTAACCTGACCAAGTCGTTTTGCCCTACGCTCAACTTCTTGAGGGTCAAAACGATAAGTTTTACCGGTGGTTACACGACCTTGAGCCGAACCAGCAAATTTAGACCGATCTTTGGCCCTAGTTACGGTTGCCTCATAAAGAACATCAGAAATAAGTTGATCATAAGACTCACAGATTACTTGATCCTCTAAGGCATAATCAATCATCTCAAAAGATTCTTCTAGGGTATGGCCATAATCTCGGAATTCCCAGACCAGTTCTTCGATTACTTCTTCAATGTGTTCAGGAAGCATATAATCAACAAATCGAAAATTGTCAAAAGACTCTTCAATTTTGCGGTGGTCGTAGATTTCAGAGTAGGCTTCAGTCAGGGCGTATTTATACATATTTGTCGAATGGTTAAGTTCTTTTATTATTTAGTAAAAAAGCCCCGTAAAGGGGCCAGAGTTTCATAGTTTAAAGTCAGCAAAACTATCTGGTTTAATGTCCTGATTAAGACCACCGACTAGATAAGACGTAATCTGAACCTCTTGAGGTGCAACCTGCACTCCCTTTGAACTGAGCCAATTATCTGTCCATGGAAGAGGATTATTATTAGCCGGAATATCATAAAGAGGTTTAAACCCAATAGCCTTCATACGTCTGTTACAAACCCACTCAACATATTGACAAAGAAGAGCGGAGTTTAACCCTATAAGCGAGCCGTCCTTAAAAATATATTCGGCCCATCTTTTTTCTTGATTAACTGCCTCTTCAAATGTCTTATAAACCCATTGCTCTTCTTCTTTTGCAATTTTTACCATATCAGGATCATCACCTGATTTCCATTTTGAAAGAATATTTTGGGTTATATTTAAATGAATGGCTTCATCGCGGCTAATTAGCGAAATAATCTTAGCACTTCCTTCCATCAACTTCAGCTCACCGAAAGCAAAAGAGCAGGCAAAGGAAACATAAAAACGAATTCCTTCTAGAATATTAACAGTCATTATGGCCCGGTAAAGTTTTCTCTTTACTTCATAAAGTTCATTTTTACCTAGTTCTACACCTTCATTATTAAATTGCCAAAGATTTGAAGAAGAGTATTGTTGAGCATGTTGAATGTATTCATCATAATTATCAGTAATGCTCTTGGCTCTTTCTAAAATTCTATCATCTCCAATAATAGTATCAAATATTTCAGATGGGTTAGAATAAATATTTTTTATAATATAAGTGTATGATCGACTATGGATCATTTCCATAAATCCCCAGGCCTCTATACATGATTCAAGTTCTGGTAAAGAGCAGTAAGGCAGAAAAGCGATTGAAGTTCCTCTCCCCTGAACAGAATCAAGCATAATCTGGTACTTTAAATTGGAAGTATAAATGTGCTTTTGTTCAGGGCGAAGAGTCTGATAATCCGCCCTATCTTTTTGAAGATTTATTTCTTCCGGGCGCCAGAAGAAACTGAGCTGCTGTTGTGTGAGTTTTTCAAAAACTGGGTATTTATACTCATCATATCGTTGGATCCCCAATGGAGCACCAAAAAACATTTTTTGCTTTTTGGTGTCAATTTCTTCTGTATTAAAAACAGTCATTCCTTTTACTTTAGACATAGATCTCTTAGATTAAACGTTACATGCAATACATTCTTCTTCTGATGATAAAATTTCAGAAATTAAATCATTATTTTTAATTTCTTCGGCAGAAACATCATCAGTTTTGCCGTCATATGTGTTATGATAATATGCAGTCTTTGCACCATATTTGTATAGTGAAAGAACGTCATTTACCAAAACGCTAACAGGTACTTCATTGTTTTGGTAATTTTCGGGATTATAACTTGTATTTACACTAATGCCCTGGTCAAAGAACTTTTGCATAACAGAAACACAATTAATGTATCCTTCATTTGAAGACATTTCCCAAAGAAGTGTATAATTGTTTTTTAGTTTATTATACTGAGGTACAATCTGTTTGAGAGTTCCTTTTTTAGATTGTTTAATAGAAAGATAATCCCTAGGAGGTTCTACTCCATTTGTTGCATTACATGAAACTGAACTGTTGTGAGATACTAGCCCTTCACAGTTGTAATGATGAACTTCTGGAACTTCAATGTCGTAAGTTGGAAGAATTTCTCCTTCAAATTGAATCGTTTTTACTTTCATGTGTCTCCTTAAATTTTTTGTACTCGGTTAAAAGGTGGGTTTTAGTAATAGAACATTTATGTTGTTTTGAGCCATTAACACTTCCCGGAAGCATTTCTAAATTTACTATTGATCCAATTATTTCTGGGGGAATATTATTTATAAATCCCATTTTAATTGAATATTTGTGATCTAATTGAAATTCTCTAGATCTTAATTCTAAATTCTCAATTGTTCCACCGTAAAATAATAAACTCTGATTAGTATACCTAATTACAAGAGTTTTATATTTTTTAAAGTCGTCAACGATGTCATTTTCAATCCATACTCCCAATTCCTCCATTCTTTTTCTATATTTTTCAGATACTTGAAGATAAACTTCTTGCCAAGTATCAGGATATTTTTCACGAAGATATTCTGTGTTTCTTGTATGATTAGGTTTTTTCTTGTCTATTTTATTTAAAATAACGGAAATTTCATCCTCGCTATAACCTCGTTGTCTATAATATTCTCTATGAACACCAGAGGTTGATCTTTGATATTTACTAACTTCAATTTTAGCTTCTTCTAAACTATATCCACGATGAGTCCAATATTCTACAGTTCGTTTAGATTTTCTTTTCATAGCATATGATTTTTCCTCTTCCCAGGTTTCCCCATATTTTTCTTTGAACCATTCATCAGAAGACGGATATGCGCTGGTTAATCTAAATTTTTCATACATTTCTAAACCTTTTTCTTCTCCATGCCTTTTTATAAAAGCCTCTTTTGTTTGACCATTATCTATTTTATTTTGTTTAATAAGCTCAACAGCCTCATCATAAGAAAGGTTTCTTCTGTACATCCAATATTCTGGTTCATATTGAAGTTTTCTTTTATTTGGGTATAGAAAAACATAACTAACATATTTTTTAACAACTTCAATATTAAATCTTTCTGGTGGAGTTTCTTCAAAAGGCTTTCTTAGTGACCTAGGATCAATTTTTCCGATTTGTTTCAATTCTTTAAGAAGTTGATGAGGATTATGAATATTAAATTTAGTTTCCATTAGTGTAGTTAATTTTATCTTCATTGATGCCTTTACTAAACTATTATTATTTAGTAAAGTAAAGGCATCAACGCATTA
>Ga0129333_10001244_pt1 | contig 22829 bp, 20 predicted proteins | sample CPB6_08_DNA_FD_94474 | JGI IMG/M metagenome (GOLD analysis project Ga0129333, IMG submission 94474) | Freshwater to marine salinity gradient microbial communities from Chesapeake Bay, USA - CPBay_Sum_0.6_0.8_DNA | ecosystem: Environmental > Aquatic > Marine > Coastal | place: USA: Chesapeake...
GCCCGGCGCGTAGGGCGCGGGGATGTGGTCGACGATGGCTTGGAAAAGCTCGATGAGGTCCTTCGGGCGCTTGCCCTCCTCGCACTTTGCGCGGTCGAGCGTGCCCCAACCCTCGCGGCCGGAGGCGTAGACGATCGGGAAGTCGAGGGCGTACTCGGGCGCGTCGAGCGCGACGAGCAGGTCGAAGATCTCATTGACCACGGCATCGGGACGGGCCGAGGGCTTGTCGATCTTGTTGATGACAACGATTGGCTTCAGGCCGAGGGCGAGGGCCTTGGAGAGCACGAAGCGGGTCTGGGGCATCGGACCTTCGAAGGAGTCGACCACCAGGAGGCAGCCGTCGGCCATGTTGAGCACGCGCTCGACCTCGCCGCCGAAGTCGGCGTGGCCCGGGGTGTCGATCAGGTTCAGCTTGTAGTCCTTGCCGGTGCGGGCGTCGGTCCAGCGCACAGAGCAGTTCTTGGCCGTGATGGTGATGCCGCGCTCGCGCTCGAGGTCGCCCGAGTCCATGATCAGGCCGTGCTGGCCCCCGGCGAGCTTGTCGAGGTCCTCGGTGCGGAACATGCCGGACTGGTAGAGGAGCCGGTCGGTCAGCGTCGTTTTTCCATGGTCGACGTGAGCGATGATGGCGAGATTGCGGATTTCTTGGGACATGGCTTCGGTCTGGGGAGTAGAGACTTAAGGGGGAAGAAGGAAGGATTAAGTGGCGGCAACAAGGAGGTAAAGAGGTCGGAAACCAGAGGGAAAGAGAGCCTCGGGCAGCCACCCTGCCCCTCACCCTCCACCTCTATCCTCTATCCTCTAAGTTCTGTCCTCTATCCTCTAAGTTCTATCCTCTTCCCTTAAGCCAACCCGTCCCGGACGAGCATCGCCTCGGGATTGGGATCGCGACCCATGAAGTCACGGAAGAGTTCGGCGGCCGGTGCGCTGTTGCCTTTGGCGAGGATCTTGGCGCGGAGGTCGCGACCGACCCTCGCGTTGAGCAGCCCCTCCTTGCGGAAGCGACTGAAGGCGTCGGCGTCGAGGACCTCGGCCCACTTGTAGGAGTAGTAGCCGCAGGCATAGCCGGTGGCGTCGGCGAAGAGGTGGGTGAACCTGCGCGCCATCGCGGGCACGCGCACGGTGCTCGCAGGGAGCCAATCGGCGAGGGTATCGTTCCAATGGGCGTCGAGATCGACCGTCTCGCCGCGTGCGGCGCGTTGGTGTAGGTCGAGGTCCATCTTGCCGAAGGCGAGCTGGCGCATGCAGGTCGACGCGGAGCGGAAGGTCGCGGCCGCGTCGAGCTTGGTCAGGAGGTCGGCGGGCAGGGGGTCGCCGGTCTCGTGGTGGCGGGCGAAGGTGTCGAGCGACTCGCGATACCAGCACCAGTTCTCGAGCACCTGCGAGGGTAGCTCGACGAAATCCCAGGGCACGCGCGTGCCGGCAAGCGACTCGACCTCCACCTCGCAGAGCAGGTGGTGCAGGAGGTGGCCGAACTCATGGAAGACGGTCGTGACCTCGTCGTGGGTGAGCAGCGCCTGCTTGCCGGCAATCGGCGGCGTGAAGTTGCCGCACATCAGGCCGAGGTGCGGCGCGAAGGAGCCGTCGGGGCGCGGACCGCCCGTGCGGAGGAAGTTCATCCAGGCGCCGCCGCGCTTCGACTCCCGCGGGAACCAGTCGGTGTAGAAGGAGCCCATGTGACGGGCACCGTCGCGGAGCTCGTAGAAGCGGACCTCGGGATGCCAGACCGGCACTGGCGCGCCCTCGGCGCGGGGCTCGGCGGCGCGTATCACGGTGCGCTCACCCGTCTTCGGATCGGTGTAAAGCGCGTCGCGGCCAATGACACTAAAACCCATCAGGCCGCCGAAGAGCGAGAACATGCCCTTGACCACGCCGTCGACCGGGAACCAGGGGCGCAGGGCCTCGTCATCGAATCCGTGCAGCTCGCGGCGCAGGCGCTCCGACCAGAAACCGAACTCCCAGGGATGCAGCGGGCGGGGCTTGTCGCCGGCCTTGGCGGCGCGGTAGGCCTCGAGCTCGGCGCACTCCTTGCGGAAGCGTTCGCGGATGCGCAGGTGGAGGTCGTCGGTGAAGGCGAGGGCGTGCGCGCCCGAACCGGCCATGCGGCGCGTGAGGACGAGGTCGGCAAAGCTCGGCTTGCCGAGCAGCGCGGCCTTCTCCTGGCGCAGGGCGAGGATCTCGCGCACGAGCTCGGTGTTGTCCCAGGAGCCAGTGTGACCGATGCGCGAGGAGCCTTCCCAGACCTCGCGGCGCAGGGTGACGTCCTCCGCGTACTGCATGACGGGCATGAGCGAGGGCGCATGCAGGGTGAACCGCCAGGCATCGGGACGTCCCTTGCTCGCGGCGGACTGGCGGGCGGCGGCGCGCGCGGACTCCGGCAAGCCAGCGAGGCGGGCCTCGTCGGTCACGTAGAGCTCCCAGCCGTTGGTCGAGTCGAGGACGTTCTCGGCGTACTTTTGGGTGGCCTCGGCGAGGCGCGCGTTGACCGCGGCGAAGCGCTGCTTGCGGTCCTCGGGAAGGTCCGCACCGCTCTCAATGAAACCAGCGACTGTCTCGTCAAGGAAACGGCGACGCACACCGGCGAGCGACCTGGCCTCGGGCGTGGCGGCGAAGGTCTTGATCACCGACCAGACCGCGGGGTCGAGTGGAATCGAGGTGTAGAAGGCGGTGACCTCGGGCAGCAGCGCGTTGTAGGCCTTGCGGAGCTCGGGCGAGTTCAGGACGGAGTCGAGGTGAGAGACGAGCCCCCAGGCGCGGTCAAGCTCGCGCGTGGCGGACTCCAGTCCGAGCAGCGTGCGCTCGTAGCCGACCTCGGATGGCTTCTGCGCCTTGAAGGCGCCGATGGCCTCACGGGCGTGCCCGAGCGCGACGCGCACCTCATGCTCGACCCGGTCGGGCGTCAGCTTCGACCAGTCGACGAGGAAGGTGTCTTCGAGGAAGGACATGGCGTGGATTAGGATGATAAAGCCGGGGAGGGCAAGGCGTCCCCCATCCTGCGCTTGCCCCCGGCGGACGGAGCGGGATGCTGGCAGGCATGGCCGCGGACGACGCCCTCAAGGTGAACCACATCCACGTGATCCCGACCCAGTCGGGCACGGCGGTCTTCCTCGTGCTCGAGGGCAAGACGGTGGTCATCCAGGTCGACCCGCAGGTCGGCGAGTCGCTGCTCGCCGCCATCCAGGGCAAGACAGCCGAGCGCCCGATGACCCACGATCTGATGCTCCACCTGCTGCGCGGCGTCGACACCAAGGTCGAGCAGGTGGTCATCTCCGACGTCAAGGACGGCGTCTTCTTCGCGCGCGTGGTGCTGCGGATGGACGGCCCGGTGGCACGCAAGCTCGCCGAGGTCGACGCCCGACCCTCCGACTCGCTCGTCCTCGCGGTGAAGGCCAAGGTGCCCGTCTTCGTCGCGGCCAGCGTCGCCGCGGCCTGCGACGACATGACCGAGGCGCTCGCGCGACTCCGCAAGCAGGGTTGAGCCCCGCCCTCCCCCAGCCGATCGCCGCGGGCACGCGCCCGTCCGTCCTCGCGCCCATGCAGGACGTGACCACGACCGGCTTCTTCCGCGTCATCGCCCGGCGCGGCGCTCCCGACTGGTTCGTCACCGAGTACCTACGCGTGCACGAGACCTCGACGCCGGAGCGCCACATCGTCGAGTCGATCGAGAAGCACGGCACCGGTCGCCCGGTCTTCGCCCAGCTCATCGGCGAGGACATCCCCCATATCGTCCGCACCGCACGCTGGCTGCAGCAGCACCTGCCCATCGCCGGCATCGACCTCAACCTCGGCTGCCCCGCGCCCAAGGTCTACCGCAAGAACGTCGGCGGCGGCCTTCTACGCGACCCCGCAAAGGTCGATGAGATCCTGCGCGCCATGCGCGCGGAGATCCCCGGTCTCTTTACCGTAAAGATGCGGCTCGGGTTCGACAGCCACGAGCCGCTGCCCCGCGTGCTCGAGTCGGTCGCCCGCCACCACGTCGACCTGCTCACCGTGCACGGACGCACCGTCAAGGGACTCTACTGGTCCGAGGTCGACTACGCGGCCATCGCCCGCGCCGTCCGCTCCGTCCCCTGCCCTGTCATCGCCAATGGCGATGTCTGGAGTGCCGAGAAGGCCACACGCATCGTCACCGAGACCGGCGCGCACGGCGCGATGATAGGGCGCCACGCCATCCGCAACCCCTGGATCTTCCGCCAGTGGCGCGAGCACCAGCTCGGCCAGCCGATCCACCGGCCCAGCCTCGCCGACGCGCGCGCCTACATCGACGACCTCGCCGCCGAGTGCTGCGATACCGACGCCGACGACCTCCGCCGCGCCTCGCGCCTGAAGAAGTTCCTCAACTTCGTCGGCCTCGCGGTCGACGCCGAGGGACGCTTCCTCCACGAGATGCGACGCACCGAGGGCATCGCCGAGCTCCTCGGCTGTTGCGACCGACATCTCTCGGGTGCACGCGCCAGCGAGCCCTTCCCGCTCGAGCCGCACCCCGGACTCATCGCCCGCCCCACCCGCGAAACCCAGCAGGGCTGCGGGCTTTGAACCTGAGTCATAGATTTTTACACACATGAATGGGTGTAAAAATCGCTGACTCAGTCTTCTGGGCAGGTTAGCACAGGGACATGAACCAGACCCTGAGACGCGTACTACTCTGCCTCCTGCTCACCCCGGTTCTAGCCTACATCGAGTATCTTATCCTCAAGTTTGTGCTCCACCTCGTACTCTGGAACACAGGCGGGATGGGAGATCTACCCTCGCCCATACAAGCCTGCGAGGAGGCGCCCGAGCTCGTTGCGATTTTCGCTGTGATCAGCCTCGCGCAGTTGGCGAGCCTACTCATCCCGCTACCCGTGCAGCCCGCGAAGGGCGCGCCTGCGCCGCTGCTCGGACGTGCAATTCTCGGCGGATTTATGATCACCGCGGCCATCGCCGTTCCCGTCGTCGCTTTACTCGATCTACCAGTCTGGCTGAGTGCCACGGGCGAACCTGTCCATGAGCACAGCAAGGAGCTGATGCATGCCGTCATCGCGACCTGGGCGCTCTCCTGGCTCGGGTTCAGCGCACTCCTGACCCACCGCGGCGGCCAGCAACCCGACGCCATCGAGAGCGCGGTGCGCCGCGCGACGACCGGCACCGCCATCGGCCTCGCCCTCGCCACCCCTTGGTACCTCGTGCTGCGCCGCAAGCAGAGCTGCTTCTGCGCCCTCGGCACCTTCTACGCGCTGATCCTCGGCATCTGGTCCCTCATCCTGATCGGCGGCCCCTTCCTGCTGCTCGCCCGGCGCGAGCGCCGTCGCCGCATCGAGGCGGAGGGTGCACCGTCGGTTTGACTTAAGCCAAATTCGGCTTCCGTTCGGGACATGCGCACCACGCTCCTCGCCCTCCTCGCGGCGCTCGCGGCCTGCGCGCCCCAAACCGAACCCAAGATGCCGACCTCACCCGCCTCCCCCACCGTCATTGTCCGCCTCGACGACGGACGCGGCGGCCTGAGCGCCCCGACCAAGGTGGCGCGCATCGTGAAGACGGACGCCGAGTGGCAGGCGCAGCTCACGCCCGACCAATACCAGATCGCTCGCGCCAAGGGTACGGAGCGCCCCTTCTGCGGCACCCTCCTCGACAACAAGAAGACCGGCACGTACGTCTGCATCTGCTGTGATCTGCCCCTCTTCTCATCCGATGCCAAGTTCAACTCCGGCACAGGCTGGCCGAGCTTCTTTCAGCCCGTCTGCGCCGAGAATGTCGCCACAATCGAGGACCGCTCCCATGGCATGGTGCGCACGGAAATCCTCTGCGCGCGCTGCGACGGCCACCTCGGGCACGTCTTCACCGACGGCCCCAAGCCGACCGGACTCCGCTTCTGCCTGAACTCGGAGTCGCTGAGATTCATCGAGAAAAAGCCGGTGTCCGGTGACCGGTGACCGCTGTGAGAACTCGCTCCGCTCATTGCCGCTGGTAGGGGCATAACGGCGCGAATTCCCTGCCCGAGGCACGCGAAGCGATGTGCGACCGGTCACCTGTCACCGGTCACCGGAGACTTCAAGGGTCAGCGCTTCTTCGCCCTGGCCTTGGCCGGCTTGGCCTTCGGCTTCTTGGCGACAGGCTTCGCCTTCGCCTTGGCCTTCTTGACCGCGGGCTTGGCCTTCTTGGTGTCGGACTTAACTGGAGGAACAATCGAGCCCGGGGGCATCTTGCCCTCGCGCACGGCCTTCCAAAGAGTCTCGCGGAGCTCGGGCAGGCCGATGCCGGTCATGCAGGAGATGGGGGCGATGGGCACGCGGTGACGGGCGCTGAACTGCTCGAGCAGCGCGGCGCTCGCGGGGAGGTCCATCTTGTTGGCGACGACGAGCCGGGGCTTGCCCGCGAGGACCTTGGAGTACATCCGCAGCTCGCGATCGAGCACGGCGTAGTCGGACCAGGGCTTGCGGTTCTCGGAGCCGGCCATGTCCAAGAGGAAGATGAGGAGCGTGCAGCGCTCGATGTGCTTGAGGAACCGGTGGCCGAGGCCGCGATTCTCGTGCGCGCCCTCGATCAGGCCGGGGATGTCGGCGAGGAAGATGCGGCCGTGGCGCTCGGGGTACTCGATGACGCCAACGTTGACGTGCAGCGTGGTGAAGGGATACGGCGCGGTCTTCGGACGCGCGGAGGTCAGCGCGCGGGTGAGCGACGACTTGCCCGCGTTGGGAAAGCCGACGAGCCCGAGGTCGGCGATGGTCTTGAGGCTGAGGCGGAAGCTGCCGGTCTCGCCAGGCTTGCCGGGCGTCGTCATGCGCGGCGCCTGGTTGACCGAGTTCTTGAAGGCCGAGTTGCCGATGCCGCCCTTGCCACCCTGGAGGAGGAGCACCTGCTCGCCGGGCTCGGTGACCTCGGCGACGAGACGGCCGGTCTCGGCGTCCATCACCTGGGTGCCGGGGGGCACGCGGAGGATCAGCGGCTCGCCGTCGAAGCCGGCGCGCAGGCGGCCCATGCCGGGCTGGCCGTTCTGGGCGAAGCGGTGGGGATTCCAGCGGTAGGCCTCGAGGTCGCCCACGTTGTTGTCGCAGAGCACGATGACGTCGCCGCCCTTGCCGCCGTTGCCACCGTCGGGGCCGCCCTTGGGGATGAACTTCTCGCGGCGGAAGGACAGGCAGCCTGAGCCGCCCTCGCCCGCGCGGAGATGAACTTTGACCTCGTCGATGAACATGATGCCCGGAGGCAATCGGCTCCACGGCGGGGAAGGAAGGATAAAGGGAACAGGGGACGTTGAGACCGGGCCGAGAAGGACCCGTCCAAACGAAAGAGGCGGCCCGGAGGCCGCCCCTTCGGGAAAGTCGACTAAGCCCTCAGGCAAGCTTGCGGCGACGGATGGCGGCGACGGCGAGCGCGAGGCCGCCGAGCATCAGGCCGTAGGCGGAAGGCTCCGGCACGGCGGCTACCGACTCGATGACGAGGCTGGACATGTCGAAATTGGCGTCTTCTCCGCTGACAAGTCTGACGGCGAATTCATAATCACCGGCCGTCAACGCATAGGTCCCATCATACTGATCCCAGAAAGTCGAATAGTTGACATTGGGGAATCCGGATGGCGTGCCCACACCAGGGGCAAGGATGCCACCGCCAACGATTGAACTGATGCTCGATCCCAGAAAATTCAGGCCCGGCACGTTGCCATCGTCATTGCTAATCAAAAAAGAAAATGCGTCTGCGCCGAAGTCGAGCGAGAAGAGAGTGTACGGGGCGGTGATCGCGGATGAGGGGCGCTGCCAAGCACCAGAGAAATGGGTTCCGTAGACGAACAGCAGAAGATCCGTGTCGTCAGCAAGATGCTCATCATAGAACGTGATGGCTGTCTGTCCGTTCGGGACATAAGACGCTAACGGATTCCCCGAGGTCACAATCGAGAGTGTGACAGCCTGTCCGTAATACTCCGAGCTGATCGTGCTGTTGTTCTTGATTGTGCCCGTGAAGGTGAATCGGGTCTGGGCTTGCAGCGAGCCGGCGACGAGCAAGGCAAAGATAGGCAGGATTAGGCGCACGAACGTTCAACTGACCGCACCCAACAGGTCCGTCAAAGCATATCCACTCTTATTTGAGCGGGGCTATGGCTGAAACCGAGGACTCAGCGTCAAACCAAGGGCTCCAGACAAGGCGGCCCCACCTTCGGCTAGCTGTTCTCAGCGGACACCCTTTTCTTCTCGCCCCCGGCGGGGGTTTCCGTCCTCTTGGGGGTTCCGTCCCCACCCCTTCCACACCCACACACCATGCCTGCCAAAGTCCACACCGACCGCGACGCCGACCTCAGGAACCTCAAGGGCAAGACCCTCGCGGTCCTCGGCTTCGGCTCCCAGGGCCACGCCCACGCCATGAATCTCCGCGACAGCGGCCTCAAGGTCATCGTCGGCCTCTACCAGGGCTCGAAGTCCAAGGCCGCCGCCGAGAAGAAGGGCTTCAAGGTCTACGAGACCGGCGAGGCCGTCCGCCGCGCCGACGTCATGCTCGTCGCCATCCCCGACATGAAGCAGGCCGACGTCTGGGCCAAGAGCATCGCCCCCAACCTCGGCAAGGGCGGCAAGACCGTCCTCTTCATCCACGGCCTCTCGATCCACTACAAGCTGATCAAGCCCGGCAAGAACGTCGACATCGCCATGGTCGCCCCCAAGGGCCCCGGCCACGTCGTCCGCGCCCAGTACACCGAGGGCAAAGGCGTCCCGGGCCTCGTCGCCGTCCAGCAGGACACCACCGGCCACGCGCTGAAGACCGCGCTCGCCTGGGCCAAGGGCATCGGCGCCACCCGCGCCGGCGTCATCAAGACCACCTTCAAGGAGGAGACCGAGACCGACCTCTTCGGCGAGCAGGCCGTGCTCTGCGGCGGCGCCTCCGAGCTGGTCAAGGTCGGCTTCGAGACCCTGGTCAAGGCCGGCTACCAGCCCGAGATGGCCTACTTCGAGTGCCTCCACGAGCTGAAGCTCATCGTCGACCTCATGGTCGAGTCCGGCATCTCCGGCATGCGCTTCTCCATCTCCGAAACCGCCAAGTACGGCGACATCACCCGCGGCCCCCGCGTCATCAACAAGTCCTCCCGCAAGGCGATGGAGGAGATCCTCAAGGAGATCCAGTCCGGCAAGTTCACCCAGCAGTGGGTCAAGGAGTACAAGGGCGGCCTCAAGAACTACAACCGCCTCCTCAAGCAGGGCGAGAACCACCAGATCGAGAAGACCGGCCAGCGCCTCCGCGCGCTCATGCCCTGGGTCCAGAAGCGCAACATCAAGGGCGCGCAGGCCGACTACACGACCAAGTAAGCGTCGCTCGCATCCAATCAGGGCCGGCTCGCGCCGGCCTTTTTTGTTACCTTAACGCCCCGGTGACCGGTCACCGGTGGCCGCTGCAAGAACTCGCTACGCTCGTTGCCACTGGCAGAGGCAGCACGGTGAGCTGCCCGGGGAGGACACCGTCCTACCCCTACCAAGGCAGCCGGAGGCTTGTGCGACCGGCCACCTGTCACCGCTCACAAGAGCCACTCCTTTTTACTTTTTACTTTCAGCTTTTTACTCTCCCCTGCCCTCCCCCTTTAGTCTTTAGCCTTTAGGCTTTAGGCTCCTTACGAATGGCCCTCCTCTCCCTCCTCGACGTCCACATCTCCTTCGGCGGCCCGCCCATCCTCGATGGCGTCAACCTGCAGATCGAGGAGGGCGAGCGTGTCTGCCTCGTCGGGCGCAACGGCGCGGGCAAGACCACCCTGATGCGCATCGCCGCGGGCGACTCCAAGCCCGACAGCGGGCAGGTCGGCCGCAACGCCCGCCAAGCCCGCCTCACCCAGGAGATCCCCGAGCACCTCGACGGCACCGTCCGCGACGTCGTCGCCTCCGGACTGCCCGCGGACGACGGCTCAGAGGAGGACTGGGAACGCGAATTGCGCGTCGACGACCTCGTCGCGCGCCTCGGCCTCCCCGAAGACCGCGCCTTCGACGCCCTCTCGGGTGGACTCAAGCGCCGCGCACTCCTCGCCAAGGCACTCGCTTCAAAGCCTGAGCTCCTCTTGCTCGACGAGCCCACCAATCACCTCGATCTCGATTCCATTCTTTGGATGGAAGAGTTCCTGCTCGAGGCACGTATTCCGCTCCTCTTCATCACGCACGATCGCGCCTTCCTCCGTCGGATGGCCACGCGTATCATCGAGCTCGACCGCGGCATCCTCAGTAACTGGCCTTGCGACTACGACACCTACCTAACACGTAAGGAAGAGGCCGAGCAGGCCGAACTCCGCCAGCGCGCCGCCTTCGAGAAGAAGCTCGGTCAGGAGGAGGCCTGGTCACGCCGTAGCCCCGGCGCCCAGCGCAAGCGCTCCGAGGCCCGCATGGAGGCCCTGCGCAAGATGCGCAGCGAGCGCACCGGCTGGCGCCAGTCCGCAGGCAGCGCCACGATGAGCCTCGCCGAGGCTGACCGCTCCGGCGTGCGCGTGGTCGACGCCGAGGGCATCAGCTTCACCTACCCGGGCGCCGACCAGCCCGTCATCCGCAACCTCGACCTCGTCCTGCGTCGCGGCGACAAGATCGGACTCATCGGTCCCAACGGTGCGGGCAAGACCACCCTCATCCAGATTCTGCTCGGGCGGCTCACGCCGACCGGCGGCTCAATCAAGCACGGCACCCAGCTCGAGGTCGTCTACTTCGACCAGATGCGCGACCAGATCGACGACAAGAAGACCGTCGCCGAGAACGTCGCGGGCGACTCCGACAACGTCTTCGTCCAGGGCCGCTCGCGCCACGTCATCAGCTACCTCGAGGACTTCCTCTTCGAGCCCTCGCGCGCCCGCTCGCCCGCCCGCATACTCTCCGGCGGGGAGCGCAACCGCCTCCTCCTCGCCAAGCTCCTGACCAAGCCAGCCAACGTGCTCGTGCTCGACGAACCGACCAACGACCTCGACTCCGACACGCTCGACGTGCTCGAGGGGCTGCTCGTCGACTACCAAGGCACGCTCCTGCTCGTCAGCCACGACCGCGACTTCCTTGACCACGTCGTGACCAGCACGCTCGTCTTCGACGGCAACGGCGTGGTCACCGAGCACGCCGGCGGCTACACCGACTGGCGCGAGGAGGTCGCCCGCCTCGCCAAGTCCGCGCCCGCCGCCAAGCCCGCGGCGAAACCCGCCGTCAAGCCCGCCACGCCCGCGCCGGCAAAGTCCACGCGCAAGCTCTCCAACAAGGAGCAGCGCGAGCTCGCCGAGCTGCCTGCGCGCATCGCCGCCCTCGAGAAGGAGCAGGCCGACCTCGCCGCGCAGCTCGGCGACCCCGACCTTTACAAAGACGGTGGTGCTAAAGCAAAAGCCCTCCAGGACCGCCTCGCCGCCGCCGAGAAGGAGCACGGTGCAGCGGTCTCCCGCTGGCTTGAGCTCGAGGGCTGAGCCGGCCAGCGAGGCGCGCGGTCAGGCCCCGGCTTCCTCGGCCTCGGCCAGCAAACCCTCGCGGAACCGGCGGAGGACGAGCTTCTCCATGGTGTAGAAGCCGGGCTCGGCGTCCATCAACCACTTCCCTGCCAACAGGGCGCCGCGGGCGAAGGCCCGGCGGTTGATCGTCTCATGGACCATGCGGATGGTCTGGTTGGGCAGGCCAAAGATGAGCTCATGACGACCGATGGTTCCGCCAGTGCGGATGGAGCTGATGGTGTCGTCGGGGACCAGCCCGAGGGCCGCGGCCAGCCTCTCGGCGGTTCCGGAGCGTCCGCGCTTCTCCGCGAAATGCTCCTCCGTGATATGCACGTCGGCATGGGGGATCAGGCGGCGCATCATCTTGGCCACGACCAGGACCAGGTTGATGCCCAGGGTGATGTTCGGCGAATGCAGGGTCGCGGCGCGGCGCGAGGCTTCCAGGAGCAGGTCACGGTCGGCCTCCTTGTAGTGCGAGACCGCCGAGATGATGCGTGTGCCCACGCGGGCCAGATGACCATAGCTGCGGATGGCCTCGCTCGCCGCTATGTCCACCACCATGTCGACCCGATGCCGCCTCATGAAGACCGGGTCGGCCAGCTCCTCCGACGTGATGGCCGGGTAGTCATGCCCATGGAGGTGAATCATGCGCGCCCGTTTCTCGGTAACATCTGGCTCACCCTTCCAGCTGCGTCGGGCAACCCAGGCGAGCCGGAGCGACTTGTCGCGGAGAATCTCATCGGCGCCGGCCCGTCCGGCCCGCCCAAAACCAACCAAGCCAATCGTGAGTGTGTGCATAGGGTAGTGCTTCGCTTAAGTACCAGAGCGGCCCGACTCTGGCGAATCCTTCGGGCCGACTTGGCACCGAACCCTGATGCGAGGGAACGATGGCCCACCGCATGTGCAAGCGAAATAGCATTGGGCAAATCGCGCGGCGCGATGGCAGCAGGCGCGGCTCGGTTGACCGCAAGCATGCGCCACCGTCTCCCGCCGGGTCGAGCTCGAGGACTGAGCGCATGAAATGCCCCGGTGACCGGTCACCGGAGCACGTTCGATTCTCTCCTTTAGTCCTTGGGCTTCGGGCTTTAGGCTCTGAGACATGCAAACCCTCCTCGCCTCGATCCTCGCCGACTTCGGTTGCCAGACCGGCACGATTCACCTGACCGGTGACGATGGCGAATTGAAGCTCAAGGCCCAGGTCGGCGTGCCTGACTTTATTGTGCCGAAGATCGCGAGCATCCCGTTCGGCAAGGGCATCGCGGGCTGCGCGGCCGAGCGCAAGGGACCGGTCCAACTCTGCAACCTGCAGACGGACACCTCGGGCGTGGCCCGGCCGGAGGCCAAGGCCACCGGCGTCAACGGCTCGCTCGCCGTGCCCGTGCTGTCGGCCGACGGGCGCGTCCTCGGCGTCATCGGCATCGGCAAGGTCGTGCCCTATGAGTTCAGCCCGACCGAGACCGCCCGCCTCGAGGCCCGCGCCGCCCTGCTCGCCGCCGAGCTCGGCTGAGGGTTCGCGCTTCCCCCTTCGGACAAATCGGACTTAAGTGGGGAAACCCCACCACGCCATGTCCACCCCGACATCCCCGGCGGACCACGTGCACAGCGAGGCATTCCTTGCCCGCCTGATGCGCGACCAGCTCCGCCTCTCCATCGCCTGCGCGCTGACCTTCGCCGTCGTGCTCCTCGCGCTGCCGCTGCTCAACTACTTCCAACCCGAGCTGATGGCCACGCGCGTCGGCGGCTTCACGCTCACCTGGCTCATCCTCGGTGTGCTCTTCTTTCCGCTCGTCTGGGCCATCGCCTGGGTCTTCATCCGCCGCTCGATGCGCCTTGAGGAGCAGGAGGCCGCCGCGGCCAAGGAGGTCTCGCGATGAACCCGCTCCTCGCCATCGGCGCGGTCGACCCGTGGATCGCCTTCTTCTCGCTCTCCACGGTGCTCGTCACCGTGGCGATGGGCTTCTGGTCCGCGGGCAAGTCGAAGTCGGCGGGCGACTTCTTCGTCGCCGGCCGCTCGGTCTCGGTCGGCTGGAACGCCTCGGCCATCTCCGGCGAGTACCTCTCGGCCGCCTCCTTCATGGGCGTGGCCGGGATGGTCATGACCAGCGGCTACGACGCCCTCTGGTACCCGGTCTGTTACGCCTGCGGCTACCTCTTCCTGCTGCTCTTCATCGCCGGACCGCTCCGCCGCTTCGGCGCCTACACCATCCCCGACTTCGCCGAGGGCCGCTACGACTCGCCGCTCTTCCGGAAGATCGCGGTCTGCTTCGTGCTCTTCATCGGCTTCTTCTACACCATGCCGCAGATGAAGGGCGCGGGCACGACGCTCGCCTACATCTTCCCCGGCCTGCCCTACTGGGCCGGCGTGGTCGTGGTCGGCGCGGTCATCACGCTCAACGTCTCGCTCGGCGGCATGAAGGGCATCACCCTCGTGCAGGCCTTCCAGTACTGGCTGAAGATGTTCGCCATCGCGGTGCCCATCTTCGTGCTCGCCGCCGTGGTCGGACATTACCACCAGCACCTCGGCGCCAATCGCGCCGCCGGGGAGTCCGCGGCGCCCGAGACCGCGAAGCGCCTGACGCTGCCCGCCAAGGCGCCGTCGGACGAGCAATGGATCGCGCCTTTCGGCAAGCTCACCACCAAGGCGGTCGACGCCTCGGTCGCGGCGGCCAAGGACCCCGCGGCCAAGGCCGAGCTCGAGGCGTCGCGCAAGCCGTACTCCCTGCTTTACACCTACTCGCTGATCATCGCGCTGGTCTGCGGCACCGCCGGGCTGCCGCACATCCTGGTCCGCTTCTACACCAACCCCGACGGCGTCGCCGCGAAGCGCACGACGATGTGGGTGATGATCCTCATCGGGGTCTTCTATGTCTTCCCGCCCGTCTACGGCGTGATCGGCCGCTCGCTCGCCCCGCATCTCTACGACGCGGTGGGCGCAAAGGGTACAGACAAGATTGTGCTCGAGCTCCCCACCCTGCTCGCGGGCGAGGGTCATCCACTGCTCGGCTCAATACTCTCAGGCATTACCTGTGCCGGCGCCTTCGCCGCGTTCATGTCGACCTTCTCCGGCCTGCTCGTCTCGATGACCGGCGCGCTCGCGCACGACATCTACGGCCGCATCCTGCGTCCGAGCTCCACGCCCGAGGAGCGCCTGCGCGCCTTCAAGTGGTGCGCGGTGCTCATCGGCACGGTCTCGATCGGGCTCGGCATGCAGGTCGAGGCGCTGGAGATCAACTTCATGGTCGGCCAGGCCTTCGCCATCGCCGCCGCAAGCTACTTCCCACTGCTCTTCATGTCGGTCTGGTGGCGCGGCATGACCATGCCCGGCGCCGCCGCCGGCATGCTCGGCGGCGGGGTCGCCGCCCTCGCAGCCATCACGCTGACATCCATCTCCGACGTCGCCGCGGCCGGCGCGAAAAAGTTAACCGACGCAACCGCACTGGCTGCTTACTGGACCGACCATCCGATGGGCGCCACATTACGCGACCTCTGGCTCGCCCACCCGCTCGCCCGCATCCTCTGCGAGCAACCGGCCATCTGGGCCGTGCCGCTCTCCATCTTCCTCATGATCACGGTCTCCAAGGCCACCGCCGCGCGCGTGCCAGGCGACATCCGCATGAAGATGCTCGTCCTGCACGCCCCTGAGTCACTCGGACTTAAGCAGGAGTACATCAAGGAGCACGAGGGCCTGCCTCACTGAGGCTGCGGAGCGGGAAGCAGGAAGCGGCAAAGCACTCCGGTGACCGGTGACGGGTGACCGGTCGCACAAGCCTACGGCTGCCCCGGGTAGGGACGTCGCTCCGCGGCGTCCGCGGCCCGCGCGGAGCGCGGGCCCTACCCATGGCAACGAGCGTAGCGAGTTCTCGCACCGGTCACCCGTCACCGGTCACCGGAGCCTTTAGGCTTTAGGCTCAAGGGCTTTAGCCCTTAGCCTCACCACACATGCGCCCGCTCGTGCTCCTCACCCGAGGCAGTCCCCTCGCCCGCCGCCAGGCCGACCTCGTGTCGGCCCGGCTCGGCGCTGCGCTGGGACGTCCGGTGGAGATCCGCATCGTCGTGACAACCGGGGACAGGCAGGCCGACTGGTCGCTCGAGAAGCAAGGCGGCAAGGGGCTCTTCACCGCCGAGCTCGAGGAAGCCCTGCGCCGCGGCGAGGGCGACATCGCCGTGCACAGCGCGAAGGACCTTCCGACTGAGATGCCCGCGGGGCTCGCGCTCGCGGGTTTCTTGCCCCGCGAGGACGCGCGCGACACCCTCGTGCGCCGCGCCGACACCGCCGCGCCCCGCCGCATCGCCACGGGCAGCCCGCGCCGCCGCGCCCAGGGCGCCAAGCTCTTCCCCGGCGCCGAGTGGACCGAGCTCCGCGGCAACGTCGACACCCGCCTGCGCAAGGTCGCCGAGGGCCAGGCCGACGCCACCTTCCTCGCGCAGGCCGGACTCAACCGTCTCGCCATCCGCGCCTGGGAGAATCTCGTCTTCGAACCCGTCGGACTCGACCGCATGGTGCCCGCCGCCGGCCAGGGCGCGGTCGCGCTCCAGACACGCGCCGAGGACACCGCGCTCTACGCCCCTTCGCTCGATGCAGCCACCGCCCGTGCCGTGACCATCGAGCGCCTCTTCCTCGCCCGGCTCGGCGAGGGTTGCCACACGGCCTTCGCCTGCCATGTCGACGGCGAGCGCGTCTCGCTCTTCCGCGACGACTTCGGCCGCCGCGACCACGCGATGCCCGCGCGCAACGCCTCCGACGCCGCCGGGCTCGTCGACCGGATCCTTTCCACCCTTAAGTCCTAAAGCCATGTCCACCGCCAAGCTCAAGGGATGCCGCATCGTCCTGACCCGACCCGAGGGATCCGCCGAGACCTGGCGCAAGGCGCTCGAGTCGACCGGCGCCGAGGTGACCGAGCTGCCGCTCATCGCCGTGCGCTTCGAGCCCGACCAGACCCTGCTCTCCGAGGTGCTCGACGGCATCGGCGAGTACGACTGGGTCGTCTTCACCAGCGCCAACGGCGTGCGCGGGTTCTTCAACCGCTTCTTCGAGCGCTTCACCGACATCCGCTCCATCGGCGGCACGCGCCTCGCCTGCGTGGGTCCGGCGACCGAGGCCGCGCTGCGCGCCTACCACCTCGACGCCGACCTGACCCCGAAGGACGCCGACGCCGTGGCGCTCGCGCGCAAGCTCATGACTGACCACGACGTCGAGAACCAGAAGGTGCTCATCGTCGCCGGCAACCTGTCGTCGGACGAGCTCGCCCGCCTGCTCATCGAGCAGGGCTCGGCCATCGTCGACACCCTCCGCGTCTACGAGACCGGCGCCGTCGCCGTGGGCGAGACCGAGGCCGCCGCCGACTTCCGCCGTCGCGGCGCCGATGTGCTCGTCTTCGCCAGCCCCTCGGCCGTCGAGTCCTTCCTGCACCAAGCCGCCGCCCTGCGCCTCGACCCGGGCGCGCCCCAGCCCCGCACCGTCGCGGTCGGTCCGACCACCGCCGACGCGATGCGTCGCGCGGGCATCCCGATCGGCGCCATCGCCGCCACGCCCACCGCGGAGGGCATTCGCGACGCCGCGGCCGCCGCGCTCGCCGCCAAATGATCGGCGAGATCACCATCAAGGTCTGCGGCATCACGCGCGCCGCTGACGCCGCGATGTGCCTGCACCTCGGCGCCGACTGGATCGGCGTCAATGTCTGGCCCCAGTCGCCACGCCATGTGGCCGCGGAACGCCGCCTCGCGCTCCTGCGCGAGATTCCCGCGGGCAAGCGCGTCGCCATCGCGGTCAACCCGACCATCGACGAGGCCAAGGCGCTGCTCGCCGAGGGCTTCGACGCCGTCCAGGCACACTTTGATCCCGCGGAGAAGGCCTGCGATCCCGCGGCACTCTCGGCCGCGGTCGGCGTCGACCGCCTCTGGCTCGCGCCGCGCCTACCCGAGGGCGCGGCCTTCCCCGCCAAGTTGCTCCCGCTCGCGCGCACCTTTCTGCAGGACGCGCATCAGGCGGGCGCCTTTGGCGGCACCGGACAGCGCGCCGACTGGAAACGTTTCGCTGCAACCCAGCAGGCGCACCCCGGCGTCCGCTGGATCCTGGCCGGAGGCCTCGGACCGGAGACGGTCGCCGATGCGGCCGCGGCCGGCGCCCGCTTCCTCGACCTCAACAGCCAGGTCGAGCTGTCTCCGGGCCTCAAGTCTGCCGAAAAACTCCACCAAGTCGGCGAGGTTTTGCGCAAAATCGCCCAATCCTGACCCCTCAGGGGCATGGAATGGCTTTGGCATGGCCATTGCATAAGGGCTGTCGAACCCAATAATCCACCTAAACCCACACGCCCATGAAGCTCGTCACCGCCATCATTAAGCCCTTTAAGCTCGAGGAAGTGAAGGACGCCCTCGCCGAGGTCGGCATCGAGGGTATGACCGTCACCGAGGTCAAGGGCTTCGGTCGCCAGAAGGGCCACACCGAGATCTACCGCGGTAGCGAGTACACCGTCGACTTCCTCCCCAAGGTGAAGCTTGAGCTCGCCCTGCCCGACGAGCTCGTCGACCGCGCCATCGACACCATCACCAAGGCCGCCCGCACCGGCAAGATCGGCGATGGCAAGATCTTCGTCCAAAGCCTGAGCGACGTCATCCGCATCCGCACCGGCGAGCGCGGTCCCGAGGCCATCTGAGCCCGGCATCAGCCGAGACCGACGGGCCGTCACCGCGAGGTGCCGGCCCGTTTTGCCTTCCGCACAATCTACCGAGCGCTTTTTGCCAGATTTCGGCCGCGGCTAGGGGGTTGATTCCAAGGGCAGCAGAGAAAAACGTGGTGGTGCGACGATGACCTCCTTTCGACGACTCAGCGCGATCGACCAAGCCGAGCTGGCCATCGAGCAAGGCATCGCCGCCGCCACCTGGGGCGACCGCCTCCCCAGCCTGCAGAACCTGGCGAAGCTACTCGGTGTGAGCACGCCGACCGCAGCGAAGGCCGTGGCGAGGCTGGCCAAGCGCGGTCTTGTCATCTCCTGCGGCTCCCGCCGGCGCTACCGCATCGCCCAGGGCAAGGCCGCGCGCAAGGCGGGACGGACGACCGCGACGACGCCCCGTCGCCACCTGCTCATCCTCAATCCCTGCAAGCTGGAGACGTGGGATGCGGGCCGCCGACAAGTCGTGGTCGAGTGCATGCAACAGGCGCTCGCGGATGGCTGGGGATGCAGCCAGGAGACCGTCGATTTCATCCGGGCCCGCCGCGTGCTCAAGCGCTGGGACAAACTCCTGCTCCGGGAGCGCCCCACCCATCTCTTCGCCATCCAAGGCACACGCCAGCTCGCCCAGTGGGCGCGCAAGCATGACATGCAGGTCGCCTTCGTCGGTGGCGAGTCGCTCGCGACCGGGGATGGCACGAATATCGGCATCAGCTTCTCCGACATCCTCGGACACTGCGTGCGCCACCTGCGGTCCAAGGGGCACCGTCACATCCTGCTACCTTACTGGGGATCGGCGCGGAACTTCGCGAAGGCGGCATCACGCATCGTCGGCCGGAATCTCGAAACCGACCCCGCCCGCCTGCTCTCGGAGGGCTGGGTCTTCGCCGCTCCCCACTCCACGCCTGATGAGCACCGCGCGCGCCTGGCCCGGCATCTCGGGAAACTCCAGCCCACCGCGGTGATCGCCATCGACTGGCACGACTATTTGGTGACCGCACAATGCGCCGAGGCCGCGGGGTTGCGCATCCCGCAGGACCTCTCCCTCGTGGTGCTCAACCCGAGCCCGGACACGCGCTGGACCCTGCCCAGGCCAGCCCACTACCAGATCAACCAGTCCTTCTTCATCGATGCCATCCGCGACTGGCGACACGGCAAGGCCGTCAATCCAGCGGGGATGACCCAGGCGGTCCTCAATGCCTGGGTCGAGGGTGAGACGGTTCTCCCGGCCCGCGCCACACCCTGAGCGGGGTCCGTCGCAAGGGATACGCCTGACAAACTATTTTGGTTAAAACTTTGTGAAGCCGCTGTGGTTGATCCACCCTCGTCGGAGACAAACCTTCGCGCCTGATGAACAGTTTCCGCCGACTCAGCTCCATTGACCAAGCCGAGGCTGCCATCGAGCAGGCCCTCGCCGAAGGACGCTGGCAGGAGACCCTGCCGAGTTACCAAAATCTCGCCAAGATGCTCGACCTGAGCACGCCGACCGTGGCGAAGGCGGTGATGCGGCTCGTGGAGCGCGGATTGCTCATCTCTCCCGGTCCCCGCCAGCGCTTCCGTATCGCGAGGAAGCGAATGGGTACGGCGCGTTCGCGCGGCACCGCGGACACCATCCGCAAACCGCGTCGACACCTCCTCATCCTGAGTCCGAACAAGCCCGAGGAATGGGACATGGGCCAGCGGCAGGTGGTGCTCGAGACGCTGCAGCAGGCGATCGCCGACGGCTGGGAGTGTAGCCAGGAGACCGTCGACTTCGTGCGGGCCCGGACCATCCCCAAACGCTGGGACAACCTGCTCATCCACCATCACGCCACCCATCTCTTCGCCATCCAGGGGACGCGCCAGCTCGCGCAATGGGCGCGGTCGAAGGGACTCAAGGTCGCCTTCGTCGGCGGCCACACGCTCAAGCCAGCCGAGGGCACCAGCCTCGGCATCCATCTCTCGGACCAACTCGGCCACTGCGTCCGGCACCTGCAGGCGCTCGGACACCGAAAGATCCTGCTGCCCTACTGGGGAGATGTCACAGGGTTCGCCGCCTTCGCCGCCGAGGTCCTCGGCGAGAACCTCCGGCTCGACCCGGCGAGACTGATCGAAGAAGGCTGGGTCTTCGGCGTCCCACACACCACGCCGGACGAGCACCGCGACCGTCTCTCGCGCCACCTGCGCAAGCTTGGCCCAACCGCGGTGATCACCGTCGACTGGCACGACTACCTCGTCGCCACGCAGTGCGCCGCCGCCGCCGGACTGCGCATCCCGAAGGACCTCTCCCTCGCGGTGCTCAACCCAAGCCCCGACACGGAGTGGGCCCTGCCCCGCCCCGCCCATTACAGGATCCAGCAGTCGTTCTTCATCGATGGCATTCGCGATTGGCGACTGGGCAAGCCCGTCACACACGAGGCCATGACCCGCGCGGTGGTCGCCGCCTGGAACCCTGGTGACACCATCGGTCCGGCGCGCGCCGACGCCTGAGGTGGCGGAGGAGGATAGCGGGATTGGCGGGTTAGGATAACACTCCGGTGACCGGTGACGGGTGACCGCTGGAAGAACTCGCTCCGCTCGTTGCCGAAAAGGTATCATCTTTTCTCTGTCCTCTATCCTCTTTCCTTTGTCTTCCGTCCTCTAACCCCAAGGCACGCGAAGCTAAGTGCGACCGGCCACCCGTCACCGGTCACCGGAACCTCTCCTTCCCGCTTCCGGCTCCGCGCACAGCGCGTTCCTTTAGTCCTTAGTCTTTAGTCTATTTCCCATCCTTCTGTCCGCGCAGACGCACCGCCTTCAGCGGGTGCATGTCGAGCAGCGTGGGATACCAGCCCTCGACCTCGGGACGGATGAGGAACTTGTTCTTGTTGAAGACAACGGGGAGGATGGGCGCGCCCTCGATCAGGCGCGCCTCGGCCTGCTGGAAGAGCTCGAGGCGTCGCTCGCGGTCGGTCTCGGCGGCCGCGGCGGTGATCAGGCGGTCGTACTCGGCGTCGCTCCAGCCTGTCTGGTTCATCTCGTTGCCGGTCGTGAACATCTCGAGGAAGGTGTTGGGGTCGTTGTAATCGCCCGTCCATGCGGAGCGGGCCAGCTGGTAGTCGCCCTTGTTCAGGCTCTGCAGGTAGACCTTCCACTCCTGGTTGCGCAGGGTGACCTCGACCCCGAGCTCACGGCGCCACATCTCCTGGTAGGCCTGCGCGGCGAGCATCGAGCCCTCGGACGTGTTGTAAAGGTACTCGAGCACGGGAAGGCCCTTGCCGCCGGGATAGCCAGCCTCGGCCAGCAGCGCCCGCGCCCGGTTCAGGTCCTGGCTCCAGCGCGCGCGGCAGGTGTAACCGCCGGTGCCGGGCGGGGTGATGCCGAGGGCGGGCTCCTCGCCCGCGCGCAGGACCTTCTCGGCCATCACGCGGCGGTCGATGACCATGCCGAGGGCCTGGCGCACGCGCACATCGCCGAGCGCCTTGGCCACCGCGGGGTTGTCGCGCACCCGGGTGTTCACGCGGATGAAGGACGTCGAGAGGAAGGTGTCGACGCGCAGGGCCGGGTCGCCGGCCTCGATGAGCTTGCGCACCTTGTAGGGCGGGACCGCTCCGGTGATATGCAGCTCGCCGCCGCGGAAGGCCCGCTCCTCGGCGAAGAGGTCGGCGATGGCGCGGAACTCCACCGCATTGAGGGTGACGGCGGAGGCATCCCAGTAGAGCGGATTGCGGCGCACGACGATGCGCCGCGCGACTTCCCAAGACTCGAGGGTGAACGGTCCGTTGCCCACGAGCGAACCCGGCTGGGTCCAGCGGCTGTTCTGCGCGTCGATGGCGCCGTGGGCGAGGATGGTCGGCGGATGGACGGGTAACCAGCTGTGGTGGCAGAGCAGCTGGAGGAAGTACGGCGTCTTGTGATCAAGCTCGATGACGAGCGTGCGGGCGTCGGGCGCGCGGAAGCCGACCTGGCCGAAGTCGGCCATCTTGCCCTCATAGTACTCCCGCGCGCCGCGCACCGCGAAGAGCATCCAGGCGTACTCCGAGGCGAGACCCGGGGAGAGGATGCGCCGATAGCTGAAGAGGAAGTCCTGGGCAGTGACAGGGTCGCCGTTGGACCAGCGCGCGCCGGCGCGAAGGTGGAAGGTCCACGTGCGACCGTCGTCCGAGGTCTCCCAGCGCTCGGCGAGACCGGGGACGGCCTCAAGCGTGCGCGGGTCGTACGCGACCAGCCCCTCGAAGAGCGCGCTGACGATGCGCGACTCGAGCATCCCGGTGACGACTTGGGGATCAAGTCCGGCAGGCTCGGCCGCGTTGTTGATGATGAGCACGCCCTGCTCGGCGGCGAGCGTCGCCGTGTCCTTCTCCGGGGCGCAACCGACCAGGAGGGCGGCAACGAGAGCGAGCAGCGGGCGCGAGGGAACCATGGCAGGAGCATAGGGTGGCGGACCGCCGGCGGAAAAGGCGCAAAAAACGGACATTTGCTTTCGCCGCTCACGACAATCCCCCTAAAGTGCCTCGGTATGGAACGCCCGAGCATTCTGCTGACCAACGACGACGGCATCGGCGCAGCCTTCCTGCATACCCTTGCCAAGGCCTGCGCCATCGAGGGCTTCCGCGTCTGGGTCGCCGCCCCCACGGGCGAGCGCAGCTGGATTGGCCGAGCCTTCAGCCGCCACCGCTCGGTGCCCGTCCACGAGGTCGAGGGTCCGGGCGAGAAGTCCTGGAAGATCGACGGCACGCCGTCCGACTGCGTCAACATCGCCCTCGGCCACCTCCTGCCTGCCAAGCCCGACGTGGTTCTCTCCGGCATGA
>Ga0129333_10001245_pt1 | contig 22822 bp, 38 predicted proteins | sample CPB6_08_DNA_FD_94474 | JGI IMG/M metagenome (GOLD analysis project Ga0129333, IMG submission 94474) | Freshwater to marine salinity gradient microbial communities from Chesapeake Bay, USA - CPBay_Sum_0.6_0.8_DNA | ecosystem: Environmental > Aquatic > Marine > Coastal | place: USA: Chesapeake...
AAAAAGATCCATTTCATGGTCGATTTGCTCTCTGGTAACTTGCATGTCACGAGCATCAATATACCAAAGTTTAAAATATTCTTCAGCAACAAATCTCCAACGATTAGCTTCTCTTTCCCAATACCTTACGTCTTTTTGAGCACGAGAAACTGAAACTTGAAGATCTTGAATTATTGCGTGAGAGTCATCCATTACTTGCTCTTATTAAGAAAGTTTTTGATAATAATATAGTTAGCGGCAATCAACGTTGTGCCAAAGAAAAAACCTGTAAAAAAATTCATGTTAACTCCTGACTAGTTTTGATATTATTGCTTATCACGCAATTCTGTCCATGCGTCTAGCGGATCGTCCCATTTGCCAGTACGGATGCCGCGAGCGAGAGCATCTCCTGCTTCTCGCAGTCGTTCAATCTCATCGGCGGCTTGCTTCTTCAACTTGTCCATATGCTCGTACTTGCGAAGCAGGGCAAGCACATCAAGGTGGTCAGTCATTAGCATTGTGATTTCTTGACCAAATTTCTAAAATAGATTTTGCGTCTTCTATATTTTCCAAAGTAAAATCCGCCATCAATTTAATTAAAGTATTAGCGAGTGCATGAGCTAACAAATACTGATCTTTATAAAAGTTGTCAGCATCTAGTAGTTTTTGATTAAGTATTTGTATTTCATATTCCAATGCATTACGCATTGCCTTATCCATGGCGGCGTGGTCCATGTCAGTAATCTTTTATCTTAGAGTATATAGAATAAGATATATAAGAAACTCCAGAAATTAGAGCAGCGATAAAAATATAAAGATAGATTGTATCAAGAGTAAATTTACGCTTCATTTGATACCTTTTCCATTTCCATTTTAAGTTTCCAGCGTTCAACAGCTTGCTTAGTTGCTGGATGATCATACATTGTAATTGGCCAATATTCAATATCAATAAGAGCTACTATAGCTTCTTCAGTTCCGCAATCAGAACATATTTCAGTTTTATTATCTATGCGAGAAATAGCGCCAGGATATTCACCAGGAAAAACGTTGCTGGGAATAAATCCTATGCAACGAGGACAAACAGGATAATCTAACATATTTGAAAGCCCCCACAATCAAGTAAAAATTCAGCGAAAGAAGAAATATTCTGTAAATTAATATGATAGTTTTTATTAAAAGATTCTTTAAGTCCAGAACCGTTACATAATGGGCATTCTTGTTTAGGTTGACCCTTTTTAGATTTGTTGGATTTAGGAAATGGAATTTCTCCAGTTTTATCATAAGAATCTTCTGAAGTAGCTAGAGCTACAAAATTTGAATATTCAAAATAATCAAATAAATTTTGAAAACAACACGAACAAATTTCTTTAGAAAGAGATTCTAAATTTTTATAATAAAGATTAATATAATCTTCAGCAACTCCGGTCTCTATTGATTTTAGTAAATTAAAACCAAGTTTACGAGAATCTGTGGAATTAAGACCGTCACCACTATTTTCATGTGCATAAGGAACTTTTGCTAATAAAGAATCATCTATATAGCAACAGTAATCCCAAAGGGGATGCCAAAACCAAACGTTGTTTCTAAAATATTCACCTTTTTCAGTTTTAGGTTTTAAACCATAAACATCCATACCCATAAAGGAAATCTCCTAAATATTTATTTTTTTATGAGTTAACATAAAAATAAAAAGAGTAATAAAAGCTTCAAAAAGTTTAAATATATTTTGAAATTTAGATATAGAATCTATTAATCTGCGTATAGTTATTTTAAGTTTTTGCAGAAAATGATTCAAAAAATCTCCAATTAATCTTGATAGGTTTTAGGTTTCTTTTTAGGCATATCGTATACTAAAGCAATTCCTTTTGGAGTTATTATCCATTGTGTTTGATGGTCATTAGTAAACTGTATTAAACCATTTACAGCAAGACGTAAAAGACAACGTGAAAAATCTTTATTTAAATTTATTTTAGGCATAATTATTTTGCAATCAGAATACTGAATAGATTTATTGTAAAATTTAGAAAGAAGAAGTATGTTATGAGAAACTGAATTATACTTCATTTGCATATTATTTAATTCTTTCGTAGGGTTTTACGGAAACCATATCAGGAGTACAGCGATGTGTGGGTGGAGCAGTAATTGCTATAAGAAGATTAATTACATTACCACAAGATGTGCATCTCCAAGAAGAACCTTTAGCTGTTTCTTGAGAAAGCTTTTCAGCTTCAGGATGTCTTGGATGAATTAATTGAAAAACGGTATTTAAAGTAATATCAAGAGGAGGATTACTTTTAGGGATAGAAACTAAGGAAGTAGTAAATAAATCTTTGTTTGAAATATCTATTTTTTTATTAAGACAATCAGAACAAAGCTTAGGTTTTCTACCTCTAGATTTTTCTCTAGACCATTTTTTATTGCATGAAATACATGTAAGTTCTTCGTGCATAGGGACCTCATGAAAAATAAAAGAATTATAAGTTTATATTATTGTAATTCTTTTCTTTGAAATTACCATGTCTTTTGGAATGTTGATAACACAACAAAAGTATCCATCAATTGTTATGGTAGAGGCAATTGTATAATAATTAGGCTTTACATTTGTTTCAATAAGATAACCTATAGTTTCACAAATATATTCTTCTGATTCAAGAGAATCTTCATTAAGCCATTCATCCACTTCAGAAAAAGCGTCACGCCAAACAATTTTATACATTTTATAAGAATGTTTGACATGAGTAGTATTTGTTTTTTTATTAGGAACAGCTATTTTTTTATTTGATTTTGAATTAATTGACATAATTATCTCCTAAAGATTGAGGATGGACAATTATATCATATATTCAGAAAAGTCATCAATTAAATAAGTGTTACCAAAAACAAATGTAGCTATGTCATGTATCTCTTTTGATTGGACTGAATGTATTGTGATTTGTTTATAAGAATATTTATTCTTTAATTTTTTGTTTTTTTTATTACGTTTAGCCATTTGAAGAAACCTCAGGAAACTCAGATGGCTTTGATAAACAATAAGAAGTATATTTATCTTTTATATTTTTATTAAAATATCCACCGATTGATTTTGCAGATATAAGAGATTCATATATTTGTTGGTCAATATTGTAATAAGACCAAAAACTACCAGATTTAAATTTAATTAATAAAATCTTAGATTGAGAATCCCAGATAGCTGTTTGTATAAATGAACTATCAGCAAATCCTTTAGCGTAAATTGTCATAAGTATCAGGAAACCTATTCATTGTTTTTGTTAAAGTATCAATGATTAGAACCATTTCAAGAACGGAATAATTCTGTTGATCTGTTCTTACATGGTAAAATAAACCATTATTCCAATAAGCGCCTTCTACAACAAATCCTTCTTTACGCTTGACGGTATCATAGTATGACCATGAACCGTCTTGAAGCATCAAATATCTTAATGTTCCAAGTGGAGTTGGAGAATACAAAGAGGAATCTTCTGATTTTATTTTACCAAGAGATTTAGAAAAAGCATCAATCATCATATGCATAAGCTTAAACTCATTTTTTTGAGTAGAATAGCGATAATGCATAGGATTTAAAATTTGATAATTTGATAAAAAATAATGAGAATCTTGTTCATCTAAAGAAGAATCTACATTAGGCAGATCTTGAAGAGTTATGAACAATTTTTCATTCATTTTATTAAGATGCTTCTTGTATTAAAAGTTTGACATAAAGAGTTTTTCGTTCAATAGCAACAAGAAATTTAGTTGCATTAGCGCGCCATTTTTCTTCTTCAAGAACAAAAGCTACAATATCTGATTCAGAATAAGATGGATCATCTTTCATTTCTTGAATAGTAGCCTTAACTTTTATTTTATTTGAAGTTAGCTGGTATTCAACAGATCTACGAAGAGATCTCAAAGAAAAAAGCCAAAGATCTAAATTTTCATTAAGTATAGTTTTTTCTTCAGAAAAAGTAGTTTTGTTTTTTATGTCGCGTAAAACAATTTCCTCAAACTGAGAAATATCAGAATCAGTCAAATCAGAAATGTTAACATCGGCCCAAAAATCAGTTTGCATGAGACGCCTTATCTTTTTTAGTTAGGAAAGCAGTAGCTTGCCTAAAATCTGAGTAGAGATGATCAATTGAAGTTTGACCAGACTTTAATGCATAATATAAGGAATAAGTGGTAATTATTGGCCAATAACCTAGCCAATGTACACTACCCCTATAGTCCTTTATTTTTATGGAAGTACCAAATATAACAGAGCTTGGAATAGAACCAAGAGTTATTATTATTTTTGGGTTTAAAATCTGTATTTCTTGATGAAGATAAGACGAACAGTTAGTGATTTCTTGTGGTTCATATTGTCTCTTAACAGGACATCTATTAACATATGTAAGACATATTGTGTTAGAGTTTATAGATGCCTGCTTGCAAGCTGCAATAAGTAAGTCAACAGCTTCAGAAGAAAAAGATGGAGATTCAGCTATAATTAAAATATCTGGATCTACAACATTCCACTTAGGAAGATCTGATTGTGATGATATATTACACTTGCGACAATTAAGAGTAACAGTATGAAGATCTTTTAATGATGTAGAAATTTTTCGTGAAAGAATATGAGTTCTAACATCTTGAATAATTTCGTTAACTTCATACTCTGGAATTCTTTTAGAAAATTTATTATGAATTTCAGATAAAAGATCAGTTTCAGCTAAACCTAAATAATTTGTAGCAAAAGGATTAACCAAATCAGGCTTTAAAGATAAAGCTTGATCAATAATATCGTTCACTAACTGTTCGTCAAAATCTTCATTCATTTACATTAGAAAGAAGTAGGGATTGAAGAAGACTGAGCTTGTGCCGGAGGTTCTGATGAAGAAGAGGTTGTAGTTGTAGATGACTTAGGGGATCCGCTAGAAGCATAACTAAGATGCTCAACTACAATAACAATTCTTGAACGAGATTGATCGTCTTGCTTCCAACGCTCTTGAACTAAACGGCCAATGATACTTACCTGGCTACCCTTTTTGAGTTTAGAAGAAGAAATTTGTGAATTAACAAAAGAAGCGTTTTTACTAGAAAAATCTGATCCATCTTTTAGATAGTAAACTATATCAAAATAACCAGTATTATTATCAGAATCCTTTTCGGATCCAGAATAATCAATAGCTATTCTTGATTTAAATATTTTTCCATTAATAAGTTCTGGATCAGAAACAAGTCCGCCAGTGATATTAACCATATTTTTTGGGTCTAACATTTTTTCTCCTAATTATCCTTGTTTATAGACTGAGAGAAATTAAGTGATAATTCGTTAAGAAATTCAACTAACATCTCTACAGATCTGTGCATACCATAGTCTACTATATAATGATTGAGTAATGATACTGATAATGAATAAATACCTGTTTTAAGGTCAGAGGTTATATCTGTTGAAACAAAATCAGTAACATCTTCAACTAATTTAATATCTTTTTCAGACATATTATAAGCCTTTCTTAGATAAAGCATTATCAATCATTTGTCCCAAAATCTTAATATCATCATATCCTTTATCATAAAGGATAGAGATAATTGGCTTTGGATCTACATGATTGTATGTAATTAATTGAAGATTTAAAACATCGCTCAAAGTATATATTCTATAGTTATTCATATCTCTTTTAGGTTGAGGATATTTTTTGTTTTTTTCACGATTAGCTATTGTAAGAGTTGTTACGTTAAGTATTTGAGCAACTTCAGATCTATTGAAGATTGGTTGAGAAGTGGTACTTTTCATTAGTTTTAGATACCTTTATTTAAGTTTATATAAATATATAGTAGCATAAAACAAAAGAAAAAGCAAATTAAGAGAAAATATTATTAATTGATTGAACTATTGAATTAACTGAAATTGGGTTATATGAAGAATCAGTATCAGATATAATTTTAGAAATTATTGTATAAAAAGATTTTTGATTAAGATTAGGATCGCCACCATAATACGACATAAGATCATAATGATTTATATCGTATTCACCATTTTCGTATTCATCAGAAGATATTTGTCCTTCTTCGTAGAGTTGTGTGATGTAGTCTCCTGAATGATTTTCTCTAATAATCTCATACTCATAATTGTAAGATTGCATGAGAGATGGATTAGGCCAAAAATAAGAAGTAATATTATCAATTGATATATTTTCCCAGAATTTCAAATAAATAGAATAATGAGCATAATCAGTATAATAAGAATTTGGTGAAAATCTAGGAATTTTATTATGATTAAAAGCTTGATGTATTAAACTATTTTTTGAAGTAAAGTAGTCTAAATCACGAGAGGACGCATTTGCTGATTGTATATAAAATTGGACAACAGCTTGAGTTAAATCAAGATTAGATCCACCAGACCATATCCAATCATAAGAAGATTCAATGATTCCAGCTATATTATTTGGATAACGTTCTACGTCATCCATTGAAGAGAAAAATGGGCGGCATAAAGATCCATCGCTATAAAAGTTAGAGAGGGGAGGCAAATACAAAATTTGATCAACATTTGTAAGTTGAGAATCCATAAAATACATATTGACAGAAGTCGTATATAATGAACCAGTTTCTGGATTAGTATAATATCTAGCAATATATATTTGCCAAGGAATAGGAATTCTAAAAAGGTTTTGATTTTGCTCTCTAAGAACAGAAGGCATACCATCTATGGTATATGGGGCAACAAAAATATTTTGATATGTAGGTGGCTTTTCGTATATAACAATAGAGTCAGATACGTAAAGAACACCTGGTGGCATAATTCCGGTATTAATATCAACCATTTTACTTTTTACATTCAAAGGAGGTATTGCAATAGAATTTAAAATAGAAGAATTATTAGAAATTTTTGATGAATCAGAAGGGTATTTAAGATCATCAAAAATTTGGGAATAAGAAAGAGAAGCTATTTTTAAATAACTAAAGGTTGACCAATTATTATCAGAATAATAAGTAAAAAAAGAGTCAGACATTTTAAACCTCAGAATCAAGAAGGTTTAAGCTACTCATATGCGTAGCATAATGATAAAACAGGGGCTGACCAGAGTCTTTATAATCTACAAAAATTAATTGAAGATTATTCTGATCATCTAAATACAATTTAAATAAAGGTAAAGAAGGGTTAGAAAAAGAAGAATCTTGATTGAAAAGTTTATCGTAATGATAATAGAATATTTGAGATATAGCAAAATTTACAATATATTTTGAAAAAAATGCTAATAAAACATAAGATGTATATGAATTGCTTGAGTGAGATGCATTTAAATTATAAGAAGGAAAATTTGCATGATGAAAATCATAAGAGTCTTGATTAAATTGAAATCTAGAAGCGTTTTCTTTTGATAATATTTTAGGATCAACTTCCAAATAAAAATGAACAGTTTTATCTAAATTATTTTCAGTAGAATCATAGTGGGACATGTTGACACTTGAATATTCTGAAAAATCAAAAGAATAAATATTTGAAGAATCAACAGAATTTGAATATTGAACTATGTCTGAAAAAGTTGACATATAAGATGAATGAGGATCTAATGATGTAGAATTTAAATTAAAATCTGAAATGAAAGCTTTCATCTCAGATTGCAATTGAAGAACCTCAGGCAAATTTAATTTTGAGAGATAATATAGAGTATATATAAAAGATATATCTCTCTGATTAATAGAGTTCATTTGAATAAATAAAGAATCATCTTGCAATGATTTAGCTTGAGTAATTGCTGATGCTTGAAGCTGAGAAATAATATTGTTTGTATAACGAATAAAATTTTTATACTTTAAATTGCTAACAATGTCTGTTAAAAAAGAAAGAGAAATATAAAATAAATTATAAAGAATTGGATATTTAATTTGAAAGTCTTGGCGGGAAATTGGATTTTTAGAAAAATATTGAGAAGCTAAATCTTGAAAAAGATTGCTTAAATCATAATTCCAACCGCCAGAAAAATATTCATTTATTTTATTTGAATAAATAGTTTTAATTGATTTATCACTAAGATCATATTTATTTAAGGAATAAGAAAAACAAAGTTTAGAGTCAGGCCAAATATTTGGAGTAAATGGACGAAGATATGTATCAGATTCTACAGTAAGAGGTTGATCTGAAAAATATAATCTAGAGTCACCATAGTTACTTTGGGTAACAAGTAGGGTCCAAGGAATCCATATCTTAAAAGGAATTCTTATTGATCCTCTGCAAAAATCTACAGTAGCTTGAAAGGGAGGTCTTTCTACATAAAAATTTTTACCAACTATAGATCTAACAGATATTGGATACAAATCATTAACAAAAAAATTAGTTTGATTTTCTTGTCTCAAAGTGTTAATAGCAGAATAAGAAGAAGAAAAGTATGGAGTAAGAGAAAAAGAAAAGAAAAAATTAGGAAGATTATCTTTATCTATAGAATATTTTTTTTCAGATACAAAGTGAATATCTTTGTTAATTGAAGAAATATCAACTTTGTTAATTGAAGAAATATCAACTTCGGGTAAACTGTATGTTCGTGCATAAAGTTTATATTCTCTAACAATTCTAGCAATGGTAATAGAATTGTGAAGCATATGAGGAGTGCTATTAATTCTTACATCGTATTTTATTATATTATCATTTTGACCTATAGTTAATGAGGGCAAAATAACTCCTTAAATTAAGAAATAAGTGTCGCAAAATAACTTTGCTTTAAAACAGAGTTGTTTTGATTTGGAGTTTCCGATAAATCAAAACTTGAATAGGAAGAAAGAATTTCTTGGTAAGTATCATTAGCCGCAGAATCAAGCGCAAAGATATCTTGATCAGGAATGTTAGGATAAGACAATGTCAATATATTTTCTGAAATTGTCTCATTATAAATATCATAAACTATATTATTTGAAGTAGAAATATACTTTTTAAGAGAAATAATAATAGTAGAAGTGGAATTCTGAGGAGTAAGAGTAGTACTTGCCATTAATTCTAAAGAAGGAATATAATGCTGACAAAGATTTTGAACATTATTATTTATGCAAGGCTTAAATGTATATGGAATAGTCTCTGTTGCAAAATGAGAACAAACTGTAGAATTAGAAAGTTCATTTGCAAAAGGATAATTTTTAGCTGTTATTTTAAGGCCTGAAGCAAAAGAGGTATAGTTAGCACATACTGGATATTGATGAACAGATAAAGGAATGGAAGTATCTTTATCAATATTAAAAAATTCAGATATATCAAGAATCCATCCATTGTATTTATCATTAATAAATCTTACGCAGTTAATTGAGTAAGAAGAAATGTTTGTTTCAATGGTGGTTTCGTTGGGAGAATTAAAAAATACTTTTTTATAATATTGGGCAAAACGTGATTTAGCAGAAACAATTTTTATTCTAGAATTAGAAGTATTATTATTATAATAGAATTCACCAGAATTGTAGTAGTCATATACTATACGACCCTGAGGAATGGTGTTAGTCTCATCTACATTAATAAAACAATTTAATTTAAATGTTTCGGAGGAAGAGTTGGCGAGAGAAATTTGTATACAAGGAGTTGTATCATGAAGCATGATGAGGTCATATTTATCAACAGACATATTAATATCCTTATTATTTAGGCTGGAAGAAACAGCTTTAAACTTTTCTAAAGTATTTTGATTTAGATCTTTTGAAAAAATTAAATTTTCTAAAACTTCATTAAACCAATCTTTATTAAAACTAACATAATTTTCAATAGACATAATATCAAGCCCAAGTAGATAATCTGATATTAAGGTTTGTATTAATCAACTGTTGATTTTGGCTTGTTAGTTCCGAAAGAGTGTTTTCAAGATCGGATATTTTTTGAAGAAGAAATTCAATATCTTTAGATTGAGCAAGAAGGAGATTATTAACAGCTTGAGAAACTGAAGATATATCTAAAAGATTTTGTAGAGCAGTAAAGTCTTGATTATCAAAAGGATTGGCAGCCAATAAAATAGCCTGACCATAACCAGAACCTATTTGAACAATTCTATTGTTTGATTTTAGATAATCATAAAGAATTATTGCAAAAGAAGGTAATAAAGATGCTAAAGCATCACGTTTAAATTTTGTAACAGAATTAGGAAAAATATACATTAAAGTTGAAGAATCATATGATGGTATGATCTCATTAAGAGATGCGGCTTTCAACTCAGCATATTTGTGAAGATCATCAATAGAAGTATCTACTGAAAGATCTTGAAAAGAAGAAACATAATCTCTAATTGAAGATATATCATTTTTATTTATAAGATATGATATATGAGAATCAATTTGAACAAATATGTTTTGAGCAACAATATTGTCAAGAGTAGAGTTTAAAGAATTGAGATCAGCAATATTTGAATAAGTTGTCATATATTCTCCACAGAGTATATTTCTAGTTTTCCTGACTTTACAAATTCATAAAAACTAAGAGAAGCAAAATGCAAAGAGGTTGCATCTGCATAAAGAGATTTAACAATAGAATATATATATGATATATATGGAAAAGAATTATATAAAGGTATATCTGAATTTTTTACAAATAAGACACAAGAAGAATCATTTATCTGAATTAGGTAACTTGTCTTTAACCAATTCTGTAATGGCTGAGGCAAGGTCTGGATTTTCGTGTGCCACGAGTCCTTCTGCGGCATTTTGCATAACCTCCAGCATCTTGTTTCTTGTTTCAGAAAGTGTTTCGTGAAAAGCTTTTTTTTGGTCATCAGTAGCAAAAGCTAACTGAGACACAAGGGCTTCAATAAAAGCAGCTTGTTCTCCATAGCCGACAACAATTGTAGCAATTTGTTTATCAATAGATTCAACTGTTTTTTCTAATTCAGATACTCTAGATTCATATCTGGATTGTATAGCTAAAGCAAAATCTTGAAATAATTTAGTTAAAAGTACAGCTGTGTGATCGTCTAAATCTAAATTGTTATCTGATGTCATATGGAAAACCAATCTGTTTTATTAGATACATATGATATCATAGAAAGATCTATTAAATATGAAATGGAACAAATTTCTTGGCGAGAAACTTTAATGCTATCAACAGAAAGCGGTGTTTTCATATCTGGAATGAAAGCTCCACTTTCTGATTTACGAGCTGCGAAATGTCCACATTTCCAAGCAAAAGCAGAGTCATCATAAGATTCTCCAGAGGACCAATAATGAGCTTTAAATATTCTAGAAACAGGCTTGTTATCAATAACAGATCCACCATAAGAAACAAAACCTTCATTGGTAGGAATGCCTAATCTGTCATTTTGAGGATAATTAATAAAAGCATTGGCATTAGCAATACTTTTAAGATAAGCAGCAAAATCAACAGTGTCAACAAAAACTGCAGTACTGCTAATAAGTTTGCCGTCGGGAGACGTTTTGCCAATGTCAATCTTTAATTTAAGAGCTTCATTCCAAGGAGTGATACTTAAAAAACCTGTTTGGGTTTTAGACCTAAACCACTTCTTATACAACGGTTTGGCAAATTCTTTTTGAATGGAAGGGGATTCTGAAATAGAATCAAGATAATTATCTATATTAGTAAAATCTATTTCGTTTGTCATGATTTCTCCTTATTATTTCCAAGCCATAGTTTTATTGGAAGAAGACTTACCTAAAATAATTTTAGCGTCTTCCATCTGAGAATTAGAAGCCCAATCCCACTGTTCAAGCGCATATTGATACATTGATATTACCATATCGTTATGCTTATTCCAAATTGTATTCTTAATTTTTGGAATATAAGAAATAATATCATTAGTATTAATTGGTCGCATTTCAGATGAAGTAACATAAAACTTTACTTCTCTAATAAGTGAAGCAATTTCTGCACCAGTAAAAAACTGAGAAGCTAAAGCAAGAGCATCATAATCAAAATGATGATCGGTAGTTATCGTAGAAAGATAAATATTAAAAATATGTTTGCGTTCATCTATGGAAGGAAGACCAACAAACATAATTTTATCAAAGCGATCTGCACGAAGCATCTCGGGGCGAAGTGCGTCAAGCGAGTTTGCGGCACACATCAAGAATGTTTCTTGTGGAAGTTCTTGAAGACCGGTAAGAAATTCACCGTGAACACGATCAGTAGTGCCACCGTCAACATGAGAGCTACTACCGCCGCCAGAAAGATCACGACCAAATTCGTCAATCCAAACACACAAAGGCGACATAGCTTTAATTTGTGCAAAAACTGCACGCATGTTAGCTTCTGATTGGCCGATAAAAGAATTCATAACTTGGCTAATACCAGTTCGAGCGAGATCAAGATTGAGTTCGCTTGCAGTGGCCTGACAAATTGCAGATTTGCCAGTACCAGGAATGCCAACCATTAGAATTCTACGAATTGGAGTTACACCATAGCGGTTGACAAGATTTTTATCTTTACGAAGAATAGCTGTTCTACGAATAATATCTTTAATATTATCAAGTCCACCAATGTCGGAAAAGGTAATGTTAGGCTTGACAATTTCAAGAATACCATTTTTTTTTATAGAAGACATTTTTTGATCATAAATATATTTAGGATCAATTGTGGAGTTAGTGACAATAGAAGATAAAGATAACCCAATAAATTGAGATTCAGTAAGACCAAGACCAGCTTTAGCAATATCTTTAATTTGATCTGAACGAATTACAAGATTATTTGTTGATTCATGAATATGAAGAGTAATAGTAGAAAGCTCAGCTAGTGTAGGGATGGTGTCTTCATGAAAATCAAAAAGTGAAGCATACTGTTCTGGACAATCCGCTGAAGATGTAATAATAATCTGTAGCGGCATTTTTGAAAGATCGTCAGACCAAAAAGCTTTTCTATATTGAAACAAACTTGAAGAAGCAAAGCCAGAAACCATCATCGCAACATTGGCGGGGTCTCCAATTGCGTTAAGAATTAAAGTTGATGGTTTTTTAGAATTTTTAGAAATATAATCAATAGCCAATATTGGATCAAAGCAAGTTATAAATTCAGGTTCTAATTGGAATGGAGTATCGGGAGTATAAGCAGGATTTTGTATAAGAAGTGGTTTGTATTCAGAATCAGAATACTTAGAAAGACCTTGGGCAGGATCAATTATATAATGATCTCTGTTTTCAATAGAAGAAATAAAGTCTATAAAACGATAAGGATCAAAAGTTTTAAGCCAAATATTAGGGACGCCTAGCTTAATTTTTTCTATAATCATTATATAAAATCCTTATTATGTGTTGCATTTTCAAAATAATAAGTGTGGGAGAGGTTTTTTAGGCCTCTCCCACACGAATAAAGTAATCAGCCTTTTTCGCCTGCACGACGATGGAATTCAATATTCTGACCAGGCTGGATTACTGCGTTCTCGTCAAGCTTGTCTTTGCCGCAATATGCAATTGCGTCGTTTGGAATTCCCCAAAGCTTGCTAAACTGATCACGAACTTCTTTTACCGTTTTACCGGCGACATTGCTAGGCTGATTGTAGACGCCATAGCGAATACCGGCCATGCCATTAGCGCGGTTCGGCTGAGAAGCAGATGAGTTCTGTTCCATGATTTCTCCTAATTATGTATTATACTGTTACTTCAATTTGGATTGAAGAATTAAGCCGATTGTATGGTTCAGCTTTGCCCAAACCAAGATCAAAGAATATCTCGGTCTCTTCGGGGCTCTGTTCATCAACAATTGTTTTCTGAATTCTACCAAGAATAAATGCAGCTACAGCCATGTTAGTGGCAAGAAGCTGTGTTCCTCCTTCAATTTCAGAACGTTGCTGACAACTAAGTTCACCAGGATTTTTATCCGGAGGATTATGATACTCTGGATGAAACTCAGCTGGGTGAGACGTTACTTCAATGCCGTTGCGTTTTTGATAATGATAAACAGAACCAAAAAGAGCGTCATCATTGCCGCCAGTAAAAACGTCAATATTGTTCAATTTTGAAGCTGCGTCAAACAAAATTTTACGAGCAGCAAAATTATCAACTACTGCAAGAACAATATCGTTTTCTCTAATAAGTTGAGTTGCTGTTATTTTAGGGCTGTCTTCATCAATTACTCCTGAAAAATCGTCAGAAACAACCCATTTAGCTATAGGGATAATTGTAGTCTTAGGAAAATGTGGAGTAAGCTCAAGTGCTTTTACGGCAGCTTTGTTTCCAATTTTACTAAAATCTTGACGCTCCTTGTTTTTAGGTTCGTAATTATCGCCATCAACAATAATTAAACCAGAACCAGGAAATTTCCATTCAAGTAATCTTACAACTCCTGCAGCAAGCCAAGTGCCAATACCACCGGCTCCAACAAGAACAAATCTTTTAGTTGCTTCCATAAGGACTCCAATAATCTATATCGTCTGGATGTGTATGTACTGGGTCAAGTAGGGATCCAGCATAAGGAGAATCGTTGTCTACTATAAGTTCTTCAGTAACTAATGTTTTCCAATGAACAAATGAATCACATCCAACTTCAGATATCGGAGTAAAATATGGTATTTGTTCAACAGAATTGTTAACTTTAACAAAATCTAAAGTAAGTTCTCGTAAAGCAGGACAATTTGCAGAATAATAATTTTCACAATCAGAACACGCTGCTTGAAAATCATAGATTTCCATATTAGTTGTAGCAGATATCATTTGGTGGAAATCTTCTATGACAGCAGTAACCTCACATTTACAGGTCATATATGCAATAGATATGTCTGTGTTGCAACAAAAGGTTGTGTAATCCCAATCTTGATTAGTTAGATTAGCGATGGAGTTAAGTTGGTCTTCGTTTTCAGTGTAGTATATGCTAAGATCATTGCAAATTTTCATCAAATACTCGCTTAAATCTTCATCAAAAGCCCAAATATGAACCTGGACATTTGTTGCCATATCTCTGGCTTTAAGATATTTATAAAGATTATTTAAGATTGATTCAACGTCTTGGTCGTCAAGACATACGGGAATATCGCAATGGCCACAGAAACCGTTAAGAAGGTTAAAAGGAGTAAGGGGAGTTTGACAGACGGTACAAATGTTTTGAGATTTAACTTTGTCAAATTTTACCTCCAATATTAATGCAGAATCGGGAGACATATTAAACTCATCTATTTTAATTAGATTAGTGTAATGTGTTCCTAAGTCTGTGGGAAAATAATTTGGTTTAGCGAGACCAGCTTGAGTAGAGACCTGCGGTTGATGCGTGTGAGTAGCCTTGGTACCCCCCGTAGTGGGGGGGTTGACTTTTTTTACTTTATCAGTCCACCCTACAACTTCTGGATCAGCAGATTTTAAAAAGTGTGGATCTTCAAAAACATCATCAGGGTTAAGTTTAAAAGTTGAACCGGACATTTGAAGTTCAATATGATATTGAGTGGCATTATTATTAACAGATTTCTGCCAACCAAATGTGATATGAATGCCATCAAAATCTGCTTGGTCAGCGTGATCAGTACCAGAAGCATAGGCTGCCATGCCTGGATGGCTATGAACAGAACCTACAATAAGAACATTGTCAGGTTTGATTTGAGCAATTGAATCAGGGTCATAGTTGCAGTGAACGCTAGTGTTAGTTTGGTCTGGAACTAAAACACACCAGCCTTCAGGACCTTCTTTTTCTGTATCATAACCAAGAAGAACAATTGATTCAGTGCCGTGTTGGGCATCAACAAGTCTAAAGAACTCGTCAAGTTTTTCAACAATAACATAAGGAATAAGTGGCATATTATATTTTGCTTCTGTCTGAATAACAGCTAGTTCAGAACTTGATATTTCTTTAGCTAATGTGACTGTTCTTCCAACATAGTTTTTTACAACTTTGAAGATTTTAGTTGATTTAGTTTTTACTGGAGGAGGAGGAGGAGTTTTAGCATTATGTGTTGTTGTTCCAACTGTATTTGTAGTTGAAGAAGGGGTAATATCTTTTTCTTCTGAAGCCAACAAATAATAAATGCTAAAATCTAAAGATTCAATAATGTCGCAGATATTATCAACATCTGCAACAAAACAAGGAAGACCATCGTCCATCCAATAATAAACAAAATCATCCATTTTAAAATCTACATTAGAAGTAACTTTTGACATATATTCTCCTAGGTTATATCTTATAGCTTTGAAAGTTATTAGTGTTTATATTAAACATCTCCTGAAAGTGGATTACATATAGAGCAACCATCATCATGAAGAATTTGAAAACCAAAGTCAGGATGTGTTTTATAAAAACCAGCTTGGCAACATATGCAATAACTGTATTCATCATCAGATGCGTGATCTAGATATATATAACAATCAGATCTATCCAAATAAAGAACTTCATCTTCTTGATGATATAGAGTGTCTTTGTTCACACAATATACATAATTGTCATAGCAGTGATCGCAAACATAAGCTGAATTTACAACGATATTTGGTGAAGGGTCGGAATCAGTAAAACCTTCTTCGCAGTCAGTACAAAACCAACTATAGTCAAGTTCATCGTCGTCGTCATCATTTGAAACAAAAACAGGTGGAGCTTGTGATTGACTATCTCTAACCTTTAAACTGTCAGAAAAAGAATTTTTTGGAGAATAATATGTTTGAGAAGAATTATAAGAAAGTTTAAACCAATTAAAAATACTATTGTGTTGAAGTGAACCACGAAGTATTGCATTTACAGGCTTAGGAATTAAATTATCATAATAATGAGCTTTATAGTTACCAAGAATGGCGTCAGCAAAAGTAAGGGTTTGACCACCTTCATAGTGTTTGTCTTGGTTGTCCATATCTTGAACAAGTACAGGTATCCATTGATTTTCATCTAGGGTCCATTCATAGCCATTTGTATTGCTATAATTTTCCCAGTTTTGAGGATCCCAAGTATAAGCTGGTTTATTATAAGAACGATAGAAACGAGGGCCATCAGTCTCGCTCATGTTATTATCGTTATATGCTTCTGTGCCAGAGCATCTATCAACAAGTTTAGCTACCTTTTCATTAAAAGGATAGGATGAAAGATCTTCAGTGTGGTATAAACAAATCCAACCAACGCCATTGCCACGATATCCTCTACAATTAATATTGGGAAGATTAACATGATAAAGAGGAGTGTCAGGATGAGTTATTGGATAGGGAGAGTAGAAAGTTCGGGCACCATAAATATTGCCGTCTAAAAAGTCACCAATAATAATTCTGTAAGGCTGAGCAACATAATATTTTTTAGCGTTGCTATCTCCTTCGTATGTACCCCAATTAATGTAATACATACCGGGCTTATGTTGATAAGCAACTTGTGTGTGATTGCCGGCGGATCTAATTGATAAAAGACCTGTTCCGTCTACGGGAAGAAGACCCGTATCAAAATAAGCAAGGGAAGAGAATGAATGATAAAACGAAATAAGATCTTTGTCGGTCACATGGTCAAGACCAAAAGATTTAACGTGAGATCTAAATACTATGTTGCCAGAATCATGTGTTTGATCAACAAAAGAGTATTCAACGTTTGAGTGAGAAGAATTCATTTATATTCCTTTATTAGCTATCTGTATCTTTAAACATGTCACTAATTGCTTTATCCACATCAGAAGCAAAATCACCAAAAGACCAAGTAAACCAATTCGGATCTTTCATGATAGTATTGATAAGACTAAGCTTACCAGAAAGCTCTTGAAAAACTTCGTTGAGATCTGCAAGACGTTCAATAGCTTTAGCAACTTTTCTAAGCTCATCAGAATCAGGTTCTAAGGCCATAATGCTTTTAAGAATTGGTATTCCAGAAACTAAAAAATTGTCAGAATTGATAATTTTATCTATTCTCTCTTCAAGATTGTCATATTGAGACTGAATGTCTTTTTTAGTATCATTAGCCATCTTGAATGAAAAATTAAAATTATCAATAGATTTATTGGTCATAATTTACCTGCCTTAGACTTTTTGCGTAAAATGACAAAGTCTTTAAGTTCTAATATAGACCACCAAACCGTGGCAGAACCTATAGCTAGTTTAGTTAAAATTCTAGCTATATATGCTTCATCAATGGAAGCAAATGAAGATGTAGGTGATATTCCTTGTACATCAAAATATGAATCTTCAAAAAAATTGTCAATCTTATTTTGAAGCTCTTGTCTTTTGTTGGTTGTTGGACGTTTCGGCATTTTGATTTTCCCCAAAATTTTCTTGTGTTAGAGTGTCAAGAAAAGCTGTTAGCATATCGTCTATTGTTTGGGTATTCTTTGTGGACTTATTTTTTATATTATGAATTTTAAAAATAAGTCCACTAAGAATAAATGGGGCTAATAGTAGATGCATGTATATTCCTTTTTGCTGTGCGATACTTTTTACCGTCAATGCCAAAATAGTTAAACACTAACTCTGCTAAAAGCATTGTGATAAGAGGTATTTGTGAAACAAAAGTATATATGCTATTTAATAATATTATAAGTGATAATACAATGAATCCTGTCAAAGGACCAGCTAAAGAAACTTTCATTTTATGTTTATGTGAAAGACCTTTTGCTTTTACAAAAGCCAAGAGTATGAATGGTAAAGGTAGAAAAATAGGAGGTGTTACATCAGATGTATATAATTTAGCGGTATAATAATGAGCAAGCTCATGTGCAAATATAACAAAAATAGCAAGTAAAACAAGTGGAGAATTAATAATAGAATAATTAATTGCGGCTACGGCAGATAAACTTGTTATAGTCCAAATAATCTTAGGTATCTTTGAAAAAAATGATTTAATTTTCATCTTGATGTTTATTCACATTCCAAGTGTAAGAGGATCCAAAGTATTGAGAAATATGATTATTGAATGATTCAGATAAAAGTATTTGTGTATAAACATCTTTACGATTTATATTAGAATAATGAGTATAACTTATTTGATCAGCTGTTTCATCGGTAATATCATCATAATGATCAAGAAGATTTTGAATTGGTTCCAAACCAAGGTCGGCGCAAAGGCCAACATAATAAGATTGGTTTAAAGCTATAGAAACTGTTAAGGTATTAAATAAAGGCCTAAAATATACATCAATATATTCTTGATTTAGATTAACATTTAAAGATTTAAAAGTTAAATATAAATGATGCTGTTCGTCGGTAACATCATCAAGAAATTTGCCTTCATTTATCACTTGTTTAAGAACAGAAAGAATAGTTGAAAGACCAACAATTTTTTGTTCAGTTCTAGTTATTTGAAGGAATTTAGAAAATTGATTATCAGTGAGTCTATTAAGGGTTACTTCAACAGCTTTGCCGAGAGCAGAAGGAAGTTCAGAATTCATATAATGATGGCAGGCCATCATAAAAGCCATTGAGAATTTAAGATTTGAAGAACCTTGAAATTCTTCTTTAATAGGTAAATTATCTAAATCAATGTCTTCTATAATTCGAGAAGATGACGAAAAAGTCTTTTTTGGAGAATCTGAAAAAAGATCATCATCATTATCTGAAATATTATTATTCATTATATTCTCCGTCTATATCAGTAGTATTGTTGGTCTTTGTACTTGAAAGACCATATAAATATTTAATAGAAGAATTGGGTGTTGAATCAACAGATATTAAATCTTTGATTACTTGAAGACATTCTTCTAAAGTAACCTGATGGTGCTTTTTAACAAAGATGTGTCTTAGAAAAGATTTTCTTTGCCTAAAGGTGGTCATGCCCCAAATGCCATCATATTCATTGACAATAGCCTCATAAAGGCAGTGATGAGAAACTGGACATTTTTTACATAAAGAAAAGATTTGTTTGACAGAATCTTTGTTTTTAGAGGTAATAGAAACAGGAAAAAATTTATCTGTTTCCATACCAGTACAGGCAGCAGAAGAGCGCCAAGAATGATCGTAAATAAAAGAATTGTTTAACATTTAAAACCTTAATATTTCTTGAGTTGAGAAATGGTTTTGTATGATTCTTCTATTGTATTCAATAAATCTTTTATTTGATAAAGAAATTTATTTAAAATATCTAAAAGAGATTTAATAGAATCTAAAGACATATCATCTTTTTTAACAGAAGCATATAATAAAGATTTTTGTATTTGAGCAATCGTAGAATATATATCTTTGGATTCAAGAAACATAGATGAAACTCTATTTATTGCAAAATATATTTTATCGTATTCTTCTTGGAAATAATCAAGAGAATGCATAAAATCCTTTTATCAAAGCAAAAATGCTTATAACTTTGTAAGTGAATATTTTATAATATTATAAGTTTTTGTACCCCTGCGTGGAATTGAACCACGTTAAACAATTTATAAGATTGTTGTCCTAACCAGTAGACGACAGGGGCTAGCAAATAATTTAAATGCTAGCCCTAGGTATTCGGTCGTCTTTAAAATAAATAAAATTAACATTAGATACTGAAATACCTGATCTAAAGTTTTCTGTCTTATTCCAATAATAATAAAAAGGTGGTTCTTCATCTGGCCACTCGGCATTTTCTTCAAAAAAGAGTATTTCATCAAAATGAATAATCTTACCGTCCATTGCATAAATAATGCCAGGACGTTTGTGTGAAGTAATTGCCGGATGATTTGGTTCATCAGTAATGATAATCATAAAGAAATCTCCAAAATATTATTTTGCGCAAGTAAATCTTTTGCTTCTGATATGTATGAACCAAAAAGATATTTATTATCAAGTAGATAGCATCTAATAGGATATTGTTTTTGATCTTTTAAACAAAACATTATATCACGGTAAACAATAGTTTCTGTACCGTTTTGTTTTAAATAATTAGCAAGCCACTGAATTGTTTGTGTATGAAGTTTGCTTGTCATGGGTTCCATTTGTAATGTTGATCTGTACAAAAGAATCTAGCAGAAGCTTCAGCAGATATTAACCAAGACCAAGCCTCTTCATTATTTGAAGCCATCTCTTGAATCCAAGAAGTGACATTAGTTTTATTCATTCCGCGATTCATAAAATCACACCAAGTATAAGACCAAGATAAAATATCTTGATTAGATACAGGTGTATCAACTATGCCACGAAAATACTCTATATAGTCTTTTTCTAGTGGTGTAAACGGAACACTAGGATCCATTGGCTCGGGAAAAGACATTAAAGGATATGTAGTAGAAGTTGTTATAACAACTGTATTTTTTGGTGTTTGAAAGATATTAATTCCTGTAGTAGGAAGTGGTGCCATTGTTTCTGATGAAGTATCAGATGCTGCGGCACATGATGTCAAACAAAAAATTGCTACTAAAAGTTTTTTCATTACAAAGCGTCAAACTTCCACTGCTGGTCGGGGCACAAGTTCAGCACTGCCGAAGCAGTGAGTGCGGCAAGGAACTCCTGTTCGTATCCAACGCCAGTGATTGCGAGGACAACATCCATAGCAGTCGCTCCACCTCGCAGGGTACTACAGACCATGTAGCCCGTATCCAGTAAGTCGTAGTCAGACACGGCGACATAGCCAATGCTGTTCTTAATATCAAACAGGAACTCGTCCTCTGCTGTCCAAGTGACAGGAGGAAGAGTTGGAGCTGGAGTAGTAGCCGGAGCATCCGTAGTCTTGACAACCTTTACCGTTGTATCTGGAGCTTCTGTAGTATTAACATAAATAGTCTTAGTGCCACCACATGCTGTTAATGCAATAAGTGCACATGCGCTAATAATAATCTTTTTCATTTTTATTTATCCTTTCAGAATAAAGTAGCAGTCGTGCGGAGAATATGTGTCCACCAACATTATATCAGTTATCATCCATAAGTTTCGCAACCCCATCCATCACCATCGTGATCTAAGCGGTGGGGGTCATAATCGCCAACCCATATTTTTTGCCCGACATCAGAACAATCAAGATCATAAGGAACATCAAGATCCACATTAGGTGAACTTTGAAAAAAAGTTAAGAAGATCCAAATAAAGAAAGCTATAAAAGAAAAAATTACAAATAAAGGTTTGTAGTTAAATTGTTTTTTATAAGCTTTTTCTCTAAATGGTTCTAATTGAGAAAATAAAAATGAAATATTTTCAGTTTTGCCAATTCTACTAGAGATTGCTAAATCAGTTTCATTAAAAAAAATGTCTACTTGATTAAAAGCAATATCTACAGCTTTTTGCAACAATTGGAAAGAAGCGAAAGCATCGGAGGGTTTAGGTATAAGTAGATATTTAAGACGAACAAAACCAAATGGTTGTATTGAAGAATGTGGATTATAGGAACCACTCTTTCCCCAACCAAGATCATAATAAGTTCCTAAATCAATGTTCCATTTTGAAGAAACAAATGATGCGTCTTCAGCGAAATCATAATCGTTATGAAAGGATCTAAAGATGCTATTTTTATCTCCATTATAATATCTTTCGTGTCGTCTTTGGGAAAGAACAGGACGAAACGTTGTTAAAAAGTTACCATAATAATTAATTTGAAAATAAGAAGAATATTCATTTTCTTCTGGCAACTTTTTAGTTTCTCTAATTTGATAATTTATATTAGCAAAAATAACACATAATTTAAAATATTCATAAGTAACATCTTTGTAATTTAAAGGAATATTTTCAGTAAGAAATTGAGCTGTTTTTAAATAAATTTCTTTTGCAGTGGGAGAAGAATTAGTCCAAATTTCATTTTCAATCTTTAAAAGAGCAAGAATAGAAAGAATATCGCCATCTTCTAAAGATCTATGAGCTTTTTGTCGTCCATAATTTTTATCAAAAAGTTCATTTAATAGTTCATAACTTCTATTTAAAATATGCATTTTAATATCCTTTATCAAATACTAAAGTAGTAGTCGTGAGGGAAATATATGTCCACCAACATTATACACGATTTTTCGTTCCCCTCATTAGATTGGAATGAGGATGTTGGCTACTACTAGAGCCGGATCTCAGGATTGAACTGAGGACCTACGCATTACAAGTGCGTTGCTCTACCACTGAGCTAATCCGGCTAGGA
>Ga0129333_10001246_pt1 | contig 22821 bp, 16 predicted proteins | sample CPB6_08_DNA_FD_94474 | JGI IMG/M metagenome (GOLD analysis project Ga0129333, IMG submission 94474) | Freshwater to marine salinity gradient microbial communities from Chesapeake Bay, USA - CPBay_Sum_0.6_0.8_DNA | ecosystem: Environmental > Aquatic > Marine > Coastal | place: USA: Chesapeake...
GAAACCCGTAAAGCATAAAGCTCCGAAACAAGAACGATTTATTGAGCATGATGAAGATTCACCTCGTTTGAAGAGAGGAAATTCTGAATTTCAAGGGCAACCAAGAAAGCGTAAATCCATGCTGGATGATGCTTTTGCACGCAATATCTTGATAGCTCTTCCTGAAAGACCCGATGCGGAAGGTGTGCATAATGGACTCGAACCACTTGCTGCCTATCCATATATGACTGAACAAATGGTGAAAGTGAGCGCATTCACAAAATTCTGGATGGATCATAATCTCCCTGGTGAAATTCTACCGCTTATTCCTGCTCCAAAACCGCGTGGATATCGTGGTACAACTCGCAGAAAGGTCATGTTCAATGGACATTCCCTCATGCTCGGATTCGGCGATCAACAAGCCGCTGAATTTCCCAAAAAAGGAATGATGAGTATCGCCGCTTCAACCATTGAACCTGAAGATCATCATGCGATCTATGAACTCATTGGTAAAAAACTTCTCACAAGACCATATCATGAATTGACAGAAGCGCTGAATTTTCTCATCATTCGCGATACTGGCGAAAAAGCTGTCATATTCAATGTTGCTGAATTGAACGGAGAAATTGTCCGCAAACTCAAATTACTTGGCGATCTACTCGCAAAAACCTCCCATAAAATAGCATGCGCATGGGTATATCATGATCCCACTCGCTCCGATTATTATCTCGATCAAACATCACTCGAACCCGGAACAATGCGCATCAAAAAATTATTCGGCTATGATGAATTGTCACTCACCATTCATGATATCAAATTCCGCATAAGCCCATTCACTTTTTCACAAGTTAATGTCCCAATGATGAAAGTCATGGTGGATAGAATTCGACATGCAGCAAAAGCAGAGATTCATTCCAAAGAGTGCAGACTCATCGATCTCTATTGTGGTTATGGATTGTTCTCGCATGCTCTTGCAGACATGTTCAGCGAAGTACATGGAATAGATTCATCAAAACCGGGAATTGATTCGGCAAAACAATTGGTGGATAGAAGAAAAAAAGCAGGACATGAAATTGGTTCCATGCAATTCAAAGAAGCATATATTACAAAAGACACGGTGCTAACACATCTTCCTCCACCGGATGAAACTCAAGAAATCATCATACTTGATCCTCCCCGACAAGGCACTGCAGATGGTGTTATTCAAGCAATCGCAAGACGCAAACCTGCATTGGTGATTCATATTTTCTGCGCAATCAATGAAATAGAAAAAGCGGTGAGAGAATGGAAAAAACATGGTTATGTCCCTCAAACCACACAAGCACTCGATATGTTTCCCGGTACCCCAACTCTGGAAACAATTGTGGTATTTACACCTCGATAAGATACATTCTTAATATGCCATAACAGGCGCCAACCATTTTTCACATTCTTCAATAGTCATGCTTTTTCTTTGAGCATAATCAATGACTTGATCCTTTGTGATTTTTCCAATGGTAAAATACTGCGACTGTGGATGCGCAAAATACCATCCACATACTGATGCTGCGGGCATCATGGCAAGTGATTCAGTAAGTGATACACCAATGTCTTCTGCATTCAATAGGGAAAAAAGTGTAAGCTTTTCAGTGTGATCGGGGCATGCGGGATACCCCGGTGCAGGACGAATTCCTTGATATTTTTCAGCGATGAGATCTGTATTCTCAAGTGCTTCATCAGCAATATACCCCCAGATGTTTTTGCGAACAAGCTCATGGAGATATTCAGCCGCTGCCTCAGCCAAACGATCTGCAATCGCTTTTACTATGATAGAAGAATATTCATCATGTTGTGCCTCATAGTCTTTGCATAGTGCGTCACAACCAATTCCGGCGGTAACAACAAATGCACCAATATAATCGGCGATTCCGGAATCCTTCGGTGCAATGAAATCAGATAAACACATATTGGGAAGTGATGAAGCACGAATGGATTGCTGCCTTAGAAAATGAAGTTTTGCAAGTGCGTTCTGGCGAGATTCATCAGTGTAGAGTTCTATATCATCTTCAATAGCATTCGCAGGAAATATCTGGCATACTGCATTGGCTTTTAAAGTACCTTCATCTGTTATTCGATTCAAGATTGACTGTGCATCATTGAAAAGATTTGTCGCTTCTTTACCATATACTGCATCTTCAAGAATACCAGGATATGAACCCCGCATTTCCCAAGAAAGAAAAAAGGGAGTCCAGTCGATATAGGTTGACAATATCTTCAGATCCAATTCTTTGAAGACATGTTTGCCCGGCTTATGAGGTGCTTGTGGTAAATAAGGCATTGCTTATCAATTTCCCATTTTAAACATTCCACCACCCGGGGGTGTAGCCGGCGGTGTTCCAAATGCACGAAGATTATAGGTGAAATTCAACAGAAAATAACGTTGCAAAACATTTGTCTGAGAATCCTCGATATAATTTGCCTGCACAGCACGATTGATGCTTTGATTCTGATTAAGTGCATCATATACTGACAATTTCACTTCTGCATTATCATCAAAGAATCGCTTTCCAATTCCAAGACTCAAAAGCGGAATGCTGCGATTTAAATCTCCTTGCAAACCATTGTTGATGGTATAATTGAAGTCACCTGAAAACACAAAGCCACCCAAGAAAATCCAGTTCACGCGTGCGAATAATGTGTGAATGGCATAATTATTATCTAATTCCTTTCGAATGGAATTTTGAACAATCGTATATGCCGTTCTCCATGAAACCGAGAAATCAAGATCTGAACTGATATTGCTCACTAGCGCGAGAGATGGAGTGATGGCAAGATTATCAGCATCATTGCGCAAGCCATTGATGAGCGTGGGTGTGCGTGAGAAAAATCCACCAAGATTTGAATTCACATTGATTTTGAAACCTGTGAATGGTTCAAATGGAAATGTATAGGTGATGAATGAGCTCGCATTGAAGGCGCCACTAATATTGATTGGTCTTGTAAGTTGCGCTCCATTTCCAAGTCTGATATTACCTGGGAGAATGGTGTCGCTTGTTGCAATGATTGATTCGGTCGATAATTTGTCATCAATAAGTGTCAAAGAAGCCATCGTGAAAAATGCACGACCACTCATAATGGAAAATGTTCCATAATTTCCTCGAATCTCATTGTTGATTTCCTGCACGAGATTTGAATTCCCGGTGGAAAGTCGAATAGGATCGGTATTGTCAATCACATCTTGCAATTGTGAGAGGGAAGGTTGCTGCGTTGACACTCTATAACTTAAACGCGCATTGCTTGTGAAGCCATCACGCATTTGATAAGAGATATTTGGTAGAAGATTGTAAAATGTTCTTGAGGTATTGAAGGCATTTGGAAATGTTTGTTCAACATTCAACTTCGCAATCTGATAATCTACACCAATAGAAATATTTGCTGCTTGCGAAAGATTGTATTTATAGGTGATTCCGGGTCTTTGTGTTGCATAAGTTGACAATGCATTATTCGACAATCGCTGATTCAAAGATGAATACTCACCTGTATTCACATTGAAATCATAAATCTTTTTGTCATTGGTATTTTCATTGAATGCATAATTATAGCTCAATTGCATTTGACCACCCTTATGAAGATTTTCAGTAAATGCAATATTGGTTGATGCATTATACCCATCACCTTCGGATGGCATGTCTTGTCTCAGTGTATCTGAGAATGATTGAGTAATCGAACGATAAAAATCATTGACGGCATTATTTCTTCCGGATCCGATATTATTATTTGCGGAAACACGAGCTGATGCTGATATTGTACGCCCTTCCGTTTCAAAACGATGTCTATATGACATGTCGATGCTACCATTATACCCCGTATTCTCTGTATCAGTTGAAGTATTTGAAGCATTGATTGGTATTGAATTTTCACCAAATGTACTATTGATAGAGCGAATTGATTTTTCGGTAGACTGCAATGTAAGGCGTGGCTCGATCGATATGGAATTCATAGAGTCGATCGTCCAATCCATACGAACATTAAAACGATGATTGCCGGTCAAAGATGAATTATTATTTGTTTGAAAATTGTTTTGCGTCGAAGTGTCATCAAGAAAATAGAGTCTCTTTACATCTTGCAAGGAAGAATTGTCACTATAATTCACAAAAAAACTACTGGTAACACTGAGACCTTTTGCCCATGAATCTGTATAGTTCATACCTAGTCCATGTGACTGAGTAATCCCATCGCTTTGACCAACCATGAAATCACTAACACCACCGCCTGTCATCCAGCGAGAACCTCTTCCACTCATACCACCCATATTTCCGCCAAAAGCACGCATCATAGATCCCATGCGTTGCATCATCGGATTGCCACTTGAACCCATCACGCCAAGAATATCCTGAATCGAAAAATTCTGTTGATTGATATTGTTTGACATTCCAATTATGGAAATTCTACTGTCTTTATTAAAGATATTGATCGTACCACCACCGGTATAACGATCTTGATCGCCATAGCCGGCATAGAGTTTTCCGAATTGACCATTTTTCTTATCGGCTTTCATGACGATATTGAGTGTCTTTGTTCTGTCACCATCATCAAAACGAGTAAATGCTGCTTGATCACTCATCGCATCAAATGATTGCACTTTGTCAATCACTTCTGCAGGAAGATTTTTGAGTGCCGCAGCAGGATCGCTACCAAAGAATGGCTTTCCATCTACAAGTACTCGTCGCACTTGCTCGCCTTGTGCTTTGACTGAACCTGAGGCATCAACTTCCATTCCCGGTAATTTTCGAACAAGGTCTTCGGCTGATGCATTTTTATCTGTCTTGAATGCATCTGCAGAAAATTCCGTGGTGTCTCCTTTCATTTCAATGCGTGTTGCAACTGCAGTGACCTCCACTTCATCGGTGAGATATCCTGATTCTCCCAATCGAATTGTTCCGATTTTTACGGTATCCTTTCCTGCGGGAATCGTAATTGACTTTGCATATTTCGCATAGCCGATGGATTGCACGCTGAGAATATATGTTCCGGCTGAGACATTCTTAATGAGGAAAATTCCGGATCGTTCGCTTACGCCACCTGCGATGGGTTTGCTTTCTCCATCTTTTATAAGAGCAGCACGCACTCCGGGAATTGGTGATTTAGATGAGCTGTCAATCACGATGCCGCGGATGACAGAACTCTGTGAGTAAACTGAAATGCTTGTAACAATGAAAATCAAACAGAAAAAGAGCTTTCGAACAATCATGATATACTTCAAGAAGTAAATGAAAACGACTAACTATAAACGAATAACGCCAAAATATAGTGGAAAGTTGCCTGCTCGATACAAAAAAGCCGTCTCGGGGACGGCTTTTCTTCACAATTTGTGAAATATGTCTTTATGTATGCCTGTTGTTCTGAGTATGATGTCTTGCGACACGCCCTCGGCTTTCAATCTTGCTGCTATGGCTTCTTGTATATTTTTTGGCTCATAATCCTTCTCAAGTAATCGTTCAATGTCGGGGGAACGATCATGTTTCTTGGGACTATGCCCCTTCAAAATTGATTGGACAGAATGCCCGGCCTTACTGAGTCCTTTTTGTTCTTCACTTTGAGGCTTTTCCTTTTTTTGCGAAGGATAAGGATGCTCACCAGCTTGAAATTGAGGAGTCTTTTTGAATGCCTCTTCGACGGACATAGATTTGATGGTATCTTTTCCAACGATTTTCTTGATTTGTCTGAATACATCTTGTTGATCATTCGAACAAAAGGAAATCGCAACTCCCGTCAATCCAGCTCTGCCTGTTCTTCCAATACGATGCACATATGTTTCAGCTGCATCGGGTAAATCATAATTCACCACATAAGGCAATTGTTCAACATCGATTCCACGAGCGGCGATGTCAGTAGCAACCAATACTCGAGAACGTTTTTCCTTGAAGCGATTGAGCGCGCGCAATCGTGAAGATTGCGTTTTATCTCCATGGATTACTTCACTTGGTACGCCTTCTTTATTCAAATCGCGAGCTATGCGATCGGCGCCATGTTTTGTTCTTGAGAACACAAGCACGGAAGTCATCGGCAATGTATCCATCAATCGAAGAAGCAAATCAATTTTCTTTTTTCTGTCAACAAAATATACCAACTGTTCCACCGGCTTTGCACTTGAGGAGACAGGATCAACCGCAATGCGCTTGGCATTATTGAGCATATCATTTGCGAGCCGCTCAATTTCTTGAGGCATTGTTGCACTAAATAAAAGAGATTGTCTCTTGCTTGGAAGAGTATCTATGATGCTACGAATATCATGGATGAATCCCATATCCAACATGTGATCTGCTTCATCCAGTACAACGATTGAGACTGAACTGAGTGAAACAATTCTTTGATTCATCAAGTCGAGCAGTCTGCCCGGTGTTGCAACTAGAATATCCACTCCATTGCGAAGTGCTTGTTGCTGTTTGCTTTGAGCAACTCCACCGTAAATGACGGTATTTGTCATTCCGGTAAATTTTCCATAAGCTGTGAAACTATCACCAATCTGTTGTGCAAGTTCTCTCGTAGGCGATAGAATCAATGCACGAATTGGTTTTTTTCTGCCTTTATGTTTATTGTCTTGTCTGTCTTCTTTGTTGATTATTGGTTCTGAAGCAAGCAATTCCAAAATAGGTAAAGCAAATGCCGCTGTTTTTCCCGTACCCGTCTGAGCGCATCCGATGATGTCGCTACCCTGTAAAATTGAGGGAATGGCTTCCGCCTGAATGGGTGTCGGCACGGAATATCCCTCTGCCTTGAGTGCCTTTTGTAGGGCTTCACTCAAGGGCAAATCTGTAAAGTTCATTCGTTCCTTTGTTCGGATAAATAAGAATCATGCGCGAAGCATGGCAGGAGGAACATGAGGAGAGGATACAGCTGAAGGCCGAACTTGCATTCCAAAGCAATGAATCGCAGTACAAAACTACGGTTATTTGAGGGAAGAGCAATACTACATAGGAAATTAAGCCACATGTGGAATTTCGAGGAGAATGAAACGTATTCAACAGAAGGTCAATGCAAAAGCCCCTCAATTTGTTAATTTTGCAACCATGCAATCAATATTTGACACACTTCAATCTGCTTTACGCAAACGCATCCTGATTATCGATGGAGCCATGGGCACGATGATTCAAAAGCATGGTTTGCAAGAAGAAGATTTTCGAGGAAGCAGAGAAAGTGCGGGTGAGTTTCATTCAGTGCTCTGCAATCACCACCATGATGTTCGTGGTGATAATGATTTGTTGGTATTGTCTCAACCTGAGATTATTCTCAATATTCACAGAGAATATCTAAAAGCAGGTGCAGACATCATTGAAACAAACACATTCAGTTCAACCAGTATTGCGCAAGCTGATTATGGATTGCAAACGCTTGCCTATCAATTGAATGTGCATGCCGCAAGACTTGCCAAACAAGCTTGCATGGAATATTCAACACCGGAAAAGCCACGTTTTGCCGCCGGTGCAATTGGACCTCTCAATACTTCTTTGTCGCTCTCACCTGATGTAAATGATCCCGGTTATCGAGCCACAACTTGGCAAAAAGTTGTGGATGCATATACTGAGCAATTGCGAGGTTTGATAGAAGGCGGCATCGATATCATACTTGTTGAAACTGTCTTTGACACATTGAATTGCAAAGCAGCGATCTATGCGATCTCATCATTGTTCGAAGAATTGAATATTTCACTACCTGTGATGATTTCCGGAACAATCGTTGACATGAGCGGTCGTACGCTTTCGGGTCAAACCACAGAGGCATTTTGGCATTCAATCAGACATTGTCCCAATCTCATCAGTGTTGGGTTGAACTGCGCATTGGGTGCAGATCAAATGCGACCATTCCTTGAGGAATTATCACGCATTGCGGATTGCTTCATCAGTGTATATCCTAATGCCGGACTCCCCAATGAAATGGGTGGCTATGATGAAACGCCTGAATCAATGGCGAATGTATTGAAAGAATTTGCAGAATCAGGATTCATCAATATCGTTGGTGGCTGTTGCGGAACAACACCTGATCATATCGCCAAGATTGCAGAAGTAGCAGAGAATGTTCAACCACGAATACCCTCCAAGAAAGAACCTCTGATGCGGCTTTCCGGCATGGAGCCATTCATTCTCCGACCAGAAACCAATTTTGTGAATGTTGGTGAAAGAACAAATGTCACGGGATCAGCAAAATTTGCTCGACTCATTCGCGAGAACAAATATGATGAAGCGATTGGCATTGCAAGACAACAAGTTGAAGCCGGAGCACAAATCATCGATGTGAACATGGATGAAGGCATGCTTGATTCAGAGCAGGCAATGAGAACACTTTTGAATCTCATAGCGTCGGAACCGGATATTGCACGCGTACCAATCATGATTGATTCTTCGAAGTGGTCCGTGATTGAAGCAGGACTGCAATGCGTACAAGGCAAAGGAATTGTCAACTCAATATCACTCAAAGAAGGTGAAGAAGCTTTCATCGACCTTGCAAAAGAAGTGCGTCGATATGGCGCGGCAGTCATAGTGATGGCTTTTGATGAGCAAGGTCAGGCAGATTCATATCAAAGAAAAATTGAAATCTGCTCTCGCGCATATCGGATCTTGACTGAAGTGGTACATTTTCCCGCTGAAGACATCATCTTCGATCCGAATATCTTCGCAGTTGCAACGGGCATCGAAGAACATGCGAATTATGCATTGGATTTTATCAATGCAACCGGATATATCAAGCAGAATCTTCCACTCGCGAAAATCTCCGGTGGGGTTTCGAATCTTTCATTCTCATTCCGCGGGAATGAACCAGTTCGCAGAGCAATGCATTCCGCATTTTTGTATCATGCAATCAAAGCGGGCATGGATATGGGTATCGTGAATGCCGGTCAAATCGACATTTATGATGATATCCCAACAATGCTCTTGGAGCTTGTGGAAGATGTAATCCTGAATCGCAGATCTGATTCAACTGAGCGTCTTGTAGACTATGCTGAAAAGTTGAAAGCGGAATCATCCGGAGAGAATATACAAGCACAAGAAGTGCAAGCATGGAGATCATTGCCAATCAATGAGCGAATTCATCATGCGCTTGTGAAAGGCTTGGATGGACATGTGAATGAAGACATGGAAGAGGCAAGATTGCATTTGGGCTCACCGCTTTCAGTTATTGAAGGTCCTCTCATGGATGGCATGAATATCGTCGGTGAATTATTTGGCTCCGGAAAAATGTTTTTGCCACAAGTCGTGAAATCAGCTCGTGTGATGAAAAAAGCGGTGGCATATCTTACGCCCTTCATGGAAGCCGAAAAAGAATTGGCTGGAATTGCATCAGCTCCGAATGGAACGATACTCATGGCGACAGTGAAAGGTGATGTGCATGATATTGGAAAGAATATCGTGGGTGTTGTGCTTGGTTGCAATAATTATCGTGTTGTGGATCTCGGTGTGATGGTTCCCGCAGATCGCATTCTTGATGAAGCAATCGCATGCGATGCAGATATCATTGGTCTTTCAGGACTCATTACACCCTCACTCGATGAAATGGTGCATGTGGCAAAAGAAATGCAAAGAAGAGGAATGCAAATTCCTCTCATGATTGGTGGCGCAACAACATCGCGGGTTCATACTGCAGTGAAAATAGCACCGGCTTATGATGGATGCGTTCTGCATGTGCTTGATGCATCAAGGGCTGTACCCGTGGCAGGACAACTTATTTCCACCGAGCACAAAGATGCCTTCATCAAAGACAATGCAGAAGAACAAGATAAAGTCAGAAATGATTATGAAAGAAGAAATTCAGAAAAACAATTGATTAGCATTGAAAAAGCACGCTCAAACAAATTGTCATTATTCAATTGAAGGTTTATGACATGCTACAACTCATTTGCTTATTACTGTGTACATATACCATGACAGCACAACGATTTTCTCCTCCGACAACTCTTGCAAAACCTGTGCAAGAAGAATTGCATGGCATCTCGCTTATAGATTCCTATCGTCATCTGGAAGATAAGGAGGATCCGCAAGTTATTGACTGGACCAAAAAGCAACATGATGCAACAATGGAATATCTTAGTTTAACGGCTCCCGACATCAAAGGATTAAATGAAGAAATCCGTGCATTGTTTGATCGCGATGTTACTTCTCCACCGAGAATCAAAAAAGGAAAAGTTTTCTTTTCTCGAAGAAAAAAAGGTGAATTGCAATTCAAGTATTATGCCCTCATCGATGGCAAAGAACAATTGCTCTTTGATCCTGTTTTACTTGATCCAAGTGGTAAAACTTCTATCTCCGGTGTGACCATAAACAAAGATGCCACCAAGCTTGCTATTGCCACACAATCAAAAGGCGCTGAAATCACCGACTATCGCATCATTGATGCTAAGACAGGAAAACAAATTGGAGATGTCTTGCCGGGTGTGAGCAATTTTTCATGGAAGCATGATGAATCCAAAGTGTTTATCACCCCGCGAACAAAAGAATTGATTGAAAATCAGATTCCACTCGCAGTTTATGAGCATACACTTGGTGAACCCTTGACCAATGCTGTTAAATTGCTTGCCCCAAATGATGCCAAAGATTTTGCCTCCATTTATGAACCTGAGGATGAACAAGTTCAAGTATGGAGCACGGGTGATTTTTATAGCAATACTATTTCATTTCGTAAGATTGGAAGCTCAGACAAGCCACGAGTGATTTATTCTAGCGAGAAATTCAAATCTTATCCTGAATTCCGTGGCAAGAATATCTATTGGCTTTCAAATCATGAAGCACCGAATTTTTTTATTGCCAAAACTACTTTGGAAAATCCGGAATTCGATAAAGCACAGATTCTTGTTCCAGAAGGCAAAACAGTAATAGATGGTTTTGAAGTGACAAGTACTTATATGCTTGTACAAGATAAAAAAGATGTGATGTCACGCATCATGGTACATGATTTGAACGGTGGATTCATAAAGGAATTAACATTACCTGAATTCGGAAATGTTGCTTCGATGAGTTATGATCGTGATGAAGATATTATCTATATCGCCATTTCATCTTTTACATCAACGCAAAAGATCTATACACTCAATGGCAAAACATTGGAATGGAAATTCTTTTATCAAGATGAAATCCCGATGGATGTATCAGATATTCATGCCTCTCTCGAATTCTGTGTATCAAAGGATGGCACGAAGATTCCAATGTTCATTGTCCACAAGAAAGGAATCAATAAAGATGGAAATAATCCTGTACTGATTACTGGTTATGGTGGTTTTAATATCGGAATGAGCCCTGAATTCGTTGGATATAATGCATCATTTCTGAAGCGTGGTGGAATCTATGTTCGCGTTGGACTGCGTGGTGGAAATGAATATGGAGAGTCATGGCATCTTAATGGCATGCTCAAGAAAAAGCAGCATACATTTGATGATATGATTGCAGCAACCGAATGGTTGATTGAGCAGAAGTATTCTAATCCTGCACGGATTGTTGCAAGAGGTGGTTCAAATGGTGGTTTGCTCATGGGTGCAATTGCAACGCAAAGACCGGATTTATATCGCGCAATTATATGTCAAGTACCTCTTCTCGACATGATTCGCTATCATAAATTTCGCATTGCGAGATATTGGATTCCCGAATATGGCGACCCGGACAAAGCAGAAGACTTTGGAACCCTTCTTCAATATTCTCCTTATCATAATGTCAAAGCCGGTGTTTCACTTCCCGAAATGCTTGTTAGCGTTGGAGAATTCGATATGCGCGTGGATCCACTCCATGGAAAGAAATTCGTAGCAATTGCCCAATCAAGACCAGAACAGACAAAGCCGGTGATGCTGCATGTGGATTTTGATGCAGGACATGGCACCGGAAAGTCAATAGAACAAATCATAGAAGATCAGGCATTCTTCTGGAGATATATTTTTAGTCGTTTGAACATGAATTGAGACATAATATGCGTATTGCCATTTTCATATTCTTGGCTTTGCTTTCACTTGAAGCACATGCACAAAAGCAAAAGAAAACATCCAAAAAGAATGTACAAAAAGAAATTCCCAAGCGTTATGCATTAGGATCAGGTGAACTATTGCTTTTTTCCGAGATGGACGGCATGCGTACAAAAATCACTGTTTCATTTGATAAGCATGGTGCCCGCGAAGTGACTGAAACAGTGGGTTATCGTGCAGTTGAACAAGATTTGAATTTGAAGGTACATTCAAAAAGCATTTTCCTCAATGGCATTCTTACAACCATGGATTTACAGGAAGGAACGGGAACGCGATACTCAGTTGGTCAATTTGCTGATGCGGGTGGAATCAATTTTTCGACTATCACTGATAGCATGAAGAAAGAGATTGGACTTGAAAAAACATCGAAGATGGATACCGTTCTTGGATATCCTTGTGAAGTATGGAATATTGCTCATCCAACTATTCCATTCTCAGGCAAATATTCTGTATGGGGAAATTTGGTATTGAAAAGTGAAACCATGACAAATGGCGTGCCGATGAAAACCTATGCGGTCAAGATTGAAGCAAATAAGCCACTTGATGAATCATTGCTTTCAATTCCGGAAGATATCGTATTCAAAAAACCCGGCGAGTGATTATTTCAAATGCTTTGGATGCACAAAAAGAAATCCAAATTCCTCTGATCCATTTTTTGTGATTGTTTTGTGATGGATGAGATGAGCTTTTCGGAGTGCCTCTGCATATCGTCCACGCATTCGCATGCCGAGTTTCAACCTGCGATGAACAATGATATCATGAGCAATAAAGTATAGCAATCCATAGATGCTGATGCCGATGCCAATCCAGAAAAGAGGGGAGAATGTGTCAATTCCATTTAAGATGCATGATATTGAAATCACGCCGAAGAGTATACCAAAGACATCATTGAGTTCGAATCTGCCATGTCTTGGTGTATGATGTGTTTTGTGTATGAACCAAAGCGGACCATGCATGAGATATCTGTGAGTAAGCCATGCAATGCCCTCCATAGCAATGATGGTAAGCATAATGATTCCGATATGTATCAAGAATTCCATTAGATAAAGTCAATGATGTCATGTCTTGAAAGCACACCCGACAAACCACCATACTCAGAAACCAAAATAGCATGATGCGTTTTTAGTGCAGCAATTGCTTGCTGTATATCATCACCACCATCAATAATCGGCATGGGTTCCTCTTGTATATCTTTTACGCTTGCGGACAATACATTTCGATCGGCAATAACTTTTGCCATCAATCTATTTTCTCGCAAAGTTCCGATTGAAATTCCATGTTCAATCACAGGCATTTCTGAAATCTCAAATTCTTGCATGATCTGCAATGCTTGTTCTACTGTTGCATCGGGTTCGATACTGATGAGCGTTGGAATCGATTTTACATTGGATTTTACTGCAAGTGCCGTTTTCACAGTAAGGCGATCATCGAGCAAATGTTGTTCTTTGAGCCATTCATCGGAATGATGTTTTGTGAGATATCGCTCGCCTGTATCGCAAATGATCGCAACCACGACATCATTCTTTGTGAGAGTTTTGCCAAGTTTCAATGCTGCTGCAACATTCATTCCACTTGAACCACCACAAAATATTCCTTCCTCACGAGCTAGTCTGCGAGCCGTATTGAAGGATTCTTTGTCATTGATATTCATCACATCATCAATCAGTGAGATATCGAGATTTCCTGGGATGCGCTCTTGTCCGACACCTTCAACGAGATATGGAAGTGCTTCAACAACGCGACCTGTTTCTTTGAATGTTTTGATGCAAGAACCAACGGGATCCGCCGCTATTACTTTCAGATTAGGATTTTGTTTTTTGAGATATCGTGCAGTTCCTGTGATTGTACCACCTGTTCCAATCCCTGCAATGAAATGCGTGACAGTGCCATCGGTATCATTCCAAATTTCGGGTCCTGTCGTTGCTTCATGAATTGCAGGATTCGCATAAAAATCATATTGATTCAGCATTACTGCATTTGGAATTTCTTGAGCGAGTCTCTGAGCTGTATTGAAATAATATTCCGGTGAGCTGGCCTTTGCCGCGCTCGAAACGATCAACACATCTGCTCCGAGTGCTTTGAGATAGCGTACGCGTTCTTGTGAGGCTTTGTCTGTCATTACAAATAAACATTTATACCCTTTGAGTGTTGCTGCGAGTGCAAGCCCAATTCCAGTATTTCCGCTTGTTGGTTCAATGATGAGTCCACCCGGCTTGATCAAACCATCTCTTTCAGCGGCTTCAAGCATAGCAATGCCTATACGGTCTTTGACTGAACCGCCGGGATTGCGACTTTCAAGTTTAACATATATCGTAGCGGGTATATCAGCCGCGATCGTATTGAGTTTTACAAGCGGAGTTTTTCCGATGAGACCAAGAATTGAAGAATGAACATTCATGTGATTTCTATGCATTTGTGAATGCACAAAGATAGGAAATCTGAAAGCATGTTTTGCCTTATCAGAATGAAAAGCCCAAATAGGTGCGAAGAGATAGATTTAAAGTCTGTAAATCATGATTCTTAAGGATAGAATTCAGCGGATAAATCAAGAATCCTTCAATTCCAAGATGGAATGGATCGAATCCAAAGTGCCAACCCAAGCCGGTTTCAATACCCAGTCTTAGCCTTTGAATCTCATTCATATAAGATCGTTGTTGAATTGTCAATATATTTGACCCCGATGGATATCTGATTGCATCTTGTCCTTTGACAATAAAGGATTGATGCAGAAAATCAGAATCAAGAACATACATCGAATTGATGCCGGCGAAGAAGGAATAATAGGAATAACTATTTTGTCCAAACAATTCCATTGAAGCACCATAAATTGGTAATTCAAATGAAAGATGAGAAATCAATTCGGTTTCATCTATACTGACTTCATGTAGTTCATGGAGTTCTGAAAGGGATCCTTGCATGTTCAAAAACTGTTTTGACCGGTCTTGGGCAAAGAACATGCGATTCACAAATGTTATGCCCAATCCAATGTGCATGATTATCCCCAACTGTGGAATTGATTGACGCAATCGAAGATATGTAGTAGAAAAATCTTGCTCATGCAATTCTTCATCGGATTCTTCCATTGAAAAGGGGAGCAAAGGAATGCGATCATCAATAGAATACACTGAATTCCCTGAAAATATGAGGTTGGGTACATTGAATATGCTTCCGGGAATATCACTGCTCATGTGGAATACACCATCATTCCAAAAAGAACTACTCGAGCCTGTAACATCGATTGCCCTGAATGCTCCAATCTTTGGGAACCAACCTATCGACATATTCAGAAAATCTGATTCAACTGCAAATGAATCCGGTGAAAGTGACTCCAAATCAAGTTTGGGTTTTCTTCTCATGGTGGAATCGGGTTCAGCAGCCTGAATGGAGAAGGAACAAAGGAATATGAAGAATGCAATCATCATGGCGATACATTCCATATTCTAAAGTGAATTCCTTGTTCAGTGATGAGTCTCATGCCATATACACCGGGATGATAGGTATATGTATTAGGAATAAAACGAAACACATGACTTCCTTTATCTTGCTTCATCGAATACTCTTCGATGATGCGACCATCCAAAGTGATGATAGATAATTGTATGCTTCCTGATTTATCCAATTCATAAGTCCATTCCGTTGGCTCACCTCGCATGACAGGATTGGGAACATTTTCCGATACATAACTGAATCGAATATAGGGAAGAGGAGTGGTCTTTGATGAGATTGTGATGACAAATGAAGTGTCCAGCAGAATCTTATCTTTCAATGTGCCACGAACACTAACAATCGTCATGCTATCCGATCCGGCAAGTGCAATACCATGAATGGAAAGATTGCCAATTCCTTTACACATGAATGCGATGCTATCTGGTCTGATGCGTTCAAATTCTTGATATATGTCCTGTACTTTTATTGAATCAATGAAAAACACGGTCTGATTCGAGAGGTGCACAGAATATGTTACTGAATCTTGTTGATTAATGCCAATGACAATGTTTCCTCTTTCACCAATGGATAGAGTACCTTGTGCAAAAGTGCAAATGGGAAGAAACAATACAAAAAGGATGATGCTAATCATTGTATGATAATGAATTCTGTGCGACGATTTTTCTTTCTTGATGATTCTGAATCATTTGGCATAAGTGGCATGCTTTCGCCTTTGCCTGATATGATGAGTCTTGATTTGCTGATACCGCGAGCAATCAAAGCACCGGCAACAGATTGTGCTCTTGAGAGAGATAATTGTTCATTGTCTTCTTCTTTTCCAATATCATCGGTATGACCTCTGATTTCAAGTTTTACATTCGGGGAAGATTTCAGAGCAGAATAGATATTATTCAATATCGGTTCTGCCATTGGTGGAAGAATTGAACTACCTTTCTCGAATTCAATTTCTTCCATGTACACTGTACCAATTGCATCCCAAGAATGTAACATTGATTTGTCATAAAAGCCGTGGATTGTTCCCATGATGTCTTTCCTAAGTGCAATCACACCTGAAACACGATGTTTATCTGCTGAAATTGGAGGCGCATAAGAAATCACATAATGATTTTTCATGCTTTTGATGATGTCCGCAAGCACAAATGGAAATTCTTTCGTGGTATAAATGCGATACATTTTTCCGCCTGTGTTTTCGGATAATTTTCTGAGGATATCTTCATCGGTTTGACCATAAGCAATTGTATGTATGATGACTCCATTCTTTCTTGCATGCCTTATCACTGAATCTTCATCGGCAGTTGAAGAGTTGTCGCCACCATCTGAAAAGACAATCATCACTTTATTGGAAATGTGTGTTGATGTAAATTCATCAATCCCTGCAATTGCGCCATCATAGATTGCAGTACCGCCGCCATAAGATTGATCCGGAATAGTACTATCCCCACTCAATGAGATTGAGAAACTAATCGGTTTAATGCCACGCAAACCATCAATCTTGAATTGAGAAGTGTATTGTTCATAATTGCTTGACAAAGGAACTTCACGATGTATCTTCTTTGTAAATTTTACTACAGCTATTGCATCATCATCAGTGAGCATGTCCATGGAAAGTCGAACTGCTTCTTGTAATTTCTTTGCACGCATTTCACCCATGGAGGGAGAATGATCAAGTACCATTGACAATGCCAGAGGTTTTCTTGCATCTTCATTGATTTCATGCACGGTGAATTGAGTGATGTGTTGATTATTTACATTCATTCCGCATGAATCTATCAACAATCGAAAGACGCTGTCTTTGCCTTTAATCACTTTTTTTCGATTCGGTCCGGCGAGACCTTTCACGAAAAACCCCTTTTCATCTTTGATGCTAAGTTTCACATGAATGCTGTCAGGATATCCTGCATCATTGATTCCAATAAGCGAGGCATCGATACCTGCTTGAGGCATTGGTAGAATGCTATCTTGAACCGACATTCCACGTTCATAAACAGCAAGTATGGAATCTGATTTCATGGCTCTGTCTAATGAAAATGGTATGGCATTCAATATCGAATCCATCGACTTTTCAGACATCTGATACCGTGGTTTATAATTTGGGGGTGGCTGCATTTCTTCGAATTGCCTGATCATCATGTGAGGGCAGCCACTCAAAGGAAGGAGTAAAATCAATATGTACAGTATTCTGATTCTCATAGGGGAAATATAACGGTTTGACTTTTGAGAAGTTTCATTGTCTATACTACTGTCACATTTTGTAAATTGGGCTATTGCCACTTATTCACTGAATTGCCATGAATATCCTCCTAATTGGTTCAGGCGGAAGAGAGCATGCACTTGCTTTTGGACTTCATTCTTCTGCATCAACAAATACAGTATATGCCTTCCCCGGAAATCCCGGAATGAAGAATATCGCCACTCTTGTGGATTCTTTATCGCTTAATGATACTGTTACAATCATTGCATTTTGTAAACAACATGCGATAGACTTGGTTGTGGTCGGGCCTGAAGCCCCACTTGTAAAAGGTTTGGCTGATGATCTACGATCTCACGGCATTGCAGTGTTTGGTCCATCTGCAAAGGCGGCACGCATTGAATCCTCGAAAGGATTTTCCAAAGATCTCATGAAGCGATATGGCATTCCAACTGCCGGCTATGAGCGATTCACCAAAGAGCAATCCCATGAAGCTCATACATATATCAATGATAGATCGCTTCCAATTGTTGTCAAGGCGGATGGTCTTGCTGCAGGCAAAGGCGTGATCATTGCCGAAACACATCATGAAGCACATGAAGCAATCGATGAAATTTTTTCCGGTCTTTTTGCAGATGCAGGTTCAAGCATCGTGATTGAAGATTTTCTCAAAGGCGAGGAAGCATCTGTTTTTGCAATCACCGATGGCAATAATGCAGTATTACTTGCGCCCGCTCAAGATCATAAGCGAGCAAAAGACGGAGACTTGGGAAAAAACACCGGAGGTATGGGTGCTTATGCGCCGGCACCTTTGGTTACGGATGATGTGATGCAAAGAGTTCATGATGATATTGTAAAACCAATGCTTAAAGCAATGAAGGAAGAAGGATATCCATTTGTTGGATGTTTATTTGTCGGACTCATGATTGATGACGGCAAGCCTTCCGTTGTGGAATTCAATTGCAGATTTGGTGATCCCGAAACACAAGCAGTGCTAAGTGTATTTCGCGGAGATCTTGCAAAACTTCTCCATTCCGCTGCGATAGGCACATTGGATGCAACTACTATGAAAGCCAGATCAGAGGGATTTGCATGTAATGTTGTCATGGCATCAGGTGGATATCCTGATGATTATGAAACCGGACATACTATCCTTGGCTTGGACAAATTATCTGAAATTCCCCAAGTTCGTGTATTTCATGCCGGAACGAAATCCTTACCTGATGGCTCCATTGTCACTGCCGGTGGAAGAGTGCTGGGAATTTGTGGTCTTGGAGAAACCCTTGCTGAAGCCATTCACCATGCTTATTCTGGGGTGGAGCACATTCATTATCATCACAGATATTATCGCACCGATATTGGCAAGAAGGGTTTGAATGTAACAAATCCCTAAAAATCAGCTCTTTACGATTGTATTCACATACTAATAGCGGATGTTCATCATGAACTGGGACAAGTCCTTCAATAGGTCCCGTATTCCAGCATCCACCGAGCTTTCCGAGCATACAGACCTAGAATTGTATGCCATGCTCAGTGGGGGTGGAAGTCATGCACATCAAGCATTGAGCATGTTGTATAAAAGACATTCACCAAGAATTTATTCTTATGTACGAAAGATTCTTGGGGATGTGCAAGCGACTGATGATATATTTCAAGAGACATTCGTTCGATTTTATGAGATGGGTGTTTCAGGACAAGACATACAAAATGTTCAGGGCTATTTGCTGAAGATTTCACGCAATTTGTGTTTGAATGAAAAAGCAAAAAAATATAACACCAGCACAATCACGATTGAGAATTTTGAATTTCCTTCATTGGACACACCCTATGAACAAAAGGAATTGTCAAGACTTATTTCCACAGCACTAGAAATGCTTCCGGAAGATTATAAAGAAGTATTGATATTGCGTGAGATGTATGGATATAGCTACAATGAAATCGCAGAGATTGTTGAGACATCCATGCCAATTGTAAGAACGCGCATTTATCGCGCAAAGCAGAAGATTAGAGTTATTCTTCAGCCATTTATTGATGATTTGTATAAACACTAAATAGAATCTCATGAGTCAGGAATTTTCAAATCTGAGTCCGTCTGAAATGCTCACTTTATACATGGATGGTGAATTGCCGGAAGCAATGCAGCCATCTTTGTTCACGATGCTTTCTCAGCAAGCGGATTTACGACAAGAAATGCAGGATCATTTCACGATGCGCAAGTTCATCGACAATACGATGATCATGCCACCAGAGTCCATGCATGACTCAATCATGCGTAGAGTTGGTGCAATTGCAATTGGTGCATCATTGAATAATCCCGTATCCACCGGCATGATGCAAACTGTATCCTCTTGGCTTGGGAAAGCAATGCAACCACTCATGTATCTATTGATTGGTGCAAGCATTTCTGGATTATATTTCGCAAGTCAACAACAAACACCGACTATGGTTGTACCTTCAAATGCACAAAAAGCTTTTGTCATGCCAAGAATCATCCAACCTTCAATGAATCAAGCAATTCGTAGCGCTAGTCAACCCATGGTCACAAAGAGTTTACGACCTCAAGTTGCAATGGCAGTTAATCCAATCAAGCAAGAAGTTGTTGAAGAGATGAGTTCAAATGCGAATAATGAAAATATTTCCAAAGATGTGTTGACACAAGATGTTGTTCAACATGTAATTCCGGAAAACAAGCAACAGAATGTTATTTCTGAAGTGGATAATACTCCAAAGCCACAGACATTACAATCATCATTGAAGATAGACAATTCCTATCAAGCATATTCCCCCTTTTCACTTACCATGCGTGGATTCGCGCAACATTCTTTTGTTGATCAAACAGTCACCCCTGTCAATGATCCATTCATCAATAGCATATCTCTCGGACTTCAGTATGATGTGTCTGAACAAGATGCTGTATATCTTGAAGTCGGACAGGAGTCCATTGCTCAACGATATACCGGAACGGAGAATAACTTCACCGTTCAATATGATCAGACTTATGTAGCTCCATGGGCTATGATTGGTTGGCAGCATCGCTTTGTTGGGAATCAATCCTTGCGTCCACTCATCAGAGTAGGTGCAGGTGGCATGTCAACGGGTCCGATGGCTCGCATGACATTGGGCATGGAATATGATATCAGCAAATCAATCACTTTGATTGGTGGCATCGAAGCCATGAGTACATTGTATTCATATCAAGGTCAGTGGTTCAGCACACAAAAAGCAGGAATCACCTATGGTACGAGAATTTTACTTCGATAAGCGAGACTTTATCGCATGGATTGTCTCGATGATTCTCATCATCGGGACATTTTCATCTTGCACCCCGGTGAATGATGTCTCAGCCGATCGTACGAGAACGATAGTGGATTCAATCACCAAAGATTCATTGCATCGACTGTCTCTTTCATTACTTCCACAATCGCTTTCTTTTGAAACTGAATATCCATCAAAAGAAATTGTAAAGACCATTGCATTTGCAAATCTTTCCGACTCCTTATTCATCCCAATTGATTCAATTCGTTTGAAACATGGCAATCGAGGATTTTCATTGACATCGGATTCCATATATTTTGTGCTCACACCCAAATCTCAACAAGGTGCTTCTAAATCTATTCCTGTAAAATTCAATCCGACCTCTGAGGGTGTTTTTCTCGACACATTATATATAAACGGTTGGAAGAATGTCTTTATTCCACTAAGAGCTGTTGTATTGAGCGGAACAAGAGTATGGCTTGAAGATGTGGATTTTGGTTCAATTCCTTATGGGGAGGTCCGGGATACGGTTATTCGAATACATAATTATGGAACCGAAACGGCAATCATTACATCGCTCACATTCACTGATGGATTCATCGATCAATTTGAATTGCTCTCAAGATTAAATCTTCCATATCAATTGCAACCTGGAACAAGCGTATCGATTCCATTGAGAAGTAAATCCACCGCGCAAGGACTGAATATCAATGCGCAAATAACTGCTGACATATCCTATACGGGAAAAGGTCGTGTAAAAACCATTGCTACTTGCTCCTCAAGTGTGTTTCTGAACAAAGGCATATATGTTACTGATTTTCGAATGTTCACTGCATCAATCAATAAGCCATTTGATGCAATGTGCACGATAGTGAATAATTCCTCTACAACTTGCATCATCAGTCAATCAAAAACATTTGATGACAATGCAACCTGCAATGTTTTATTTGGACAAACAATCAATGGAAAACATCTTGCTCCAAATAGCATATTCACCTATACGATGCGTATAACACCGAAAAAGAAAGGTGCATTCTCCATCGACATACCATTCACCATCATTGGGGATTCAATCATTGATAATGTCTGTAGCATCTATGGCATTGCAGATTGACATCCCACAATTCCGTAATTTCACTTTTCAATTTGGTTATTCGTGATGCCCGGAATTATTATAGAAGATTGGTCACTCATCCCTTTTCGTGATGCATGGTCGCGTCAAGAACAGTATGTGCGTGAGATACAACAAGGGATCCGACCCAGCACTTTGATTTTCTGCGAACATCCGGCGGTACTTACAATTGGAAGAGAAGGCGGAGAACACAATGTAAAAATTGATCCCGCTTTGCTCTTGATGCAAGGCATTGAAGTTATTCCCATCAATCGTGGCGGAGACATCACTGCACATAATCCGGGTCAACTCATCGGATATCCATTATTTCAGCTTTCTGAGTATCGTGAGGATCTTCACTGGTTTTTACGAAGCATTGAAGACATCATCATGCAAGTACTTGCTGAATATGGAATTGCGTCCGGAAGAGTGGAAGGGAAGACAGGCGTGTGGATTGAACAAGAGCGAAAAATCTGCGCAATTGGCTTGCATTGCTCGCGCTGGGTGACCTCCCATGGTTTTGCCTTGAATGTCAATAATGAGTTATCGATCTTCGACTCAATTGTCCCCTGCGGCATACCCGACAAAGAAGTCACTTCTATGTCAAAAGAACTCGGGATTTTGGTGGATATGGAAGATTTAAAAGAAAAATGCCGTAAAGCATATTTGGAATACTTTAAATAAAAAGTGTTTGCATGATATGGGGATAACCTCTAAATTTGTGACCCGTTCGATACGGTTTGCGGGAATAGCTCAGTGGTAGAGCGCAACCTTGCCAAGGTTGATGTCGCGAGTTCGACCCTCGTTTCCCGCTCAACGGCGCAAGCCGTTACTTCCTCTTTATGCTGCATGCCTTGTCATCAC
>Ga0129333_10001248_pt1 | contig 22788 bp, 23 predicted proteins | sample CPB6_08_DNA_FD_94474 | JGI IMG/M metagenome (GOLD analysis project Ga0129333, IMG submission 94474) | Freshwater to marine salinity gradient microbial communities from Chesapeake Bay, USA - CPBay_Sum_0.6_0.8_DNA | ecosystem: Environmental > Aquatic > Marine > Coastal | place: USA: Chesapeake...
ACAGGCCGAAGAGAAAAATATGAAGCGCGTTTGGCCTATAATGGAAAAGCGCCGATTGGCTTTGACGAAAAAAGCGAAGAATTTCAACGTGCTTTGCAACAATTTGATTCTGATGCACCCTATAACAAGGAACTCGCTCTTGTCCAGGATGCTCAAGTCATGCTCATTGCTAATATGGATCCCACGCTTGGTCTCGTAAATGGCTCTCGCGGTGTCATTATTGGATTCTGTGAGGCAACCTCCTTTCCTATTGTAGAGTTTGTGAACGGTGTAAAGGAAGTGATTGGTCGCCATTCGTGGCCGATTGAGGATTATACCTTTATTTCTCGAACACAGATTCCATTACGTCTAGCCTATGCATTAACCATTCATAAAGCACAAGGAGCGTCACTCGATTGTGCACTAGTGGATATTGGATCAGGAAATTTTGAATTTGGTCAAGCCTACGTTGCACTATCACGAGTTCGCTCTCTTGAGGCACTGTATGTCTATGATTTTGATATAAGAGTCTTTAAAGCGCATCCAAAAGTCACTGCATTCTATTCGAATTTACATTCCATTTCCATTATGGAGTTACAGGATGAACCATCACCTTCCCCTTCTCTTCCTTCTGTAACCATGTCAACCTCATTGGCTCGACAACCCATCATGGTTCATAAAGAAGAGGCTGTCTTGGAAAAAGAGCAACCAGAGATAAATGCCGAGGAAGAAGATGAAAAACAACCAGGTCAAACTAAAAATTGGTTGTATACAAGTCTTCCTGAACATTGGAGAGTCCATATGTCTGTATGCGAATCGGCATTGGAAGTGTTATCTGAAAAGTTGGAAACACAAGAGTTTCTGCCTGCAAAAGAAGACATTTGGAGAGCCTTAGAATGCACTCCTTTATCTGATGTCAAAGTAGTTATTCTTGGTCAAGATCCTTATCCAACGGTAGGACATGCACATGGTCTTTCTTTCTCCGTTCAACCTCACGTAAAACCCCTCCCTGCTTCCCTCCAAAATATCTACAAAGAAATGGCAACTGATCTCGAAATTGAACGACCCAATCAGGGACATCTTCTTCACTGGGCAGAACAAGGGGTTCTCTTGCTGAATACGGTTTTAACCGTTCTACCAGGTAGCCCACAATCTCATAGTAAGATTGGGTGGGAAGAGATCACGGATCATCTCATTCATCTCTTAGCAAAGCGAGAAGATCCCATTCTCTTTGTCTTATGGGGGAAGTCTGCACAAGCAAAGAAAAGCATCTTACGTTCATATCCTTCCCATTCACATCATATTCTCGAATCTGCCCATCCCTCTCCACTGAGCGCACACAAAGGTTTCTTTGGAACGCGCCCCTTCTCTGCGATTAACCAGTGGTTAACAAGTAAAGGAAAAACCCCTATTCAGTGGTCGTAAAATCAACCTAATAATTATTCTCCGAGCGCTACATAGAAGGTTTCTTTTTTCTTTTTTATAAGATGGGTAAATGTTGTTCAAAAGAATGTCATGTGCTATCCGCATCAGATACTGAAAAGAAGGAGACAGACGAGAAGGAGACAGACGAGAAGGAGACAGACGAGAAGGAGACAGACGAGAAGGAGACAGACGAGAAGGAGACAGATGAGAACATAGAAAAAGAGGATTGTTCAGAAGAGGAGGATGATGACGAATATTGTGAATCCCGCAATCTTCCGCATGTCTTTGAAGATATTGTCGATACGAAACATATCAAATATATGGACCTGTATCAGGCCGATCAAAGCAAGACTCTTTTTTGGGGAATTGGAATCGAGAACGAATCCTATTTACAGTGGTCCGTTCGTCAGGATCATTCCTCCTTCTGCAAATTAAAACCAAAAAGAGAGCGATATAGCGTAAATTATTACAACAACTTTGTCACAAAACCCCTTGAACAGGTGATGCATAAAATGAGAGAATTGACACATATAACTTATCCTATTTTTATAAATAGTCATACCCTTCAAAAAACAGATTCCTCTTTTTGTCATCGCACCTATTATGATGCTCATTCCACTCCAAATCCCTCTTTTACAGAATCCATTCATGACGTCCTTTTAAAACAGTCTGAATTTTATAAAGACGTCTATGATAAATCAGTTGTATTTGATGGAGATACAATTGAATTTATTACCCAAAACTATTATAAAACCACTGTACAAGATTCAATTAATGAACTTGTGGGACTCAAAGAAAAATGGTTGAGTGAAGTGGGGCCCTATTTGGAGGATTGTGCACGGAAGAAGTCTCTTGGATCGCTAGGATCTGTCATGTATCCTACTTGCAATGAGGGGGTTGTTTCATTCATGACAACCGGCCGAGAATATATGGGAATATGTAATACACAGACCATTCATCTTAATATTACATTACCCACTTGGTTAGAAAATGGATGTATTGTAGATAAATCCGAATTTGCAAAACAGCATTTGGCATTTATTTCCATGTTACAAGTGGTCGAACCCCTCGTTGCAGCGGTATATGGAACACCCGATCTATTCTCATTGATTGATCCATCCTATTCCATTGGAAGTCAACGAGGAACACGCAGTCGTTATATCTCTCTTCAGACCTTTGATGTACATCGTCCCATTAATGGAAAATTGTTATTAATGAAACGCCCTGAAAACCCCGAACATTGGTATAATCGACTGGTGAATTCACCCTATGAATTGCATACCGAGATTGGATACGATGTTAACTTTAATAAATTTAAAAATCATGGGGTGGAGATCCGATTCTTGGACTGGTTTCCAGAAATCTATTTGAAAGATGTGATGGATTTCTTTTTATTACTTGCGCAACATGCCATTACTGTTGGATTTTCTCCCATGAAACCCTCAGATTATTATGATATTGTTCTCTGCTGTCTTCGCAAAGGATGCATGGGTATGCTTCCATCTGAATCTATTCAAACCATTCTTCGCGATCTACATCTCGATGATCTCATAAAAGAATACCATTCACCAATGAGCCCCTATCATCTACTGAGTAAAATATCTCATGAATTGTATCAACGATATCACGATATGGATATGATCCAGAAATTATCACCTCATATGGGAAATCCGCATTTGGTAAATTATAATGAAATGGTGTTTCACCAGTTTTATAAACAACTATATGGAAAACGTCAACTTATTATTCGTGCAGAATCTTCTTTGTTTGAACAACGAACACCAGTGGTTCCATCTGATCTCGAAATGTTGAAGGATCAATTTGATATCATGGTAGAATCCTCTCCTACACGATGCTTTTCGGACAAAGAATATGAAGAAGCAGGAGCACGTATCCTTCCCGCTGGATCATGGATACACTATCCCCATGCGACTATTGTGGGGCTTAAAGGACTTCGAAAGGGTGAAATACCGCACCCGAATCAAACCATTTTCCATTTTGCACATTGTTATAAAAAACAAGATGGCTATCTCGATATTCTTCGTCCTTTAGTGGGGTCACGAATGATCGATTATGAGTTTATGCTTGATCGTGACGGAAAACGAACCCTTTCCTTTTGTCGTCAAGCAGGATATGTTGGTGCCTATTTAACACTTATGACCTATTATTCCTCCTCCATCATCGAAAGCGAGGCCTCCTTCTCCTCTTTCCAATTTCAACCCTCTTCCATGGATCGACTTCTTAAGGGTATAATCCCTTATCAACCCAAACCACGAATCATACTGATTGGTTGTGGAACGGTTGGAAAAGCATGTAAGGATGTGATTGAATCGTTTGGATTAACGTGTCATGTAAAAACGAGCAAGGATATTATTCTTTCTAAAGATATTTTATCCCATGATATTTTGATTCATGCCATTCGCTTAATGCCTCAACATCCCATTCAGCCTTTTCTTACAGAAGACGACCTCGATTCAAGAGACCGAAAATTACGTCTTATTACAGATCTCAGTTGCGATCTTGGACATCCCATGAATCCATTACCCATCTATAGTCAATATGGAACTCGAGAAAGCCCTGTTCAGCGATTACGAACTGCATCATGGTATCTTCCACCACTCGATTTAATCTCTGTTCCTTACTTACCCTCGTTTGATCCGATACGATCTTCTACAGAATTCTCGGCAGAATGTATCTACTATTTATCGGAAAGTATTTATCTACCTTATACACAAGATCGAAACGAACTTATACGCACGATGCATCGTAGTTATGAAACGTTTTTACGCGTTTGTGAAGAGGAACGTTTTGATAGCGTATGAAGAAACCGTTTATATATTCTGGCAGCCTCTTTCATATTATTGGTTTGATGTTTGTGATAGAATGCACGATAATACATGGTTCTTGCCGCTTGCTTTTGATATCCAATCGGCTCACCTCGTAGGCGACGAATCGTATTTCTAGCGCGTTTTGCTGTTCCATATTGTAATCGAACCCGAGAGGGGTTCTTTCCATCATTAAATACAGCCATGTCTCTATCTCTTACTCTGATTATCTGTGTATGATTCAATCAACCTGTATTTTACCATTAAAAAATTGACGATCTAAAGACGAACAGGAAAGATAGATCTGTAGAAAAATGGACCCATCTTATTTCTCCGGATTGGATAGCGCGTTTGAAATGGAATCTGCCCTCTCTTCTCATCCCTCCCTATGCGATTCATTGCCTTCTACGTCATCTTCATCCATGTTGCCCTTAATGACCTCTCCTAAACCCGCCAAAGAGAAGGGCGTAGATCCATCTGTTCTTTCATTGGATGTCTCTGTTTCATCCTCTTCGACGGAAGAACATATTCTTCGCGAGAATCCGAACCGTTTTACGCTCTTTCCGATTATGAAACCCAAGTTGTTCAAGCATTACAAGAATCATTTATCTACCTTCTGGGTGGTGGAAGAAGTCGATCTAACCAAGGATATGAAGGACTGGGTCAAGTTGAACTCCAATGAACAATACTTTATTAAGAATGTTCTTGGCTTCTTTGCGGGTTCCGATGGAATTGTTCAGGAGAATTTGGCGTCTCGATTTATGAAAGAGATCCAACTTCCTGAGGCACGCAACTATTATTCCGTTCAACTCATGATCGAGGCCATTCATTCAGAGATGTATTCATTATTGATCGACACTTACATCGAGGATAAAGAGGAAAAGATGAACCTGTTTCGCGCAACTCAGACTATTCCTTGCGTAAAGCAAAAAGCAGAATGGGCTCAAAAGTGGATTGAAACAACAGAAGAAGATTTTGCCACACGCCTGATTGCATTTGCGGTGGTAGAGGGCATCTTCTTCTCAGGATCTTTCTGTGCCATTTATTGGTTGAAAGAGCGTGGACTTATGCCTGGATTGACGACCTCTAATGAGTTTATTGCTCGTGATGAGGGTCTTCATACGGATTTTGCCTGCGCGCTATTTGAAGAAATTGAAAATAAACCAGCGAAAGCCAAGGTTCATAAAATGATCCGTGAAGCGGTCAAAATCGAAAAACAATTTATTACTGAGTCTCTCCCTTGTCGTCTGGTGGGTATGAATGATGAACTTATGGCGAGATACATTGAGTTTGTCGCAGATCGTCTCTCTACACAATTGGGTTATGGCAAGATCTTCTCTGCCACCAATCCATTTGATTTCATGGAACGCATCTCCTTAGAGGGCAAAGACAACTTCTTTGAAAAACGTGTCACTACTTATGCCAAAGCAGGTGTGGGTAAAAAACAAGACGACATGACCTTCTCCTTGGATGCCGACTTCTAATACAATCCCTTAGAAATGATTTCTCCCATAGAATAGCAAGAGATCACCCACTCTTTTTATTAGATGAATCGATACACTCCACTCTATGCCATTCTATTGATTGCCTTTGTCATTTTGGGATATCTTATGATCCGCAATGTGTTTTTCTATCGGCCATCCACACTTCCTGAACTTGTTGAACATGGCCTCATTGAGCCTGTCCAAGATGCAATGGAACCTATTCTACAAACCCTTTCAGATTTAGCACCAAATGTATCCGGTTTACGTGATCTATTGCCTAGACGTCGTTATGTCCCTAATCCATATGGTTACGGCGGTTTGGACCCTGCTACGGGTGAAGCGAGAAAGGGTGGTGATGGCTCGGGAATCCCACGCGAAGTAAATGTGGGATGGTGGAATGGTGAGATCCCTGTAGTGAATCGCTCACTATCTTCTGTGCATGATTCGGAAGATATCCCCGTACCCAAGGTTGCACAGGTGGGGTGGTGGGGCGATGATATGAATCTCTAAACCCTTATTCTTATTTCGAATCAATCCTAATGATTGGACTCGAGTCTTCCGACAGCCTTGAGTCTAATTTTAACTTTCCTCCTAAAATTGGGTGGGTAGGATGATTTTCTATTTTATTCGGATCCCATCTGATTATCCCTATCAAATTAGAATGAATCTGTTTGCCTTTCTTGTCTTATTAGCATATGTTGTATCTTTCTCGCTCCTTTTGATCATTGTCTATCGTTTCTTTTTTCCATCCATTGTGGTTGTCCAATCTCCTGTCACGGTTTCAACCCGATGGTGGCCATGGTCCATGACCCCTTATAATCACTGGCCCTCTTGGTATGGAGGTGGCGGTAGTCGTAGCAGCAGTGGATCCGATAAAGGAAGTTATGGAGAACGTTGCCCCTCTGGATCCTGTTCAGGTGTAGTATCCAAGCGCGATCATTTTACTCCGCCATGGGGTGGACCTGGGCGTGGAGCCAATGCGGGCGGATTTCATTCTCCCGAAAAAATAGAATCCCCCTCTCATCAAGGATGAATCCTATGGTTGCATATTCCCTTCTCGGTATCATGTTTATACTTGTAGTGTATTTTTCCTATCAGAGTTATCAAGAATATCGTAAACATCCCTCACGCTGGTTGAATATTTTGTTAGGTGAATCGTTAGGAGAGGCCTTGTTACGCCTTATCAAATAACCAATGAGGAACATGTCGGTCAGTGTAGTGGATTAATCCACGCTCTTTTTTAGAGGTTTTATAATAATAACGATATGAGATGATTGGATTTTCTGATATTTTATATTCATCCGCCATGGCCATGACGAACTTGCGTCTGGGATAGGGTCGAAGGGTGGGGGGACGGTGATCCGCTAACCATCGGATATGTGCTTCGCATGAATGAATCTTTTTGAAGCGAAAACGATATTCCCTTGCCAATTCTAGACCGAGTGTGAACAGCCATTGATAATTTCCAGCCGTTTGTCGTGTCCATACCGCACAAGGGTGATGGACATGGCACGGGCGATATCCTACTTCACCCGAGAGGGTAGATGGTGCAGACAACATGTAACTAGGAACTGCCTTTGTTTTCTGTAGACGAGACAATTGAATAGGCGATCGTGCTGTTTTTAAATCCGGATAATAAAGAACCCAATGTGCCGTGTAAAGTAATTGACAGGTCTCCAATAACATTTTCACCACATGTTTATCCACGTGCCAGCGTGCTGCCTTTCTTGGATTCGGATGAAGGGCAAAGATATTCATAATGTAGGGTCGTAATGAAGATCACAGACCATTTCATTGCAATCTTGTTATTCAATTTTTATGTCATTTGTGTGAAATAAAAATTGAAATATGGGTTCGATCATCCTAGAACGGCTAGATCGAACATCCTCCATTTAGGAAAAAATTGAAATGGACTTGACCCAAGCATTTGAGTTAAAGCATATTCGTGGTATTCCGTATTATGTCCAGAACTCTATCCTCTTCACCTTTGAACTCAGTCAACAGGACCCTGGAAAGCCCTCCGAACAGTGCATTGCCATTGGAACCTACGATGCCGGCAGTGATACCATCGTCTATTATGCTGACTGGCAGGACAGAGTCCAATCCCATCTTGATGCCTTCCGCAGAGAACTCCAGCCCGTCGATCGAAATACCATCCGACAAACCGTCGTCAAACCTCAAAAGTCGCGCAAAGCCGCACGAAATCCTCGAAAAGGGAGCGGCCGAACCAAAGCGGCTAAAAGTAAGTAAAGAGGATTTTGCTGCATTATGTCAAGTCATTCAAGAGTTCAAAGAACAATTTATCCAATAATGCTTAATACCGTTATGAATTAATAATTTGATAATTCGTAGATACAGGAGCACATCCTGGCATCGGGGGATTTTCTCCTGTCAATTGCATCCGTGCGACAGCCATCGCTAACCCCTGACGATACATTAAACGTTCCGCCTCTGAACGAAATTGAGGATATGGCACTTTTCCCTGTGCCCCTAACGATTGATTTAATACCTTTGTATCATTTGTTTTTTGATTTAACTGCGTATAAAATGTTGTATTCTGCTGTAGAGATCTCACCTGATCCATACCTGATCCTGTCGGAAGAGGATACTGTGGTTGTGTTCTCGAATAAGATACTAATGCAGAATATACAGATGGACTTGCACTTGTAAAATTAAGCGTATTATAGGGCGGTAAAGGACATCCCTTATTGACTTCGGATGAACCGAGATCTTGAGATTGCATTCTATTCTTCTTTTTTAATGCGAATATAAAGTATTTCCTTCACGATAATGAAACGATGCAATCCTCACCCCCCAAAACCCTCTCCTTCAGCACCCCCACTGTTCGAAATCAGAGAACCCTGATCTGGCTCCAACATCAATCTCCCTCTGTGCCGTGGTCTAGATGGAATACAGTTGTGACCTCTCTCGAGGATTATCATCGATGGGTCAATCATTGTCCCTCTATTCATGCGATTATCATCCCTCATCAAGAGGATGCCGATCGAGTGGGTCATACTCCATGGTTAGACGAACTCTATCGTATCTCTAAAAATGTGTTCTTTATCGCCATTCCACGATCGATTCTTCAATGGAAATCAGAAGACTATTGGAAAGAAAACTTCGACAATCTACTCTGTTTAGATGATCTCCATGAACAATATCCATTTCTTGGAGAACCATGGAATGGATCCATATCGGATGCACTTCATCTGTTTGCGCTACTAGGTCGTTACCATCGCCTTGTGGATGTTCCTGTATCAAACGAATCATTGCGCCCACGTTATGGATTAAGTATTGAACATGAAATTCGGCCACAAGAACTTGTTCTCTATACACAATATTACACGTCCTCTTCCAAGGTGCGCACACAAGAATTGCGCGAATGCCTTCGTCGAAATGCAAAATGTCAATGGATCGATCGAATTGTTCTTCTTAATGAAAAGGATGAATCCGTCGCATGGGCATCTTTCTCTTCCGCTTATAACTCAAAAATCCAACAACATGTGATTGGATCACGATTGTGCTATTCCGACTTTTTGAAGGATGTTCAACGAACTCATCTACAGCATGGAAACGATTCCATTGCCATATTAGCGAATGCAGATGTTTATTTTGGAGAGGAAACCGCTGAACTATGGAATCTATCCTTGAACGATCGCGCGCTGTGCCTCTTGCGGTGGGATGATCTTGGTAGTGGTCCTAAAAAGGCGAAACTCTTTGGTCCACGTGCGGACTCACAAGATGTGTGGATCTTTTCCTCTGCATCGATTGCATCGCGGAAATGGAACTGGGATCGCGTATCCATTCCACTTGGTAAACCAGGTTGTGATAATGCAATTCTTTACGGATTAATACAACATCGTTTTCTACTCTCCAATCCAGCGCTCAGTCTCAAGACCTATCATCTTCATACAAGCGGTGTCCGATCCTATCAACAAAAAGATACCATTTATTCTTCTGTCTATATTCATCTTGAGCCGACCTATCTGATTGATACAAAGCAAGAAATGACCCCTTCTTCCTCTCCCCAACATCTCTGTAACGAAACCGTTGCATTTACAGTTCATAGTTCATCGATGTCAAATGAGATCACTTACTGCACGATGCTCGAACGCGATGGACGTTACAAATGGGAACCCACTGTGGAGAATTTCTATTTTGAGCCCGCCATTCCTGTCTACACATGGACGAATGGTGTAGGTGTTACTGGAAATGGTCTTGTATACGATCTCTATCATATCTACACAGGGCGTCATGCAGTGCAGGATCCTAGTTATAATTACTGGAAAGAGGCAAATGTAGATCTGTTTACTCCTCTTTCCTCTTGTCCCCGAATGGCAGTAATTCCTTTTAAAAATACGGATGTGTTTTCTCAATGGCATCGTTATGTTCTCTATTATCTTTCTCGTTATCTTCGTTTGAGAGAAATGAACCCTGCGAAGGAACTCTGTTTTTGGTCTCCTTCTTCGTTTGGTGGGTTGCCTGAACGACTGGACGATTGGAAGGATGCCCGCCAGTGGACATTCTCGGGTGTAGAATGGAAATCGGATCTACCGTGTGCATGCTGGACCACAGAGGCGGTAGGATTTTTACCCAGTCCTTCCGTTTCGGAACTTGGCCGAGAAGATGTTGCGATTCTTCGTCAGTATCATCCTACATGGTTGTCGTCGCCTGCTGTCAAAGAAAATGGTGCAAGAAAGTGCGTGGTTGTATGCGATGAATTGTTCACGGTTCCATGTATTCAACGATTGCGTGAAATTCTTCCTGCTACATGGATAATTGAGTGTGTGGGTGATGGACATCGCTTGAAAGATGAGGAGTTAGAGAGAAGATGGACAGGGGCCTCCTTGGCGATTCTAGCGGGTGGACCCCATACGCATGAGAAATGGGCGCCTCTATGGCTTCTTCCAAAGGGGGCAGTGCTTCTTGAATTCCAACCCGAATTGTCAGTGGATGGTGAATGTCAGCATGTCGCACATGTTGCAGATCTGTCATCGTGGGTCTTCTTGTTGTCCAAGGGATCTGTGGATCAACAACAAGATCAAATCGTAGAGGATGTGGGAAAGTGGTGGAAAAAGAATTCGTCTCTTTATTCTGTCTAAATCATGATATGTTGCTCATAGGCGATCTCGATTATTAGAAAGGATAAGCGTAACCCCTTCATAGTTTGTTCGAAAATTATCCCAAAAGATAGGATATCCGTCAATATGATTTACTGTTCCTTTGATTTTCAAACATTCTACTAAATTGTCTACATATTGATCACAAACCGCATGATAACATTCTTTTGCAGTATGCTCCGATTCTGTAAAGCAATGCAACCGAATGATATGCTTGTATCCAGTATCATACGATAAAACAAAGAACATGATTTGAAATTCTTTTTGTAATTATGAATCAGTTGATTCGTTTAGGCCTAATTTTTCTTTTCCCCATTTATATGTATCTTTTACCTTCTTTTGTGGCATCGATGTGCGATAACCGCGAAAATCAAACAATTTACCCTTGAAGAGTTCATCCGCATTTTCATAGGGGCTTGTTGTATTTTGCCAATTCGATTTTCCAATGTAGTTATGACTCGTATCATTGGTTTGAGGAAGCCATGCAGATTCTTCTTTATAAACCTCTTCTCCGTCTCGATAGATGCGGAGACTAGGTTTCCATGGATCATTATCTCCCGCTGTAATGACAATGTGTACCCATTTACGCAAAGGTATCGCATTTTTCACTTGGACATGAAGTTTTCGCTGTTTTTCGTCCCAAATTTCATATAATAAGTCCGCAGTGGTTGCTTCTTGGTCCGTTGCAGATTTTTCCTTAAGGGGTGGCATAATACGTCCAAAGAGTTCAGGAACAGGGCAGTCCCATCGATTGACATTCGCCGCAGAGGTGGCCATCGCCCGTTGAGGAGATACCTCTTCCGTGCATTGGGCACCCGAAGGTGGGCTTGGAACGGTGGTGATGGCTTGATCAAGACAGGGACTGGAAAGAAGGGGCTTTTGTTGGGCGGTTGAATTTCCTCTACCCACAATTCCAACAAATACGTTATCCTTCCCAGGGCCATTTCCAAAATCGAAAATATGCGCATTGTTTGTAAACTCCTCAAAATAAACCCAGAAAGAGAATGCACGAACATATCGGAGTTGAACGGTTTGTCCAAGAGTCAAGTCCGTTGAATCGCCAATTCGCAAGAATTGGTCCTTACCATTAAAGGTTAGACCCTCTGCTTGTGGAGGGCGTGGTGTCTCATCGATTTCAATATCACCCGCTTTCGCAATGGTTAGATTTTTTGCGTAATCCACCATATCATCGTAGAACCGTAACCAGAAAACGATACCCTCGTAAAAGGATAATAATTGTTGGATTTCAGGCGGGGGTTGAGTATCTGTAACAAGCGTTGCAGAAAAGGATGTATCTTTTGCTGGATTACAGCGTGCTTCAAATGTATCCGGACCGGTCTTCAGAATGCGACAATATCCCTTTCGACCATCTTGGAGAACGTCATTCATATAGTCATCGCGGGAAAGTTGGAAGCCATCCTTTTTACTGGTAGTTCTGTATTTTAAGGAGGATAGGCCATCTGTTCCTGCCAACGCACAGGCAAAAAAGACATCCTCTGGATCTGCGGTAGATTCTACCATTCGACAAAAGTCGTGATCCTGTCCTAATCGTTGCACATCGGTATAACCTGCAAAGTAGCGAGTTTCGCGAATCACTCCGCCTTCTTCGGACATGTCTAGACTAATATCTCCTCGACGAGGCATCCATTGGATCCAGAAGGGGCTATTTCCGACAGAAATCATATTCTCAAATCCCTCTTGAAGCCATCGGGGCCTACAAAGTTCAAGTGCGATGGAAATCAATACAAGAATCAGTCCTATCCAGAGATAGCGCTCATACATACTATTCTTATTCTGATACTCTTATTTTATCTCCTTTCTCCCACTTCCCTTTTCTGTATCCGCGACTCTGTCTGATTACTTTTTCTTATTATAGACTCTCTGTCTATGATACAAACTATGGTATACCATGTAAACAGACAGAGATAATATAACGAATATCTAGACAGATGTCATCTGGCGGTCGTTTATTAGATCAGGGTCTATATGGGTGTGTATTTGTTCCATCACTTACCTGTCAATCCGGCACAGAAGAGAAATTAGACTCAGATCCCAGAATGTATCAATTAAGTAAGTTAATTCCGACAGAGGATGCGGAACAAGAGTTTACCATTTCAAAACGGATTCATCGTATTCCCTTCTACAAACAATATTTCGTTGTAACGGAATCCATGTGTACTCCTGTTTCCACGCAACCCAAAGAGAAAAACCTGCCAAAATGCGAAGCCCTTGATGGAAATAAATTAAATGAGATGCGTCTTCTTCGTATGCCCTACCAGGGGAAGGTTCTCCATCATGTTCAGTTCTCTGCACACTCTTTCCATTTGCGAGACTTTGCAGTCCATCTCATTGCAGGTGGAGCACTTATGAATCTGTTTGGAATTGTTCATCGTGATCTTCACCAAGGGAATATTCTCGTAGATTCATCGAATGTTCCACGTATAATCGACTTTAATCTGTCCATTACCGTAAGATCCTCTTCAAAGCCCTCTTCGAATGATTTACTACATTCATATGACCATACTATCTCACAAGAACCTCCCGATTCTACTCTTGTAAATGCAGTGGCAAAGGGAAACTCTGCCAATCAAGTGATCCAGTCCATTGCCTTCCGAAAGCCGATTGTCCAAAAAATGGTGACCCTACTGGGTATTTCAAAACGTGATATCTATCATTCCCTTATGGATCATTACAAGAAAAGCAAAGTGATGCGATCAGGTGATATTGAAAAATGGTTCTCTTTGTATTATCGGGTGATTGATAGTTGGGCAATTGGTGTTTGTCTCGTGGATCTTATTTTGAAGTTATCTTTATGGCCGTCCTTTTCATCAAAGATTCAAGACACCGTCAAAGATCTTATTCCTATTTTGCGAAAAATGTGTGAAGTTCACCCTATGAAGCGAATCGACTGTGTTCAGGCACTTCATTTAATGGATCCGAATCATATTATTCTTCGGCGTTATGGAAAGAAATGGCTTGATATTGTTGGGCATGTTACCATTTAAACAGATGATCCGATTTTTGGATCTAATCATTAGAATGGCATCCATTGAACGAGAAGTCATTTCTGAAATCAAATCTTATATCAATGGAGGGGATCTGGATGGATTGAAAACATTGTGGGAGGAGTATCAAGATACAGACTTTGGAAGAGAGTTGGCATGGGAATACATTTTTGAGAAAATCTATCTTCATGCCGCACTCAAGAAACAGAAGCCCATCTGTTCATGGTTAGATATACTGTATCAACAATTGGATCCCATTCAACAAATGGGTCTACGTCAAATGTTTCCTTATGCGCGATACCTTCTACAGAAATCCTAACGACGACGATGAACTCGTTTTGTCTTTCGATTTCCACTGGTCTTTCGATTTCCACTGGTCTTTCGATTTCCACCACGTTTCAAACGATGTTTTTTACGTGATGGAATGCACATATAACTGCAAAACTGATCATAATGCAATGCGGACTTAGGATAATATCTGGACGCCAGTTCTGGATCATAAATAGGTCTCTTTGTAGCATCTAGACGAATAACGTCCGTCGCGCCTGGTTTATGAGACCAATAGCCATTCGCGTCTTGACGATAGAAATGATAATCTTCATCTTCATCCACGACCATAGCAATTTTACGGGTTTTTGCTGGACATTTCTTTTCAAATGTAGTAAGCGTCGATCCAGGGACATCTCCCATAATGCGTGATAACACATCAGGGCAGCGTTTTCCTTTGACTTCTGACCATTTCGGATATCCAGCGGCTCTTCCGGGTTGCGGAAAGGGCAACGGACACGAATCCTTGTCGCACTTTTTACCTTTTGGTAGTTTTAAATAATTAAACGCATACGTATAACAATTATGCGATTCTTTAATTCCAGGATATTTATTGTATCGCTGAGGGTCATATTCAGGTTCGTCTCCTGTCATAGGAGATTTCCTCGGACAGAATTGAATATGTCTTTTACAGAAGGGAGAATTGGGTAAAGGAGGTAAACGACAATCAGGCGAACACTGACAATGGGGCTCTTTGTTCTGTTTTTTTGAAGAAGGTGCCATTCTACCTATCAGTCTATATAACAATCCACTTCGTAATTAATCATATGATTTGCTTTACAGATTAATTTGACTCGGTTTGACAGCAGACGTTTCTCTATCATGCGGTGGCACAGGTTTCAATTTATTTTTAATATCACGATAAGATGGATGTAATGTATCTTTTACTCCTTTAGGGGGCGCGGTAGAAGAATTCACGGGCAATCCTGATGCAGGATTCAAATCAGATACTGCAGTAGAAGTGGAAACAGGTTCATGAGAAAAAAAAGTAGAAGTCATAGATCGAGCTAAGGGAGAGGGTGATGCAGAAGGAGGAGAGGTAGCAGGTTTTGGCGGGGGAGGCGGTGGAGGCGGTGATGGTTCGGGTGGTATAACAACAGGAACTTCTACATATACTGGTTTCTCCACTATTTTCTCTATGTATACTGGTTTCTCTACCTGTACCACTTTTTCGACCACATTCCAGATGGGTTTCTCCACGATAGTAGGTTTGGAGGCTACCGATGAATTACGAAAAGATGGTTCATAATATCCAGATCCAGATGATAATACAGAAAATGGCATACTCGTCGCTGCACCATAATAAGGCGGTTGTTGAGATTGTGCCAATGATTCGTATACATTTCGAACACTATCGGGCATAGATTGCTGCCCCACGACAGATAGTGGTTTATCCAACGATTGTGGATAACCATCTGCCATACCGGTTGGATAACCGGTTGGATTCGTTGGGCCATTCGTCGGATTGACAGAACGGTTTGGCCTTTGTGTAGCAGAATTCGGTGCCTGTGTTTTATCATCCGTGCGATAGTATTCTTCTTCGATCTGTTTCATTTTAATTTTCTCAATATAATGCGTAAAATGAATAAACTGATTATCATGTGTTGGTTTTTTACCTCTAACTAATCCGCCTGAATATCGCCCTGTCAAACTCATATACTGCCAGCCCTCACTTCTTAAACACTCCAGAATCGTGTTCAAAAAATAATATTTTTTATCAATCTGGAAAAGCGTTAAAATACCATTCCATATCGTTACAAGCAATGAAATGATAAAGGTCGCCCAGTAAATCTGAACATTGAAAGATGCATTCACAAGTGTATATTCTTTATCCGAATTTTGAATGGATAATAGTGCAGGAACAAATAAGGATCCTACCGTGATAATGAAATGACCCACAAAAAAGATGATGCCATGATTCCTACAACGTTTCTGTAGATTTTGTAATATATCCAAATAGCGTGTCTTGATGATCTCTTTTTTGAGCGGATCCAGATCAAGATATTGCAGGATGCTTTTAAAACGCGATCTGTCCTTATAGGTTGTGCAACATAACCAACTTGTTTCTGGATCAAATACTGCGGGTATTATATTCATAACCCCCTTTTTTTCCTCTGCTTCGTTTTCAGTATCACTTGCATTTCCTTTCTCATCTGATTCATGTTTCATATCGATCTTCTCTTCATGCTTCTCTTCTTCTGCCTTTTCATCCTGTTGTGGTGGCGGGTCATTTTCTGAAAATTTAATCATTTTCTATGTACCTCTTATGAATCTTTTGGTCCAACCAATCGCACGAAAAATACAGCAATTACAATCAATGCACTACCCACCCATGAGGTTACTGATGGACGATCGCTTGTAAATAAATGTCCCCACAGATATCCAAATAAAACACCCACAAAAGATAATAGTGAAAATACGAGCGTTGGAAGTTTGGGAATCGCATAAAAACGAACAGAATAGCCAATAAATCCGATTAAAGAATTAAATCCAAATAGGGTTAACAGATTTGTCGGGTTTGTATCCAATGACGATGGATTCATTCCCAAATAACCCAATAAAAGAAGTAGTCCAACTGGATATAATTGTTTGACTGTATAAAAAGGCGATGATCCACTGGCGATTTTATTCCATTTTACAAATACAAAAATAAGCGTTTCTGTCAATGCTGCAAGAAGGCCCATGATCATTCCCCAACCATAATTCGTTTCAGATGAAGTCGTTGCCGTTTTTGGCGAATCCTTTGAAATCAAATAGACACCCATAAATGCAACAAGTAGTAGGACAATGGATGACAGAGAAATTGACTCTCCAAAGAAAATAGCACCCGCTAGGACATTGAACAAAGGATACAGATAAAAAAGGGAAAGAGCAATGCCTGCCGGTAACCAAGAGAAAGCAAGGTAACTCGATCCGATATGAGCGACATTGAGTAGTCCCGCAAATAAGGTGGTAGAACTGAAATCAAAGGAAGAGGGTTCGAATAAAAAGGCAAGAAGAGGAAAGGTGAGAAAACGGGCGAACCATTGTGTGATCAGATTGGTAGGGACGGTTTTAATTAAAATCGGATAAAGGGACAGAATTCCTTCACTGAACAGGACAGAAAGTGTAGGGGAAATCATGATCTAATATGTCGTTGTATTTGAGGAAGAAGTTCGCTGTGAAAGCGATGATCAAAGGACTCAATGGCTCTTCCGAAGTTTGCACTGGGACGAAAAGCGATTGGTCGTCTTTCTCGAATAAATTGTATCGCCTCCGTAGCATGGAGTTGACGATAACAAATTAAAAAAAAAGCAATCGATGCAGCAGATCGTTGCATCCCCGCAGCACAATGGACAAGAATCGTGCGCCCTTGTTGATATTCATACAAGATACGATAGGCAATTTCACTCGCCCATAAATCCATGTTTCGGATCTCCTCCTCTTGTAAATTATCATCCACGGGAACACGGTATTGAACGGGAATCAGATGAGAAAAAGGGTGATTCTTTGTGCAATTAAAAACGACTTGGATCTTCTGTTGTTGGATAAACTGTGGATCCATCGAGGCCTGTGCATTTCCAAGCCATAACCGAGGAAGAATTTCATTGGCGGGATCACTCTGTTGGATCAACTCACGCAGACCAGACATCTATCCATTCCCTTCCAAAATCAAAAGAGACCATTTAACTCAAATGAAAACATAATTTCTAGTAGAAGCATGAATATTCCAACTTATACGATAGATACTGTATTAATGGACCCTTATCAGGGAAAATCTGTATTTTCTATGATGATTCATACCATCTGTTTTCATCGTATGATTTATAAGTCTGTAAAACCCAAAGAGATGTGTGACCCCATTTATGACAATCTGTATTATATCATGATTGATGACCCATTACTTAATCAGCGAATTGAAGATCGATTAGAGTCAATCATTCATGCACTAAAAGAGCGCCCCTCTGGCACCATCACTCTCTTTTTTTACCATATGAAACCCTCTACGGGATGGTTCTCAAAAGAGGACCAAATTGAAATGGAACGATGGAATATCCCCTTTCAATGGTATGAATTATATGATAAATCGTATCCCCATTCTGTAAAAGAAGAACGTATCCGTCAAGTCTATCAGTCACTGTTGGATAAATTATCTTCTGCACCTGTTCCTATCTATCAAGTGATAAATGACTATTTACCATTTGATATCGTAGATTCCAATAAATCAAATAGTCTGAAAGACATTTTACAATTTATTATAAGCGGACCTCCCAAGTTGAATTTATTTTAATAGTATGGTATATCCTTACTAATTGGATACCGAAAACGGAGAAGTGTTCCCTCCTCTGAACTAAACTCTTTTGGAGCGATGAGCGACCAATCCATTTCTGCCTCTAAACACTCTAGACGGCCATAGATATAACATAATAAGGCAGAACACCAAAACGATCCTGTTTTCTGGAATTTGGGATCGATCTCCAATGGATGAATCAAATTCCATTCCGCACGAATCCAATCAAGTGGATTTAGATCATAAGGTTTATCATGAATCTCCTTATGAATCTCTGTTAATGTAGAATAAAACGCGTCATCTCTTTTTGTATCTAAATATCGCACAAATACGGACCCCTTTGGATATTCTCTTAGAATATCCTCTAACCGATGAATCTGAACTCCGATTTTGAATTGATGGTCTTCCACATCCGGTGTGTCATTGGAAGAGGATTCTAATAAATATAACCCATCTTCCAAATCAAGATGAATATGTTTGGGATTTTTTAATATCATTCCCACATGACTGTATTTACTACGACCGAAACATTCTAGCACTCGAGAAATCAAATGATTTCCTCGAAATAAGATAATATCTCCTGTATCTAATTCTCGTTCGGGTTCGGGGATCGGTTCCATGATCTTTGAAAAAGGGGGCGATAAAATTGATGAATAAAAATCAATCCTGAATCAAACAGGGTTGGTTTAGAAATATGCCTTTAACACGTCATTTCTACGCTTCGGAAGAGGTATTTACCTCACTTCTCTACACAACCTCTAAGGGTATTGTCAAAGAATCCATCTTTTGGTGCCATGAACTGATTCATAGTGGATATACAGCAGAAGCGATTAGCACCTTATTTGAATCATGGGTATGGCATTATGGAGTCTTTTCCATGGGATGGTTCATTCGGACATGGAAACGACTCGGTCAACTAGAGATTTCATCCGATGACCTCTTGGAAGAAGTGTATCAAATGTGTCACTTATCTATTCGTGATCATTCTGTATGGAACCTTCTCACGAGTCAATGGTTTCATCCTTCAGAAGGATATGATCGTGTTACCTTTCGTTCACCTTCTCACTTTCCCTCCAATGATCCAAAAGAAATCTACTTTATACGAGCCATCTACCAACATAAAACGAAAGCCGCGTGGTGGATAACTCAATGGATCTCAGAAGATCGATATCTCGTCTTATTGGAATGGTATCGTGATCACGTATTGAAAGAATCTCAACGAGATCTTCTTAATGAATTCTTTGAGGCCATTCAATCCTATGAATCCCTTCTTGGATATTCACATGATGGATATCATCTTGTATCTCGTTTACTTATGCTCATGAGTTTATGTTTAACGGATTCACAACGAGAGCGTTCCTTTCAATCATTAAAAGGACATGTATCCATGAATTCATTGCATCAATGGATTGCAGAATGGAATGGGACGATTGGAAGAAAAGCAGGAAGAGTATATTCAATCCCTTATTATGGTCTATATGGCACATGGGGTCGAGGTCGTATGATTCAGACAAAAGATACAATGGGTCACTTAGTGGATATTGAAAAAGGTGTTCTTTCTTGCCCATTTTGGGAGGAAGCCCTAACAGGAAAGGGATGGGAAGAATGGGAAGACTATTTTCCAGATGATCTTCCCGATGAATGGACACGATCCGAAAAAGAAAAATCTCACGGATCAGGTCTATTACGTGCAAATGAGAAAGTGACCCTATGGGGATATACAAAACGATACATGATGGGACGGTCTCATTTGGCATGGGACCGAGGTGAATGGAAACAACAAAAACGAGTAGATTTCTTTGATGCCATTGAGATTGATCCATCGGATTCCCCATTTCAAACCCTGTTAATGGGGATTATCGCACATCGAAACGAGATAAGAGAACACCTATTGGAAAGTATACTTACTCCTAAACATAAACGACTTCGAATTGCATTATAATCTGCCATAGGCTATTATCATCTGCCACAAGCCATTATAATCTACCAAAAATAGCACATCCAATTCGTTTGCCACTATGCCCTGTGGTATGACTATCTGGATGAGATCCCTTTCCCAGATCATCTTCATCCGCATGAACAATGATAGAACGACCCCATAACTCTTGAACGGATACATTTGGTAGATCATATCTTTTTTTCATTGTTTTTCGTGTAGAATGGAGTTGAATGTTTCCCAGATCTCCCGTATGGCGCACCGTTTTTGAACGAGGCCCTGCTCCATGGGAATGGCGCCCCTTGTCAAAATGTTCACATAATCCTGAACAGTCTTTCATTCGCAAATCCCCCGCTCGATGAATATGAAATCCATGTTTTCCTGGTGGAAGTTTATCAAAGGTAGCAATGAGCCGAACGCCCTTTCCTGCAGGTATGACTATCACCGATCCCTCAATCGTTGGCTGTCGGAAAACAGCCACCGCCCCCTTCTTTTGTTTACATGTTTGACGGGAACGCATGATTTATTAAGATCAAAGAAGAATTATCGATTAACTACGTTGATTAGGATCAAACTTCTTTTTCGTTTTACCATGATATTCATAAGCATGTCCTTGTTGAATCATCCATTGATTTATATCTTCCCCCTGTTTATCATAAAAGGTGCACATTTGTCTACCATATTTGTCTGTCTGGTAAAAGAGAGCCACAAGGATAAAATCATTTTCTTTTATTCTCTGCTCAAGAGCCTGTTTGGCCCGTAGAGATGCAGCAATCTCGGCTTGGCGATTCGGATCAGAGAGAGGAGGCCGCTTCTCAGGTGTATCAATTCCATACAGACGAACACGGTGACGATAAATGTTTCCAGATTCCGAATGATATAATGCAATATCCACTGTGTCTCCGTCTAGAATACGAATCACTTTTACCGTTCGACGAAGACCATTTAGTGTATATTCAGGCGTATTCTCATAGGTAGAATTTCTGTAAACCGTATCATCTTTCATATCACTTGAGAGGATGGTCAACGATACATCGTTAGGCGAGGTAGAAGCATCTAATGATGGCTTTTGAGGTGTCGTAGTTTCAGATGGGGGTAATGTGCAGCAGTTTCCCATAGTATGATAGACGAGAAAGAAGAATGGTTACTCTTGTTTCTTGCCCTATAAGGAATCAATTTTTAGGAGCCGCGATTGCGAGAAGATGGCTGACCTACTAGGCCAAGATGTTGTAACTCACGGATAAATTGATCCTGTTTTCGAAAGATTTGATCACAACGGTTATGAATCATTCGTTGACGATTCTGACGATAATGCTCGGCTTCGTAGTGTTGAAAGGCAACTGCCTTGAATTCTTCGATATACCAATGATGAGGGACACGGAGGATGGCGATACGATAGGCTTGCTGAATATAGTCATTGGTGTAAATATGTAGATCATCCATTTTTGAATAAATAAAATCTTCCAGAAGTTCGCGTGCATCATAGGAGTCTAGATTTGTTAAACTTGCTCGTATGGCTCTCATGGTAAGGGCAGATGTATGATATAGTTGCCATTTCGACTTATTGAATTGATATTCACGAAATGTGGTAAATGCCCAACGCAATTCTCCATGCTCTTTCAATTGGTTATAAATAGATATTAATTGTGGATACGTAAAATCGACATTTGTCCATGGATTCCTAGGATTCATAGGAACTGCAAATCCACCCTCATGATAGTGTAAATTCGATTCAATCCATGTTGCCAGACTTGTTGCATCGAAACGATATCTCGTTTTTGTCTTCATATCATATACTTCAACAGACTTTTTGGGTTCAACCAATGTAATTGGATCCATATTGGTTATTTCTTTCTTATGAATATGATACACTCTCCACCGTTGGAGAACATTTCGAAAGGCTCTTCGAAGGCGCATTTCCATAAGATAGGCAGAATATAACTGTTCTTTCAGATTTGTAAATATTGTATCCATCGTGAGTTGTTGCGTAGAACATATCTTTTCACTGCTTTCCACTGTATCGACTGCGAGGACACGATTATCGGAATCATTTAGAAATCTAGATAGAAAATGGAGGCGCTGTGAAATGGAAGAGGGTATTCGTTCGACCAATTTTCGAATATATACATTGGGCTCCAAGGTGGGGGTCAAAAGAATTTCTTTTCCTTCATCATCGTCGAATCGATATTCATGATTCGCCAATTTAAGATAACGATATCGAAAAATTAATTTTGGAACAAGAAATGGAGGTAATGTAGAATGGGGGCGTTTTGGAGGACCCTGTGATTCTTCTTGTTCCAGATAATGGACATTTCCTATGAGTTGTGGATGAGGTTGTGGATGAGGTTGTGGATGAGGTTGTGGATGAGAAAACTCAAGTTGATTTCGATGATGTTCAAAGATGGCATGATGGC
>Ga0129333_10001249_pt1 | contig 22784 bp, 11 predicted proteins | sample CPB6_08_DNA_FD_94474 | JGI IMG/M metagenome (GOLD analysis project Ga0129333, IMG submission 94474) | Freshwater to marine salinity gradient microbial communities from Chesapeake Bay, USA - CPBay_Sum_0.6_0.8_DNA | ecosystem: Environmental > Aquatic > Marine > Coastal | place: USA: Chesapeake...
CAAGGTTGCTACAAACGAGTATGTCGCTTTCGAAGAGGAAGAAGACGCTCTACTAGCAATTATGCCTGTTGTTCGTGACGCCATGGTTCGCCGTGTTGCTCGCGCAGTTGACAAGGCATTTGCTCTTGGTGCAGGTGCAGGTGCAGATCCTGTCAAGGGTCTAGCTGCTTTTGATGCAGCAAGTGCTGTTACACTAGATATCAGCAATAACGACAAGCTAACCGTTGCTAAGCTACGCGATGCACGTCGTGATCTAGGTGCCTGGGGTCTTGACCCAAGCGAAATCGTCTATGTTGTTAGCACAGAAGGTTACTATGACCTACTAGATGACACAGACTTCCAGACAATGGATAAGGTTGGCGATCGCGCTACTATCCTAACTGGTCAAATCGGTAGTGTTGCCAATAGCTCAGTACTAGTAAGTGCTGAGTTTGCTGCTAAGGCAGCTGGCGAAGTTGCCGCCCTATGCTATGCTCCAGCTAACTTCTTAGTTGGTAATCAGCGTGGTCTACGTGTTGACACAGACGACCTAGTTGAAACACAGCGTCGTGTAATGGTTGCAAGCCTACGCACAGGCATGACACAAGTTACTACAAACCATGGTGCAGGTGTTAGCGCCATCCGTTTCGTAGCTTAATGTTACTTGGACAGGGATCAAATGATCCCTGTCTTTTAACTGGATTCTAACGAGTCCAGTTAAAAGACAGGAGGACTACTTGATGGCAGATTTAGTTACTAAACAAGAATACAAAACATATGCTGGCATCAACAGTACCAACCATGATGCTGAAATTGATTTTTTAATACCAAAAGTCTCTGAACTGGTAAAAACTTATTGCAGACGTAGTTTTATAGACTATTTTGATGAGGCTAAAACTGAGATATTTAAAGGTGGCCATTCTACGCTGCTATTAAAGGAAACTCCAGTTACTCAAATTATAAGTGTTGAACGTAGCACAAACTACGGACAAAATTACACCAAGCTTACGAAATTCACAGACTGGGTTGTAGATGGTGACGCAGTTATTTCACTAGACAGTAGTGGAGTTTGGCCAGAATTAATTAATGGATACAAGGTTACTTACTTTGCAGGTTTCGAATTTGTACCTGCAGATTTAAAACTAGCAGTGCTAGATCTAGTTACTTATTACAGAAAAAATGATGGTGCTATACACAGTAGCAAAGCGCCTGGTACAAATAGCGTACAAATTGAGTATGTAAGCACAACTAATCTACCCGCACATATTAAGCGTATTCTAGATCAGTATGTGGCGGATTATACATGAGTTTTCAAAGAGCCTTAGATTTAGCAACAGCGTTGCAAGCCTATAACGCTAGATTAAAAAGTGATAAAACAGGACAATTACAAAAACTGCTAGAATCTAGTGGTTTGCGGAAAGGTTCTTTTGATAAGTTGTTTCCAGCCATGTTTTCATTACACGGGTTGGATATAGCCGAAGCACTTAATAAGGCTATCAAAAGTAAAGATATTACCCCAGTAGCAGCACAGTATGCCACAAAAGGTATCAATGCTGCTATGCATAAAATGGCATCAACCTATCCGGTTATGACCACTGAAGTATTTAACAAAGTTAATACAGTACTTCAGCAATTTGTAGATGCGTTTAATGAAAATGGTGCAGATACGGTAGACAGCATAAAAGTAAAAAATATGTCTGTACACCTGGCTGAACTAAAAAGGATATTTAGTCAGCCCTATATAGTGGCGTACTTTGAAGGTGATGAAAAGCGCGTAGCTTCTCTAAAGATAGCGCATAACAGCTTCGCCAATCTCAGAGATATTGTTAATCAAAAGATTAAAAAAGAGATAGAAGCAGCACTTGCAGCAGGCAAAGTAACAAATTCAAAGTTAACTGATTCAAATTATTTAACTACAAAAATTATTAACTGGGGTCATACAAAAGCTGATGACTCCATTATATCCGGTAAGATTCTAGCAGAAATGATGAGTGCTAGAAATGCTCTAAAAGAAGCAAGTAGTGATACTGATGTATTTAAAGTAATTGTAGAAGATTTCTTAGAGCAAACTGGACAACAGAAAAATATTATCAAAGTACACCAGGGGGAACTTACAGCAGGTGACCCAAATGTATTAAGTTTAATACTAAGTTCTGGCTTATTTCAAACTGTTATCGTACAAAATAGACGAGAAAACCAAGAAGATCTTGGACAGTTAGAAAAGCAATGGAGCTTATTGGATGCTGTAGGTAGAAAAAACTTACTAAAAGCTTTTAGGGTTAGCAGTATACGTGATCTAGCAATCATGATGATTAGAATAAAATCTAGTCCTAGTGTTGTAGATAATATAGAAAATATTATTGTTTCGGCAATAAAAGGTATAAAGCCAAAGAAAACTAAAAAGACTACTACTTTATTAAACTCTACCAATAAGATAGTAAAGCGCAGAAAGAAAATAAGCGTAGTAGCTAAAAGAGTTAGTAAAACCGCTAAAGAAGATCCGGGAATTGTTACCAGAACAGGAGTCGATCTTAGCTCCATTCTGCTTAACTTAAACGCTAGTTTAACAGATCAAGTAAAGCGTAACATGGGTAATGGGAACCGCAATGACGTATTAAATTTGCGTAGCGGTCGTTTTGCAGAAAGTGTTAAAGTTGAGAAACTAAGCGAAAGTCGCGAAGGCATGATAACTGCTTTCTACACTTACATGAAAAACCCTTATGCAACATTTAGTGCAGGCGGTAGACAGGAGTTACCTAGAAGTCGCGATCCTAAACTGCTCATCTCCAAGTCAATCAGGGAGATTGTGCAAGAACAAATTGCAGCACGTATGAGGGCAGTATTAGTATGAGCAAAAGAACTAGTATAGTAAAAGCGTTAAGCGAAAAATTCAAGGAGATAGACGGCACAGGCCAGTATAAAACTAACTTATTTCAAAACAGCTATCCAAAGCTAAAGTTTTGGGATGAAGTACAGGACTTTCCATGTGTTTATCTTCACCCAGGTTCAGAAACCCGCGATTACCTACCAAGCAACTTTACCTGGGGAATGTTGCAGGTGTGCATAAAAGTTTATGTATACGGCGAAGATAATGCACAGGAGCAATTAGAAGATCTACTTGATGACCTGGAGTTATGCTTAGATAATAACCGTGTACTACAATATGATGTGGCTAATAGCCTGGAGACGACAGAGATTTTAATCCAGAGTATTACTACTGACGAAGGTTTGCTGGCTCCATACGGCGTTGGCGAAATTAACTTAGAAGTGCGTTATGCACTTCAATAACTAAAGCGCACCAGCACAGATAATAGTCTAGTAAAGGTGCTCAAGGTTATACATTGAAAAAGGAATAACTATGGCAGTTAATTTAATTCGTAATAGTAGAGTTTTCTTTACTACCAACGTAGATAGCCAAGGTCGTGTAAAAGCCGGTGCATATAAGGATGCCGGCAGCTTGTTTAGCGAAACTAATACTTTTGAGATTCAAGTTTTGGAAGGCATGACCTTTAGTCAAAATACAACAATTGATACGGTTACACTAAATGAAGCGGGTGCAGCACCTGCTCGTGGTCAGCGCAGTTTCAACACAGCACTAGAACCACTAGATTTTAGCTTCTCAACTTACTTACGTCCGTTTAATGATGGTACTACAGTTACAGCTGAAGAAGGTTACTTGTGGAATGCTTTTGCAGGAAGTATCGCAATTGGTACGGCCAATGCTGCTTGGACAAACGGCAATCCAGCCATACTAAGTGTTGCAAATAGTAACAAGCACCAACTACAAGCTTTTGGCTTAATTATCATATTTGATGACCTGGCCTATGTTTTAGACAATTGCGCCCTAGACAGCGCCACTATTGACTTTGGTATTGATGCCATCGCCAACATTCAGTGGGCAGGTAAGGGTAGCTTGATTCGTCAGCTAGTTATTGCTGCAGGCACACCAGCTAGTGGACAAGTACCACTAACAGGCAGTGACTTAGCAACTGGTATCAATGATGCCAAGGAAAAGAATAGTACTGCTAAGTATATTACCAATAAGTTAACTGTACTACAAGTTAATAATACTATTAACGATTTTACTGGTAGTGACTTCACAGTACCTATCACTGGTGGTAATATCACCCTAAGTAACAACTTAACATATCTAACACCAGCTAACTTAGGTGTTGTAAACCTGCCAATTACCTACTTTACAGGTACACGCAGTATCACTGGTACCTTAACCGCATACTTACGTAGCGGTGCAAGCAATACTGGTGGTTTGTTGAGTGGTCTACTTGCTAATGCTGCTAACGAAATTGACCCAGACTACGCAATCAACGTACAAATGGGCGGAGCTAGTGGCACACACGTTGACCTAAAGATTCCAGCAGCTATGTTGCAGATTCCTACAGTTAATACTGAGCAAGTTATTAGTACTACAATTACTTTTAATGCACAGGGTTACACTGGCAGCGACTTCGATATTGACGCCGCAAACGAAATCACTATTGAATATCACGCAACAGTTTAAGCTGTGAAATTACAGCAGGTGCCGGGTTGATCTCCGGCACCACTTTTTAATCTATAGAATTAAAACTAAGGAAACACATGGCACAAGAGATTAGCCTAAAATCCCTACTAGTACCTAGCAAAACAATTGAAGTAGAGTATCCAGGATTCCCAGAGTTTAAGCTGGAAATCAACTATCTAAGTCGCGACGGATTGATTAATCTGCGCAAGAAGTCTACAAAAACTACCTTTAAGGGCCGTCAAACTCAAGAAGAATTTAACGAAGATCTTTTCTTGGAACTATATGTTGATGCAGCAATTAAAGGCTGGAGCGGCCTAAAGTTTAAGTATATTAACTTGTTAGTGCCAGTTGATGTAAGCGACTATGATCCTGAAGATGAATTAGCCTACAGCAAAGAAAACGCACTTATGTTGATGAAAAACAGCAGCGACTTTGACAGTTTTGTTAGTGAAAAAGTAAACGACCTGGGAAACTTCTCGAAGAGCAACTGATAGCTACTAAAGCCCAAGTAACCAGCTATATGCAAAATGCTAGTATTAGTATGACTAAAGAACAGTATTTTGATATGTGTGAACAGTTGGGCACTGAGCCGGTTGAAGAAGAAATACCTGTTGAATTTGATGATTTTCCGCTTGAAGTTCAAACTGCGTTGAGCATATATAAAATATTGCGTGACGAGTGGGAATTTGTAGGAGGAAATTATTTAGGTAAAAACATAAACGGTATCTTTGAAGTGTTTGATGCATATGATATTGAGCCGTGTGATAAAAGGTTTTACTTAGAATTAATCCACATGATTGATTCTGTCAGAATTGACGAGATTAGAAAGCAAAAGAAGCAACAAGAAAAACCCGCTAAGTAAAACCTAGCGGGTTTTTTATTGCATAAAATTTTTTGGTTTGACAATTCAAGGCCACAGTGATATAATGGTACCAAACAAATTATCTCATCCCAAGTGAGGCCAAGGAGCATCTATGGCAGGAAACCGAATAGACGTTAACCTAAGTGTTAACGATCAAAGTGGCAGCTTGAAAAAGCGCAACGAAGAAGCAAAAGAATTAAATAGAAGCCTTAGTACTGCAGCCAGCACAGCCGAAAAAGCTATGAAGTCAGCTGCAAAGTTTAAAGCATCTGACCCTGGAATGGAAAACAGGGAGTATAATACCGGACGCGCCCTAGGTGGTGGAACCGGGGCTAGTGCACGAGACTTTGCTAAGGAGGCACAAGGTCTTGGCGGATTAGTGCGTTTATATGCTACCTATGCCGCCAACCTATTCGCAGTTACAGCCGCGTTTAATGCTCTAAGACAGGCTGAAGCTACTACAATGATGGTTCAAGGCATGGACAAATTAGGTGCTGCTAGCGGTATGGCTTTAGGAGGTATCTCCAAGCAGTTGGTAGCAGTAACAGATGGTGCTGTAAGTTTACGCGAAGCTATGGAAGCCACCACTAAGGCTACCGCGGCAGGTCTTAGCAGAGACCAGCTATTAGATTTGGGTAAAGTTGCCAAAGGTGCATCACAGGCTTTGGGCGTCAATATGACTGATGCGCTTAGTCGTTTAAGTCGCGGTGTTACCAAACTAGAACCTGAATTGCTGGACGAATTGGGTTTATTTACTAAAGTTGGTAAAGCTGCTGAGCAGTACGCTAAGAGTGTAAATAAGAGTGTTGATAGTCTAACGGACTTTGAAAAGCGCCAAGCTTTTGCTAATGCTGTTATTAAAGAAGGTAAAGATAAGTTTGGGGAGCTAGCGGCACAAGCTAATCCGTATGATAAGTTACTATCCAGTTTAAGTAATGTAGCACAAAAGATTTTAGAAATTATCAATACTGGATTAAAGCCTATCGTAAATTTATTTGCGGAAAATACTGGATTAATTGCAGCAGCTATAGCATTGGTGGCTGCAAAAATATTTCAACAAGCTATTCCTTCGATAACAAGTTGGCGTGATAATATCGGTAAAGCAGCAAAAGCATCTGCTCAAGCCGCACAAGAATTAAATACCACCTTTGGTGAAAATATTGTTGGTAGACTTACTAAGCAGTTCAATGTTGATCAGCTTGACAAAGACTTAAAGAAAGCCAACACAAGTTATGATAACGCGGTAAAGAATTTTATTGCCAGTGATAATAACTACAAGAATAAGAGCTCCATTCTAGAAACATTAAAGTCTGGACAGCAGCTAACTGCAAGACAGCTATCTACACTTCAGGCAGATGTTAACAAGCGTATGGCAGAAGGTAGTGCAGAAAATATTCGCCATGCACAGACCGCACAAACTATTATAGATTCGCAAAAAGAAAGAATTCGTCTTACTAAGGAACAGACTAAAGCTGATGCTGCTTTTTATGGTGATAGTAAGAAGGGTAGCGAAGAATGGCAGCGCCAAAGTATAGCACGTCAGCGTTTAGCAAGAGCTGAGCGCTTAGAACTATTATCTGGTGTAGGTGAAAAAGTAGAGAAACAAGGATTTAGTGCTGGATTAGCAGCTTTCAAAGCAGAGGTTGATAGTAGCAAAACTCTTGGAGCTTGGGATAAGCTAAAGACTAAGGGTGTCGGTACTCTAGTAGCTATAAGTACAGCTGCTAGTATTGCTATGCAAGCTTTTGGTCCACTGATCTGGATAGTTGAAGCTGCTGTAGCAGTATTCATGATTTTAGATGGCATATTTTCAAAGAATTCTGCCGAAGTAGATGCATTTAATACTGCTATAGATAGTTTAAAAGAATCTACTAAAACTGCTACCAATGTTAATGATAAGTTCTCCAATAGTTTAGTAACTACTCAGTCACTAATTGCTCGTGGTACAGCAATTACAACATTAACTGATGATATTAATAAGTTAGTGCAAACATTAAATCAAGCAGATAAATATGCTAGTTGGTGGGATAGGTTTTTAGACGGCTTTAAAATACCCTTTGGAGCAGATTTACAAACTAAATTTGCAAAGAATATGGATGCGGGCTTAACAGCAGCAGTGAAAGCCGTACCTGAAGGCCCACTAAAGAAAGAACTTGAGGATAAGTTAAAGAAAAGCCTTGGAACGCTGGACTATCAAAAAGCTTTTGAAGGCATGAGCAAAGATGACGTTATTCAAAAGGGCGAAGAAGTACAGAAAATAGTTGCTCAAACCCAAAAGATTGTACAAAATAGTCGTACTTTAGCAGAAAACATTAAAGAGACCAATAAAGCGACTCAAGAGTCTTTTTTAAGTTTTCAAAATGCTGTATTTAAACCTACCCAAATGCAAACATTTTTAAATGATACTACTAAAAACGTAGTGCAATTAAGAGACGCATTTAAGGATAGTCTAGCAGCTCCTGCAGCTTTTAAAGATATTCTTGAAGGTATTACTAAATTAGAATACTTTGATCCTGAAACCGCCAATGGAATTATGGATCTTGCTAATAGATTCAAAGAGCTCTCTAAGCCAATAGAAGATCAGAAAACTCTATTAGAAGAAACAAAACAGCGATTAAAAGAAGTAGAAAAGCAGTACCAAGCTTCTGCTATGGGATCAGAAAAGTATTGGGCCACAAAAAGAGAAAGAGCTGATTTACAAAGGTTAATACCACAACTAGAGTCCGGAATCAGGGACGCTATTAATAAGAATTTACCTTTAATAGAGCAACTAGGAAAAGCTGGTGCAGAAATCTTTGGTAAAACAATAGAGAAGAGAATTAATACTGCACTAGAAGAGACAAATCTGCGATTACAGCAAATACAGAATGCTAGTCAAAGAGCTGCATTAGCTCAGCTACCTAGACAAACAGAAGAAAGTATTAATGAAAGAGTACGCCTTGAAAAAGAAGGCATTAAAATAGAGTCTAAACTTCGCCAAGTGCAAGAAAATCTTATTACTTCTATAGACCTATTGCGCGGCGAAATGGAAATTAGAAGATTGCGGGAGGAGAGAGCTAACATTAGAGAGCAGTACGCCGGTGACGGGGCTGTACGTAATGCTATGTTAGAGGTAAATCAAAAAGCTATTGATACAGCCGAACGTAAGCAGAAAGCTTTAAAAACTCAAGATATACCTACTCTTGCACAACTAGCTAAAGAAGATCCTTCTCTACAGAATGTTATCTATCGTATAACAAATCGCAGTGTTGAACAAGCAACAGTAAGATCTAAAACTGCAGAAGTTGAATTCCGTGGTGAATTGGACAGAATCGCAGCACGCACAGAACAGGAAAGAAAAGTTCTAGAGGCAAAACTAGCTGATATAGGCAAAGCAGTACCTCCAGCATTTGCAACTGAAGCCGCCAGAGAAGAGTTCCGGGATAAACAAGCTAGGGAACTACAAGGCGTCCAACAACAAATTAGGGAACTTGAAAATAGAGCCCTAACTCAGAGAACTGAGGCAGCAGCAAGAGCAGGTGCGTCAGGGCTGGCAGTAGAATCTGTCAATAGAATACTGCAACAAGAAAAAGACCGAGCGGAAACTTCTGCAGCAATTGCAGACAACGCAGAAAATCAGAAAAATGAAATAGCAAAACAAGTAGCTTTTATAGATGATGCAATTCGAGGACTTAAAGAAGAGCAGACTACAAGCAAAGCATTAGCCGACTCTACGTTTAAAGATCGCGAAGCTGCTATTGCTATGCAGCGCACACAACTGGGTCTAGATCAGGAAAACTATAGGGTTAGTATCGATCAAGTTGCACAGCGACAGTATGCAATTGAAGTTGCTGATGCTCAATTAGATCGAGATAGAAAACAATATGATATAAGACAAAAACTTGCTTTAGATGAAATTGAATGGGCCAAGAAGTATGCTGCTCAAGGCTATATAATGAGCGACTTACTACGTGCAGAATTACTTGGTTTACGCGAACGTGGTGCACTGGCACAATCCGAAGCAGATAAAGAATTTGAAAGACGCAAAAATCTAGCACAAATAACCAAAGATCAAATGGACCAACAAGCTACTATGGCTAAACAAATTGGTGGTGTATTTGAAGGTGTTACTGATAAAATGACTGATGCCTTTATGAAGTTTGCCGAGACCGGTAAGTTGAGCTTTAAAGACTTAGCTAACTCAGTAATTGCAGATATTGCCAGAATCATAATCAGAATGCAAATTTTGAATATGATGGAAAGTATGTTTGGCAAAGGTTTTGCAGGAGCTGGTGGCAACTGGTTTTCGAAAATATTTACTACTGCAGCCAGCTCCGCAGCTGGTGGTTTTGTGCCAAGTGGCGGCGAAGGCAGCATGTATGTGCTTAGCAGTGAAATGCCTAAGCGTGCAAAAGGTGCTGCGTATATGAACACAGGCATAGAAATGTATGCTAAAGGCGGAATGTTTACAAATAAAGTTGTAGCAGAACCTACCATGTTTAAGTTTGCCAAGGGTGTTGGCATGATGGGCGAAGCAGGTCCAGAAGCTATTATGCCACTACGCAGAGATGGTGATGGAAACTTAGGTGTTATAGCACAGCCACAGCAACAAGGCAAAGTAGAAGTAGTTGTTAATAACTTTAGCGGTGAAAAGGCTGAAACTCGTGAAACAGTTGATAGTCGTGGTAATCGCAAAATTGAGGTAGTTGTTGGCGAAATGGTGGCCAGTGAAATGGGCAGAAAAAATAGCCCACTTCAACAATCCATGATGAGCAACTTTGTAACTAGACCCGCAACCGTAAGGAGATAACATTTATGGCAATACCAAGCTGGCCTAGTAGCAATAATTTTCCTCAAGTGCCGCAAAAAGGTTTTACTGAGTCAGTGGGGATCAATATTTTAAGATCCGCCACTGACGCAGGGCCTGCTAAACAACGAGTACGAGGTCGTAGACCAAGTACTATGCAGTTAAGTTTTATAATGACAGACCAGCATGCTGAAATGTTGGAAACTTTTGTTAAAGACACTATACGTGGTACTAAACGATTTAATTTTTTACATCCACGTACTAAGGGTACTGTGGAGGTTAGAATCGTTCCGCAACAAGACGGCGAATTTTTTCAGCTACAATACTTAGCGCCAGGTTACTGGCAAACACAAATAAATTTTGAAATACTGCCATGACAAGATTAGTTACACTTAGTCCACAAGCCATCAAAGCCATGTTTTCAACGGAAACAGATGAACAGTTGATAACATTGCTAACAATACAAAATCCAGCAAATCCAAATACGCCTGTTCGACTGGCAGATAGTTATACAGGTAGACTTGCTAATTTAACTACAGATGAAGAAGTTGTGTACGGTCTAACTAGTCGTGGTAATGATTATTTATTTTTACCACTAGAAATAAGTTTACCTAGTGAAGAAGATGCTGGCGTAGGCAGATGTAATATTACACTAAACTATGTTACCAAAGAAGCTATTCAGCTAGTTCGTACACAACTAACTAATCCTACGCAAGTAACTATAGAACTTATTTTAGCTAGTGCGCCTAATGCTGTAGAAGCTAGTTTTCCCGGTTTCTATATTACAGCAGCAACTTATAATGCTCAAAGCATTAGTTTACAACTAGATATGATAGATTATAGCCGCGAGCCTTTTCCTTGCTATAATTTTACACCAAATTATTTTCCAGGGTTGTTCTGATGAATATAGATAAATACATTGGTTTACCATACCAGGAAAACGGTAGAGATTGGAACGGCGTTGATTGCTGGGGATTAGCTCGTCTATACTATAAGCACGAACTGGATATAGAGCTACCTGACTACAGTGAGCTATATACTGGCAGCAGAGATAGTTCTTTGTCAGCAACTATATTAGATCAAAAGCAGCGCTGGATCAGTGTAACAGAACCAGTGGAAAATGATATTTGCGTATTTAATATATATGGTGAGCCTATACACATTGGTGTGTATGTAGGTAACAATAGTTTTTTACATAGTCGCGAAGGCTTAGACAGTGTTATTGAATCTCTTAGCAGCATTCAGTGGGCAAAGCGATTAGAAGGTTTTTATAGATACACTGATACTGCAAAAAATATTGCCATAGTAGGTGCTCCACACCCACTAAAAATAGGCACTGTTTACGAACAAGTTTTACCTGGCACAAGATTATCTGATATAGTAGATGTTTTATATCACAAGTATAAAATAAGTGAAGCTTTACAAGCTAGAATTGTGGTTGCCGTTGATGGAGTGGTGTTAGATCGCAGCACATGGAATACTACTATACTAAAAAATGGCCAACAAGTATCATACAAAGTAATAGCTCAAGGCAGAACCGCTACCAGACTAGTACTAACTGTCGCAGTACTAGTAGCCGCATATTTTACTTATGGTGCTACGCTAGAGCTACTACCTGCTACACTTGGTGAAGCAACTGTTGGTTTAAAGATAGCTGCCGCCGCAGCAGCGGCTACTGTACAGGTAGCCGGTATGGCACTGGTAGATAAAATTGCTCCTGTAAGACTACCAGGAATGGGTGAAGATCCAGGCCAACCAAATCAACTTAATCTATTTAATGGTAGTAGTAATCAAGCTAGTAGATTCGGAGCTATTCCAGTAATATTGGGAAAAGTACGTTACACTGGATTACTAGGGGCTACTCCATATACCACTACACTAACAGATACAAATATTCTTAACCTATTGATTATTTGGGGGTTTGGTCCACTACAGGTGGATGATATTTGTGTTGGTGCAACTAATTTGGAAGCAGCATTCTATGATGCTGACACAAGTAAGGGTTTGCCAAGACCGTATACTCTTATAGGCGAATTTGCAGAAGATACAACACAAACCGACTTATTTAACAAGCGTTATCCAGAAGATGTAGAACAAGTATATTCGCAACAAGGTGAGTTAGTAAATAATGCTCAAGAGGGCACTAATGTTTGGCGAGAAGTTACCTTTTTGCAAACAGCAACCGGGCTAGATATTGTGCTCACCTTTCCAGAGGGTATGCGTAAAATAAAAACCAATGGTGATGGTGCTGGCAAAGTAGAAGAAACTACAGCAACTGTAGAAATACAGGTAGCAAAAGTTGGTGATGAGTTTGGTGCTACACCAAGGTATCAAGCTGGTGGTACTGACAGCGATCCTACTACATTTAATTCTGTACAGGCATACTCTAAAGCTCTGACTGGCCCAAGTATTGCCGGATCAGAATATATGGCTAGTATGCAACTTTATAAGTGGTATATAATTTGTTTAACCCCACAGAATGAAATTATAGAAATTCCTGGCTATCCAACAGAGAATAAAGACTTAGAACCTTCCAGCAGTCTTCGTACACTATTCGAGGACAGTAGTCTAGCGAGTGTAGTTGGTATTACACAAACAGTTAAAAGACTGCCAGATGTACCTACTGACTATGTAAAACTATATAGTATATGCTTGCAAGGTGGAGTAGGTGTTGTAGACACTATCAACCACTTAACTGCATTAGGTGGTCAAGGATATACTGGATTTACACTAACAACTACACCTAAAATGGTTGGCACACCAGGATATGACGAGCAAGCAACCGGTGATGTTTTAGTACAAGTAAGTGGTGGCACTTATTACCCACAAGCTATTCCAGTTGGTGGAGTAGTAACTACTGATACCCATTTTGCTACTAGAGTAAGTGCCCTTGCTCAGGACGGTAGTGGTACAGCAGCCGTTGCCAAAAATGATGTGTATAAAGGCTGGTCTCCATTTTTAAAGGAAAATGGCGTATGGTTACCTGGCGATCCTACGAATGTAGATTTACGCGGATCATTTACTTTAACTGATGCAGCAGATTGTTACTTTGAGGCTTCTGTTGATGACGAAGCTCAAATTTATATTGACGGTGCCAAAGTATTTGATTTGCCAAAGAAAAGTTGGAGTACTAGTGCAACTGGAAGACTTAGATTACAAGCTGGCACTCACCAAGTTAGAATAGTTGCTACTAATAGCGAAGGCGGAAATTGTGCAGTAGCTTTTAAAGTTACTAGTAAAAAGGGCAGCAGTGATTCGCCACTAAAAGCATTGGGTACTATTATAACTTTTGGTACTAACGATATCTATACCAAACGTAAAGATCCTTTTAACCACGTTCACTCATTACGAGGTTTGGAAGAGGCAGTCTACAAAGTACGTGTTAGAAGATTAGACAATGACGATCCTGAAAATCAAACAGACTACAGAAAGTATCACAAAGTAGCACTGTTAAATTGTACTTCGTATGGCAAGCGCACACCACTACAAAAATTACCACGAGGTAATCTAGCCAGAACAGTTATACAAGTACAAAGTAGTAATAAAGTCAACGGTAATGTAGACGGCGTTAACGCGCTAGTACAAACACAAGCTTATGATTGGAATAATTCACTAGGAAAATGGGAAGCATTTAAATCTACTAATAATCCGGCCAGTTTATTTCTATACATACTAACGCACCCAGCAAACGCATTTAGAGTAGCAAAGCTGGAAAGCAATACTTTTCTTGCAGATGTAGCACAAAAGGTTGATTTGCAGAAGCTTCAAGAGTGGCATAATTTTTGTAATACACCCAATTCAGCAACTGGCAGACCAAAGTTAACTTATAATGACGTGCTTACTAGTACTACTAGTGTAATGGATGCAATTAGAGATGTTTGTGCAGCAGGCATGGCTAGTCCAGTATTTATTGACGGTAAATGGAGTGTAGTAATTGATAAGCCGCGCGATTATGTTGTGCAGCATTTTACACCACATAATAGCTGGGGCTTTGAATCTACGAAAGCATTACCTAAAATACCTGATGCATTCAGAGTAACTATACAAGATGAATCTGATGCATACCAGACAAAAGAGATAATAGTATATAATTATCAGAAAAATGAGACCAATGCTGAAGTTTTTGAACAGCTACAATTGCCAGGTATTACTAATCAAGCACAGGCTAAATTCTTTGCAAAATGGCACCTAGCACAACTAAAGTTACGTCCAGAAACTTATACATTAAACACTGACTTTGAATATTTGGTGTGCAATCGTGGCGACTTGGTAAAAGTAACGCACGATGTACCTATGTGGGGTAGTGGTAGCGGTAGACTTAAAGCAATTACTGGAAATACACTAAAGCTAAGCGAAGCAATATATTTAGAAACCGGCAAGCAGTATAGAGTATTAGTAAGAAATAATACTAAAAATAATACTGGCGGTGTAGGTAGTATCTATAAAAATCTACAGGCTGTCACACAAACTGGTTACTATGATGAAGTAACTTGCAGTACAGCCATTACAAGTGGTGATAACTTTGAAGTCGATAACCTGTTTATTATAGGCGAGTTAAATAAAGAAACTCAAGATCTGATTGTACTAGCAGTGGAACCAACAAGCAATTTATCTGCCAGAATAACACTAACAGATTATAGTGAACAAATATACTCGTTGAATTTAAATACTGAGTTTCCAAATGTAAGTTATAACTCTAATATAACAGCCACCACAGGTGTTGTAGATAGTACAATAGTAGGAAAGCCTGTTATTAATAGTGTTACCAGTACCAGAGAAACTAGTCAGCAAATATCTATTGGTATATATCAGACTACATCTTTAGTCAGCTTCTCCAATCCTAGCGGATTAACTGGAAATGCTAAACAAGTGCAGTTTGAACTAGTACGTGCTGATGAACAGTTTAGTACCAGCAGTCCTGCAACTGCAATTTTTGTGAGAAAAGAGACCGGAAATTATACTTTTGTTGGCTTAACCACTGATATAATGTATAAGCTACGTGCACGATATACAGATCAAAGTGGCAATATATATGGCCCATGGACTGATACTGTAATATTTGTAGCAGGTGCCAGCGGCGTAGAGCCGCCACAGCCCGAAGTATTATTAGATTTGGAAACTACTTATGTAGTTGCTAAAGTTTCACAAAACTTTGTAAGGCAAGCAGACTTTGACGTATTTGAATATAGAATATACAAAGACACAGGATCTGAAGATTTCTGGGAACTCGAGCCTAATTCTACAAATAATATTAAAATTATTCGCACAACCGCAGAAGCAAGATTTAATTTATTAGACCTACCAACACCTAGAATATCTGAAGCAGGTATTACGTATAGAGTTGCATGTAGGGCAGTAAATAGAAACAATGAGTACAGTGCTCAGAGTGCACTGGGCACAATAGTTGTTAAAACTATTACTTAAAGGAACCATATGGCAGTTACTTTATATCCTGGCATAAGACGTTTACACTTACTTTATACTACAAGGTATGATACTATACGCACAACCGATGTGCGAGATGATTTGCTAGGTATAAAGGTATGGGTAAGTACAACACAAGGATTTAATCCACAGACGCTCACTCCGATTGATTTCGGAGTGGGCTCTTCTGTTACTATTGATGATTTAGACACAAATACAGAATATTTTGTACGATATGCTTTTATAAGTAGAATTGATCCTGAAGTTTATACTATCTCTCAGGAGTTTAGTGTCACTACCTATGACGAACTAACCAGAATATATGGCGAACTAACAAATGATCCACACTATTTAGCACGTTCACAAAATAGCTCTGATCCTGATTGGACATTTGCAACAGGTACTTTTAGAGTATGGAATGTCAGTGAAGAAATAACTGGTAATGGGCCTGTGTACAGTGTTGTATCCGGTAGTCAAACCAATGGTTTACAAGTAACTATTGATCCAGTTACTGGCGTATTTAGTGCTAGTGGCTGGACTGGTACTTTAAATACTGCAAAAGTAACTTTTAAGGCAGTATTTGACGATATAGAAGTATTACGCGACTGGAATGTTATTAATGGTATTGGTCAGGATGCACCTCAGATAAAACTTACTTTACTGCCAGATAACTTTATCTACGAGGATGTAAATGCTGCACTGAGTGTAGTACCGCAAGTAACGGCAACAGCTAGTCTTACAAATTTAACTGGTACTGCAACTTTTACTGTTCGTGGATTCAGAGCCAATGGTACAGAGATAGGACCAGTAGCGTTTACACAATCTGGTAATCAGATTACAATTACCAATCAGCAGTTTGCCAATGTTGCCAGTGACATAAAGTATGCTGTAATAAAAGCAGAAATAGCCGATACTTACGATGAAGATACGGTATTCAGGTTAAACAATGGTACTCAAGAAATAACTATTGATATATCTAATCCAGTGGTTCAACTTCAGGCTGACGAGGATGGATTGGTTGATAATGCTGAATACGCAGAAACCGCCACTTATATTGAAGTTTACGAAGGCACCACAAAGCTAACTCCTACCAGCCAAGGATCAGTACCCACTCCAGGAACTTGGGCCGTTACAACTATTACTGGTACTGGCATTACTCCTGGTACTGGTACATTACAAACGGTAGCAAAACGATATAGTTACGGTGCTCACGCAGCAATGACTGCTGATACTGCAAATGTTGTATTTGAGATCACCTATAGAACACTTGCAGGAGTATTGGGTGTACGCGAAATCAGGCAAAATCTTTCAAAGTCCAAACAGGGTATTAGTGGAGCTACTGCATCACAAGTAAATTTGCGTAGTGAAAGATTAGCATTTGTACGTGCTAGAAATGCAGCACAAGCATTACCTGAGTATATTGATGTAGTCGCCAGCATATCAAATATTAATAGTCCGGCCTATAGTTGGACTATAGACGGTACTCCTGTAAGTCCTCCTGATAATGATAATATTCTGCGTGTAAATAGGTTTACAAATCAACTAAGTAAGTCTATTGGCGTAACTGTTAGTGGAACAAATAGTCAATTAGAGTCAATTAGCTTAAGCGATACACATACTCTATATTATTTAGAGGAAGGCAGTGATGTAATTGCAGTCGATATTCAAAATGCTAGCAGAATTATTACTTGTGATAGTGATGGTACACCAGACAGTGGAAATTTCCCACTAGTATTTAAAACTACAGTTGTTCGTGGCACAACTACCTTATCTAGCCCTGAAGTCTCCTATGCTATACAAAACGTAGTTGGTCTAGACTCTACAAAAATTTCTATAAATGCTTCAACTGGTACTATATCTGTAGCCAGTCATAATCCTACACCTATATTTAATAGTTTTGATATAGTATTTACAGTAGGCACTACAACAGTTATTAAAACTGTTAGTCTAACAAAAGTGCTGGATGGTGCAAGTGCGCCTATAGTAAATCTAACTGCTAACAGGCAAGTATTTATACAGCTTAAAAATAGCAATAGTTTTAACTTTTCAAATGCCACTATAACGGCCAATCAAATAAACATACCTAGTCCACAAGTTTATGCTTGGTATATTGATGGCACTCTACAGGCTAGTGAAACGGGCAGCAGTATCACTGTATCAGCATTTCCTGTTGGAACTAGTAAGCTTGTAAAATGTGTGGTGTCTAATACTGCCGAAGGCATATCTACTTTTGATCAGCTTACACTATTTAGTGTTGCTGAGGGCTCCGATGCTTATACAGTAGGTCTTGTTAACGAAAATCAAACACTACCTGCTAATGAGGATGGTGTATTATACAACACAACATCCCCCATAGCTACTTCTTCAATGATTGTGCTACGAGGAGCAGATGTTGTAGTTGGTGCAGGAACGTCTAGTGCTTCTGTAGTATTTAGTGTAGTAACCCAATCTGGGTTAACAGCCTCAATTAGTAATACTGGTGCAATAGTTGTTAGTGCTTTTAGTGCACAATATAGCGGCGAAGCTACATTCAGAGCAACAATTACTAAACCAGATACTACTACTATATCTCTAGAAAAAACTCTTACTATTAATAAAACCAGAGATGGTAAAAAAGGTATAAATAGTGCTCTTGTGTATGCCTATAAGAGAGCAAGTTCTGTACCAAACGATAATCCTGGCGCATTTGATTATAGTTTTTTAACTAAGGCTATAACTACCGCCACTTTAGCAAATAACTGGCAAAAAACTATACCGTCTGGAAGCGATCCATTATATGTTGTAATAGCTACTGCTGCATCAGATACTACTACAGACAGTGTAGCTGCAAACGAATGGTCTAGCCCTCCCACCTTGTTAGTAAAAAATGGTTTAGATGGATTAAATACTGCAAGTGTGTTTCTATACGCACGTAATAACAGTACTAGTTCAGCGCCTGCATTTAGCCCCGGAACTCTGACGTATAGTTTTAGTAGTAAGTCTATTAGTGGCACTCTACCAACAGGCTGGTATAGTACTATTCCAGCTGTTTCCGAAGGTACAGTTGTATGGATAGTACAAGCAACAGCAAGCAGTACGACAGATACAGACCAAATTGCTAGTAATGGGTGGAGTACGCCCAAAGTATTGGCTCAAAAAGGGGACAAGGGAGAGGACGGCACAAGTCTAGATGTTCAGTATAGTGTGGACAATAGCACTTGGACTTACAATCCAGCTGGTGCCAAGTATATTAGAACAGGCACCAAAGTACCGCCAGCCACTACATTTACGTATGGTGCTGGAGTTAAGTTTGTACCTGAGCTAGGTGTAGAGTATACAGTAGTTAACGGTCAAACCAGCTATCTACATATTAAGTATAGTAATGATGGTGGTAGTACTTTTACCGGCAATAATGGTGAGGATGTTGGTACTTGGATAGGTACCTATGTTGACTTCACACAGGCAGATAGTACTAGTACTTCCACATATACTTGGGTTAAGATAAAAGGCGAAGACGGTACCAGTATAGATGTACAATATAGCATCGACAATGTTAGCTGGACCTACAATCCAACTGGAGCAAAGTACATTAGAACAGGCACTAAAGCTGCAGGGGCTAGTTCATTTACTTATACTGCTGGAGTTAAGTTTGTACCTGAGCTAGGTGTAGAGTATACCGTAGTTAACGGTCAAACCAGCTATCTACATATTAAGTATAGTAATGATGGTGGTAGTACTTTTACTGGCAACAGTGGGGAAAACATAGGTGACTGGATAGGTACTTATGTAGACTTTACAGCAGCAGACAGTAATAGTGTTAGCAGCTATACTTGGGTTAAAATAAAAGGAGAGCCCGGATTAGATGGTAGTAGTGTAATTGTTGAGTATAGTACTAACAATGTCAACTGGACCTCTAACCCTAGCGGAGCCAAATATATTAGAACAGGTACTAAGACTCCTCCTGCTACAACATATACTTATACTGCTGGAGTTAAGTTTGTGCCTGAGCTCGGTGTAGAGTATACAGTAGTTAATGGCCAAACCAGCTATTTCCATGTTAAGTATAGTAACGATGGTGGAGCTTCTTTTACTGGTAATAATGGAGAAGATGCAGGCACCTGGATAGGTACTTATGTAGACTTTACAGCAGCAGACAGTAATAGTGTTAGCAGCTATACTTGGGTACGTATAAAAGGCGATCAAGGTCAAACTGGGCAGTCTAATCATAGAGTATATAAAGTAGAAGCATTCGGAACTTCACCAGCAACTCCTAGTAGTACTACTAGTGGTGGAACTCCTAGCGGTTGGTCTGCATCCCCACTAACACTTTCTAGTAATCAAGTACAATGGCAAAGTGATGGCACTACTCCTGCCGGATCTACAACTACTACCTGGTCAACACCTTATCAGAGTTACTTAAAAGTAGCACAGTTGAGTGCAATATCAGCAGATATAGGCACTATTACTGCTGGCGAAATAACTTCTGGTAGTAGTAGTGATGGCGTAACAGTAACACCAAATGGTATTAAGGTTACACAAGGTGGGGTAGTACGCGTTAGAATCGGTAATTTAAGCTCATGGTAAAATAATATGGCATATGGAATCCAAGTTTCTAGAACTGTTAATGGAGTAACTAGAACAAGTCTCGACCCTCAAGCTCTTGGGGGTCGAGTATTTGTATCTGTTGAAACAGCAGCAGCTGGAGTATCCAGAACTATAACATATGATAACGTATTGGGTGGTTCTAATTTAAAGTATTACTTTTTAAATGCAGGATCTCATGCAGTTACAACAAGCACTGAGCCAGGCACAGGAAAAGCACAATTAAATATTACAGCATATAGTGTTAGACGCCCAGCACAAACACAAGTAATTGTATTTACTACTTCTACTGTAGAACCCAGTAGTGGAATACTTACTACAAATGATAGTGGCGAAAGAACAGTTTCAGCAGTATTACCAGTACCAGTATTTTTAGGCAAACTAACAATGCCTAGCACTCCCGACTATTCTCAATATATTACAGAAGGTGGCGGCTACGCTGATACATATTCTGTAACTACTAGCTTGGGTGCAGGTACTGATAGACTAGTTCTATGGACTATTCCTGAAAATGGCTCTAATATATATTTTACCGGCGATTCTTATATACCAGCAGCTGTTACAGGCAATGCTATAGTATATGGGACTGTGTACAGTACAGCACCCGGTACTACTTATACTGTTGGCGAAGCCTTAGTATTTTCGCTTAGCTATATCCCTAGTAGCGCTTCCACACATGGAATGAGGCTCTTTAACTCTAGTGGCTCATTACTTTTTGACTCAGGAAATGACCACTTGTATATAAAAGGATTCAGCTCAATACAGTTTAGTAGTACTGATACTGAGATTGTAAATGACAGCCCTGATATATACACCGGAAGTCAACCTGCAATTCTTATACCAAACTATTATCAAGAAGTTGGTACAAGAATTAGTAACAGGATAATGAGTAATATTAAAACTTATATAGGTGCAGTGCGTAGACAGGGAACCAGTATATATACTAAAAGAATTTTGGCAGAATCTTATAACGAAGATTTTGCAGTTACTAATTATTCCTATATATACGGTAGTCAATATAATACTATATTTGGCATCAATGCAGCCAATCTTGGTGCTGGTAGTGGTACTACAGGTGGTACTACACTTAATGCTTATATACAGCCTTCTGGAACTGAAACAACTAGCTGCGTGTATGATAGTAATACAACTAGCACTTGTACTATAAACCAAGCATATAGTGTTACAATAGCAGGTGGAAATGGAAACAGCTTAAGCTATTATTGGTACTTAATTAATCAAAGTCACCCAGGAACTTTTACAATATCTGGTTCTAATAGTGGCCAGAGTGCAACCATATCTACAACTAGTGGAGATACTGCCGGACCCATAACTGCACGACTAATCTGCGAAGTATCTCAATCTGGCAGCACAACAGTGGAAGCAATTTATGACATTAGCCGAGTACATCAAGGCTACGGTGAACTGATAAGCATCACTCCTAGCACTCTGGGTTGGAATAGTACTGGTACAATTAGTGTAAAAGGCACACCAAATACTAGCTTTACTTATCAGATTACAAATACTAGCTCCCAACCCAGCGTATTTAGTGGTGGGCCATTGGCACTAGACGACAATGGAAATTTTATAAATCTTAGTTCCAGGGGGTATGATTTTGGAGCACCGGCTGGGTTAAAGTACTTATGGGTAAAATTTTCAGAAACCAATAATGTTAAGTATGCAACAGTAACAACTACAGCAGTTGGCCCCACTATTAATTATTTTAGAGTTAAATCTCCAGGTGGCAGTTATAGTACTAGTGCAACAGGTGCACATGGTAGTAACCCATACTTTGAGTGGCAAACAACAGATGCCACAAGTGTTAGTATAACAGACGTGTCGAGTACTAGTCTAACTGCTAGCGAAATTCAAGGGCCTACACTTTATAAAACCAGAACTTTTACACTTACAGCTACACACACCAGTGGTGGTAGCTCTACAGCTTCTGTAACATACACAGTAACTGCTCCAACTATTACACTGTCACCAACAACCCTACCAACAACAAAGGTAAATAATAGTTATAACCAAACTATTACAGCTAGTGGCGGACGTGCTAGTTATAGCTTTAGCTATACCGGAACTATTCCACCAGGACTATCATTAAGTAGTAGTGGAACACTAAGCGGCACGCCCAGCTCTCAGGGCACGTATAACTTTACAATAACAGCAACTGATGCTGATAGTTATACAGGTTCTAGAAGTTATACTATTCAGGTAGATCCAGCAAACGTTATACCCACTATTAGTTATTTTGATATATCCTTATTTAGCCCAGAAAGCTACGGCAGTAGTGTAAGTGGTGGATACGGAACTACGCCTAAATTTCGATGGAGTGTTACAAACGCTAGTAGTATTAGTATAGCTGCTACAGGTACAGTAAGTGGAACCAATCCATACACTACTAGTTCGCTAAGTGGGAACGGAGCACCAATACTGGGCGCTATCAATAATTATGGCACTACTACTATTACGCTAACTGCCACCAGCAGCACTGGTGATACAGCTAGTGCAACTGTGTACTTCTACGGGCCTAGCGGACCCACAATCTCAGTAAGCCCAACAAGCCTGCCAAATGAGTATATTAGTAGAAGCTATAATCAGACTATAAGTGCCAGTGGTGGTACAAGTCC
>Ga0129333_10001251_pt1 | contig 22780 bp, 32 predicted proteins | sample CPB6_08_DNA_FD_94474 | JGI IMG/M metagenome (GOLD analysis project Ga0129333, IMG submission 94474) | Freshwater to marine salinity gradient microbial communities from Chesapeake Bay, USA - CPBay_Sum_0.6_0.8_DNA | ecosystem: Environmental > Aquatic > Marine > Coastal | place: USA: Chesapeake...
ATTAGTGCACATGTTTTTTATTCGTAAATACATCACCACGATTAGCAGGGTATCGAATGGCTTTTCATCAAGAATTTATTGGACTTGAATCACTCCCATTTGCGGACCCATCAAATATAGTAATAATAGAGAATTTCGTATCTAGAGAGCATTTGGTAGAGGTGCTCGATTATTGTCTATCAATAACAGAATGGCAATCGCAAAGTGAACTTGGTTCTGACAGTATCCACACGCCAGAGATGATTGAGCAAAACTCTAAAAAAATTTTTTCGATTATGCAAGAATACGTAGATGAGGTTCAGAGAAGGGTTGAATTTAAATTTGGAAGATTTCTCGAAAGAACAAAACCAGGTATAAGAAAGTGGAATCCAGGAGAAAGTCAAGACGTACACGCCGACGGGGAAACTGCCGCCGGTTGGCCCGCGTATAACTACATAGTTGACTATGGTTCAATTATTTATCTAAACGATGAATACGAGGGTGGAGAATTGTTTTTCCCAAAATACAATATTCACATAAAACCCAATCCAGGGACATTGGTGTTCTTTCCATCAACAAATATGTATGCGCATGGGGTTACGGAAGTAAAGGAAGGATTTAGGTATACGTCTCCTCATTTTTGGATTCCAGTAAAAAGTAAAATTCTCATGGAAATGGCAGTCATGGACGGCCGAGAGTAAACCGCAAATTTGAAACGTCTTTACCATCTACACATACCTCGAACATCAGGACTTGGAATTTGTCATTCGCTGTGGAAGACATTTGCCAACAATGGACTTCCGTCAGATGTATTTTCGCCAGATGTTTCAACGTTGATGTACGACCATAACGCGATGCTTGACTACCCTTTTATATCAGGTCATTTTGCAAGAAATCCAATAATTGAAAGCAATGGCGACTTGAATGTGTTCTCTTTGGTCAGGGAGCCAGTCGAACATTATCTGAGTATTGCTGCATATGTTTCCATAAGCGCTGGTAAAAAAATGTCCAATGACTACATGGACGAATTTCTTTATGGGAATATAACCCCATTTGGAGTAAATGAACTATTTTCCAACTCAGGAAACATACAGTCGAAGATGCTTTTCTGCAGAATCACCTTCGTGGATAAGTCTCTTGTGGCGCTGAGTAATGAAGATGTACAGAACGAAAAAAATATTGTCTTCATAGAAGCAGACATGCCGAGTGAAGAAAAAATAAAAGAATCAATTGACTCGATGAATCTATTCGCTATGAAAGATAGGCGTATAGCGATTGAGTGGCTACGAGGTGTGGTGTTGAAATCACACGGTTTTACGCTGGACAGCACTGTCTACAGTAGGGTTAATGGCTCGGAAAAAAATGGTTTCACACCAGATATCTCCCACGTAAGAGAAATAAAAAAACGCTCAGAAGTAGACGATTACCTGTATAGGCTTGTTTTGGAAGAATAATTTGATATTGTTGCCGCATGCAAGAAGATGCAAATTCCCCGTGGAGAATAAAACCCGGTCATTTTGGGGATGGGTTAGAAAATATCCACATATTTGAAAACTTCATTGATAATGACGACCTAAAAGTCATTCAAGATTTTTGCCCGACAATAAACGAGTGGAATAACTCAAAAGAGAGCGTTTACGCCGAAGATGGAACATGCCTTTATAACGCTGATTACTGGAATGATAGGCAATGCAGCAGTGATATTCTACAAAGACTCTCCATGCCGGTTTTTAAAATAATTGATAAATACATCACAAAGATGCAGTTAGAACTTGAGAGAATTTACGACCTACGGCTATCTCCTCGCCCACCAGTAATCATGAAGTGGAGGCCGGGAATCGAACAGCGACCCCATGCCGACAAGCAACTAAACAATGGTGAACCCAATGCGTTTGTTGATTATGATTTGAATTCCCTGTTTTACTACAATGAAGATTTTGAAGGTGGAGAACTTTATTACCCGCAACACGACTTGACCATAAAACCGAAACCCGGATTGGCTATTGCTCACCCAGGAGACGTTAATTATTTACATGGAGTCACCTTGGTTACCAAGGGGTATAGGTACACAACACCATCGTTTTACACTGTGCTGTAAGCAATGATTTTAATTCAAAAGAATTTTATAAAACCGAAAGAATCTGACCTACTCCTTGATTCGATTAAGGAGATAGGTTCGCCGCCCAACCTTGCAGAAGATGACCACTCAACCGGCTATTACAGCAAATCCGCCTTACTAGAGTCCGACGTCTTCGCATACGGAATATTTAATGAGATATGCGAGCGAGTTTTGGGTTTAGCAGAAAAAGTATTTGATTTAAGCCTAGAACTAGACCAAGCCACCCTCATTAAGGTTATTCCTGGAAACACAACCGAAGAACACGCAGATAGTCAGAATCTTGACGGAACCCCAAAAACGGGCTGTAGTAATTTTCTTATTTCGGCAGTTGCGTACCTAAATGATGATTTCACTGGTGGGGACCTAGTTTTCCCGACAATGAAACACAGATACAAACCAGTCCCAGGGGATTGTGTAATATTTCCAAGTCATTTACAATATAGCCACTATGTGGATAGCGTCTTTAGCGGGGAACGAATAAGTTTGGCAATGTGGTTCTCCGGAGTATACTGAGGCAATGAGAAACATTGATGTCGAGTACATAGGTGACCCCAAAGCTGGGTTTTTGGTTTATAGAAACATACTTACCGAAGACCTTAGAATTCCAGAACGCCTAGAAGCAACAATAGGAGACAGCACCACTCCTCCCTATTCGTGGATGCAGGCCCTTGTCGGTGATGGTCAAGTAATGAAGGATTACAGGGATTGCGTTGACTGCAAGATGAGCCCGGCACATCTTCAAAACTGTCCAGAGCAATACTCAGAACTCATCAACATATACAACGACACTGTCGTTGGATTGACAGCATGCCTTCAGGACTATGAATCCAGATACAACATTCGTATGGATTTTATGGAAGCAATAAATTATGTTCGCTACACCCAGGGCCAGCATTTTAATGTTCACGCCGACCATGGATTCTCGTATGTCTGCACTGTCTCGTCTATTATGTATCTGAATGACGACTACGAAGGCGGAGAGTTGTGGTTCCCCTATTTGGATATAACTTTCAAGCCTCGATATGGCGACATCGTGCTATTTCCATCTACTTTCATTTACGCTCACGCAGCGAAGCCCGTCACCAAGGGGACAAAGTATTCGGCTGTAACCATGTTTGATTACAACGATAGGTTTCATGGTCGGTGGCAGGGCTATGGGAAAGACGTGAACGGCAATTCCCTCGAGTATGGTCCAGGGATTGTCGGCATCAGCACAAATCAAGCAAATCGTTTTACCTTCACGCAATGACGAAAATAACTCTTAAAAAAACTCACCAGAACCCACCGCTGATTCAACAGTCTCGCATAAAGAGGGATTGGATGGACGCGACGTACAACAAACACGCTTACCAGTGCCTACCGATGACGGTGGCAAACGTTTACGGATGGGAGCTTCAAATGGAAGAAGAACTCGTCGTTCAGTGGGATGGGGGAAATACCCCTCCGGCGATTCTCTCCGGGGAGATAACCGCGTCCGGCAGGGTGCAGGCGGTGTCTTCAATCATCGGCATGATTTCCATCAATATGGGATGGGTGATAAATACAGAGGAAGGATTTAACACCTGGATTTCTGGTCCGCCCAACTATTTCATGGATGGCGCCGTTCCCCTAACAGCTACACTACCAAGTTATTGGTGGCCAGACGAATCCCAGATGAACTGGAAAATTACAAAAATTGGAGAGCCAGTTGTTTTTGAGGCGGGCTCACCTTTTTGTTTCTTTAATATCTATGACAACACGGTTTTGGAGGGCTCTGAAATCTCGGTTCAGAATCTCTGGGACGACAAGGACCTTGTCCGGTCCCGAATGAAATACGGTGACGCAAAAGCAAGAAATAACGCGGAAAATCCATGGACTTGGACCAAGGGAATTAAAACAGGTGTTGACGCAGACGGCAAACGGATAGGGCCCACCTTTGCCGGACTGCCCAAACTGGCCAATCCCTAGTATAGAATTAGGGTACAATTGGGGTGTCCGGACGACTACAGGCACAATGGAGACAGTATGAAATTTGAATCCTCATTTACAACCCAGGAGAAGAAGCTCGTCTACCAGCGCACCCTCAAGGACCTGGAGAGACAGCTCATGGAGAGACTCATTCAGGAGGGTTTTGACCCTGACACGTTTGATGACAAGAACTTCGTACCGGGCTCGGACCACCACGGGATGATTCATGGCCACAAGTTGATTGTTGACTTCCTTGCAAAAATCAGCAACATCAAGTCAAAGATTGCAGAGTAATCTCAAAACATGGCACTGACATCCGAACAATTAGCGAAGGCAAAAGCTGAAGCGATTCAGATACTTGAGTACTCAATCTATACGCTTGCATTCACTTTGGGCGTGGAGGACGATGACCTTGATGCGGACATGGAGAACCCAGTCAACCTATCCGTTAATGAAAATAGCGCATTGCTTGCACAGTACGATGCTTTCGAATGTCTAAAAATGCAATTGGCGGCGCTAGCAAGACTACAGGGATAAATTCGCCATGAAGATAAATCCCAGAATTCCAAGAAAAATTTCAATAGTCGAAGAAGCTATTAACTCAGGGAGATACGAAATCTGTCCTGATATTGACCCAGATTTCCCCAACATACAAGAGCCGCAACATAATCCCAATAGGGATTCTCAAGTTGCTAGATGGAACCCTGAATTGTTCTCATACGAGCTCCCTGATGGTGCGACATTTTTTTGTGACCTTCTGCAATCAAACGACCCACAAAAAAAATGGGAAGAAACGGAGCCGGGCGATTTTATGCGTGACGAGTTGGTGGAAGAGATTGCAAGGGAGCTTTCGAATGAGGCATAGGCTTGCTGGCGAAGGAGATTTGTACGATGCGGAAGAAGAAATCAATTACAACGAAAAACAGCTCGCAATATTCGCCAATATTCTTGATTTGGACCCACTAGACATAGATTCTATGGATATAGAGGTCGTCGTAGTTAGGCTACGCGCAATGTGGAAATATAGTAGCGACCTCAGGGGCTCAATTGAGCCAACATACACGAATAATGCCATACCTAGATTTCTTTCAAAAATGAACGCTTCGCTGACCGACCGTGCAAGAAAAGCAAATTGGAATTACGCTCTCGCCAAGGCTGCCAAAAATGGATAACAGACAACTAAGAACAGCGATGGTGACAACGGCCATCTCCAAGTACATGTCAAGCGTTTTTGGAGAAGACGGTGTTGAAAAGGTCGCGCGCGATAGATTTGAGGGAATGCAAAGAGTCTTCAATTGGAGAAAATCACTCAATTTGAATCTTTCGATTTCCGCACGTGGAGCAACCGAGGGTTTGTGGTATGTCGACTTTCTTCAAACGCCAAAATCTGGGTGGGAAGACATGATGATAGTTGCTCAGAGCCCAATCGAATTAATGATGGCAACAAAAACCCCAAAGAAAATTTTGTCGTTTAATGCCGACATTGCGCCAGCTCCATTTTTGCAAAAAAGAAAATTTCCAGACACCCAAATATGCTTTATCAATAATCAGTCTTTGTGGAATTTTGAGAAATTCATGCGCGACTACGTAGTGGACAATGACGGAGGGAAATATTACGATGTTGACTATTCTGTTGTTGATAGACCAGAAATAGGGACCGGTGATGCCCGTGATTTTGACATGATTTTTATGCAGTCTTTTGAATTTGGAACAGACAGCGATACTCTACAAAAATGCGTTGAGGCCCTCTCTCCTGGGGGTATTTTGCTAATTAACTCGAATAATAATTCGGGTAAACTGTACCGAGACGACTATTGGTTTCACCCAAATGACGAGATGCATAAAATATTACGGACTTTGGATGGACTGATGTTCCACGATTCCTCACTTTACGGGTTTACGGCTTTCATAAAGAATTAAGCCAATACCCCCATATTTGTGAATGCATGAGTATAAGCCAATTTGGTCTATACTTTGGTTTTATGGCAATCAATACTTTAGGTGAACAACCCCAAAAGGTAATTGAACACTACAAAAATCTGGCGCGTCTAATGCTCACAAACACCGGAGCCATTCCATTCTGGATTTATAGTCTTGAAGAGTTCGATGAAGAAGAGATTAATCACAGCGAAATCGTAGTTAATCTTGCTGAAATGCTTTGGGAAATAGAAGTACAAGTCTCCCAAGAAAATCCATAAAAAGATAAACAATTATGAAAATAATTGACTACTACCTAAACGATTTCATTTTAAATGAAATAGCAGAGTCTGTGGACTTCTTCCCGGGAGTAATGCAATCCGAGTCAAGGATTGCCAGTGAGGTCAACTCATATCACAACGAACAATCTAGCTGCTACGCCCCATATATGTTTTGGAACGGGTGGTGGTCATCGCCGGTGGATACGTTAAGAAAACGAGTAATCAAAAATATATGGGAGAGCAACCTTCCAGTGCCAATAGGGGAAGTTCTTGGGTTTGAGTACTGGACAAGGACTTTTGGGCCAGGTCAGTTTCTCGGTCCGCATGTAGACGAGGATACGTTCTTGTATCAAGATTCAAAAGTGCTTAATGGGCCAGAAATTGGATGCGTCTATTATGGGCCGTCGCAGGAAAAAGTTGTTGGGGGGTTCCTTGAATTGTTTGAATCAAAGCTTGTATTCGGGGAAAAAAACGCTCTTGAATGGGAAAATCTACAAACAAAACTAGACCCGATAGAACTTCGTGAAAGAATTGCCTTCAAAGAAAATAGATTAATAATATTTGACGCAGGTCGAGTAATCCATCAAACGACCCCATGCGTGTCTGGAATTAGAAACGTCATGGTTGTTAATGTATGGCTTAAATCAAACCCACCAGTGGATGTGACTAACTTTGTATATGAATGAGAAGTTTGAAAGAGTAAATCTAATCAACCTGGATGTATTCATAACCAGAATTGATTCAATAGATAACAAAAAACTTTTAGAAGAAATAGAGTCTTCTAGCCTAGAAATACAAAATAGAGAATCAAATTCAATCTTGGATAGTGGGTCTATCACCTACCATGCTAGCTACGAGGACAGAAAGCTCGATAAAACTCTTCCTGAATGTTCCATGCTTTCAATAAAGATAGAGGATGTCGTATCGCGCATAGTCGGTAAAAAAATGCTAATAACAGAGATATGGTCCTTGACCCTAAGTGCAGGGGAATCAGTATTTCCTCATAGCCACAAATCCAATACGCACATGCACCCGATGGATTACTACTCTGTTGCTTATTATCCAAACGCTCCTGCCGGTGGCTCAAAATTGTTTTTTGAAGCCTCATGGTGCGGAACAATGGAAAATTTAATCTCAATTTCTCCAGAGTCAGGAATGCTGGTAATTTTTAATTCATACATACGCCACATGACCGACAGACACCGTGTAAGCGAGAACCGCGTAGTTGTTAGTGCAAATCTGAGCCCAGAATACCCAAATACAGCGCCAGTTCCGGACTGGTCAGCCTATAACTAGGCTCCAAAAATTTACTATTATTTGACTATGCCTAGAGTGATGGAAAACTTGGGTGGTGGGGTAGTCGCGTTTCATGACGCCATTGTTGTTCCATCTGCTCAAGTAATAAAAGAAATAGATGACCTTTCTGAACAGTCAATAAAACTTCAGTATGAAATAGTTTTTGACGAACATGGAGTTCCGGTCCACGCAATAAATAAAAGCGGATTTATCTACGAGCTGGACGCGATAGCAAAAACGCCAATTAGGATTCAACAGCTATCGAATTCATTTTTTAGGGAATGCGAAGATGCTGCATACTCATGCCTGATGGAGTATGTCGAAATGTTTCCAGCAATACTCCAGTGCCTGTGGTGGAGGAGCGAAGGGCATGCACTAAAATACCCAACCGGCTCAAAGCTTGGATTTCACTGTGATAATGATGTGAACTACAGGTATGGGCAGATTCCCCAATTTGAACATGCCACTAGAAACGTAATAAGCGTAATTGTCTACATAAACAGCCATGTTGATAACGGGGTTAATGAACATAGTTTTTCCGGTGGGGAAATGGTTATACCGTATTTTGACCTCACCATAAAGCCAAAGAGCGGCACAATCCTATTTATGCCAGCCAACTACATGGGCGCTCACGAAATAATGGAAATAACATCAGGGTCTAGGTATTCGTATTTGATGTGGTTTGCACAAGGCTCACCGGACGAGCCAAAGGGAATATCCCCACAGGAGCCATCAGATTCACATAGGGAGCATGTAGGCGGTCAGTGGTGGATGCCAACTATAGTGGAAGACTATGAGAGATATCTTGTGGAAAAATATGGTAGCGACGGCAATATGCCAATCGGCGTCGCTCCATTTAAGTCAAGAAAAAATGACCATAAGCACTAATTGAAACATGCTATTCAACGACGTATCAGCGGAGCATCTTGGAGGCGGTGTCGTCGTGTTTCGCCACGCCATCGAACTTGACTGGGATAAAGCAAACCGAATCGCAAAAGAAATTGTCGACAGGGAAGTCGAGGAGATGTACCAGCCCGCAGTAAACCCAGATACCGGGCAGGAGGAATACGTAAATAAAAGCGGATACTTTTTCTCTAAAAATGGCATTGACAAAATGCCCAAAAGAGGCTCTAGGGTTCATCAGGACAGGCGGCCAGAGGTGGTCGAATTGTTCGAGTTTATTGAAGAGGCAAAAGATAAGTACCTTTACAAATATATGCACATGTTCCCATTGGCATTTAAGAACATTTGGTGGAAAGTAAAAGGCCACCTGGTGAACTACTCGTCCAGTTGTGGTGGATACATCGGGGAGCATAGTGATACGAGTGTTGATTATTTCTATGGGGTTCCACACCCACAGCACCAACTTGCCTCCAGAAACACTCTTTCATGTCTGGTTTATTTTGGGAACTGTGTTGACGGTTCTGAACTTAATGAATTCGGCGAATTCACCGGAGGGCACCACAAATTCACGTACCTTGATATCGATTATGTCCCAAAACGTGGAGATATCCTGATGTTTCCATCAAATTACATGGCGGCACATGAAGTAACTCCAGTCGAATCTGGAGACAGATATACCTACCTGGGTTGGTATGCCCACGGAACACCAAACCCCGAGGTTAACGAAGAGGTGGAGGACCCGTTGCTTAACCCGGAAAAAGCAGCTATTTCGTCAAACGTATATATCCCGTATATACGAGAAAAGTTTCTTGCCTATCTCGATTCGGTCAACGAAGATAAATCCTCCAAAACTTACAGACTGGCACTCGGTGAACACGCATGAAAATAATGCATCTAGGCTCTGGGATAGTTTTCATCAAAAACATCATCGACCTTACGGAAGATGACGAGAAGGAAATTAGGTCGCTTTTTTATTCAACGGCACCTCAGGGGTATTCGGTTGTAGATGGAAAAACGATTAGCGATGGCGGCTATGAATTTGATGAAATAGGCAAGGCAAAGGCCCCACTTCGATATACAGATATGTCCAAATTCGGGCTCGCAGAGAAGTTGCGTGGCGCAATATATCGTGGCGCGGTCGAGTATTGCAAGGTGTTTCCGGTTGCCGCAGAGTGCATAACCGGACACACGGATGGATACATGATTAGGTATGTTCCAGGAAACGACATGGGGCCGCACTCGGATTGCAATATTCCATACAAGCCTGGGACGCTCGAGCCACTAGTAATTAGCCCGGCATTCAATACCCTAACCACATCGATATTTTTAAATAATGACTATGAGGGCGGCGACGTAATGTTCCGAATCTGGGGGATAACTGTCAAACCAGAGATTGGCTCTGCGTTGATATATCCTTCAAATTTTATTGGATGTCACGAAGTTGGCGAAGTCACCGCAGGCGAAAGATGGGCATTTCTTAGCTGGTTCTACCACGGCAACGGCCAGGAGAATAAACCAAATGCCATGGAATGGGTCCAGCAGTTCAGGTCGGATGTCAGCTTTGGAAACGCAATGCAAAAAACGGTGCTCGTTGGAGAAGTCGACTAAAAAAGCCTGCCAAATTTGGTTCGGTTCAAAGACTTAGCCGATTCTGGGCAAATATGGGTTTTCCATAATCCATCAGAAAATAGAAGCTCTACAATTTTTGCCGATTTCCAATTTCCAGAAAGATACAGATTTCTTACATCCTCGCCACCACCCTGGTCATACCCAAGTGGATACCCCCTGAACAGGGCTTCGACATACTCGACATTTGCCGAGTCTGCAATGCGGGAAATATGTAATTCAGATGCCTCGCCATGAAGATTATTGCCATCCACATATATGCCTTTATACCCGAGCTCAGCGGCAATCTCTATTGTGTCTTCAGCTATCCCTCCCCTGCCAATACAAAACACGATTTGAGAAGAAGAAAATACGTCTTGAATTGATGGATGCTCTACTGTCCCAACCATTTCTCTTGCTGGGACAACGGTTGATTCGGAACGCCCAAAACCACTCCAGTGGACGACATGCCCTGCCGCAATCATGCTTGAGGCAATGGTTCTTCCCATTGCGCCCATAGATACTATGCCGACTTGTCGCATTGGTTAGCTCTTTATATTCAGCGGGTTGACGTAACCCTTTTCACCCTCAAGATTCCTGACCAATACATCGATACGATTTATATTTTCAGCAGAATCGGGATGCTGTAGGGATGAGTAATTTCTATATTTTTCATAGTCATCAAAAACTGTATCTATCCAGTGTGGCATGCACCAGGTCTGAACATCGCCGGGCTCTAAAACCTCAATTCGCGAATTAACATCTGGACTTCCCTGGGAAAAGAATTCGAGGTAGGCATATCTCGTGCCGCCGGTGACAGTGTTTACCCCATGCGAAGCAACGTAATTTGTAGGGAAAATTACGATGTCTCCCCGCTTTGCCTTGTGTGATATTCCCAAATATGGGAAATACAGTTCTCCACCGCTGTAATTGGTGCCATCCAGCTCCTCTGTGGTTTCAACACAGTCATTGATGTAGAGGAGTACGGCAACTGTTTGGCGAGCACCAACCTGACCGTATGGGATATACCGCTCCCCTCCAGTGGCTCTGTAGTTCGTGTCGTTGTCGTTGTGAAGACCAAGATACTTGCCCTTGTCGTACCTCAGTACGTGTCCCCGGTTTCTCCACCATATGGTTCCAACCACAAGAGGGAACAGGTCGATGTATTTCATTAACGACTTGTAGATTGAGTCTTCCCATGAGCGAAAAATATCGACAACATTCTGCTCGGTAGAGTCTTGTACCGGCTCAAGAACTCTGACTGGAACTGCCTCTACTTGGTCTATTGAGAATTTGTTGCCGTCTTCGTTTTTTGCATAGACAACACCGTTTACATCAATGTCGTATTTCCATCTTTGCTGGTGGGCGGCTAATGCATTCTTGTCAATCCAGGACGACATGAGAGGTAGGTCGACATTTACGGCGTCGTGGAAAACAACAACCCCTCCGCCGAGGTCGGTAAACTTGAGGTTGAATATTTCCTCAAGGACCTCATCGGTCATTTCTGGAGTATCTACTTCATATCGTTTCAATTTGATTCACCTCTTGCGCAATGTGTGTTTCGCCGTACTGCGTTACACATCTATTCTGGAACACGGGATTGGCTCCCAGTTCCAAGTCTGGCGTTGGGTGTGACCAAATTGAGTACTCTGATTTGCAATAGCGCTCGTAGTCATCATAGATGTCATCGAACCAAACTGGCTCACACCATTGATAGCTTGAATCTTTTTCTTTAATTCTGATATTTGCCTGAGCGTCGGTTCCACCTTGGCCAAAGAATGATAGGTAGGCATACCTAACACCACCCTCCATTTTGGTCACTCCATGGGCACAAATGTAGTTTGTTGGGAACATGATTATGTCCCCCTTTTGTGGCTTGTAGTCGATTCCAAGATAAGCAAACTTTAGGTGCCCGCCGGCAAAATTCGTTCCGTCCAATTCTTCTTTGGCGTCAACACAATCATTGAAATATGCAAGAGCACCTGCGGTTTGCCTGAGAGCAACCTGCCCTCTGGGCATGTATCTGACGCCCTGGGTGACCTTATAGTTTGTGTCGTTGTCCTGGTGCCAGCCCAGGATGCCGCCTCCCTCGTATCTGAGCACATGCCCCCTGGTTCTCCACCATAGGCTCCCGACTATGAGCGGGAACATGTCTGTATATCTGATTAGGCACTTATAAATGGCGTTTTCAAGCTCTGTAAAGTACGCCCTGGTATATTCATCGGTTTCGTCATTAACGGGCTCCAGAAGCCTCACAGGCGCGTCTGGGACGTCTTCTAGGCGATACCTGAAGCCGTCTTCGTTTATGCCGTATTCGACCCCATCTTCGCCAGTCACATACTCCCATCTCGACTCATGTGCCTTGGCCGCGCATTCGTCAATATGTTGCAAGATTCTTTCGTCAACAATAAATGCGTTCTTGAATACAACAATCCCGTTTCCAAGGTCCTCCACTACGAGTTGCGATATTTCCAAGAGTTCCTTGTCGCCAATTATCGGTGTTGACGGCATTCCCATAATCAACCGACCAAAAAGGAAACTGCTTCCATGACCGTCCATGAAGAACCAGCAGCAAGTGGTTTTGTTGCAAGTGGCAGGTCAGCCCAGTTAAATCTTCCGACTTGTTGCCCGTCTCGACTTACTAGAAACTTTTCATAGTTATGGGGGATTCGCATTATTGCTTGTCCTGCAAGATTTTGCCCAACAGCGGCATTGTGTGAACCATCAGCTTTGTTGTCGTCAAAGGAACGAACTAGGTCGCCTTTAACAAAGCTCCAAATTTTGTGTTCGTTTGGTCCGTTAACCTCTATCTTCTCGGTGATTGGAAAAGAAACAAACGGGTAGGCCTCGGAAACAAACTGCGAAATTTGCTCATTTGGAGATGGCTCCATTTCCCCAAATTGGTTACACGGAAACGCAACCACACTAAATCCCTTATCGGCAAACTTTTCATGAAGTTGCTGCAACTCCCATAGCTGCCGAGATGCCCGAGCGTACGACCAAACTGGACTACATTTTGGCGAGTATCCAGCCTTGGATACAATGTTCACAAACAGGCAGACTTTCCCGCGGACTAAGTCCATCACATTGTGTGAACCGTCGACAGATGTGATTGGGATATCAAAAACAGAACGATGACTCATATTTTCACCCCCTGAAGAGCTATAACCGCATATTCGCCAATTTTTGCAGTTCCGCTAAGTGATTTACCCGAGGACTGAAAATCCATTACAAAATCCACGCTCATCGGTATTTCCGTCCGTCCGGAAATGCTCACAACAATCAAATCGTCTTGTTTGGTTATTTGCGCACCGCTGAAAGCAACAGACCCCCGGTCATGCGAAATGGCACCAGAGCCAGCGCCATATAGGCGCAGGTTGTAGGTTTCTTTGCCAAGGGGCGATGTGGCTGTTATGAACCAAATTCCAATTAAATCCATAAACGGATACTAGCACTCCGTCCGCTTGTCATAAATCCCATATTGGGGCTTAGCGGAAGGACGTATTGCTATTCTGGCGCTTGTTCAGATGCCGCTTTTTGAGCAAGATAATTTCTGTATTGTCCGTCAAAAACACGGTAATACATTCCGGCGTTTTGATATGCGGTCAGTCGCACGCTGTAGGGCTGCGAATTCATATCCTCAATCAACGCCTCTGACCAGCCCTGGGCAGCGGCAATCATCCCATTCGCTATGTGAACTTTTAGCTCCGGGATAAATGTGTCATGTGCTTCCGCTATTTCAATCAGTTCTGGAACTTCCTGAAGAGTGAGTATTGCATCTTCAGTCTTAATTAGCGGACCGTTTGCTGTTGCAATGATTTCAAATGACATGGTTTACCACTTTCCCAAAGGGCATGAAGCCGATTTGATTGTTGTTTTTATTTTCATAAAACACTTGCATTCTTTGCACTGCATTGTGGGCTTAAACAGCCGAGGGCAAGCGCGACAAATTTCAAGGCGTTTTGCCGCATAGGAGAGAACATTGTTGCCGTCTGTCATGGGACTTGAGTATACACAAAATTGTCCACAGACGATGACTGCGCAACCGATGCCTGAGCTATCGCGACACCGTGCTTTTTCCCTCTATTTGCGCCTGTTGCGGTGACATTCGCTGATATCGTCCCACCTGCAGAACCGGGGGCACTAAGCGATATGGATTCTCCATTCGTAGTTATCGTGATTGATGTTGGTCTTGTTGGGTAGCTAGCAGCGTCATTAGCTCCGACCGTCTGGGAATAGGAAACCGAGGGTGTAGAGACTGTTGTCACAACCCCATTTTCCGACTTGCGAATTGGGGCGCTCATTACATATGTCCATGTTCGTGTTTCTGGATAATTTACGGTTTGCGTTTCATATTGAGGAACCGGACCGGCATTTGCGCACTGACCCGGGCATCCGCCGTCGTTTACTCCATTTGCCAAGCAGCAGTTACAAATTACTTCAGCTGTGCACGATGGCGGGGTTGCTGGTTGTGTAACCACATATGAACAGCAGCAGGTGCTTCCGCAGTCTGGATTTCCAGGACCGTAGAAACTAGACACATAAGGTGCACAGTTTGGGTCAGTGTCGAAGCACTGATAACCGTATACGTCGTAATACGCTCCTTGTTCGGGGGTTCCGCCAGTTGCGGATGTGCAGCAAACGCTATAGCAGGTTCCGGCATATGGTGGGGCGCTTGAATCGAGGTTATAGTACGGCCCACGAACGGAAATTCCATAAACAGTTCCGCCAGCACTTCCGCCGCAAGCATTGCCGACAAACACCTGAGTTGTTCCAGAAAATGCCGGGTTCTGCACACTCGACTGGGTCATATTCGTTGTTGCTGACCACCAGTTGTCAGCATCAACCACCCAAAATGAAACGCCCCATCCGTCCCCAGAACCCGAGACTCCGTCGACTTTAACTGTTGCGTTTTTGTTATTTATTTTTAATATTGCAATTGGATTTCCAGACGCGCTTGATACAGCGGCCAGCCTGTTGCTAACAATTTCCCAGTCGCCCTTGAGCTCAACCCAATTTCGACCAGCGGCCGTTATGTCAGTGCTGTTTGTGCGATTGAAGTCGTCTGACGTGCTTACGAGTATTTTTCCCCCGCTCGCATCAATAATTCCAGGAATCATGACGTTATATTACCGATTAAGACCCACGTGTTTGAGGCTCGCTTTATCAGCGTTCCAGCTGCCCATATGCCGTTTAGCTTGAATTGGTTATCGTAGGCATTTAATGTTACTCCGCCCGCCCCAACGACGGTGACCTGGCCTGTATTTGTTTGCAACAGGTCTATTCGGTCTCCAATAGCAAAAGCCACGCTCGACTCAAGTGGTATTGTTACCGTTATTGATGATGTATTGCTGAGCTCAACCAGTCCGCCCAAATCACTTAGGGCAAGCGTATAAGTTGTGCCAGTTTGTTGATTTTGACTAGAACGAAAACCAGCCCTGGGGGCCCCTGATGCAAGGTCTGTTGTTGTGATTGAATTTGAAAGATTTAATTTGCTATATACAATTGCCGCAGATGAGTTTATGTCAGCGTTTACGATTTTGTCAGCCGCAATCTGTACGTTCCCGGTGTCGTCAATTGTGACGTCACCACTTACGGCTGTTGATGTTGGAACTCCAGACGCATTATGAACCACTATGTGACCAGCAGTTCCTGTAGCCAGTTTTGATAGCGCTATTCCAGCTGATGCATTTATATCAGCATTAACAATCGTGCCATCAAGGATTTTTGCTGAGGTAATTGAACCATCAGCAATATCCGCGGCAATGATTGTTCCGTCAGCAATCTTTGCAGCCGTTATTGAGCCGTCTGGTATAAACCCAGATGTGGTCCCAACGAGTGCCCATGTGTTCGTGGCCCTGTTGATAAGGGTTACTTTCTGCCACTGAGTATTTATCGCTGAAATTCCAGATGGGGATGAAATTGTCACACCTGCAGCCCCAGAAATATTCACCGTTCCGGTCGAGGCATTTAGCATTTCAATTGTGTCACCAACTTCAAATGCCACAGAAGCATATGCTGGAACCGTCAAGGTCACTGTTCCAGCATTTTGGAACTCAACCAAAAGACCCCTATCCGAAAGCTGGAGGGTGTAGCTCGTTCCAGTTTGAACGTTACGCGTGTAGTTGTAGTCGTTGCCCTGAAGCGTGTTCATCTGACTCGCGGTCAGCGTTTGTCCAGCAACAAATGTTTGAATTGCCATAGCTAATTTCTCCTACCCCTCGAAAGATTATAGTTCATAAAAATAAGACAACCGTTGATGTTCATTCTTCTCCGCCGCTCATCGACCTGAATTCACCAGAACTAACAACAGATTGTGCATATCTAAGCATCCCGTCTGCTGTCCAGGGGGTTAAATCTGATGACATCGAGACAAATAACTCACTACTGTCTTCATCTGCTATTTCTGCGACAATCACAAAATTAGTGATAAGTCTTGACGGAAGAACATCTCGCAACATCGATTCGAAGATGTCTCTAATTTGCTCATCGTGCTGTTCGTTCCTCATGTTCAGCCAATCAGTTCATGTCTAATCGCTGTGCCGAGTGGTCGTGCTTGCTCGACTGCTTCTAGTACAAGTTGTGAGGACTCGCCTATGTCTTCTGGTCCGAGTGCGCCGAACGTTTCATACCAGTATGTTTGTAGGTTGACAACAAAAGGTTCTTGGCTGTAATCAAATGTGGTATTTACATATTCTGTTCCAATGAGCATAAGTTTTGTTGCTTCTACAACGGCTGGAAGTGAGCCAGCATTTCGTCCGTAGTATCCGTTGTGCATTTGCCATCTAAGAAGCGTTTCTTGCTCTGCTGTTGTTAGCGCTGGAGGGTTTAGCTCGGTGTAGCTGGTAAGGCGGAGTACGTTACCAGAGTCAAGAGCGCTCGAATCAAGAACAAATGGGTCCGCCTCAATATCAACAGAAGAGTTAAATCTCAATAGTGGACGAGTCCCATTAAACTTACACATCCACAATAGTGTGCTTAGTGTTGCGACGTCATGGTCAACCAGTGAGCTCTTTGTGTCATCGTCCAACTCATCGTATCCATCGTCAACGTCTAGGTAAACGATGTCGCGAGTGATTTCATAGGTTTCACCAAGACCAAGGCTTGCAACATCGATGAATCTCAATAATGGAACATCTGGGTTTGATTCTGTTTCTGCATCGATGTCTGTAAATACTTGCGGAATTCTTGTTGCGACCAGTTGAACTGCTGGGTTTTGAGTAAAAAAGTCATACTTTTGATAAATGGCAGGCATCGTAAAATAAAACTTTTCGGATGGATTTGTCGGCTCGAAGTCGATTTGGACCGAAATAGTCGGAGTACCTGTTGGCTCATCGATAGCAATTGAATTAGACCTAAATATAAACCACTGCGGCGACAATATTCCGGGTGCGTTTACAGCTGCAGCAGACTCTTGCGCATTGACGGCCGTAACAACAGTGTTTGCCGAAACTGAGCTTTCGTCAGTTAGGGTAGTCGTTACGGTTCCACCCGAAGGAATTTTTAGAGCAAAAATCAAAACCATCGGCGCATTGGAGTCCGTGGTGTTTAGCTGAATATCGTTGAGGGTTATTGAACCAACGGTGTTTCCTGTGGAAATAGATAGTTCAAGCTGCTTGAAATCAGTTCCTGGCGCCAATTCAGAGATTAGGATTTCGCCAACATCTATATCTGATGTTTGCCACTGTCCATCACCGTTAGCAGCATTAAGAAATTTCGCAGCACTGGTAAGACGATTTGTAACGCCGGCCATCTTAAATCACTACTACCTCAACACTCGCCCGTGGCATCACGCCAAGGTGGAGGATTGTGTAGCCAATTAAATTGATGCCGTCATTCAATGTGGACACGAGATTTTGATTTCCCGCCCGAACAGAGCCATATGTGTAGCTAGGTATTGTTGGCGTAACGCTGAATACATAATCAACACCTTCCACCCTGCTCGCCCTGACAACTATGTCGAATATTCTGACCACGGTATCCCAGTCGGGCCAATTCGGAAGAGAAATATACGATTCGAGCTCATCTGACACGTTCTGCGCAACGGTTGTTTCGTTGAACTCTGGGGCAACCGAGATTGTCACCGTTAGATTAATGTCGACTGGATACGCATCAAGAATTTCGAAAGAGAGACCAGCCGTTATCCTGTCAGCTATTTCTGTGTACATCGTTTCTTTTGTGCTGTCTGGGATTGGATTTCCGACAGAGTCACAAGTAAATATCGCAAAATAACCAGGAGAGTCGCCCTGTCTGCCGGTTTCAAGAGAGTCCATCGAAACTACCTTCAATGGACCGTGCGAGCCAGAAGAGCTGACTGCGTCAGTATAAGTAATGCTTGCGCTGCCGGCTGATGCGCCAACATAGAGACCGGTTGGCATTGTGTCAGCAAACGAAGAGTCTCCGTAGTAATCCGGAGATGCAACAAGGAATAAATCAGAATCAATTTCGTTTGATAGCGATATAAAGTCATCACTAGTGCTTACGGTGGCATTGAAATTATCCTTAAACCCGTTAATTTCTTCATCTGTGGGCTCGTACACATAGGCCCTGGTTAGGTCGTAGACCTTACACCTATGCACTTCTGGGTATTGAGAAAGAATAAATCGTTCGACTTGTCTTGCTGTTGTGAGCGTCGATGAGAGCGATTCAAGCTGAGTTGTTCCTCTGTTGAAATATTCAACTTCAGTTTCGGCTCTTGCTCCCTGGGTCACCAAAGAGGATGTGACAACTGAGATGATTTCGTTGCTTGGCTGCCCAAGCGTCAATTCGGTTCCGGACGGTATGTTTGGAATAATTCCAGATACTTGAGACCTGGCTGTTACCGACACAGATGAAGAGTTGGATTCTGCCGTTACCAAACCAACGGTTTCGAAGGGATACTGAACAAGGACATCGCCATCCGTAGTCTCAAAGACAACAATTGTTTCGGCGGGTACGGATAGTCCATTTTCTGCCAATTCAATATCAAGGGTCACGGAGCCGAATGTCGCCTCTTTTCTAATTATGCCCATGTATTTCAGGACACCCTCCATCAGGCCGTCAGGTAGACGGTTGATGTTGGCGAGTGTTATTGCGGCTATATATGCGTTTGCCTGAATAATTGCATCTTCGACTGTTCCTGCTCTTGGCGCGAATTCGGGAAGCGCAAGGCGAGCGTATTCGACCGCCTCGTTATACAGGTCGTCTGGCTGCTTGTCATTTATTGTTAGGTCTATGTATTGTGAAAAGTCTGGGGACGGCATGTGATTATCTTTCGTGGACGAAATCGACTATTACACGAGCTGTGCCAGTGTCCTTAGCCACTTCCTGCTTTATCGTCGTTATCTGAATCTCTGGCCAAAATTTAGATATTGTGTATCTTAATTCAGATTCTCTGAAATCAAGAAATGTCGAGTCCTTGACTCCATAGGTAATTTCCAGTGGAAGCTCACCCTTTTCAATCCGACACGTCAACGCAATTACCTGTGAGTAAAACGGGCGCGTGAATTCTTCAAGGACAGCAACTCGTCCTTTATCAAAAGAAAGCGGAAGTTTTATAGTGTCCATAAGCGCCTAATCGAAGTTGTTGTCAACGTATGCTTTTAAGGTTTCAATAGCTGAATCAACGTAATTTTTGTTCGCCGCATCTGTATTTGCGACTGGCAAATCAACGTCCTTTATAATTTTACTCTCTGTCTTCTTCCCCAATATGACGACCTCGTCAAAACGGTTGTCAAGGAAACCACACAAAACTCTTTGACCAAGAACTGGATATCCAGTAAATACTGCACATGGGCCAAAGGTTGTTTGCGGCGCTATTCCTGGTATTTGAACAAATATCCCGCCAGTTACGCGAACGACTTTTCCAATATAAAGACCCCCAAGCTTCGGTTTCCTGGAGGAGGCTTTATTCGGATTTGAAAATCGCTCAGTTGGGTCGTAAAGCATTGTTTATTTAAAACTTCCTGGGAGTGTTCCGGCCTTTGTCTTCAGAGGCTTTCCTTTTTGGTCCTTTGGTTCTTCTGGTGTTCTAAAAGACACTTGGGCCGGTGTTGGGGAGCCTTCGGAAAATGTTACATCAGTTATTAGATATCCACCGGCAAAGTATGTCGGATATGGTCCGCACACCGCGGTATGGCCGGGCCTAAGTGCACCCCCCTGGGGCATCAGCACGTTGCACGAACCGCTCGCGGCAAGAGGTTCGTTATCTGAGCTTGTGAAGTCATGCCAAGTTTCGAGTTCAAATACTTCAGAAGCTGGCACGGTTAGATGTCCAAGATTCGTATTTGCTCCAGTTTCCCCAGGCAAAAACAACAATGGAACAAACTTTTTTGGCGGAGTCTCAGAAGTAGAACTACTCCCAAATTTCCACAGCAACCACTCTTGTTGCGCGTATACGAGGACGCCATCAACTTCAAAAACAACAAATTGATTATCCCCGGCCGTTCTGGTTAGCACATCCCAAACGGATTCTTCTCCATCGCTGCTTCTTGCCTTGAATGTAGATTTGGTCTTAGCGGACCGCTGGCCGACAAATTGCAATCCAAATTTTCTTGCTGCGTTTGCGGCGTACTCATACCCGGAGCCACCAGTTACGGAGCCAGGTCTCTTGTCTCTGCGCATTTGCTGAATTGCCTTATTTCGCGCTTTTACTATTACTGTTGGCGAACCGCCAGGACCTGGACGTACACTGACTTCTGCAATCTCATACCTTCGTCCACGGTATGAAACGTCTCTTCGAATTACAAAGTAATTATTCTCGAACATTTTGTAGTCGTTGTCTAGAACCTCAAAAGAAATTTCAGGATTCAGGTCCATTGAATAACTGACGTTGATTGACAGTAGGTTTTCTGCAAATGTATCTGCCGCAGTGCCAAATAGGTCCGTCAGCTGCAGTATGCCGCCAAGGTTTCGTTTTGCTGGGTCCTCGATTTGGTCTACAGGAAACCAGGTTTTATCGCCAACCAAATAATCTGGATTGTTGGCTATTTGTGTTTTGTAGCGGACAGACTCCTGTGCACTTAGCGCCTTTGCGTACGCATTTGCAGCTCTCGGAGTTGCGAATTTCCCAAGGTGTCTGCCGGTAGACGCATAAATTGATTTTGCATTTTTATCGGTAAGTTTTTCGCCGTCATCAGAAATCGTTGGAATAATTACATGAACGAGAGTTTTATCTGACAGCGTCTCACTAATTGTTATTGAAATTAATGTGGCTATCGAACCATTCTTTAGCTTTACAATTGGCCTTAGGTTCAGGTTGATATTACCGTAGGCAATAACATTTGCAGCTGATATCCCTACGGATTCAGCGGTTGGGTATTCCGGTCTCTTTTCAGCCATGAATTAAATCACTATTGTCTATCTTTGCCGTCGGCCGTTAACCTGGCGAGAGCCATTTGGTACCAGCGGACACCTTCTATGTCCCCCGCTGCCCTTGCTGTCGCTAAGTTTCTTATTATTTCGGCGACATCGTCAGGGTTATTTCCAGCTGGGGGTGTCTTGGGTGGTTTCCCTGGTGGCTTTATTTTCCCGTATTTGAATCTTGGAAGCAGTATCATTTTCTGAGTTCTTGGTCTAAATTCAACAAGAGACATCGTGCACTGAGCCGCCGTAGTTGCTCCATCTGCGTTTATTCGAGTATGTGAAAAGGAAATATTATCTATATACCAAAGTGGTGTTGCCAGAGCATCATGAACGTTGTCAAAATCTACAGGAACTCCATAGTTTGCTATTTCATGCAACAGCGTTAGGTCCTTATCTATAGGCAACGAAAAACCATCAAGAGCATCAGCAATAACAAACTCAAAAGATGCTCGTAGTGCTTTCCCACCCGTCACGTCAATTACCGGGGTCGAATACGGGCGATTTATTTCATTCAGAGTTACTCCATATCCATCATGGGTAAATGTAGATGGCGGGAAAGTAAACTCATAAGACAAATAAGGGGCAACGGCTTGTCTCATGCTTCGTTTTCTTGCCATAAAGAGGTTCGATGGGGCGGAGCGAGCAATTCTGGTAAGTCTGGCAAATTCTGCCGAGTCAACTACCTGTCTCCCTGATATTGCAATAGGCATTACGACCTCTGTTTCCAGTTCTTCTGCATCTTCATAATCTCCTGCGCAACTGCGCGCGCCGTTGCCTGCGCATCACCGCCGCCATTAACCGTGATGTTATAAGTATCACCCTCGTAGCTTGTGTTGCTTCCACCACCGCTCATTTTTGCGAGCATGGAAGTGGATGTGTCGCCCATGGGTCCTGGTGGTGGGACTACATGCAGGTGGCGAGAACCGCCGCCTCCATGGAATTCGGCAAATCCGCCGGCCGACTTAATTAATCCTGCGTATTGTCCAAGATTCTGACCAACTAGGTCATAAGCGTTCCCTGTTGCGTGGTCCGAACTTGGAGAACCAAGATTGAAGTCGCGGAGTGAGCTCGTTACTGTTCTCTTTCCGGTAATCATGCTGTCGAATGAGCTGTGTCTGCTCATTGTTCTGCGCAGGTTTTTTGAAGTACTTGTATCCCCAAATTGTCCAGCTTTAGGAGTTGATGTATCTCCCATTGATACGAGTCTTAAAAGTTTTCCGCTTGCGTCTAATTCTGCCTCAAAACCTCCGCTCCACCAGCTCGGCGCCGTATCCCACCAGTCGGGTGTGTCACTCGCCTCAAAGAAACCAGATTTGATTGCGTCCATAAATCCCTGTCGCATTGTTTCTGCTTCAGCTGATAGGACTTTCGCAAATGGGTCAAGCTGGCC